>ODAK010003620.1_pt1 | contig 15983 bp, 15 predicted proteins | sample 1539591 | NCBI WGS metagenome assembly ODAK01 (sample SAMEA3539303, study PRJEB22396) | soil metagenome | biome: tundra; feature: field; material: soil | place: USA | collected 2010-05 | depth 0.15 m
CTGTGATGTCCGTGGGTTAGACCTGGACTCTGATCGAGCCCGTGAACGATTCTCCCGCGAACTTCCGCACGCTCAGGTAACGTTTGCCGCCCTGTTCGTGAAACTCCCAGCCGTAGAAACCGCGGCCTGTCGTTTCCCCCGTGGTGGCGCCGTCGGCAAAGACGCCCATCTCGCGGCTGAAACGGTAAAGCCAGAACTTGCCTTCGAAATCGATAAAATCGGCCGGATTCTGCCGCGTGTCGAGCTGCGACATATCGTCTTCGCTCAAACCAAGTTCATCGAGCGTGATCTGGCGGCCATCAAAGCTGCCCAGAACCTGCACGGTGTCCTCGCTGTGGACTTCGAGAGACACCCGGCGATCCCGCCACATCCCGCTCAATTCCACCCAGCGCTTACTGCCGGCTTCATAACGATCGCAGCGATCGACAGTGAAATCGACATCGCTGAAATCTTCAGCGGCGCCGTTGACGGAAAGAGTGTCCTTCACCCGCGCGTCGGTGATCTTCAGATTCGAGAGATCTTCCTGGGGTGCGGCGGGCTTGCGATCAAAGAACATTCGAGTTACCGCGAACCTGCGGCGGGCAATTCCTTCTGCATCGTGACAGTCGTCTGCCGTTCGCGCTTCAAAGCTGCGAGATCGTCATCCACGCTGTGACCCGAGAGTTTCGCAAACTCCGCCTCGAGTCCCGTATCTGTTCCCGAATTGGCCAGTTCGTTGAAAGCCTTCGCGGTTGCTTCTTCCTTCGCTACGGATTGTTCGAAGGTCGAGAGTGTGGCGAAGGCATTGTCCGCTTTACCCACTCCGGCAAGCGCTTCGGAAACTTTGCGCTGCGCCATCGCCGCGTTCTTGCGCGCGACCAGCGTGGTTGCGGTCCGCTCACCTTCTTCGATCTTGTGTTTGAGTTCGACGACCTGGGCTTTCAGCGAATCGCTGGCTCCTTTCGCCGAGTCGATCGCGGTCTGCAGCGAGGCGACCTGTCTGTCGCTTTCCGCCTTTTTCGCCAGGGCTTTCTTCGCGAGATCTTCATTTCCTGCATCGAGCGCCTGACCCGCACGATCCTTCCATTCCTGCGACTGCTTCACATACTTCTGGTACTCGGCGTCGAGCTGGTTGTAGTTGCTCATCGCCATCGCCGACGAGCGGACCACGTTGTTCAGCTCCGTTTTCATGTCGGCGACGGTCTGCCGTACGGTCGCTTCGAAAGTCGCGTCCTCAACAGCGTTCATGCCCTGATTTGCCTGGCCCCGGGCCACCCGTCCGGCGCGGCTGAAGATATCTGAAAAGAATGCCATGGGTTTGTCCTGTTCTCTTTCCGTTTTTACGCCGAATGCAGATCGGCGCCAATCAGATCTTTCGCGTGCACTACGTCGGCCAGCAGGAAACTGACGCAGGAGAGGATGTCGTCCTCATCGTCCGGTCCAAGTTCCTGCAGCTTGCAGAAATTATTGAGAGTGATCGCCACATTGCCGTCGCCCGTTTCATACAGCTGGAAATGGGATGTCGAAATGCCGTTGTCGGATGCCAGCATTTTGCGCATGATATCCGCCGTCAGGCTCTTTGCCGGGACGGACATGCAAAGCAGTGACAGATAAAGAATTTCGCCGGCGAGGACGGCCTGCACCACGATCCCGCTTTCGACTTCCTGAATCCTGAGAATGCCGTCACCGGATTCCGTGACCGAATAGCGTTTCGCGGCGAGCAGCGCGTGGATTTGTTCGAGAGTAGAGCTTGTAGCGTTCGGCATATTGTCGTTTACGTAACCTGTCCGGAAAATGTTCGGTGTTTCGAGCGAGAGTCTTACAGCGCCCCGAGGACTTCTTCGGCGTGACCTTCGGGTTTTACGCCCGTGAAAATCTTTACGATCGTTCCGTTTTCGATAAAGAACGTCGTACGCGCCACGCCCATCACCTTCTTGCCGTACATGTTCTTCTCTTTCATCACCCCGTATTTGTTCGCAATCTCCTTCTCGGCATCGGCGAGCAGAGTGAAGTTGAGAGCGAACTTCTCTTTGAATTTTGCCTGTACTTTGGGGGTATCCGGTGACACTCCGATTACAGTAACGCCCTTTTTGGTAAATTCTTTCACAGAATCGCGAAACTCGCACGATTCTATGGTGCACCCGGGCGTGTCCGCGCGCGGATAAAAGTAGAGAACGAGTTTTTCGTTCTTATGTTGCGCCAGATCGAACTCCTCGCCCGAATCTGTCAGGACCTTAAACTCCGGGGCCGCGTCGCCTTCTTTGAGCATCGATACTCTCCCTTTTTCCGAACTCTATCCCAACTTCATTTTCAACATCTCATTTACGGTTGCCGGATTCGCCTGGCCGCGCGAGGCCTTCATGATCTGGCCGACCAGAAAGCCAATTACCGTCGTCTTGCCACTCCGGTATTGTTCCACCTGTTTAGGGCTTGCGGCGATCACGTCATCGATAATCTTTTCGAGCGCGCCGGTGTCGCTGATCTGCTTCATTCCTTCGCGTTCGACGATCACCGACGGGGCATCGCCCGATTCCACAAGCTTCGGCAGAACCTCCTTCGCCATTTTGCCGGTGAGTTCGCCTTTGACGATCATGCCGACCAATTCTCCGAGGTAGCGTGCAGAGATGGGTGATTCTGTTATATCTTTATCCGCGGCTTTGAGGAGACCGGCGAGATCGCCCATCACCCAGTTGGCCGCCATTTTCGGATCGGTGGAGACTTCAGCCACGATTTCGAAATACTCCGCGATCGCCCGAGTCGAAGTCAGCACCTGGGCGTCATACTCGCGCAGGCCGTACGCTTCGATAAACCGCGCCCGCTTCGCAGCAGGCAGTTCCGGCATCGTGGCTCTGACGTCTTCGCGCCATTTGTCGCTGACGCGCAGGGGCACGAGGTCCGGCTCCGGAAAATAGCGGTAATCGTGCGCATCTTCCTTGCTGCGCATCCCGCTCGTTTCGCCTGTGTCTGAATTGAAGAGCCGCGTCTCCTGATGGATCGTGCCGCCGCTCTCGATGATGCCCACCTGCCGGGCGATCTCGTAATCAATGGCCTGCTTCAGAAATCGGAAGGAGTTGAGGTTCTTGACTTCCGCGCGCGTGCCGAATTTCTCCGCGCCTTTCAGCCGTACCGAGACATTGGCATCGCAGCGCAGGTGCCCTTTTTCCATGTCGCAAGTGGACACTTCGACAAACTGCAGAGTCTGCTTGAGATCGCTCAGGTACGCGAAGGCTTCGTCTGCCGACCGCATATCCGGCTCGCTGACGATTTCGATCAGAGGCGCGCCGCAGCGGTTCAGGTCGACATATGTATAGCGCTCGGAATCCTTAAAGCCGTCGTGCTGGCTCTTGCCCGCGTCGTCTTCCATATGGACGCGGGTAACTCCGATGCGCTTGCGCTTTCCTTCGACATCGATATCCACGAAGCCGTGCTCGGCGAGCGGCTGGTCGTACATCGAGATCTGGTAGCCCTTGGGCGAGTCCGGGTAGAAATAATTCTTGCGCGCAAACCGTGACAGGCCTCGCACCGTGCAATTCAGGGCGAGACTCGCTTTGACCGCAAGTTCGACCGCCTCGCGGCTCAGCACCGGCAGAGCGCCGGGCAAGCCGAGACAAACCGGACAAACGTTGCTGTTCGGTGCATTGCCGAAGCCGGTCGGGCAGCCGCAGAATATCTTGGTGCGCGTGCCCAGTTGAACGTGGACTTCCAGCCCGATTACAGGCTCATACTTCGCGATCAGTTCCGGCGGAGCCAGGTCCACAGCCATGGTCGACATAACACTTCAGGATACCTGTCGCGAGGTACCTCTCTCGGGTACAAAAATTTCACATCCTCGTTACAGCGACTCGACTTATCATGCAAATAGACGATGCTGAGGCTTTTGGGGATTTTTCTCTTACCGTTGCTCCTCGCCGCGCAAAATCATTATGTGGGCAGCGAGGCCTGCAAGACCTGCCACGCGGACGTCTGGCTCAACTTCTACAAAAATCCGCACTACAAGTCCATCGCGTCAGGCAAAGAAGCGCCCGCGCATACCGGCTGCGAAGGCTGTCATGGACCCGCCGGAGACCATGTGGCTGCGCGAGGCGGGAAGGCGACGATCATAGCGTTCTCCAATTTCACCCCGCCGCAAACTCTGGCAGCGTGTCTGGAATGCCATTCCAAAGACATCACCCGGGCTAACATTCAGCGCTCGGTCCATACCGAAGCCGATGTCGTCTGCACAAATTGCCACTCCATTCACAAACCCGCGACACCGAAATATCTTCTGGCGAAACAACAGAACGAGCTCTGCTACACCTGTCATTCTTCGGAGCGCGCCCAGTTTGAAATGCCCTCGAAGCATCGTGTCAACGAGGGCGTCGTGCAGTGCACCGATTGCCACAATCCGCACGGCGGCTTTGGCGGCACGTCGATGTCATCGCGAGCTGTTTCCAACTCTGCCATGTTGCAGCCCGCATTCGACAACGAAGAACCGTGCCTGAAATGTCACGTCGATAAGCGCGGCCCTTTCGTCTTCGAACACGCCAGTGTCCGCGTGGAAGGCTGCGCCGGCTGCCATGTGCCCCACGGCTCGATGAACGCGAAACTCCTGCGACGCCCGGTAGTGTTTACCCTTTGCCTCGAATGCCATAACGGCGCGGGCACCTTCGGCCGCCAGAATACCGGCGTCTTCATTCAATCCAGTTCACACAACATGCTCGATCCGAAATACCAGCGCTGCACGCTTTGTCACGTGCGGATACACGGATCGAACAGCGACGCCAACTTCCTGCGATGACTAAGCCAGCCATCTTCCTGTTATTCCCCTGCCTGGCTTTGGCGCAGGACACCGTGGCGCCTACCACCGGGGAAACGACCGCGCCTGCCCGTGGCGAAAATGCCGGCGCATACAACGTTGTCCAGTCCTGGGAACTGGGCTACCGCTACGCAACGGTCGGCGGCGATGACGGCAAATACCGCAGCGATGTGAACTATCGCGATGGCGTCCGCCTGCTGAGCAGCTATCTGACTGTCAATTCCCGTGACGGCCACGGCCGCTGGTTCGATGAAATCGTGCTCGCTACGCAGGGGCTGGGCAATGATCCTTACGAATCCGCCACATTGCGAGTGCAGAAGAACCGGCTCTATCGCTACGATCTGCTCTGGCGCTCGAACGACTACTTCAATCCGGGTCTCACCGCAGCCAACGGCGAGCACCTGATGGACACCACGTATCGCTGGCAGGATCACGAGGTCACCCTCTTCCCCCAAAGCTGGTTCCGCGTGCGTGCGGGCTATAGCCGGACGTCGCAGGATGGTCCCGCGCTGACGACCGCGCAGGAGTTCGATTCACGCGGCGATGTTTTCCCGGTCTTCCGCGACCTCAAAGAACAGTACAACGAATACCGCGTCGGGATGGACGTTACGCTGAAAGGTTTTCGGCTGACGGTTCTGCACCGCTGGGAATATTTCAAAGAAGACACCACTGACAGCCTTACCGCTACGTTGCAGGGAGCAGCCGTTCCTTTCAGCACCGCGACAGACCCCTCCGCGCTCACAGGCTTTCAGCGCTCCCAGCCGACGCGCGGCAATACCGCGGGCTGGCTCGGGAATCTTTATGCGGAACGCAAGTGGATCGCGGTCAACGGCCGCTTCTCGTATGCCGGCGGCCGTGGCGCTTTCATTAAGAACGAAAGCGCGCTGGGCGTCGACCGCTTTGGGACGTTACAGAACCGTCAGGTAGTCGTCACCGGCAACGGGGACCGTCCGGTGACCACGGGCGACCTCAATATCACGCTGCTTCCGCAATCGCGACTCAGCATCGTCAACGCCACATCCGTCTCGAATACCAACATCACGGGCAACAACTCTTACACTCAATTCGATAACGCGACGCTTTCGGCGCAGACTCTGAATTTTCAGTTTCTCGGCCTTCGTCTGATCACCAACGCGACAGATGTCCGCTACCGCTTCTCCCGCCGGATCGATGTCTTCGCCGGCTTCCGTTATTCCGACCGGCTGATCCGGTCGACCGAGGACGGCACGGTGCCTGGTGAGCCCTTTTCAGGCATTTCGGCCGAACAGTCGAACCACCTCAAAGCGGGAGTCGCGGGGGTGAATCTGCTGCTGGTGAAAGATCTCCGCATTCACGCGGAAGGCGAAGTCGGCAACAATGATAATCCCTTCACTCCGATCAGCCTGCGAAATTACCACGCCATTCGGTCGCGCGTTCAATATCGCAAAAAGACGTACTCGCTGGGCGGCGGCTATCAGGAGAATTACAACAACAATTCGATTGTGGTTACGGCCTATAGCTCTCACGCCCGCACTTATTCAGGCGAGGGTGCCTGGTCTGCTAAACCCTGGTTGGCACTCGACGCTTCTTACTCGAAGCTGCATCTGGATACTGTGGGCGGCCTTGCATTCTTCGCAGGCTCCCCGCGCTCGACACTGGTCACGAACCAGGAATCCGTTTATGTCAGCAATATTCACGCGGCGAATCTGAGCGTACGGATTCCGATTACGAAGCGAGCCGACATCTACCTCGGCTACAACATCACGAAAGACACGGGCGATGGCCGCGGCGCTTTAGTGCAGCAGCCGACTGCGATCGCGCAGGTCTTCTATAACGTTCAGACCTTCCCCCTGACTTACCAGACTCCGCTCGCGCGCGTCTCTATCAAGATCACTCCGAAGCTCCGCTACAACCTCGGCTACCAGTATTACGGCTATCACGAAGATTTTGGCCTGCTTTCGGAGATGCAGAACTATCGCGCCCACACTGGCTACACCAGCCTGCTCTGGTCCTTTTGAGGGGAGATTCCCCTCTCTCACGTTCGGGGTTATGGCGCCGTATAACCCCAAGCGTCAGCGCGGGGAATCTATCTGCTGCTCAGAGACCTGGGCGTTTCCCGGACGGCATTTCTGTCATAGAATCTAATGCATGCACACGCCACGTGCGCTCGCTGTTCTTCCCTTCTCATTGCTTGCAGCCGCGCTGGCCTTTGGACAAACGGCTCCAGCCCCGAAAGCCGTCCATAAAGCTCCGACGCCAGCGGATTGGGCGGCGCTGGGCAAACTGCCCGATTTCACCGGCGTCTGGGAGATTCCGCTGGGTCCCGCGCGAGCGGCTGCTGGTCAACCCTCCGCAACAGGGGGAAGAGGCGCTGCCGCTTCACGCACTGGCGGTGGACGCGGTCCCATGGCACAGCCGTCTCTCACCCCTGAATACGCCCTCAAAGCGGCGGAGGCGGCCAGGGTCGCGGCCAAAGCGGAAGATAACCTTTCGGCCAACTGCCTTCCGCCTGGGATGCCCGGCATTATGGGTCAGCCATATCCCATCGAACTGCTGATGACTCCGGGGCAGGTCACCATCGTCATCGAAGCCTATACGCAGGTTCGCCATATTTACACCGATCGGCCCATGCCGGAAGACCCCGAGCCCAGCTTCGACGGCACTTCCAGTGGCCATTGGGAAGGCGATACGCTGGTTGTCGAAACAGCCGGCTTTGAGGACGTTCCGCGCGGCCTCTCTTTCCCTTACAGCGACAAGATGAAAATTGTCGAACGGATGAAGCTTTCCGATCCCGATACCCTGAACATCGAGACCACGATTCAGGATCCGCAGGCTCTGACGAAGCCTTTTTCGATGGGCAACCGGGTTTTTAAACGCCATCGGAGCTGGACCATCTCCGAATACGTCTGCGAAGAAAACAACCGGAATTTTGTCGACGAAAAGGGCAAGGCCGGCATTAACCTCGCCAACCCTCTGGCCTCACCGAAATAAATATCGATTAACGGAGCTCCTCATGCAGAACAGAATCATCAAATCGCTCATTCGCGGATTGATTGTAGTCAGCCTGGTCGCGGGCGGCACCCGCCTGGCGCTTGCGCATCACTCAGCCGCGGCTTTCGACGCCGCCACTCAAAAGGTCATCACCGGTACGGTGAAGAAGTTCGATTACAGCAACCCGCACACATGGGTATGGCTCGATGTCCCGAACGATCAGGGCGGCGTTGACACCTGGGGTGTTGAGGGCATGAGCCCGAACTATCTCAACCGCCGCGGGTGGACAAGAAACACGCTGAAGCCCGGCGATAAGCTCACGATCACAGTGCGCCCGATGAAGAACGGCGAAAAGGGCGGCATGTGGGTCAGCGCGAAACGCCCGGACGGCGAAGTTCTGCTGATGAACGGCGAAGCCAAAGACTAGCGCGGGTCCCCCCGCAGAAGTCCTGGGAATACACCACCTCCATATCCTGAGAGAAAGCGCTCTCGGCCTGCACTAGCGAATCAGCAAGTCTGTTCCGTGACTTGCGGAGAACCAGTCGCATGCAGGATCAGGAAGTAATCCGCGAATTCCTCATCGAGAGCCACGAAAATCTCTCGCGCCTCGATCGGGAACTCGTTGAGCTCGAAAAGAGGCCCGGAGACACCGCGCTCCTCGCCAGCATCTTCCGTACGATTCACACCATCAAAGGAACCTGTGGTTTTCTGGCGTTCGGCACGCTGGAGCGCGTCAGTCACCATGCCGAATCTCTGTTGAGTCAGTTGCGCTCCGGCCAGCGCGCTCTCACACCGGCCCTCGTATCGCTGATCCTCGAGACAGTCGACGCAATTCGAAAAGTGCTGGCTTCCATTGAAGCCAGCGGCGCCGAGGGCAACCAGCTTTTCGAAGATCTGAGCGAACGCCTGCGGCTTGCCTCGCAGTTGAAAGTGCCGGTCATCGACCAGACGGTTCCCGTCGATTCCACTGGCCCTGCGGATCCCGCGCCGGCAATAGAGAAAACCGCCATGGAAGAGGCAAAATCTTCGGCTGTTGCGGATGCCAATATCCGGGTTGGCGTAGGCCTCCTCGACAAGCTCATGGATCTGGTCGGCGAACTTGTGCTGACTCGTAATCAGATCCTGCAGTTCAACACCGAACGCGAAGATGCGGCGCTGAACGCCACATCGCAGCGCCTCAACCTGATCACCACGGAACTCCAGGATGGCGTGATGAAAACCCGCATGCAGCCCATCGGTATGGTCTGGAACAAGCTGCCGCGCGTGGTGCGCGACATTGCGGTGTCGCTCGGTAAACAGATCACTGTCCAGATGGACGGTACGGAGACGGAACTCGATCGCACCATTATCGAAGCCATCAAAGATCCACTGGTCCATCTGGTTCGTAACTCCTGCGATCACGGCATCGAGCTGCCGGAAGAGCGCGTGAAAGCGGGCAAGCCGGCAGGCGGAAAACTCACGCTTCGCGCCTGGCACGAAGGTGGTCAGGTCAATATCGAAATCGGAGACGATGGCGCGGGAATCGATGTCCCCCGCCTGAAAAACAAAGCCATCGAAACCGGTGTGATCCGGCCGGAGCAGGCCGCGAAACTCACTGACCGGGAAGCCCTGAATCTGGTTTTTCATCCGGGTCTTTCCACCGCGTCGCGGGTAACGAACTTCTCCGGCCGTGGCGTTGGCATGGACGTGGTTAAAGCACACGTCGAAAAGATCGGCGGCGTAATCGATATCTTCAGCCGGCCGGGGGAAGGGACGTGGGTGAAACTGAAAATTCCTCTCACCCTCGCGATAATTCCGGGCCTCGTCATCACCAGCGGCGGCGAGCGCTTCGTGATTCCGCAGGTCAGCCTGCGTGAACTCGTTCGCCTCAAGGTGGATTCCTCGGAAAAGCGTATCGAATACGTGAACGGCGTCCCCGTTTACCGGCGGCGCGGAAATCTGCTTCCCATTGCATGGCTCAATCAGGTACTGGGGTTGCCGTCAGTCGAAAACTCCGACGCTCTCAGCATGGTTGTCCTGCAGGCCGAAGACCAGCAATTCGGGCTGATGGTCGACGGCATCAATGATACCCAGGAGATCGTGGTCAAACCGCTCGGCAAGCAGCTCAAATGTCTCAGCGTTTATGCGGGCGCCACCATCATGGGCGACGGCCACGTGGCTCTCATCCTCGATGTGCACGGCATCGGCCAGAGCTCCGGTGTGCTCAACGAGTCGCGCGAGCAAAACCGTGCGGTCACGGCGGAACATAAGACTCAATCCGCCTCCGAGCTGCAGCGCCTGCTCCTGTTCCGCGCCGGTTCTTTCCAGCGAATAGCCGTGCCCCTTTCACTGGTTGCGCGGCTGGAGGAATTTCCGCGGGACTCGGTGGAACTTGCGGGCGGCTGTCAGGTGGTGCAATACCGCGGCCGCATTCTGCCGCTCGTTTCTCTGCGTAAGGTGCTCGAGCCAGGCCTTCCGGAAACGGTCGCTGACAGCGAACTGATTCAGGTGATCGTCTTCAAAGACGACGATCGCAGTATCGGAGTCATCGTGGACCAGATACTTGATGTCGCCGAAGAGTTCATTACGACCCACCAGAAATCGAACCGCAAAGGTCTGCTCGGTTCGGCCATCGTGGGAAAAATGGTAACCGATTTTCTCGATCTTGGTTACGTCATCCGTACGGCCACGGAAAACTGGCTGCAGGGAACGTCAGGTGTGCCTTCGGGAAAGCGAATTCTGGTGGCCGAAGCGTCGACGTTTTCGCGGGGTCTGATTCGCAGCGGTCTCGATATGGCTGGATACCAGGTGCTCGAAGCGTCTAATTTGAGCGATGCCATTCGCGGCCTGGGTCAGGATGTGGATGCAGTCGTGGCAGGGCTGAACCTGCCGCCAGACGGCTGTTCGGCCCTGATGGCAGAGATGCGGAGGAATCCAGAGTGGCAGGGTATTCCAGCGATCGCACTGGCGGATCCCGCTCAGAACCAGGAACCTCTCCCCCCATGTCCCGACGGGTTCGGTGATTGTGTGGCGAAGTTTGATCGAGAGGCCATGATCGATTCCCTGGCCCGTCTCGCGGCCGCTCTTGGTCCTGCTGTTCCCGTATCGCCCGGCGAAGTCGCGCTTTTGAAAGGAAAGAGATAAACATGCCGGTCGAGACCTCAACTCCCGTCGCCAATACGGCGCAGGCCAGCGGGCAATTCTCCACCTTCACGGTCGAAGATCTTTTCTTCGGCGTTGACGTTCTGCGTGTGCAGGAAGTTCTGCGCTTTCAGGAGATGACAGCTGTGCCGCTGGCGCCGGACGTCATTGAAGGTCTTATCAACCTGCGCGGACATATCGTCACAGCCATCGACATGCGCCGGCGTCTGCGTTTGCCGCCGCGCGCCGAAGGACGGACGCCCATGAATGTGGTGGTGCGGACGGAAGGCGGCGCCGTAAGTCTGCTCGTTGACGAAATCGGCGATGTGCTCGACGTCGACGCCGCCGACTGGGAGCGAACACCGGGCAACCTCGACCCGGACATACGCGATCTGATTCGCGGCGTGTACAAGCTGAAAGACCGCCTGATGCTCGTGCTGGACACGGAGCGGACCGCGGATCTGTCACCCGGTAAATCGCCCGGAATGAATTCGGAAATGACTCAGGCAGGAAACAGGAAATGAAAGGAACAGTGTTGCGGGATATGACGAACAAGACGAGCAAAAAGACCGGCGCAACCACCGTAAATCGTCGTGCGCATGACGGCGGAACAGCGGTTGCCGACTGGCCAGGCAGCACAGGGCCGGAGCGCGTGGCCCTTGTCGAGGTAGCCTGGCCACAGGCAGGTGCAGCCGATTCGATATCCCGCCGCTTTGGAATCGACGATCAGACTCTCTCCCTGCGCAGGCAGTTCGTCCGGCTGAATGGCGAAGATCGGGAATTACTGGCGGCGCTGGCGCCCTGGGCGCAGAGGGTGGCGCCGGATATCGCGCGAGAGTTTTACGACTGGCAGTTCGACTTTCTGCCGACTCGCCAGTTCTTCGAACGTATCGCCAGCGAGCGGGGAATGCCAACAGCGGCGCTCCGTCAACATCTGGAGTCCGCGCAGACCGGTTATTTGACAGAGGTCTTCGCCGGTGCTTCCGTCAACTGGGATCTTCGCTACTTCGAGAAACGGCTTCACGTGGGTACGGTCCACAACCGGATCAATCTGCCTTTCAAGTGGTACATCGGTTCTTATCCGGAATACCAGCGTCTTCTCGGCATCTATCTCCGGAAGGACTTCCGGGATGAAATCAAAATCAGCCGCATCGAAGCCGCCGTGGGGAGAGTGTTTAATCTCGACCTCCAGGCCATCGGCGATTCGTTTATGCTGGACACGCTTAACAGCATATTGGAAGCCGCCGGCATTAAAATGGCCGACGTCTGCGTGGCTGGAGACAGGGCGGAGCAGGTAGGAACTCTTAAGGAAGTTCTCAGCTCTCAGCTCACCGGCTTTGTCGATTCGATGAGACACATGTCCGCCGAGCACGATAAGGGTGACATCGATGTCGCTATCCCCGCTGAAAAGTGCCTCGGGGCCTTCAGGATAATGGCGCAGGGCGTGAACGACATGGTCGCCGGGCATATAGCAGTCAAGAAGAAAGCAATGGCCTGCGTGGCCGAATTCGCGAAGGGCAACTTTGATGCACCCCTCGAGAAGTTCCCCGGCAAAAAAGCGTTTATTAACGACACAATTGAGCTCCTGCGCAGCAACATAAAGACCTTCATCGCCGAGATGATGCATATGTCCGCGGAGCACACCAAAGGCGATATCGACGTTTCAATTCCGCTGAACGCGTTCGAAGGGGCCTTCCACGAGATGGCGGTTGGCGTGAACGACATGGTCATGGGGCACATTGCGGTAAAGAAGAAAGCCATGGCGTGCATCGCTGAGTTCGGAAAAGGCAACTTCAAAGCGCAAATCGAGAAATTCCCCGGCAAGAAAGCGTTCATCAACGACACCATCGAAGCGATGAGAACCAATCTGACTGGTCTCATTTCCGAGACTGCGCAAAACGCTTCGGCTCTGGCAGGATCGTCCGAGGAACTGACGGCCGTCAGCCAGCAGATGGCGGGCAATGCGGAAGAAACGGCCACGCAGGCCAATGTTGTCTCAGCCGCCAGCGATCAGGTTTCGAAGAACGTATCGTCGGTCGCGTCCGCTTCGGAAGAGATGCAGGCGTCTATCCGCGAGATTTCGAAGAACGCCAACGAATCCGCGCGCGTTGCCAAGAATGCGGTGCGGGTTGCCCAGCAGACCAATGAAACGGTTAAAAAGCTCGGCGAATCCAGCGGCGAAATCGGGAATGTGATCAAGGTCATCACGTCAATCGCGCAACAGACCAACCTGCTTGCCCTCAACGCAACCATCGAAGCGGCGCGCGCCGGTGAAGCGGGTAAAGGTTTTGCCGTTGTGGCCAATGAAGTGAAGGAACTGGCCAAGCAAACCGCCCGGGCGACGGAAGATATCGGGCAGAAAATCGACGCCATCCAGGGAGATACGCGCGGCGCCGTGAAGGCGATCGAGGAGATCGGGACAATCATTAACCAGATCAACGACATCTCCAACAGCATCGCTTCGGCGGTCGAGGAGCAGACCGTAACCACCAATGAAATCGGCCGCAGTGTGACAGAGGCGGCAAAGGGTGTCAACGACATCGCCCGAAACATCAGCTCTGTTGCCCTTGCCGCAAAAAACACCACGCAGGGAGCCAGCGATACGCAGAAGGCTTCGCAGGAACTGAGTCACATGGCTTCGCGGCTTCAGACCGTGATTTCACGTTTCACGTTCTGACCGGCAGGGAAGCGTTACTCACGCTTCCCTGTCCTTTCATCACGCAGGAAAAAGATGCCCAAAGCCTTAGTCGTTGACGATTCCAGAGCAGTTCGCATTATCATCGGGCGCACGCTGAAAGAGCTTGGCTACGAAGTTGGCGAGGCAGGTAACGGCTTGCAGGCTCTGGACGTGCTCGCGGCCGAACCAGAGTCCTTCAGCCTGGTTCTCGCGGACTGGAATATGCCCGAAATGAACGGCTTTGAGCTGCTGACTTCCCTGCGTCAAAAGCCCGAATTTTCGTCTCTGGTCATCGTTATGGTCACCACGGAGACCGAGATCGGCCAGATGTCCGCGGCGCTCGAAGCGGGAGCCAACGAATACATCATGAAACCCTTCACCAGAGACGTACTTGTCGAGAAGCTCGAACTCCTGGGCTTCGAAACCGCATCGCGAGTCCAGGGCTGAGCGAATGGGGGTGCTGATACAGCGCGCGCAAAAACGGGTGCTCCAGCCGGGCGAACGGATTCGAGTTCTCGTCGTCGATGATTCCGTCGTGATCCGACGTCTGGTGACCCATGCTCTCGAGGAGGATCCAGCAATCGAGGTTGTCGGTACCGCCTCAAACGGGATCATCGCCCTGCAGAGGATCGTTCAGCAGAACCCAGACGTCATCACACTGGACGTCGAGATGCCGGAAATGGATGGCCTCGAAGCCCTCCGTCACATCCGGCGCGACTATCCCCGAACGCGGGTCATTATGTTCAGTACTCTGACGGATCGCGGCGCGGACGTCACACTTTCGGTCCTCACCCTCGGCGCCGACGACTACGTCACCAAAGCGTCCAACGAAGGCTCGCTCGACCAATCCATGGCGCGACTGCGCCAGGAATTGATCCCGAAGATCAAACAGTTTTTTCTTGCTCCCTCACTGCCTGTCGCAATCGCGAGCGCTCCGGCTGCACCACTCGCGACCGTGGGGCTGCATTCCGCGAGGTCACGGCCGCGTGTTCTTGTGGTTGGCGTTTCAACCGGTGGACCAGCCGCGCTGGCTGCCATCCTTCCCGTGCTGCCCGATGATTTTCCGCTCCCGGTATTGGTCGTTCAGCACATGCCTCCGCTGTTCACCCGATTTCTTGCCGAGCGGCTGAATGCTGTCTGCAGCCTGGCTGTCGAGGAAGCCACGCAGGGTGCGGCGGTCAAAGCGGGCAAAATCCTGATAGCTCCGGGTGATTTCCACCTTAAGGTCGCCGCGGTTAACAGGGAAGTCTGCGTCGTGCTTGATCAGTCTGCGCCACTGAATTCGTGCCGTCCCGCCGTCGACGCGCTCTTCAGTTCGGTCAGTGAAGTCTACGGCGGCGCCGTGATCGCTGTGGTTTTGACTGGCATGGGGCAGGATGGTCTGCGCGGCACGGAAATTCTGAAGGCCCGCGGCGCTCGAATTCTCGCGCAGGACGAAGCCTCCAGTGTTGTCTGGGGGATGCCCGGGGCCATCGTCGGGGCGGGCCTGGCGGATTGTGTCCTGCCACTGGAAGAAGTCATCCCCGAAGTGATGCGGATCGCCCGGAAGGCGTGAGGATATCGATGCCAGGCACCCTTCCGGAAATACAGCCCGCGAATTACCGGTTTCTCCAGGAGCACGTGTACGCGAAATCCGGCATTGTGCTCGGCGCCGACAAGCACTACCTGTTCGAGAGCCGGCTTGCGCCGATCGTTCGCCAGCACGGTCTCTCCACGATCAACGATCTTTGCGCACTCATTCAGGCCACACGCGCCGATCTCGGCCGTCAGGTCGTCGAAGCGATGACCACCAACGAGACCTACTTCTTCCGCGATCCTTCGCATTACGACGCCATTCGAAACGTTCTTCTGCCCCGCCTGAAAGAGGAGCGCGCGGAGACCAGGAAATTGCGTTTCTGGTCCGCGGCTTCGTCAACCGGTCAGGAGGCCTACAGCCTCGCAATGCTTCTGCTCGAAGAGTCGCTGCAGAGCTGGAACCTGCAGATTCTCGGAACCGATTTTTCGTCGCAGGCTGTCACCCGCGCCCAGTCCGGAAAGTACCAGCAGATCGAAGTGAACCGGGGACTGCCCGCGTCGCTCCTCATCAGGCACTTGCGACGTGACGGCGTCGACTGGCAATTGAGCGACACCCTTCGCCGCATGGTTTCGTTTGAGACGATCGATCTTCGCCAGAGCATGCGGGCGCTGGGGCCTTTCGATCTGGTTTTCTGCCGCAATGTTCTCATTTACTTTGACACCGAGACGAAAACCCGGATTCTTAAAGAGATCCACAGCACTCTGTTTCGCGGCGGCTGGCTTCTGCTCGGTGGTGCGGAAACCGCCTTCGGCATCGACGATCTTTTTGAAAAGCAGAACCTCGGCAACGCGGTCATCTATGTGGCGCGCTGACAGGCTGCTGAAAAACCCGCAAAACCGCTTGCTTGCCCGCGCGGCTCAGAAAAC
>ODAK010003621.1_pt1 | contig 15976 bp, 9 predicted proteins | sample 1539591 | NCBI WGS metagenome assembly ODAK01 (sample SAMEA3539303, study PRJEB22396) | soil metagenome | biome: tundra; feature: field; material: soil | place: USA | collected 2010-05 | depth 0.15 m
TACTGAACAGTGGCTATGGTGCGAAGGGAGGTTACTGAAGTTACTTCGCGCACTGGAAACTATCGGGGCTGTGGCATGGCGAAACCGAGGCGACGGGCTTTCGTCGCGTTCGTATCAAGCGACGGTTGCCTGGGCGCCACCAAAGGGGCGAACTGACGCAAGAACGATCTCCGTGCTTTCGAAAACATCGGTTGGTAGAGGCTACGGGATTGAAGCCTGCACAGGCGGCGTCGAGCGCACACTCTCCTGTCCGCTGGAATTTACCGCACTGGCTTCGTAGTAGTAGGTCTGGCCGGAGACGACCGAACTATCGGTGTACGCGGTGTTCGCGTCCAGCCTGGCATTAATCTTGGCATACGTGCCGTTCGAGCTGGTACTGCGGTACACGTTGTAGCCTGCAACGCCGGTGCTGGCATTCCAAGAGAGGTTCACGCTGTACGGCTGCATTGTGCCGATCCCCGTAAGCGATTTCTGCGTTTTCGAGTTGGAGGCATTGCTCGTAAATGACAGCGATCCAGAAACCGTCCCGCTGCCTGTGGGTGTAAAGGACACGTTGTACGACTTGCTTTGTCCTGCGGGGATCGTAAACGGCAAAAAAGCCCCATCGAGAACAAATTGGGAATTGCTGCTGGCGTCAGAAGACACAGTCACACTGGCGCCACTAGCGCTCATGGTAATGGGTTGAGTCCCTGTCACGCCCACATTAACATCGCCGAAATTCACGAGTGCCGGCGTGATGCTCAACTGCCCGGCTGTAGTTGTTGTTGTGGTCCCCGTGCCACTCAGAGGTACGTTCAAATTGGGACCGTTCGAGGCATTGCTGGTAAATGACAGCGATCCAGAAACCGTCCCGCTGGCTGTTGGTTTAAAGGCCACGTTGAACGTCAAGCTCCGTCCCGCGGGAATCGTGAACGGCAAAGAAGCTCCATTCAGAACAAATTGCGAACTGCTGCTGACGTCAGAAGACACTGTCACACTCGCGCCAGTCGCGCTCATGGTGATGGCTTGAGTCCCCGTCGCGCCTACATTAACATCGCCGAAATTCACTAGTGCCGGCGCGATGGTCAACTTCCCCGCCGTGGTCGTTGTTCCCGTACCACTCAGAGGTACGTTCAGGGCGGGACTGGGAACGAAGAGGCTACCCCCACTCATCCCCGCCGATTGTGGGGCGAAGGTAAGACGCAACGTGATGCTTTGCCCGCCATTCAAAGTGATGGGCAATGCCGGCCCGCTGACGGAGAATCCACTGCCCGTCGCCTGCCAGGCCGAGATCGTTACTTTATAGGTGCGAAGATTGGTCAGAACAACCGACCGCGTGGAACTCGCTTTTACGGCCACTTGGCCGAACGAAACGCTTGAGGGACTGGCCGCTAAAGTGTCGCTTTTTGCGCCCCCCCCTTGGAGTTCCACGTAAAGAGTGGGGGGTGCAGCGTTGCTGGTAAATATAACCCATCCTCCCGTCCATCCAGTCGCGGTTGGAGAGAAGGTCACGTTTAGTGGGACGCTCTGCCCAGCGGGCAGACTCAACGGCAAACTTAAATTGGACACACTGAATTCAGTCCCCCTAAGCTTCATCGCCGAAACTGTGACGTTGGTCTGTCCGCCATTCTTGAGGACCATAACCTCTGTCTCATTTTGTCCCATAAGAACGTTGCCGAAGCGCAAACCAGACGGCGTGCATGTCAACTGTTGCGCGGCGGCCCGTTCACACAAGGACAGCATCGTAACGAATAGGGTGAAAGTTATGATGTAAAAGACGCGGGTAGAAAGAGGACGAGTAATGGACTGGGGAAGTCGCATGCCGTCAGTTTCAAGCTCCCGGGCTCCTCTTGGGTAGATGTCGACAGGGCATGCCGGCCCACAGGCCAGTCGCCGCGGTATTAATCCCCCTGATCTGCAGTGAAAAGAAGCGTCCGCCTCCCACTCCTACCTTCCAGCATCGGAATGTTGTTTTGCGGCTTCATGGCAATCGGACCCTTCGGACTCAGATTTCTGAAGAACTGAAGGTGCTAAATTGAAAAGCCTGACCGGACCTGGTCAGGCTTATTTCGACAGTCACCTCAATTTTTTCACGTAGATTCGTACCGAACAGGCCAGCGGAGCGCGAAACCTCGCCCAATCACGGAGGAGGAATCTGAACATCGGAAACGATGTTCGAGTAGCCGCTCTCAGCGTTAGTGGAATCCACGGCGGTGGTGGCGTAGCAGTAGTTCGTGCCATCGGTCACCGCAGAATCTGTATATGTCGTGAGGGTGTCCAGAGTGGCGCCGTTGATCTTCGAGTAACCGCCGCAGGAGCTTACGTAAACAGCACGGTAAATGTTGTATCCCGAAATGTTCGGCGAAGTGCTGGCGCTCCACGACAAGCTGACGGTATGAACCGGAGCCGCAGTGCCGGTACCGGTGGCCGTATCCGTAGTCGTCGTCGGCTGGGCATTGCTGGTAAATGTCAGGGTGGCGCTGTCAGCGCCGGCAACCAGCGGACTATACGTGACCGTAAACGGTGCACTCTGTCCGGCCGGGATGATCACTGGCAGCGATAAGCCGCTGATCGCAAAGCGCGAGTTGCTCGACGTGGCGGCCGTAACCGTTACGTTCGCTCCACTGGCACTGAGGCTTCCCGAGGCTGTGCCGCTTGTTCCCGCGACTACGCTGCCAACCGCGATCGGAGTCGGAGTCGCCGTCAGCAGTCCGGCCGTGGTTGATCCTGTTCCCGCGAGAGGAATGGTTAGCGTTGGATTGGTCCCGTTCGACGTGACGGTCACGCTACCGCTTGCACTGCTAGCTGTTTGCGGCGTAAACGTCACGGTGAAGCTGGTACTTTGTCCTGCCGTGAGCGTCACAGAACCAGAAATTCCGCTTAGTGTGAAACCTGTGCCGCTGATTCCAACTTGCGAAATTATGACCGTCGAACCGCCGGTATTGGTCACGGTTTCTGACAGTGCTTGGTTGGTGCCCGTCTGCACAGTTCCGAAGTTCAGACTCGTGGGATTCGCTCCCAGCGCTCCCAGCGCAGCTCCGGTACCGGTCAACGCCATCGACAGCGAGGGATTGGGAGCATCCGAGGTGATCGTCACATTCCCGCTCGCGCTTCCTGTCGCTTGCGGCGCAAACGTGACCGTAAACGTTGTGCTTTGAGAAGCGTTGAGCGCGAGTGGCGTAGTGATCCCGCTCAGCTTGAAGCCGGTGCCGCTCACCGCGGCCTGGGAAATGTTGACCGTGGATGCGCTGTTATTGGTCAGCGTGACTGTCTGGCTGCTCTGGCTCCCCACCGTTACGCTGCCAAAACTCTTGCTCGCAGGACTGAGTGTGATCTGACTGCTGGCCACTCCGGTTCCTGTAAGCGAGAACGTAGCGGTGCCACTGTTCGAGGCGTTGCTGACAATGGAAACCGTGGCATTGAAAGCCCCCGCCGCATTGGGACTAAAAACGAGACTGACCGGGGTGCTTTGGCCAGCAAGAACTGTCACCGGCAGACTTGGTGCACTCAACGCGAAATACTGGGTGGAGATTGACACGCTGGTGACCGTAGCAGATCCCGCGCCGGTATTCGAGACAGTCATCGACAGCGTCTTGCTCGTGCCCGCGGTGACACTGCCAAAATCCAGGCTGCTTCCGCTCAGAGACAAAGTGCCAGACTGCGATTGCACACTAGCGGAATTGCCTGAGCTAAACCCCTGGCAGCCAACCATAATCGCTAGGCAAAGCAAGACCATCCCAAGCTTGCCTGCCCTGTTACGCTGCACGGCACCAGTTGTCTGAAAGCATTTCATAGGTCTTTCCCAGGAAACGACAGCGCCAAGTCTCTCTACATCGATTCGGTGGTACACACTGAGTCTGGGCTTAGAACCAAGATTCGAACAGGTTTCGAAGGTACATGGCCGCGCCGTCGGAAGGTCACCGCCGGATGACAGCAGTTGCAGGCCCGCTCTGATCCTTTAAAAGAAGCTAACCCCAGCGAATGTTACGGCATCCATTGCGAACGCCAGTCGGACCTGCGTGTTCGGACATGCACCTCCGCGCGGCGCGGGAAGCAAACATCACTGCGCGGTTCCCTTGACTGCCTTTGGCAGCGACATCGGCGACAGGTCCGCGGGATGAGTTCTGGCGGGACTCAGCGACTGGTCTGCCTGCGGCATCGACCGTTCACATCGGCAAGGCTACCTGTTGATTCTGCAAGGTATAGCATCAACTTCCAGCCTGTTTTTGTCTTTCGTATTGGAGCCAAAATGGAGCCAGGCAAGGTAGCACAAATCTGCCTGCCGAGATTTGCCTCAAATCGACATGGCTTCGAGTTGCCATTACGTTGTTCCGCACGAAACGCTTCGGAAAACGTGAACCAGTAAGGACAGCGTGAGCACCAACCAGAGAAAAGATGGGCAGGGAGAAGGGAGGATGAGAACTTGGAACTCCAATCTCCTGGCGCCGAACTATTAAAGTAAGGACTCCGACTGCTCTGACGGTGTCGCTTAAGAATAAGCAAAAACAACTCTTCTCGCGCTCGGTTGTACCAGCAGAGGAAATGAAGATGGAAGGCGGCGCACTCGAACCCCGGGCCTCTGCCGTGACAGCGAACGATCCACCTGTAAGAATTCATTGCTGCTGCCCGTCAACGCGCCAGCCGGAGCCAAGGCGGATTTCCGCCTTGTCCGTCACTCGGACGAAACTCCGGCTGTCATCCTTTAATTCGGTTGCGAACGAGATCAACTAAGACAACACACTATTGCTGCTGGGAGGAGTCCGGCGCGCTCGGAGCCTGTCCATCCTGGTGATGTCCCTGCCACTGTTCGTGCTTGCTTTGCATCGTGTCCCATTTCTTTTGCTGATTGGAATCAAGAAGCGCTCGGATCTGGTCGTCGGACGTCTTGTGGATCTGCATCATCTTGGATCGGCGATCCTCTTGCGAGACCGAGGAATCCGATCGCAGACTCTGCATTTGCGACTGTGCCGACTTCAAAATGTCTAGCACTTTTGGCTGCTGGTCCGAGGTCAGCTGCAGTTGCTTCGTCAGCATTTCCGTCCGCTTCGCTGGATCAAAATGGCCGCCACGCCCGTGTTCGGGGGGCGCACCCGCGGGAGCAGACTGCTGGTCGTTACTTCCGTTGTCTTGCGCGATGGCAGAAGACGCGACCGTATAGACGACGGCTGCCAGCAGAAGCGCGAGCAAACAATGTTTGAGCATGATGTTTTCTCCTGAGACTTTCGATTTGGGCCTGTTTGTATTAACCAGATTATGGGCCCGGAGTTGTGGAAGCGCCCCTACTTTTACGAATCTTTACTCGACACCGAAGGAGGGGAGTTCAGCGACAGAACGAAGGGATCCCTCTCGCATTTGAGGCGGGAATGATTTGGGCGCGACCGCCGCGGTCCTTCACTGCACGTTCGCACTCTGGAGCGATGTGAACAGACAAAACTTTACTTTAGCTTCGAGGGGATCAGATTATCATCGCATCACAGGTGGCCAGGCGCCGACCGCAGGGGAATGGCTAATGATCGCAACGGGTAGGCTTATTTTCCGGTGTCTGCTACTGGGCTTGACCCTGTTGCTCGTCTTCGATCACGCCCGCGCCCAGACTCAGCCCGCGCAATCTCAGCCCTCCCCACCGTCAGGAGGAACGATTCACGGCACCGTTAAATCCGGCAATATGCCGATTCCGGGAGCTGCTCTATCCATCTCTCTTGCATCCTCCGACCAGAAAATCACCACTTGGACCGATGTTGATGGCAGCTATTTCGCGGCGGTCCCTTCGCTCGGCTCCTACACCGTGCGTGCGCAGATGGTCGCGTTTGCCAACAGCACGCAGCAGGTCGTGATCGACGCTTCCCACCAAAACCTGCCCGTCAATTTTGAGTTGACTCTTTTATCCCGTACACGCGAGGCAAGTCCACAGCCCCGGAGGCCCAGTGGCCCGACTGTCGCTCAGCGTGGCTTTCAAGCTCTATCTGCGATGCAGAACACGACTGCTCAGGACGCGGGAAGTAATTCCATGAGCGACGTCGTGCCCTCGGGTATGCCGGTTCCAGGGATTGATCCGAACAGCGCGACCGAGTCCATCGCTGTTTCCGGCAATACGTCGAATCCCCTCAACTCGATGTCCGGGGACCAACTCGAGGAACGCATCAACGACGCTCGCCAGCAAGGCGGCGGGTTCGGAGGAGCCAGCGGATTCGGCGGCCCGGGAGGGTTTGGCGGCGGTGGACCCGGACGCGCGATGACGATCGTCGGCCGCCGCGGGTTCGACATTAATCATCCTCACGGGTCGATCTACTATGGAGTGGGCGATTCTGCGCTCAATGCCGCGCCTTATGCGCTCGCCGGGGAACCTGCGACGAACCCGGCATACTTGCAGAACAGCTTCGGCGGCTCCGTCGGCGGCCCGCTCAACATTCCTAAGATCTATCACGGTGGCGCGAAGACATTTTTCTTCGTCAATTACAACGGCAGGCGTGGGGAGAATCCGTTCGATCAGTTTTCTACAGTGCCCACTCTGCTAGAGCGGCAAGGGAACTTTTCGCAGACCTGTTACAAGTCATGCGCGGCGGGGGGGCAGCCGGTCGAGATTTTCAATCCCGCGACCAACACTCCTTTCCCGAACAATAGTATTCCGCAAATCAATCTTGCCGCGGCGGGATTGCTGCCGTACATCCCCCTGCCGAACCTGCCAGGGGATTATCAGAATTTTCATTTTGTCACTGCGGCGAACAACAGCAACGATGACCTGAACGTGCGGATCAATCACACTTTTGGAGCCGCCCCCACCGGCAGACGGCGTGGAGGGCGCGGCACCCCGCGCAACAACCTGACGTTTGGACTTCACTATCACGGATCGAGTTCCAGCATCACCAACCCATTTCCCACTGTCGGTGGCAGCACCGGCGTTCGCAGTTTTGACGTGCCTGTCGGCTACATTCGAAGCATCGGCAAACTGACCAACAGCGTTCGCTTCGACTTCAACCGCAGCCGGACGCGTACCCAAAATCTTTACGCATTTAATCAAAATGTTGCCGGCACGTTGGGAATCAATGGTGTCTCGGCGAATCCGTTTGATTGGGGTTTACCCAATCTTTCCTTCAGCGACATCGCCGGTCTTCAGGATGTCAATCCGCAGCTTTTGCGGAACCAGACCTACACACTTTCAGACAACGTCGTTTGGACTCACGGCAAGCACAGTTGGCGATGGGGGGGTGACTTCCGGCGCATCCAAGTCAACACCGAGACCAGCAGTAACGCGCGCGGCTCGTTCATCTTCACCGGCGTCAATACTTCTCAACTGATTGCTCCAGGCCAGCCCACCAGCGGAACGGGATATGATTTCGCCGATTTCCTGCTTGGACTCCCGCAGCAGACCTCTGTGCAGTATGGGGAGAACAACTACCATTTCCGCGGCGATTATTGGGACTTGTACGCGCAGGATGAGTGGAAGATGCGCGGGAATCTGACACTGAACCTCGGAGTCCGCTACGAATACGTTTCGCCGCTCACGGAACAGAACAATCGAATCGCGAACCTTGATCTCTCGCCCGCTGTGCTGAATCCGGCGCTGGGCACACCGGCGGTCGCTGTTGTTTTGCCCGGTCAAAACAGCCCTTACAGCGGAAGCCTGCCCGACAGCCTGGTACGGCCGGACCGTAATAATTTTGCTCCCCGCGTCGGTTTCGCCTGGAAGCCATTTTCCAAGACCGTCGTCCGCGGCGGGTATGGCATCAACTACAACACCGGAGCCTATCAGGGGATGGTGCAGCAACTGGCGTTCCAGCCTCCATTTTCGACGACGCAGACCAATATCCAAACCGTCGCCGGCGATCTCACGCTGCAGAATGGTTTCCCGACCTCTTCAACCAGCGGCATCACGAATGATTACGCGGTAAATCCCAATTATCGGTTGGGCTATGTGCAAATTCGCAATCTGGATATTCAGCAGCAGATTCGTCCGACGTTGTTATTGAACATCGACTACACCGGAACCAAGGGCACGGATCTCGACATTCTGGAAGCTCCCAACCGCACTGCAACGGGCATTCTGATTCCGAATGCACAGGCATTCACTTACCAAAACTCTGTCGGTGACTCCGAGGCTAATGCAGGATCGGTACGCTTGCGCAAGCGACTTTCGAATGGATTCTCCGTCGGCGGAATCTACACATTTTCCAAGTCGATCGACGATGCGTCATCCATCGGGGCGGGAGCTACTTCGGGATCGGGGCGCGCCGGACTCGGCGCCGGCGGCACCGCTGCTGGTGGAGGCGGCGGCGCCTCTAGCAGTGGGGCAGCGTCCGTGGCCCAAAATGCCCTCGACCTGTCGGCGGAGCGCGCGCTCTCCAGCTTCAATCAGACGCACAAGTTTACGGCAGACTACTTGTGGGAACTGCCGTTCGGACACGACAAACGCTGGCTCACCGGAGATACTCCGTTGCGCGCGATTTTTGGCGACTGGCAGTGGAGCGGAGACTGGACCATCGCTTCCGGATTGCCGTTCACACCGCGGATTCTGGGAAGCGCTGCCGAGGTCAATCGCGGGACGAATGGCACGGTACGACCCGACGTCGTTCCCGGAGAGTCAGTCGGCCTCTCAAATCCCTCGATTGCAGATTGGTTCAACACTGCAGCCTTCGCGTTGCCGGCAGGACCGTATGGCGATGCCCGCCGAAACAGCATCATTGGCCCGGGGACGCTTCTCTTCGATATGGCCTTCAGTAAGGTCATCCCGCTGAAGGAATCGCGCGTTCTCGAGTTTCGGGCGCAGGCCACCAATATTTTCAACATTCCGAATTACACATCGATTGACACGGTGTTCAACTCGCCGACGTTCGGCAGGGTGACCGGGGTTGGCGGCATGCGGCAGATTACGATGACCGCCCGGTTCCGCTTTTGAGGACATATAGATGACTTCGAATCTGATCCGATGGGCGAACAAGCCTCTGGCAATGTTGCTGGCGTTCGCCCTGATGTGCTCCTCTCTGCCCGCGCAGCAGCCGGCGGACTACACCTTTCGCGTTCAGACCGATCTGGTGCTGGTAAATGTGACCGTCAGGGACAAGAACGGAAATCTCATACGCGGCCTCAAACCTGAGGACTTCACAATTCTCGAGGACAACAAGCCCCAGAAAGTCGTCTCGTTTGATGTAGAGAACATTGATGCCGTGGCAAATCAGGATGTGGCTCAGACGAAGCTTCTTCCGGGCCCGCCGACTGCGGAGGGAAGTGCGGCCAGTGCGGCCACTTCCGCTTCGGGTTCTGCGAATCAGTTTAAGGATCGCCGTCTGATCGTTCTGTTCTTCGATCTCTCCGCGATGGAGCCCGATGAAATCGATCGCGCCATCACTTCCGCCGAGCACTATGTCGACACGCAGATGGCCCCAGCGGACCTGGTCTCGATTGTGTCTCTGGGAAGTTCGTTGCTGGTCAACCAGGATTTCACGTCCGATCACGGGTTGCTCAAGAAACAGCTCCAGGCTTTCAGTGCAGGTAGCGGCCAGGGCTTCGAAGAAGGTACAACAGGCACGACTGAAGGCACTCCCGACACCGGGCAGCCATTTACCGCAGACGACACGGAATACAACATCTTCAATACTGACCGGCGTTTGGAAGCGTTGCGTTCGGTGGCGGAGAAACTTTCTCATCTTCAGCAGAAGAAGTCGCTGATTTATTTTTCCAGCGGCATGGATCGAACGGGCATCGAAAACCAGTCAGAATTGAGAGCAGCCATCAATGCCGCCGTGCGATCCAACATGGCGATCTACACCATGGATCTGCGCGGCCTGCAAGCCCTCGTCGCAGGTGGAGAGGCACAAAACGCGAGCCTGCGGGGCACTTCCGCATATTCCGGGCAATCCATGATCAACGCCCTGAATTCCAACTTCACTACGCAAGAAACGCTGGTCACACTCGCGAGCGACACGGGTGGACGCGCCTTTCTCGATTCCAACGATTTCACCCAGGTCTTCAAAGGAGTGCAACAGGATACGTCGACGTACTATCTTCTTGGGTATCGCAGCACCAATCCCGCCAGGGATGGGCGATACAGGCGTATCGCTGTGAAGGTGAACGTGTCAGGCGCGAAGATCGACTACCGCCGCGGTTACTATGCGCCCGCAGATTACCAGCATTCTACGAAGGAGGATAAGGAACTTCAGCTTCAGGAAGAGCTCGCCTCTGAGTTGCCCACCACAGATCTGCCCCTGTATTTGAGCACCGCTTACTTTCGCATGGAGGCCAACAAGTTTTTTATTCCAATCTCGCTGGTAGTGCCGGGCTCAGAAATCCCCTTCACGCGCAGCAGTGACCGGGATAAGGCAACTCTGGATGTGATTGGCCTGGTGCTGGACAGCGAACACCATCCAGTGACGAGAATTCGCGACACCGTCAAGCTCGCCGTGGATACTTCGTCAGAAGTTCGGAAAAAGAATGTGCAGTACGACACCGGGCTTAGCCTGCCTCCCGGCAAATATCACCTCAAGTTTGTGGTGAGGGAAAACCAAACCGGCCGCATGGGCTCGTTCGAAGCCGACCTGGACGTCCCGGATCTCAAGTCGAGGCCGCTCAAGATGAGCTCGATTGTCCTCGCCAGTCAACTTCAACCCGCGAAAAAAGGCGCGACTCCCAGCCCGCTGATTCGAGACGGATCGGAGATCATTCCAAACGTGACCCACGTCTTCTCTTCCGCGCAGCACCTGCGGCTCTACTACGAAGTCTATGACCCAGGGCGGGCGAATGCGTCCGCCGCGCCAGAGGTAGGACAGGTCAAACCCGGCATTCACTTGCTGACGAACGTCGCGTTCTTCCGCGGCAAAGCCAAGGTATTCGAAACCTCCATCGTCGAGCTGACCGAATTGAATGCTCGCGACCGCAAGGCCGGGGTCTTCCAGCTCGACCTGCCGCTCAGCCCTCTGAAGCCCGGGTTTTACACGTGCCAGGTGAATGTCATCGATGACGCCGCCGGCCTTTTTCTCTTCCCCAGGCTGGCGGTTCTGATTCGACCCGAAAACCCCACTGGCACTCGCTAGGAATGAGCAGAGCTACCTGGAAATCATTCAGGATTGCCCCGTAACTCAAGAGCCTGGCATCCTCACATGCTTCTACGGCTGCGAATTGACCTCGAGCAGCAGATGATCTTTGAACTCCGCCGCCAGTTTCGCCACCCCATTGGCCGTCGCGTCTACCGTGCCGAGGTCTTTTCCTTCACTATAATCGCTGACCCGATATTTCCCGGGTTTCAGTCCACGCAGCTCGACTTCGCCTTTCCAATGGGACGGTGTGAAGAATGCGTAATACATTTTTCCGTCTTTCGCGATGGCATATCCCTCGGGCGTGTCATAGCCGGTCACGTAAAGGTCCCTGAACTCCCCTTTCGAGAGCATTTTCTGGTTATACAAACCAATCCACTTCTTCCAACGCTCTTCTTTTGCCGCAGTCAGATTAACGTCCTTGAATTTCGGACCGGGATCGGGCCACACGAACTTCGTCCCCACCACGCCTCCGGCTCCAATCGTGGAAGCGAAATCGTCGCCGTGTTCTTTGAAGTCGTTGCCCACTTTTGTCATCGCGGAAAGTTCGACGTGGTCGCCGTAGACCGCCGATTCGGGCCCCAGCAATGCCTTATACATCTTGATCCGCCGTCGCACCTGCACCGCCCCCACCGGGTCGGCGGTCACCGCTTGGTCCATAAACGGCAACCAAGCGAGCGATGGCGGCGTACCGCACGGGCAGCTCTGGGTGACGCTCTGCGGCTTCAACGCTCGGGTCGTCTGGAAAATTATTTTGTAGACATCGCCCATCGCATTCACAGAATCCTGCGGCGATTTGTGATGATGCGCCGGGTTGTAGCAGGCCGGAACGCTGTAGATGTTGTCCAGCTTGCTGCCGTCGAATCCCCAGTCACGAATGAACTTCTCCGTCAGCTGCTTGTGATACGCCTGCACCTCCGGCAGTGCCGGACACATCACCGCCAAGCCGCGAGTCATGCGCGCATGCTTGCCATTCTTGTCCAGGATCAGCCACTCCGGATGCTCCTGCGCGACCTTCGACACTGAATATTTGTGCGATTCGTATCTTCCTTCACCATCCTCGACCGCGAGCGGCAGCCACCACAACTGTGCCAGCATGCCTTGCTTGTGGAAGTCATCCGTCATCTTCTGAATGGAATTGCCGGGGAAAGTATCGGCTCGCGGATTCCAGTCGCCATAGACGTCGAACCAGCGATCGTCAAGCGTCACCCACTTGATGCCCAGCTCTTTCAGCTTTGGAACCGTGCCCAGCATCTGCGCCGGGGTTACGTCGGCCTGGTATCCCCAGCCGCACCAACTCACGTTATAGGCTTCGCTCGACGGCTTCGGAAGTTCCCAGCCTTCTTTTTGCAGCACGCTCGACCAAATCCGCAGCGGCTCATAGAAGTCGCCCGAAAAAACTGAGACGAAACTGCGCGGAGTGGAGTACGTCTCGCCCGGCTTCAGTGTGATGTTGGCAGCGTAGTCCACCTCGGTATTCAGGCGTCCATCGGCTGCGACTCTCGCCGGGATCGCAGCGGAAATTGGAATCGTCTCCACGTGCCCGACCGCTTCGCCCACCTGGCGCGTCCAGAAAGCGACCACCGGGATTCCGCCACCATAGCCGCCTTTGACCATTTCTCCCATAACGTTCGGCTGCGAAAAAGCCGGCGTCAGCTTCACCACATCATCTTTTCCCCAGTCATAGCTTGCGCCATGAAAGGACCACATTTCCCACGGCTTTGCCTTCAAATCCCCCAGTCGCGCGTTCAACCGGCGCCGTTGATTCACGCTTTTTTCGAGTCTGACATCGGTCGCACCCGCGTTCTTGTATTCCACCGTGCTCAGCAGGAGGTTCGGAAATTTGTCATAGACTTCCAGCGCCAGCACGCGCTCCAAATCTATTCCCGACTTCCCGAGGGGGCGCGCCGGAATCTCGACCCGCTTGCCGACCCCCATCTTCCCGATCGCTTCGCGCACTTGGGTGTGCTGGAAGTCGAGCCGGAAATGCACATCTTTGCCCCCCACTCGCGCAAAATCGCTGTCCGCGGGAGTCCCGGCATTCGGTTCATCCAGGGACAGCGTCTTCCCGTCACTCAACAGCGAGGCCTGCACATAACCATCCGGCCTCACCTGAAACTCGGCCGCGCTCGTTGTCAGAATTATTGGGCCGCCCTCCTTCACGTCCACCTTGATCGTGGAAGGCTGGGTGGATTCGGGCTTGGTCAACGGCAATTTCAGACGCGAGTCCGGTGACTTCGAGCAATTTGCCAGCAGGAAAGTGAGACCGAGCGTCGTACCGAGAATTATGCCGACCCGCGCCCTACTGTGTTTGCCCGCGATCATCACGAACCTCCTCTACTTGATGTTCCACCATCGATGACCTCGCCAGCCTGCGCAATCGCGTTTCCGTCAGTCTGCGACAAAATATCGCGGTTGACAAAAGCTATAAAACGAAAGTAAAAGTAATCGTTCGTAATAATATACCGAAAGATCGCTTCCTTAAACCACGTGAAGTATATTTGTTGAGCGCGACCAGAACTGAGCCGACGCCCTTGGAACCTGGCCAGACTGGCTTCGGCTTCCCGCAGCTGGCAGCGCGCGCGCCTCGACCGCTCCAGTTTGCGCTGAAGTTTTACTTCCGATTGCAGCGCGAGCGATTGAACGAATGGAAGATGGGAAATGGCGGGTGCTAAGATTTCTGTGATTTCTGCGCTCCACCTCGAAATCTGATGCCTTCGAACGGTTTGCTCAACGAAGAACGCCGCCGTGAAATCCTTGAGGTCTTGCACCGGGATGGACGCGTGCTCGTCAAGAATCTGTCGCGGCATTTCCGTATTTCGCAAATCACAATCCGCAAAGACCTGGAATTCCTCGACGGCCAGGGCGTCATTCAGCGCACCCACGGTGGCGCGCTGCCGGTGCAAGGCGGTGCGCTGCTGGATCCGACGCTCCGTGAGAAAGAGAAGCTCCACCGCAAGCAGAAGGCTCAGATTGCTGACGCCGCCGTGCGCCTTGTGGAAGAAGGCCAGTCCGTGCTGCTGGATTCCGGGACGACGACCACGGCCATTGCTCGGGCCCTGAAAGACATGGCGCAACTCACCGTGATCACGAACGCGATCAACATCGCGGCAGAACTTGCGGGCACGCACATTGAAGTGATCCTGACCGGAGGCACGCTGCGCAAGAATTCCTTTTCGCTGGTCGGTCCCCTGGCGGAGCGCGCGCTGCGCCAGCTCAGCGCAGACATTTTGTTTTTGGGCGTGGACGGCTTCGACACCAAGGCCGGTCTTTTTACTCCGAATTTATTGGAGTCTGAAGTCAACCGGGCTATGGTTGAAATCACCCGCAGGACGATTGCAGTTTGTGACTCCAGTAAGTTCGGTCATCGCAGTCTCTGTAACATCATGCCGCTAACAGCCGTGCATGAAGTGATTACAGACAAGCAGATACCGAAAGCGGATTTGTATGCGCTGCAAGAGGCCGGAGTGAAAGTCACTTTGGTCTGAGCGGAGTTCAATCGACCCAATGAGATCGATGGAAATCGTGGAACGGGGCCAGTACACGCTGAGCGAGATTTTTTCCCAGCCCCAGTGCTGGAGCGCTTGTCTGGCAAGGCTGGCAGCCAGCGCTGTCCGAAATCCATCGCAGGCCCGGAAACTCTGATTCGTTCCTGGACGCGTGCCTGCGACGTTCGAACTCGCACACGGCCGCTAAAATCGGCAATAGCGCTTCGTATTTAGCGAAAAGCGCCTGAGGCTTGCTCATGTCCAACCTCGATATCGCAATCGCCGGAGAGATCAATCTTGACCTGATCCTCTACGGTCTGCCCGAGCAAATGCCCACGGAACGCGAGTTGCTGGCCAGCGGCTTCACCGTAACTTTAGGCAGTTCCTCGGCCATCCTGGCGCATAACCTGGCTGCTCTTGGCAGCCGCGTGGGATTCGTCACCAAGGCCGGCAAAGATTCCTTCGGAGAGCTGGCGATGGAACGCCTGCGCGCGGGCGGTGTGGACCTTGCCCGCGTGGTGCATGGCGCAAAGTCCGGCGTAACCTTCATTCTGCCGCATGGAATCCAGCGCCACATCCTCACCTATCCCGGTACGATCTCCGAGTTACGCTTTGAGGATCTCGACCTCGATTATCTGGCATCCGCGCGTCACTTCCATATGTCGTCGCTGTTTCTACAGCGTGAACTATTGCCGGATGTGCCCGAACTCTTTCGGCGGATGAAGTCCGCCGGCCTAACTACTTCGCTCGACACGAACGACGATCCCGACGACCGATGGGACGGCGTTCTTGAAGAGGTCCTGCGTCACGTGGATATCGTGCTACCGAATGAGCACGAAGCAATGAAGATGTCCCGGGCTGACAACCTGGAAACCGCGCTCTCGCGGCTTGCCCAAAAGGTGGGAACCGTCGTAGTCAAAATGGGCGCCAGGGGAGCCGTTGCCGTTCGCGAGGGACAGCGATTCAGCGCACCCGCCGTGCCGGTAACGGTAATCGATCCGATTGGCGCAGGTGACAGCTTCGACGCCGGCTTTCTCCACCAATTTCTGCGCGGGGAGGATCTCACGACTTGCCTGGACTTCGGCAACCTATGCGGAGCATTCTCCACCACCGACTGCGGAGGCACGGAAGCGTTCCGCGACGCAGCGCGAATGCAAGAATTTCTCTTTCGAAACCACGCCAGGAATCAAGCGCACTACCTCACCAATGCAGATCGGGAGTAGAAGCTCTGGCGCCAGACTGCGAGTGTTTCCTACCTACAGACCTAGGCAATGCTGATACCGGCTCCGCAGAAGGGCCTTTTCTACTACCGGAAGGCCGCGACCAAAGGAGCGAAGCCGAACTAAATGCACCGAGCCGCGTAAATACAGGGATTTAGGTTGGTGCCGGGAGGGGGAATCGAACCCCCACAGTCCTTTCGGACCTGCGGATTTTAAGTCCGCTGCGTCTGCCAATTTCGCCATCCCGGCTCGCGTTCATTCTAGC
>ODAK010003622.1_pt1 | contig 15976 bp, 11 predicted proteins | sample 1539591 | NCBI WGS metagenome assembly ODAK01 (sample SAMEA3539303, study PRJEB22396) | soil metagenome | biome: tundra; feature: field; material: soil | place: USA | collected 2010-05 | depth 0.15 m
ACCCGGGTGCGCCGACTCCCCGAGAAGGCGGCATACGACGAGGCCACGATCTTCGCGATCATTGACGCCGCACTGATGTGTCACGTCGCGGGCGTCGTCGACGGTCTCGCCACGGCGTTGCCGACATTGCACCAGCGAGTGGGTCGCACACTCTTCGTGCACGCCAGTCGGTCCAACGCGTTGCTGCGAGCGGTACTCGAGGCCGGTGTGGCCAGCGTGAGTGTGACCATCTACGACGGGCTGCGCTTGGCGCGAAGCGGCTTCGAGTCCTCTATCGCCTATCGCAGCGCCGTGGTGGTGGGAGCGACGCGCGAGGTCACCGGCATCGACGAGAAGACCAGGATCCTTCATGACTTTGTCGAGGCGGTCCTGCCGGGTCGCGCCGCCGAGGTCCGCGTGGTGACGTCGCGCGAGGTGAACCTCACGCTGGTGGTCGCCATCGAGATTGACGAGGCGTCGGCCAAGGTCTCCTTCGGACCGACCGACGACGACCCTGAGGACGCGCTCCTGCCTATTTGGGCTGGTACCGTGCCGGCGCGCGTCGTGTACGACACGCCCATCGCCAATACTGACGGAGCCATGGCCGCGGGCGACATCGCACTGCCGGCGTCAGTACGGCGCCTCTTGGAGGGCGAGTGAGCCACGCGTCGGACCTGGTCGCGCGGATCCGCCTGATCCAGCCGGTCGATTCGCGCGAGGCCGCATCGATCGACGCGACGTTGGACCGACTCACCTGGCCCGGTGACCCCTATGACGAGATTTTCCATCATCACCACCTCACGGCTTCGGCGTTCGTCTTGTCCTCACGCGGGGTGATTCTGCACCTGCATCGGCGCCTGCATATCTGGGTCCAACCCGGTGGCCACATCGACCCAGGTGAGGGACCTGAGCAAGCCGCGGTGCGCGAGACGCTCGAGGAGACGGGCCTCGAGGTCGTCCACACCGAGCCGCCGACGCTCTTTCACGTCGACGTGCACCCCGGACCTCGCGGCCACACCCATTACGATCTGCGCTACGTGCTCCTGGCGCGGCCGCTCGAACCGACGCCGCCGCCCGGAGAGAGTCCCGAGGTGCACTGGTTCGACTTCGCCCACGCGATCGAACGTTGCGAGCAGGCGATGGTGGGCGCCCTGAGCAAACTCGAGTTGGCCTCGACTCAGTGGCGGATGCGAGACTGAGCGAATGGAACAACTTGAGAACCTGCGCGCCCTCAATGAGGCCGACCGCTGGATCGAGCGGGTCATCGCCCAGCGCGAGCACCTGCCCGAACTCGGAGAGCTGGCCACGCTGGAGGGCGAGTTGCGCTCGTTGCTAGCCGCCTTGCAGGAGGCCCAGTCCGGCGCCGAGCCGGTGCGCGCCCGCTACCTCGCGGCCCAGGAGACCGCGAGCAAGCACCTCACGCGCGCGTCGGACCTCGAGAAGACCCTGGCGAGTTCGACCGGTTCCGCGCGAGAGCTCAGCGCCATGCAACACGAACTCGAACAGGTTCGCGAACGCGCCGGCGCCGCGGAGGACGAAGAACTGAACTACTTGCTCGAGCTCGATCCATTCGACGAGAAGGTCGCGTCGATCAAGGCGCGCGCACAACCGGGAGTCGCCCGGCGATCAGCATTGCAAGTGAACGTGGCGCAGCTTCGCGCGACGCTCGATGAGGAGATCGCCGCGCTGCGCGTGTCGCGCGCCGAGTTGGCGCACACCCTCGACGCACCGTGGCGCCAGCGTTACGAGGCCGCGCTGGCGCGCGTGGGATTTTCGGGCGCGGCGAATGTCGACGCCGGTCGATGCGACGGTTGTCGTATTGCGCTCTCGCCGCTCGACTTCGACCGTTTCCGCCACCTCGAGCCCGGCGTCGTCATGGACTGCCCCGAGTGCGGACGCCTCCTCCTGCCGTGATCGTTCTGATTCGCCACGGACAGTCGACGACGAATGAGCGAGGGCTACTCGTGGGGCGCTCGAATCCGCCACTCACTGATCATGGCCGTGATCAGGCTCGACGACTGATCACGCACCTGATCGACGTGCGCCAAGTGTGGACGTCACCCCTGGAGCGCGCTCTGGCGACGGCGAGATTGGCCCTGCCGACCCTCGAGCCGATCCTCAAAGACTCACTCATCGAAGTGGACTACGGCTCGCTCGATGGTGAGAGTCTCGCCTCGATCACCGATGAGCAGTGGCGCGAATTCGAAGGTGATCACGAGCGCCCCCTGCTCGACGGGGAATCGCTCAATACTGTCGACGAGCGCGTCTGGGCCGAACTTGACTCGATGCTCGCCGATCGCGACAGCCTGTTGCACCGTCCCGACGAACACCTAGCGATCGTGAGTCACGTTTCACCCATCAAGTCGGCGATCACCTGGGCGCTGGGCGTGCCCGGCTCGGCCGCGTGGCGCATTCGCATCGACAACGGCTCGATGACGTGGCTGGCCACCCGTCGCGGGACTCCGTGGCTGATTCGCGCGAACGTGGTGCCGTTCTAACGCAGGGCGATGTAGATGGCCGCGAAGTGCAGACCCGCGCCCACGAGGGTGAGGGCGTGAAAGAGCTCGTGGTAACCGAAGATCCGTGGGTTGAGTCGCGGTCGTTTCGCCCCGTAGACGGCGGCGCCCAGTGAATAGACCAGTCCGCCGGCGATGATCAACGTCAGCACGGTCGCGCCGCCGCCGCGTCCAATCTGGGGGAGCACCGCGACCGCCGACCAGCCCACCACCAGGTAGGGCAGGGTATTCACCCACTTAGGGGTGTCGAGGGCGAGTTGTCGAATGGCGATACCCACGATGGCTCCCGAACCGATGATGATCATCAGGACCAGGCGAATCGTGCCGTGCATGGTGAGTCCGGCGATGGCGAGGTAACTGCCCGATATCGCGAAGAAGATGGCCGAGTGGTCAGCGCGTCGCCAGGCCCGTCGTTGTGACGTGGACCAGCGAATGCGGTGAAAGAGCGCGCTCGTACCCATCATCGCGGCGACGCCCACGACGTAACAGAGCACCCAGGCGACTTGGGGCCACGTCGCGCAGCGCGCGAAGAGAAGCGGGGAGCACGCCACCAGCACGAGGACTCCCACCGCGTGGAGCCAACCACGCATGAGCGGACGTTCGAGGGCGGGAGGAGTCGGCGCAACGCTCATACGGTCACCCTAGGCGCGGGGCGAAACCTTCTCGAGAGCCAGCGACGAGTGCCCCAAGGACGACGGTACCCGCCCGCTTCGTGAGAAACGGGCGGGTGCTCGACGTTTGGCCCCCCCAGCCAATGAAAATAATTTAGTACGTCATCGAGGACTACTCTCTAGGCTCGAGTCGTGAAATTGTGCTTTGTGAGTAATTTCACATAGGGAGAATCGTGAAACAGCGTCAATTGGGCCAGGGACTCGAGGTGTCCGCCATGGGCCTCGGTTGCATGGGTATGAGCGAATTTTATGGTGTGGGCGACGACGTCGAGTCGACGGCAACGATTCACGAGGCCCTCGATCGCGGTGTCAATTTCCTCGACACCGCCGACATGTACGGCCCCTTCACCAACGAGGTCCTCGTGGGCGCGGCCATCAAGGATCGCCGCGACGAAGTGGTGTTGGCCACCAAGTTCGGCAATCAGCGCGGCGAGGACGGCTCGTTCCTCGGCATCAACGGCCGTCCCGAGTACGTTCGCCAGGCCTGTGAGAATTCTCTTCGGCGTCTGGGCGTCGACGTGATCGACTTGTACTATCAGCACCGCGTGGACCGCACGGTGCCGGTGGAGGAGACGTGGGGTGCCATGAAGTCCCTCGTCGAGGAGGGTAAAGTCCGCCACCTCGGAATCTCCGAAGCCTCCTCGGCCACTCTCGAGCGAGCGCACGCGGTTCATCCGGTCACCGCGCTGCAGACCGAGTACTCGCTGTGGACCCGCGACCCCGAAGACGAAATACTGGCCACGTGCCGGCGACTGGGTATTGGATTCGTGGCCTACAGTCCCATCGGACGCGGGTTCCTCACGAGCGAGGCGAGCCAGCTCGGCAAGGCGGAGAAGGACTATCGCGCCAGCCAACCTCGATTCTCCGGCGACGCCCTGACCAGTAACTTGCAGTTGGTGGACCGACTCGCCGAGATCGCTCGCCACAAGGGCGTCAGCGTGGCGCAGTTGGCCATTGCGTGGGTGATGGCCCAGGGTGAGGACATCGTGCCGATCCCTGGTACTAAGCGTCGACGCTGGCTCGAAGAGAACATCGCGGCCGGCGACGTCGAATTGAGTGGCGTCGAACTCGAGGCCATGGCCGCGGCGGTGCCGCGCGGCGCGGTCGAGGGCGAGCGTTATCCCGAGGCGTCGATGAAGGCGATCAACGGTTAGCCGGCCGACCCGTCGACGAGGTTGATGACCTCGTCACACCAGGCCACGACCCGCGGGTCGTGGGTCGCGATGACGACGGTCGCCTCGACGCGCGCCAGGACTGCGAGGACCGCCTCGGTCTCCGATTCGCCCAGGGCGCTGGTGGGCTCGTCCAGCAACAAGATATCGGGGCGTCGAACGAGGGCTCTCACCAGCGAGGCCCGTTGACGTTCGCCCCGTGAGAGCTCTTCCCATTGGTCGTTGCGGGCAACGCGCAGTCCCAAACTCGCCAAGGTGAGTAGATCGGCGTCGGTGATCTCGCGTCCCATGCCCACGACGTCGCGGACGTAGCCCCGGAGAAGTCCCGGCTCGCTGGGTACCAGGACAACGTGACGACGCAACTCGTCTTCGCCAATATCGCCGAGTGCGACGCCGCCCACGCTGACAGATTGCGCGTCGACGTCGTCGAGTCGAGCGAGCGCGCGGAGCAGAGTGGACTTACCCGATCCTGATGGTCCGCTCAGGGCTACTCGCCGCCGCGGCGCGATGGCGCCGCTGAGACGACGCACGCCGAGATCCGAAGAAGCCACCTCGACGTTGTTGAACGCCAGAGTCGTGTCCAGGGGCCACGCCGCGTCCCCAGAGAGCGACTGTGACGCCAGATCGTCGAGGCGCTCGGCTCCACCGGTCACGGCGACGGCAACGTAGACCGCGGATCTCACGGTCACCAGAGCCTCGAAAGTGGCGATGGCCACCAGGGCCGCGACGATCATCCACACGCTGGCGCTGCGTGGATGAGCCAGGGCCAGGACACCCAGGCTCGCGAGCGGCCCGACGGCGATGAAGATCACGTCGTGCTGGCGCGTGCGGTGCAGCACGTCTTCGGCTCGATCCAGGTCGGCGACGACGATCTCGTCGCGACGTCGAAGGAAGTCTGCGGCACCGAGATGTTCAATCTCCGGGGCCGCCTCGCGAGAGGAGACCAATCCCGCGACGTAGGCACCGCGACAGGTGCGCACGTCGCGGTCGGCTCGAACGAGAGTCCCGAGTCGACTGACCAGAACTACCACCAGTGCCAATTGCACGACCGCGGTCCCAAGTGCGACGGCCCACCAGTGTCCTCGCGGTGCCAGGAGGGACACTGCCGCGTCGCTGAGGATCAAGGTTGCCAATGTGGCGACACTCGGGATGACGCCGCGCAACCAGAGATCTTGAAGTTCGTCGGTGTCGGTGAGCGAACGTTCCAAGAGCTCACCGGCGCCGTAGCGCTGCCAGCGAGAGTAGCTCCAGTTGCCCACGGTGCCCATGAGCCATTGTCGCCACCGCGCCACGGCGCCAAAACCCAGACGATGAGTAGCCATCCGCTCGGCGAAGCGCAGGGGAGAGCGCAGGAATGCCACGAGTTCGATGGCGATCAAAAAAACTGCGATGGCGCGAAGTCCGGGGCGCTGGGCACTCACCACGAGAAGTGCCAGGGCGCCAACGAAGAGCGCGGTGCCCGCCAGAGAAGCCACCGATGCCATGAATAGCGCTTTCAATAGGTCTAATCGCCGTGGGGCGGCTCGAGACAGCCAGGTGCGCAGGCGTTCAACGTCGCTCACGTGAGGTGCACCTTGGCCGTGGCGCTAATAAACATGGTTTCGTCCACCGATATCTCGATGATGGCCACCTCGTAGTGACGGGCTAATTCCTCTCGAATCGCGCCGCGCGCGGCCTCATCCAAGAGGCCCGCGACGTCGTCAAGGATGAGCAGTCGCGGTTCGTGCAGGAGGGCTCGGGCGACCAGAAGTCGCACCCGCTCGCCCGAGGAGAAGCCCTCGCCGTCGGCCGAGACGAGGGCGTTGAGATCGTCAAATCGCTCGCCGTCGAGTTGCAGGGCGTGCAGCAACGTCACGATTGCCACGTCGGGGACGGCGAGGCTCAGACGAAGGTTCTCGCCCAAGGTGCCCGCCACGAGCGAGGTATCCGCACTGACGTAGGCGACGGCGTCCGCGGTGCGCTCCACTCGTCCGGCACGCGGATAGCGCCATCCCAACAGGGTGTGCGCGAGGGTCGTCTTGCCCACGCCCGACGCCCCCAATACGGCCACGCGCTGGCCGCGACTGATCTTCAGGCTGATCGGATCAGGGTGAGCGAGAGTGACCAACTCGAAGGCCTCAAGCACGTCGCTTGGCGACGAGGTGTCCACCTCGGGGATCACGAGGCGCCGCCCGGCCGCGTCAATGGCCTCACGGCGGTGGAATTCCCCGCCGTAGCGGCGAACGTGGACGAAGAACTCGCTGGTGACGAGCACGCAGATGAGCGCTCGCAGGAGTGAGATTCGACCATTCAACAAGCCGAAGCCCACATCCATCGCGACGAGTCCCACGCTCACGCCACTCAGGAATTCGGTGACGAGTGAGGACCCCAGGGCGGTGCGAATAGCGCGCAGCGCGACGCGGTGCTCCGACGCGGAGAGGGCGGCGATCTCCTGGGCTCCGTAATCGACGGCACCGAGTGCGCGCAACTCGGGCGCGTGCGTCAGCAGTTCCAATTGGCGCTCACCCAGGCGTGTCCGGCGTTCGCGATAGAGGGTGTCGAGCTCGGCTGCGCGGCTCCCCGCCCGTTGGTAGAGCGGGACTGCGACGCCCAGGAGCACCACGACGATGCCGAGCGCCTGCCATCCGCCGCTCAGGAAGATAATGACCAGGGCGATTATTGAGGTCTGAGCACTCGCGCGAACGACGCCGAGTCGCGGTTCGTCGACGATGGCGTCAATGGCGCCGGAAATCTCGACGGGCGAAGAACCCGAGGTTGACGACGGTACGAGGAAGAACCCCAGGATCACCGATCGCCAGTGTTGGCGAATGCGCCGTGCACGTTGCGCGAACCAACCATTTAGTAATTCGCCAATGAGCCACCGGGCGGTGACCACGGCGCCGAGAAGTCCTACACCCCGCAGTGCGTGGCCGGCGGCGAGTCGGTCAAGTGCCAGAGCGGTCAGCAATGCGAGTGCGAGACCCACGAGGGTCGCGAGGGCGCCGAGCATGGTGGCCTCCCTCGCGAACCGGGGAGGGGGTCTCTGGTCGATCGCCGGTTCGTTGTTGTTCACTGTTCTCGTCACAGAATGTCGGGTTGGTCGCGGTGCGCCAAGAATTGCGCCGGACCATTCAACCAGTCACGCAGGGCTTGCGTGGCGCGGCAGTCGTCCTCGTTGTATTCGAGAATTCGACGACGCCAACTGTCCACGTCGTCGACACCGTGCGCGGCTTCGAACCAACGCATGGACGCCTCACCACCGGGATTATCGTCGCGCCACTCGAAGCCGGCGGCGCGCGCCAGAACCTTGAGGCCGAGCGGACCGTCGGTTTGAATCTGCGTCTTGGCCAGATCGTGCAGGTCGATCCACTGCGGGGGACTCGATGCTCGAAAGGTATCGAGTTCGTCGCGGGTGGGCCCGCTCGACAAGGGGGGGTCCACGGCGCGATTCATCGCACCGTCTTCGGCCTGCGCCCAGAAGCAGTACGCCGCAAACGACAAACCACGCGTCGCGCACGTCTCGCGCAGGGAGGTGAACCATCGCCAGAACTCGGCGAAGTTCCGCGCTTCACTCGTCTCGTCGAGTTCCTCCCACACGGCGAAGGAGTGGTATCCCTCAGCGACGTCACTGATGCCCCCGGCGAGTCGCACGCTGGCTCCCCACAAGTAGGTGTGCTCACCGTAGCTCTCCATGTCGACATCGACTTCCACGTCGGCGCTCGGACACCCCATGGCGCCTCCATCCACCCGTCGAAGAAGTGAACCCGTCACGTGGACGCGAGCGCGGTAGATCAGATCATCGAGGCGTTCGATGGCGAGTCCCAGCACGGCCTCTCGCGAATCCGAGTCGTTCGACGCACGTCGCGCGAGCCGCGCGAGGTGCGGGTCGAGTCGTGCGAGATCGAAACGAGTGTCGACGTTGAACTCGTGGAGCAGGCGTTGTTGTTCGAAGTTGGTGTAGTGAGTGAGTGAGACGTCGTCGCGTGCTTCGAGCTCGGCGCGACAATGGTTACGGAACGCACAGTCATCACACTCGCGATGCCAATACGGCGACGTGGGATACTCTCCGCCGTGTTCGCGCCATTGGTCGTAGGCGTCGAGCAACTTGCGTCGCTCGTGGTAGAGAGCGTCGTAGGTGGTGAGATTGAAACGTGAGTGTTGATTTCCACTGAGATCCAGCCACCACACCTGACGTTGACGGTCGACAATCGACACGCGAGCGAACTCGTCGCCGTGGCCGAGCGCCTGTAGCACCCGTGTCGCGTGGGCGAGGCTCATGCCACTGCGCGTGAGCGACAACGTCGATCGGACGTTCACCCCGGGGCGCGGCGTGGCGAGGTGCGGAGAGAGTTGCTCGAGGTTCGTCACGAGGAGTTGGCGGGTGACCGAGGTTTCGACCACCTCGGAGTTCTTCACCAGCATCGGCGCGTAGACGAATCGCTCGTCGTGGCGACCGAGGCGAACCAGGGCGTGCACCGACGCCCGACGGTGTCCGGTGACGTCGTCGGCCAGGCGAGGCCGGATGATCAATTCGACCCCGTCGTCCAGCGCTCGCGTCGTTTCCTCCAACGTCGTCGCCACGACCGCCCCCGCGGTGCCGGCGAGTTCGGCGAGTACATTGCGGCGAAAGTCCTCGGCCGCCTTTCGGCGATGTTCCATTTCATCTGACGCGCGAACCCGCATCACGTCGTTGGGAGCACCGCGAGAGAGGATGACGCGGTGACGGCACGACAGTATTTCGTCGCCGCGTAGTGGGGTGCTCACGTGAAAAGACTACGAGGGTTTGAGCGCCGCACGGTTCCTAGGACGGGGGCCCAAGGCAGGGCCGCCAGACCCCGAACCCTCGAGGGTTGACGATTCGTGAGAATCGAAAGTGTAACTTGAGGGTCCCATTTCACAACGGCGGCGCGATTCTTGGATGCAAAATGACGGGGATTGTCAATAGAGGCGCAATTTGGCCTTCGAAACAACAGAAACTGAGCAACTTTCCTAGAATGATACCCCTGTCGTGAGGGGGATTCGTAAGATATGCCAATGGCCTTCGCGCGCAGGAAAGACAAAGACAAAGGTGACCCGGACGCCAATGTTCGTACGCTTGAGCCCGCGCTTCTGTCGGGTTCGTCGACCAACGTTGGCGCAGCTTCCGACGGTTCTGAGAGCGCACCCGCGCCGACCACGGTGGCCCCCACGATCGTGCCCTCGGGGGCGAGCACCAAGCGCCTGGGTGAACAGTTGATTGGCAGTCAACTCATCACCCAAGAACAACTCGATGTGGCACTGGCCTCACAGACGGCCTCGGGCGAGCGTCTGGGCGAAGTACTGGTCCGACAGGGCGTTTTGACCGAGCAAGCCTTGGCCCACGCACTGGCGGCGTTCTTTGGATTCGACGTCGCAAATTTGCGACGTGACAATGTTGACCCGAGTACCTTGACTCTGGTTCCTGAGAACGTGGCGCGAGAGTATATGGCCGTGCCCATCAGAATGAACGGTGCGCAACTGGAGGTGGCGGTCGCCGAGCCGAGTGAAGACCTTCGCCTCGCTCTGAGTCAGTTGGTCGGTCGACCGGTTCAACTGCGCATCGCACCCTTGAGTGACATTCGCTGGGCCATTGACTCGCACTATCAGGCCATCGGCACCGTCGGCAAGTTGGTGCAGGCCTTCGAGTCCGTTGAAGGGTCGCGTCGTCGTGCTACCGACGTGCCCGTCGAGGAAGCCGTCGTCGGCGACGACGCCCCGGTCGTCCAAGTGGTGGATCGAATTCTCACCCAAGCGATGCGCGACCGTGCCTCCGACGTGCACATCGAGCCCTCTGAAGGCGTGGTTCGAGTGCGCTATCGCATTGACGGGGCGTTGAAGGAGATTCTGACCCTGCCGGCAGCCATCGGTCCGGGGTTGGTCAGTCGCATCAAGATCATGGCCAATATGAACATCGTGGAGCGCCGCCGTCCCCAGGACGGCCAGCTCACCATCAACATTGACGGAACTGAGGTCGACGTGCGAGTTGCGACGTGCGCAACGATCATGGGCGAGAGTTGCGTCATGCGCATCTTGGACAAGACTCGTTCGGTTCTGCGGCTCAACGACCTGGGAATGCCCAAGGACACCCACCTGGCGTTCTCGAAGATGGTGCGTTCGCCCTTCGGGATGGTCATCTGTGCGGGTCCCACCGGTAGTGGCAAGACCACCACGCTCTACGCCACCCTGAGCGAAGTCTCGAATCCCACCCTCAACGTGATGACGATTGAGGACCCGGTGGAGTACGTCTTTCCGTCAATTAACCAGATCCAGACCAATGACCAAGCGGGTATTACCTTTGCCACGGGCCTGAAGTCTATCCTTCGCCAAGACCCCGACGTCATCTTGGTGGGTGAGATTCGTGACGTCGAGACGACGCGCGTGGCCGTTCAGTCGGCCCTCACGGGTCACTTCGTCGTGTCCTCGTTGCACGCGACCGACTCGGTTTCCGCCCTGCACCGTTTTCTCGATATGGGGATTGAGTCATTCCTGATTGCGTCCTCCGTGCTGGGCGTGGTGGGTCAGCGCCTCCTTCGGCGCATTTGTCCCTCCTGCAAGTCGAGTTACACGCCGACGCCCGAGGAACTGGATTTCTATCATGATGGCGGCGGAGCTCTGGCGAGTGGATTCTTCCAGGGTTCCGGCTGCAACTTCTGTAGCCATACTGGCTACAAGGACCGAATTGGCGTCTACGAACTGCTCATCATGTCCCCTGAACTCCGCCGATTGGTCGTCGGCTGGGCGACCCAGGAGGAGTTGCGCTCGATGGCGGTGCGCCAAGGAATGCGCACGATGCGCCAAGAAGCAATTGGCCTCATTGATCAAGGTATCACCACCATTGAAGAAGTGATTCGGAGCATGTACACACTATGAAGGGCAAGCCCACCACCGCTAAATTCAAGTACCAGGCCTACGACACTGGAGGCAAACGGGTGTCGGGCACCGAGTCGGCGATTACTTCGGGAGCAGTGCATTTGGCACTGCTCGAAAAGGGTTTTCAGCCTATTGAGGTGACTGAGAAGAAGAGCGTTCTGCAGTTCGAGGTGACCAAGAAGAAGGTCCCTCGCAAGGACGTCATGAATTTCACGCGCCAATTGGCCGTGTTCATTCGATCGGGCATCCCCATTATGGAAGCCCTGGAGGTCATTGTCGAAGAAACACCCAATAAGTTGCTCAATGGCATCTTGAAACAGATGGTTGATGACCTTCGAGCTGGTGACACGTTCGCGGCCGCCGCCACGACGCACCCCGAAGCGTTTCCCACCTTTTACGTGGGAATTCTCGAATCGGCGGAATTGACGGGAAACCTGGACGGGGTCCTCAACCAGTTGGCCGACTACATCGAACGAGACATGAAGGCTCGAGGGCGCATTTCGGCGGCCCTGGTGTACCCGGCGGTGGTTTCGGCCATGTCCGTGGTCACGGTCGTCGTACTGGGCGCCTTTGTGTTGCCGCGCTTCGTGGTGTTCTTTAAGTCGCTCAACGCCAAGTTGCCGCTGCCCACTCGCATGCTGCTGAACTCGTCGAGTTTTGTCAGCACGTACTGGTACATCATCTTCGCGGTGATAATTGCCATTGTTGCGAGCTTTATCTCCATGCGACGCTCGCCCAAGGGTCGAGCACGGCTGGATCAATTGCTGTTGAAATTGCCGGTGGTGGGCGATCTCACCCAGACCGCCATCCTCGAGAGGGTGTGCCGAGTGCTGTCCTCGATGCTGCGCGCCGGCGTCGACCTGCCGCGTTCGATGACCATTACCGCTGAATCGTCCAATAATTCGATCTACAAAAATGCTCTTCTGAACATTCGTGACGAGATGATGGAAGGACAAGGATTGGCGGGACCCATAGCACGATCAGGACTTTTCCCAGGGGCAGCGCGACAGATGTTCCGCGTGGGTGAAGAGACCGGAAGCCTGGACCAACAACTCGAAGTAGCGGCCACCTACTACAGCCGCGAACTCGAGACCAAGTTGGAGCGCGCCACCTCATTGTTCGAGCCCGCCGTCATCATCTTGATGGGCCTCGTCGTGGGCTTCGTGGCGGTGGCCCTGATCTCGGCGATGTACGGCATTTACTCCCAGGTTCATCAGTAATGATTCATCGCGTTCGGACTCATCGTGACGGCCAAAACGTGCCAGCCGGGGACGAACGGGGCTTCACTCTGGTCGAGTTGATGGTCGTCACTATCATCATTCCGATTATTATCGGGGCACTGGGCATGGCCCTCGTCTCGGTGTTCTCACTGCAGACCTCGGTGTCGAGTCGGCTGGGGGACTCGGCAGATGCCCAGGTGGTCACCACGAGTTACACCGCCGACGTCCAGGTGGCGGTCCAGATCACCACGAATGCCAGCGCGACGCAATGCGGCGCGGGCACGCAGATACTCGGACTCCAATTGGGATCGGGTGCCTACGTCAGCTACAACGAGGTCGCCCAGAGCGGAACGTACTATTCGCTGGTTCGCAATCAATGCACTGGATTAGCGACCCTCGCCACACCCGCATTTACCCAGACCCTGGCCTACGACATCCAGCAACCCTGCAGCGCGACGGTGACCTCGAATTGCCAGAACGTACCGACGGCCACCGGTGCCCCCCCTGGTGTGACGACCAGCTTGGTGTCGACCCTCGGGGTTACCGCGGTCACGCTCGACATCGTGGCCCCCAAAAGTAATTACCAATTCCGGGTCGCCGCCGAGCCACTGGGCGCCGATTCAACTGCGGGTTCTCAAGGATCCATCGGCTCGGGACAATCGTGCGGATTCGCCCTTCCCGGTACCGGCCCCTATGCGAGCCACCTGTGCTTCTTCGACTTCACCAGTGCTTTTGCTGGTGGAATAATTCCGAACAACACCCCTTTTACCGAATACGTCCCCGGTGGCTACAAACTGACCGCCAACTTGACGGTCACGGGCACCCCCAACGTGGAGGCGACGATCTTCCCCACCTATCCGCAGGCATTTCTCGGTAATGCCGACGTCAATGGGACGCCGTTCTACTCGGGAGTGGGCTGTCCCGCCACCGACCCCGCCAGGTATCAATCGGGAGGAATCTGGTACGGGACCACTTCGTGCATCTCTCCCGCGATCTATCAGGCGCCACTATCGGCGAATAGTCAACCGACTACGGTCAGCCTGACCAATATCAAACTATTTGTTGCCTCAAGTGGCGCGTTAGTGACGGGCTACGAGGTCGTCACTGCGGACGCGGAGACGACTGACGCCAATGAGTCCATCTCGTGGTCATCGAATTTGAACTTCAATCAATTACCCGACACACTGGTCGGAGACCCCGCTTCATTTGAAGGAAATTCTTGCAGCACGGGCAACAATGGTGTGATGACGACCTACGGCGGTGACCTCACGGACGCGTCAGGCACCCTTCTGACCAGTCCCTTTTCGAACGCGCCGGTAGTGAACTGCAATTCGAACTGGTCCTCCTCCCCAACGCCGCGAACCGGTACGCTCATTTTAGAGGTATCACCCCCCTCCAGCGGAGTGGGAGCCAATGGCTTCACGTCAATTCAAGCGGTAATGACGGGAACGGGCAAAGAAGGCGTTTCGTTCGGATTGCTCCTACCATGACGGGTATGTCTCGTTCGATGAACTCGAAAATGGCACTTCGCCGGGTCCGTGGCGCCGCGCGCGATTGTGGTCGACCGACGGGACAGTCATCCAACGGTTCATTCGTGGCGCGGGGGCGGCGCATGAGTGCAGCGGAGGACCGCTCCTGGCGCGATCGAGGCGACACCCTCGTTGAAGTCCTTCTCGCCCTGATTATCCTGGGATTGGCCGCAGTGGCCCTGATCGTCGCTTTTCAGACGTCGATTACCGCCTCCAGTGAACACCGCAACTTGTCGGCAATTACCACTGCGATGGCTGACGTCACTTCGTCGGCCTACGCCGAGGTGCGCGTATCGGTTCTCGCTGCGCCCACCGGCACATCCATCTTCGACGAACTGCAGGGTGTGCCTGCATCGCAGGAAGTGGCCGCGTATCAGTTGATTTTCAATGCGTCGTTGAACGTTAAATTGCCACCGAACTTCTCCGCCACAGTCTCTTCGGTGTCGTTCTGGGATCCGAGTCATCAGATTTTCGATTCGACATTCACCCCGTATCAGCCACAGCTGATGACGGTGGCGATATCCAGTACGACGTCGTCACTGACTACCTATCACGGGGTGGTGTTAACCGACCCATTGCCGCCGCCGTCGCAGTCGCCCACTTGCGGAAACGGGACGCCCAGCAAGTTGGTCTTCTTGGTTGGGCCAGCGGGTGCGACTGTGAATACCCCATTCACTACTCAGCCAATTGTTGCGGTTGAAGATCATCTGGGCTGCGTGGTCTACACGAGCTTGCCCTATTTCACCATCTCAATAGCGGCAAATACGAATCCCTACAATGCGCTACTTTCTTCGAATTGCGCGATTGTCCCCGGCGGCTACGGAAAGTTTGAATACCAGAACTGCAGCATCGACCAATTGGGATCGGGATTTCAACTCCAGGTGCAGTCGTCGGTACTGGGTTTGGCCACGAGCACCACGTTTTCTGTGACGCAAGTGCCTTTGAGCACCCCCAGCATTACGAGTGTGACGTCGTCGCCGACGATAGCTGGAGCAATTGCGGTTAATTTCACTGGATCGTCGAATGCGTTGGGCGGACAAAGTTACATTCTGACCGCATGTACTGATGCGGCGATGACCGCAAATTGCAAAAGTACAGTGAATTTCGCTTCGGGAGGGAGTTTGCCTTTGCTGACGCCGGGAGTGGGGTATTACGCGCAAATCGAAGCCGCTCCGTCAACGAATTACATCGCTGCTACGTCGATACCCGTCGGACCCGCGTTCGCCACTACGCAACTGGCTTCGCCTACCGGCGTGACCGCGAGCTTCGGCCCCATTGCTGGATCGCTCATCGTGAATTACACCGGCTCATCGAATGCGCCGGCTGGTCAGACGTACAGCGCCCAAGCATGTACTGACAGTGGAATGTCCCAGAATTGTAAGTCTGTGGGTTCCTCTGTGAGTTCCTTCACGTCGGGCGGTCAGATTCCTGGCCTCAACTATGCCATCGGCTTGGCGGGCACCCCCTATTACGTGACCGTGACGGCGAATTCCTCGGCCGGTTACCTCGCGTCACTGCCGCCGACGACCCCCGCTGGGCCCCAACCAGACACGAGTGCGTTGAATCCTCCCACGAACCTCAATTTGGTGTCGTCTAACTCCATCGTAGGAGCGGTGAGCGCGACCTTTACTCCGCCCACCGGCAGCGGCTTCCTCAGCGGCGGTGGGTTCTCGTACAGCGCGATCGTTTGCACCGATTCAGCGATGACTGCGTGCAATGTCAGCATCAGTCCTTACTACTCAGGCAATCCGATTGCGGGACTCGTTGCGGGAACACAATACTGGATTCAGGTCACCGCGACCGGTATTGCGGGGTACATCAGTTCGACGGTCTCGTCATTCAGTTCGGCACTGGCGACGGTCAATTTAGCCACCCCGACGGGCGTCACCCTGGGTTACGGCACCACGGCCGGATCGCTCACCGTGAACTTCACGGCTTCCACCGGCCTCGTCGCCTCCGGCCAGACGTACAGCGCGACGGCCTGCACCAACGCGGGCATGACCACGGGTTGCGTGACCAACG
>ODAK010003624.1_pt1 | contig 15974 bp, 15 predicted proteins | sample 1539591 | NCBI WGS metagenome assembly ODAK01 (sample SAMEA3539303, study PRJEB22396) | soil metagenome | biome: tundra; feature: field; material: soil | place: USA | collected 2010-05 | depth 0.15 m
GCGCCTACGGCTCCACCCACCACGCGGTGGTCGAGGCCCGGCACCAGCTCGCCGATCACGGGGTGCAGACGGACTACCTCCGAATCCGCGGCCTGCCCCTGCATCCAGCGGTGGCTGAGTTCATCGCCCGCCACGAGCGCGTCTACGTAGCCGAGCAGAACCGCGACGGCCAGATGGAGGCCCTGCTCCGCCAGGAACTCCCCGGGGAGCTGGCCGACCGGCTCCGGAGCATCCGCCACTTCAACGGGGTCCCCATCGACGCCGAGGCGATCAGCGACCCGGTGCTGGCCGGTGAGCTGGCGCTGCGGGAGCCCGCCGAGCACCAGGCCGTCGACGCGCATCGCGTGCCGGTCGCCTGAGGAGAGAGCCATGGCAGTCGCCATCGAGAAGCTGAACCGCCTGGGGCTCAACCGCGACGACTACAAGGGCGCCCACACCACCCTCTGCGCCGGCTGCGGGCACAACTCGATCACCAACCACATCGTCAAGGCGCTCTACGACAGCGCCATCGAACCCCATCTGATCGCCAAGATGAGCGGGATCGGCTGCTCCTCCAAGGCCGCCGCCTACTTCGTGGAGCACGCCCACGGCTTCAACGGTGTTCACGGCCGGATGCCGTCGCTCGCCACCGGCGCCAAGCTGGCCAACCGCGACCTGGCGGTGTTCGGCGTCAGCGGGGACGGCGACACCGCCTCGATCGGGCTGGGTCAGTACTGCCACATGATCCGGCGCAACGTCGACATGACCTACGTCATCGAGGACAACGGCGTCTACGGCCTCACCAAGGGCCAGTTCTCGGCCACCGCCGACCTCGGGTCCCGGCCAAAGAGGGGGCCGGCAAACCTGTACGAGCAGATCGACGTCTGCGCCCTGGGCATCGAGCTGGGCGCGAGCTTCGTCGCCCGCAGCTTCAGCGGCGACGGCAAGCAGCTCGTCCCCCTCCTCCAGGCCGCCTTCGCCCACCGGGGAACCGCCGTCCTCGACGTCATCAGCCCCTGCGTCACCTTCAACGACCACGAGGGCAGCACCAAGAGCTACGCCTACGTCAAGGACCATGACGCCCCGGTCAACACCCCCGACTACATCGCCCCGCTGGAGGAGATCACGGTCGACTACGAGCCGGGGACGGGCCAGGACGTGGAGCTGCACGATGGCTCCCACATCCTGCTGCGCAAGATCGGCGCCGAGCACGACGCCCGCGACAGGATGGCGGCGATGCGCCTGCTCTTCGAGGCCCGGCAGAGCGGCGAGATCGTCACCGGCCTGCTCTATGTCAACCCCGAGGCGGACGACCTCTGCACCCGCGAGGAGCTGCCATCACGACCCCTGGCCCAGCTCCCGGTCGAGGAGCTGCGGCCGTCCCGCGAGCAGTGGGACGCGCTGATGGCGGGGCTGGCCTAGGTCCTTCACCCTCTCTTTACGCCGCGGGTGAGCTGCTCTCCCGCACCACGCCCAGCGCCGACCCTGCATCCCTGAGCCAGGCCAGGAGGAGCGCGGGAGCGCCGCGGAGGGTGGCACCGGCCGCGGGGACGAGACGCAGATCGCGGACGTGGGCGACGACCAGGAGCTGGAAGACAAACCCCGCGACCGTCACCCACATGTACACCGGCGCGAGCAGCACGAAGAGCGGAGCTGCGTGCGACGGGACGGTGACCCCGGTGTCAAAGACGTACTCGGCCAACTCGGCCGGACCGGCCAGGAGCAGCCACAGCAGCACCGCCGCCACGGTCGCTCGGCGCTCGAAGAGCCCCGCGACGCCCACCTGGCGCACCCAGCAGAAGAGGCCGATCAGCGGGATGAGCAGGAAGAGGAAGTAGGGACGCTCGGTGAGCGGGCTGACCAGCATGATGGCCTCGATCGCCAGGCCCACCTCGAGGAGCGAGAGCGGGTCGCGGCGCAGCGGGTGGGCCGACGTGATCGCGACGGTCAGCAGGAGGACAACCACCGCCAGGACGAGCCAGAGAACGGTCACGGCCCCGGGGGCGACGACGAGCGGATGGGCTGCCGGGTTGAGCGTGAAGAGGCGGGCCAGCACCCCCTTGGGCGATTCGTTGTGAAGGAACGGGAGGTACTGATTGGCCCAGAACCCCCAGGCGGTCCAGAAATCGGTCCAGGCGCGCTGACCGAGGAGGAGAAAGGGGGCGAGGCCGAGGATCACGGTGGACACCGCCGCGGTCAGCGCGAAGCGGAAGTCGCGCCGCCAGAGCAGGAAGAGGGCGAGCAGGAACAGCTCCGGCTTGACGGCGCTGCCGGCACCCAGGAGCACGCCGGCGAGCCCCGCGCGGCCCGCCGATCGCGCCCAGAGCGCTGCGCAGATCAGGGCCATCACCAGCAGGTCGCTCTGGCCCAGGTCCCACTCCCGGTGGGCCGGAAGGGTGACTGCAGAGGCCGCGGCCAGGACCAGAAGCATCGTCGCGCCGGGGCGGAGCCCGGCGGCGCGGAGGGCGGCGTAGACGGAGAACACCAGGAAGGCGACGTTGAGCAGGTCCCAGGCGGTGAGCGCCCCCCAGTGAGGAAGGAGGGTGAGCGGGACCATCAGGTAGGCGAAGAAGGGCGCGTACACGTAGACCTGCGTGGTCCAGTAGCTGCCGTTGCCGGCCGGGGTGTAGGCGTGGATGAAGCTCATCGCCCCGAGGTAGGGGTTGGCGGCGGACCGGACGTCGACGCCCGCCTGGTAAAAGGTGCGGAAGTCGGCCCAGCTGAACCGCGCCGCGCCGTAGCGCATCACGTAGAGGGCGGCCACGGCGATGACCACGAGGCTGAGCGGCACCGCCCACGGGCGCAGCCGGGCCACGATGCCGGGAAGCCGGCGGTCGAAGACGGCCGGGTCGAAGGGGGTGGGGGGCGGCCCCGACACCTGCTCAGTGCCGCCGGGTTGATGCGGCAGGCGCCCGTCTCTGGTGCTCACCGGCGCGATGATGGCACTCTGAGCAGGCAGGGGACCCGTCCGCCTCGGAGGGCCGGACGAGCGCCGGTCCCCGGCGACGCCCGGGGCGGCGGAGCTCGCGCCGGGGGTCAGCCGAGTCCGGTGGGGCCCATCACCGAGGCGACCAGGTCGTCGCGCAGCCAGACGATCTCCGAGCCCGACGTATCGACATCCTGGTAGCCGGTGGTCAGCACGGAGTTGATCTCCGGCCAGGAGGTCCGGCTCTGCGCTTCGGTGATCACGATCGAGGGCTCGAGGTCGGCGACCTCCTGGGCCACGGGCCCGTCATAGCCGAGGAGGTGCTCGTCGTTATAGATCGGCGGCGTCGGCAGGAGCTGCTGGAGGTCGTCCAGCTCATAGAGCCAGACGTCTGCCGACCAGACCACCGCGGAGCTGCCCTCGAGACCGTGGGCGCGGATCCACGCCGCCACCTCGCTGTCCTCGGACACCCGGTAGTCGAACTGATCCTGGTACGTCGTCAGCGACTGACCTCGGGTGAGTGTCGAGATGGCCCCAAAGTAGTAGGTGGCGAAGCTGTGATTGCCGACCGCGAAAGCCGGGGGCCAGTCCAGCCCAGTCGGCGCCGCACCCACCAGGGCGAGGCCGGTGGCCACCATGAGCGCGGCGCCAGCCAGGCGCCGCGGGCTCGGCGCCCCGGCCGGGAGGCGCAGCCCCAGGCTGCTGAGGGCCAGTGCGGTCGGGGCGAGCGATGGCAGCAGGTAGTGGGGATAGGGCTGTCCAGCCACCATCGGGACGAGGAGGGCCACAGCGGCCCAGACCCAGATTGCCCAGGAGATATCCCGGTCCCGGCGGCGCAGCCAGGCGCCGGACACGATCAGGGTCAGCACGACCAGCACAACGATCGCCCGGATCACCATCGGGATCTGCGGGTTCCCCTGGCCCGCGCCCTGGGCCTGACCCTGGGTGAACTGGACCCAGTAGCCGACCAGGGCATAGGCGACCTTGCCTGCCCCCGCGGTCACGAGAGCGGGGATCAGCCATGCCGCGGTCAGGGCGGCGACGGTCGCCGCGAACGCGGCCACCCTGCGCCAACTCGCCCGGCCAGCCGTGCCCAGGATCAGGGCAAAGGCGCAGGTATCCGCCAACGCCGTCTGCTGGTAGGCGATGCCGGCCGCCGCCAGGGCGCCCACCGCCACCGGCCAGAGTGGCCACCGGCGCGTGTCGGGGGCTGCCACCCGGGTCAGCAGGAGCGCCCCCGCCCATGCGATCGGGGCGATGAGGAAGCTCTCCGGGACGATCAGCTCAGCGTCGAGGAGGGGGGTGCCCAGCATGACCGCGGCCAGGACCAGGGCGACCACGGCGCGCCGGCGGCCGAGGAGGCGGTCCGCTGTGTAGGCGATGGCGAGCAGGGTGAGCAGCCCGGTCAGGAAGGTGACGACGTGGAGGGCCACCTCGCTCGTGCCCAGGAAGTGGATCACGGCGGCGACCGTCCAGATCTGGAGAGGCGGCTTATTGGTCCAGATCTGGGAGTAGAGGACCTTGCCCTGGAGGAGTGCCCGGGCGGTGGTGACGTAGCCGGCCTCGTCCGTGTACCAGTGGGGCTCGAGGAACGACGGGATTCGAAGCAGCGCGTAGAGGGCGAGGGGCCCGATCAGCCAGAGCCGGGGGCGGAGCCGGTAGGAGGGCAGGCGGCGCGCCGCCCTGAATCGTCCCCCCGCCGCCGCCGCCACCGCCGTCCTCCGTCTCTGCGGCCGTTGCGGCCACCCTGCTCCGTCCCCGCGTTCGGGGAGCCCCCAATGTATCGTGCTCCGCCAACCTTTCGCGAGCGTTAACGGACGCTCCGATGTGTCATCGTGCCACCCCGTGGCCGTCGCGCCGGAGCATTCTCCGCCCTCCGATACCCCCGGGGCCCGCGCCCACCTGCCCCGCCCCGGCCTCGGGGGGCTGATCGTGGGCGCCGCGCTGGTCGCGACGCTCGTCGTCATCAGCCGCCGGGTCGGCGACCCGGACTTCTGGTGGCACATGGAGACGGGCAGCTGGATCATCAACCACGGTGCGTTCCCGAGCCGCGAGCTCTTCACCTACACGGCCTCCACCCGCGTCTGGGCGGATCAGGAGTGGGGCAGCGAGGTGCTCGGGTACCTGATCTTCCGGGCCGGCGGCTTCCTCGCCTTCAGCCTCGCCTACGCCGCCGTCACCTGGGTGGGCTTCTGGTTCATCTGGCGGCGTATCGCGCTGGAGCGCGTGCCCGCCCTGATCGCAGGCGCCTGCATCGCAGTGGCGGCTGCAGCCGGCGTCGAGGTATGGGGCCCCCGGTCGCAGATGATCAGCTTCGCGCTGACCTGCCTGACCCTCTACTGGGTCGAGAGCTATCTCCGGGACCGCAACCGCCGCCTCTACCTCCTGCCCCTGGTGGTGCTTGCCTGGGCCAATCTCCACGGCGGCTTCGTTTACGGCCTGGCCGTGGTGGCACTCGCCGCGGTCACCGAGACCGCGCTCTGGCTCACCTCATCACAGGACGGTGCCCACCGCCGCCGATCGCTCAGGCTCTGGGGGGTGCTGATCGCCTGCGTGGTGGCGGGCCTGCTCAACCCGATCACCTTCCATGCTTACCAGGCCGCCGTCCAGACCCAGACGAGCGCGGTCCAGCAGACCTTCATCGCCGAGTGGCACTCGCCGAGCTTCCACTCCCTCGGTGAGGTGGGCCTCGAGCTGCTGCTCCTCTTGGTGGTCTTTGCCATGGCCTTCCGGCGGCCCCGGCTATGGGACGCGCTGGTCACCGTGGTCGGCATCTACGCCGCCCTCTCAGCGGTGCGCAACGCTCCTCTCGCCGCCGCCGCGCTCACCCCGATGGTGGCCTGGTCCCTCGGCGGGGCCTGGGAGCGGAGCCGGTGGCCGGAGCCACTCGGGAGGTGGATCCAGCGCCGCGCCTCCGACCTCCTGGTCCTCGTCACGGCGGGCACCCTCCTCGTCGCGGTGGGGACGGCCGGGGTGATGACCTACACCTTGAGCAGCCAGACTGCCAGCACCAATGCCAACTTCCCGGTGGGAGCGGACGACTGGCTGGCCGCCCATCCCGAGGTCGGGACCCGCATGTTCAACGCGTACGACTGGGGCGGCTACCTCATCTACCGTTTCTACCCTGACCGCCCCGTCTTCATCTACGGCGAGGCGACGGAGCTGGGCAACCAGCTGCTGCAGGAGGTGAGCGACGTCGAGAACGCCGAGCCCGACTGGCAGACCATCCTCACCGAGCACCGCGTCGACTACGTCGTCGAGCGCACCGACTCGGCGCTCAGCATGGCCCTCTCCGTCGACCCCCAGTGGAAGCAGGTCTACCACGACGGCTTCGCGGTGATCTTCGTCAAGCGTTAGCCGACGGGGCCGGCGGGTGGTCCCGCTGCTTCCCGCGTGCGCGTGGCGGGCCGCCGTGGTGGCCGGTCCGGTCGCCGCGGGCTCGGACGAGACCGCGGGAGCCGTCGCGGCGGGAGCGGAGGAGAGGGCTGGCGGAGCAGCGCCCGTGGCGGCCGTCCCGGTGGCTTCCCCTCCCCACCCTCACGGCTGCGCAGACGGCGGCTGAAGTACCAGTGGAGCCCGGCGGTGCTGCCACCGAAGAAGACAAAGAGCACCACCGCGGTGACCAACGGGGCGCTGCCGGGATGGGCCGACACCGACTGGGGCCGGAGCTCCACCTCGACCAGGCCGAAGACGGCGATCCCGAAGGTCACCGCCCACGCGACCCGGCTCCACTCCATCAGGGTGGCACCGGCAAGGAAGCGAACCGGCATCAGCGAGATCACCTGGCCAACCAGCCCCCCGACGAAGACAGAGCCGAGCAGGTCGGCGAGCAACACCATGGCGAAGGAGGCGCCGGGCACCGCGGCAGCCTGGCCGACGGGCACCCAGATCAGCCAGGCGATCACTGCCACACCGAGGCTCGCGATGGGGGAGAGCGCGACGGTGTGGCCCTGCTCGTGCTTGGTGAGCGTCCCTTGGAAGGCGAGCCCGGCGATCACCCCGTAGAGGTTGCCGGGTTCGAAGGAGCTGAGCCGCGAGATCAGGACACAGGTGGCAGCAACCGCAAGGCCCGCGGGCAGCGCATGCAGGCTCACCTCGACCCGGTGGTGGCGCAGGCGCCGGTAGGCCGCCCCCACCCCGCCGCCGACTATGACCCCCCAACAAGGATCGCGAGCACCACCGCCAAATAGGTGGCGGCGGTCCGCAGGTTGAAGCCGAACCCCCGGTCGTTGAGGCTGCCGATGGCGGCGCCCCCGAGGATGACCACCGCGAAGGCTCCGAAGCGCAGCAGGCCCCCCGCCTCACGCCCGGCCTCGCGGCGGAACCGCCTCAGCCACCTCAGGCGGCGGAGGGTGATGTGACGGATCTCGTCGTAGTTCTCGTCGAAAATGCGGTTGAAGAGCTGGGCGGGGAAGGTGATGAAGAGGTCACCCCGAGGGTGATGGCCCCCCCGACCAGGGTGTGGACGGGTGAGCCGAAGGCCTGGGCGGGCGTGGCCAGCGCCGACGAGAAGGTCGACACGTCGGGGTTGACCGCGGCCGCCCGCGGGGTCGGCGGCGCTGCGCAGGGAAGGTTGGTCAAGACCGGGAAGCTTGCCCCGACGGGCACCGCGAGCAGGCCGAGGTTTTCGGCGCCCGTGGACTGGCCGGCGCCGGCGACGCAGACCCAGCCCTGGGGGCTCACCTCGGTCCCCGACACGACGGTGGCGCGCCAGCCGCCGGCCGCGTCCTCGGCAGCCTGCAGCACGGTCAGCGTGAGGACGTCGTGCTGCAGGTTGGACGGTGGGGGGCAGGGCGGTATACCCGGACCGCCATAGCCACTGCGGGGCGTCGTCCCCGAGTACGAGATCCCGGCGTGGATGAGCCCCGTCGAGGGGTACCAGTCGAAATCGACCGAGTTGTCGTAGATAGGCAGGATCCCGCCGGCCGACGGGGCCAGGGTCGCCGTGCACTGGCCGGCGGCGGCGCAGACCGTGGAGAGGCTCACCGTCTGGAGTGCGGTGGTGCCCACTTTCGGACCCCCGGCCGGCACCGTCCCGGTCGGGGGCTCGACAGTCATCCTCAATTGCCACTTGCCCTGCAGGGTGGCGGCGCCGAGGTTGCCGCAGTCGGCCATTGCCCCCACCGCGGTCGCGATCGCCATCCCCCCACGGCGGCAGCGGCGATGGGCAAGCGCAGCCGATGCACCAGGGATCTCCGCGGGCTCTCCACCGCTTCCCCCTTCACGTCAGGCGATCACCGCAGTTACGGTGCGCGTTGAGTATGCCATCCGCGGGAACGGACGACAGGGCCCCCCGGATCCGGGTAACCTCTGTGTCAGCTCGGCTCCGGCCGGGCCGGACGCCCGGGCAGCCGGAGCGGGCGTCACCGCCGGCCCGGCCTCGAGGAGACGCCACCGTGTCCACCGCCTGGCCACCGCCCCCGCCCCAGGGGGGAGATCCTACGCCACCGGGCTACACGTGGCCCCCGGCGGGCACACCGCCCCCGTACCCCTACCCCCCGAATGCCGGTCAGGGACCATGGCCAGGGCCCTATCGCCCGCCGGGGCAGTACCCCCCGCCGTACCCGTACCCGATGTATGCGACCCGGGGCACCAACGGGCTGGCGATCGCCGCGCTCGTGCTCGGCATCCTCTGGGTGTACTGGGTCGGGTCCATCCTGGCCGTCATCTTCGGCCACGTCGCCCTCTCCCAGATCCACCGCAGCCGCCAGGGGGGCCGGGGGCTGGCCATCGCCGGGCTGGTCCTCGGGTACGTTGGGCTGGCCCTGCTCCTCCTGCTCATCATCGGACTGGGCGCCGCCCGCACTGTGAGCCCTGTCCAAGGCTGACCCGGTGACCACGGACCGGGGAGCGGGGCGCGAGCCGCGAGTGCGGCTGTGCAGGATCTTGGCTGTGGCGACCGTGTCGCGTGCCATGCTTGCTCGCCGGTGAGCGCTACCCGCACCCGCTACGCGTACCTCGGCCCGGAGGGCACCTTCGCCGAGACCGCGGTGCGCAGTCTCCCGGAGAGCGGGGACGTGGACCTGGTCCCGGTGGAGACGGTCGCCGACGCCTTCGCCGCCGTCCGCGACGGGTCGGTGGGAGGGGCGGTGGTGCCCTTCGAGAACTCGGTGGAGGGGTCGGTGAGCGGCACCCTCGACGAGTTTGCGAGCGGCAGCCCGCTCCACATCGCCCGCGAGATGCTGGTCCCGGTCCGCCTCTCCCTGCTGGCGCGCCGGGGCACCGAGCTGGGCTCGATCCGCGTGGTCGCCTCCCACCCCCATGCAACCGCCCAGTGCCGGCACTGGCTCCGGGCCCATCTCCCCGAGGCGAGGGTGCGCTCCACCCCCTCGACGGCCGAGGCCGCCGCGGCCGTGGCGGAGGGTGGGGACGGCACCGACGCCGCCGTCGCCGCACCCGCCAACGCCGAGCGGTACGGACTGGTCGAGCTCGCCTCCGACATCGGCGACCACCACCAGGCGGTGACCCGCTTCGTGATGGCGGTCTCGCCCCGTCCCCTGCCGCGGCCGACCGGTGCCGACCGGACGACGGTGGTCACCCTGATCGCCGACGACCACCCCGGGGCGCTTCTGGAGCTGCTCACCGAGTTTGCCGTCCGGGGTGTCAACCTCACCCGAATCGAGTCGCGTCCGACCGGCCACGGCCTGGGTCGCTACTGCTTCTCGATCGACTGCGAGGGTCACATCGAGGAGGCCCGCGTCGGTGACGCTCTGGCCGCCCTCCATCGCTTCTGCGAGGAGGTCCGCTTCTGCGGCTCCTATCCTCGGGCCGACGGCGAGGCGCCCCGGTTCCGTCACGGAACCGCGGATGCCGACTTCAAGGCGGCGGCCGAGTGGCTGGACCGGGCGAGGCGGGGGACGGTCTGAGCTCGGAGCGACCCGGCTGAGGAGGACGGGGCCCGGGCCGGGGCCCGGGCCGCTTTGCGCTCCCGCGATCCCCTGTTACGCGGCTGTGGCCAAACCTCTGAGGTTCCCGTGAAGGCCCCACGGTAGGCTCACTAGCAACGTCTAGTGCATTTGCTCTACCCGGTGAGAAGGGCAGGAAAGGGAAGATCATGGAACGGCGCGGGCGGAGGCCCCGGCGCACCCGCTTCGTCCGGGTGGCCCTGGTCCTCGCGGCCACGGTTGCGGGCACCGGCCTGGTCGGCTTTGGTGGCCTGGCGGCCTGGCAGGGCTACACGGAGAACGCCGGCAACAACGTCGCCGCCGGGACCGTGACCCACAGCAACGCCGTGGGGTCCGCGACCTGCACCTCGGTGACCTCGGCGGCCCTGCTCAACCAGACGGGCAACGTCTGCGCGGCGATCATCAACGTCGCCAACGTCGACCCCGCCTCCCCCGCCACCCTGGCAACGGGTGGGGTCAAGATCACCAGCACCGGGACCCTGAACAGCAGCTTCACGATGCAGATGGCCGCCGCCCCGACGGGCAACCTCTGCCCCGACCTGGTGCTCACCGTGGTCGACGCGAGCAGCGTGACCAACTACCCGGCCACCGCTCTCAGCACCGAGATGGGCACCATCAGCCTGAACGACAGCGCCGGAGCCGGCAACTGGCCGGGCACCTCCCCGGGCCCCGCGGGCAGTGACACCTACACCTTCACGGTCACCAAGGGGGCCGGCTTCAACACCAACTCCTCGGACGCCGGCCAGAGCTGCAGCTTCTCGATCCTCTTCACCCAGGTCGCCGCCTAAGTCAGGCGGTCGGCGCCGCCTCGGGGGTGCGGAGGACGACGGCGGCGACCACCAGGCCGACGCCCAGGATCTCGAGAGGCTGCGGGACCTGCCGGAGCAACACCAGACCCATGACCGTGGCCGTCGCCGGCAACAGGCTGAGCAGGAGCGCAAAGGCCCCACGGGAGAGGCGCCGGAGCAGCACCTGGTCGAGGGCGTAGGGGAGGGCGCTGGAGAGCAGCCCGGCACCCACGGCGAGAAGCATCACCGCACCGTGGCCTGCGCTCTCCAGCGCCGGCGCGGCTGCCAGCGGCGCGATCGCCACGACCCCGACGGCCATCGCGGCCGCCAGGCCCGTGGTGCCCAGGCCACGGCGTGCCACCTGGTGAGCCAGGATGATGTAGAGCGCCCACAGCAGGCCGGCGGCGATCGCGTAGATCACCCCCACCGGGCTGCCAGAGACAGAGATCCGGCTGAGCGTGGCCACCCCCGCCACGGCCACCACCAGCGCGGCCAGGTTGCGGGGGCCACGGGCCGCGATCGCGGCCACCAGGATCGGGCCGATGAACTCGATGGCGACCGCCGTACCCAGGGGCAGCCGCTGGATGGCCAGGTAGAAGACGAGGTTCATGGCGGCTAGGGTTATCCCGAAGGCGGCGACCAGCAAGAGCGGCGCCGCCGTCTGGCCGCGCAGCCCACGCCAGGGGCGGCGCCAGGCGCCGAGAACGACCGCTCCGGTGACAACCCGGACCCAGGCGACCCCGGCCGCCGGCATCGCCCCGAAGGCGCGCACCGCGAGGGAGGCCCCAGCGTACTGGGAGATCGCGTTGACGACGAAGAGCACCACGAGGTGCGCGGAGGTGCCGGCGCGGACCGTCGAGGAGTCGGGGTCGGGGACGCTGGCGCTGTCGTTCACATGGGCCGGACCGCGGGAGGCCTCCTTCCGGGCGGGGCGAGCGGCCTCCCGGTGAGCGAGGTGCCGAGGCGGCCCGTGAGACTACTCGGTTTCGAGCGAGGCCCGCAGCCGGATCTCGACCCCGGTGAGTGCCTTGGACACCGGGCAGCCGACCCTGGCCGCCTCGGCCGCGACCTGGAACGCCGCGCCGTCGATGCCCGGGACGTGAGCCCGGACCTCCAGGTCGACGGAGGTGATGGCGGCGCCGTCGGCCCGGCCGGTCTCGAAGGCCACGCTGGCGGCAGCGACGATCCGCTCGGCTGGATGCCCCGCCTTGGCCAGCTCGCTGGAGAAGGCCATGCAGAAGCAGCTGGAATGGGCGGCGGCGATCAGCTCCTCCGGGCTGGTCGCTCCCTGCTCGCGCTGGGTCCGCCGACTCCAGGAGATGGGCAGCTCAGCGAACGCTCCACTGCCAGGGCGGACGGTCCCGGCGCCCCCGATCAGGTCACCGGACCACGTCGCCTCGGCGGTGCTGTGGGCAATCGGCATCGGTCAACCTCCCTGAGATGTTGGCGGTGGTGCTTCAGCAGGCCGCTCTGACCCGGAGACGGTCGGCGCCAGGGCGATTCGCGGTCGTCCGATGGTAACCGCACCAGAGATCGCGGCGATCTCCGACCAGCGCCCCATGATGATAGTGTCAATGGGCGATGTTGCAACTGTGGACACTCAGCTTTCATGGCGCAGTCCGGCGCGGAGGCGACCTCTGGCGGGGGCGTCCGGTCGCCCGGTGACGGCCCACGCCCCCGGCGCGCCCTCGGACCGCGACGGCACGCCCGCGGACCTGCTCGCCCTGGCCATGGAGCGGACCAGGTCGGATCTGCTCGACATCGCCGTCCACGAGCTGCGCTCGCCCCTGACGGTGATCTCGGGTTACGCCTCGCTGCTCGAGGGAGGCGACCTCGGAGAGCTCGGGGAGGCGGCGCTCAAAGCGGTGCGGGTGATCGCCGCCAAGGCTCACGAAGCTCAGGAGCTTGCCACCTCGCTGCTCACCGTGGCCCGTCTGGAGAGCAACGAGCTGCGCATCGACTGTGAGGAGATCGCCCTCGCCGCCCTTCTCGACGCCGTCCACGACCGGGTGAGCCCGCGCCTCGCCCTGGGCGGCGCGACCCTGAGCCTCTACTGCCCCGCCGGAGCGCGGGCTCTGGGGGATGCCGACCTGGTGGCCCGGATCATGGACAACCTTGTCAACAACGCGCTGATCTACTCGGACGCGCCGGCGACCGTGACACTGACCGTCCGCCCCGCCTCCGGCGCCGTCGAGATCCGGGTGGGCGACCGGGGGCCGGGGGTTCCGGAGGGAGATCGGGAGCGGATCTTCGAGCGATTCGTCCGGGGGGCGGGGGCGGCGCGATCCGCCGGGACCGGGCTGGGCCTCTACGTCAGCCGCGAGTGCGCCCGGCGGATGGGTGGCGATCTGGCGCTGGAGTCGAGCCGCCCCGGAGAGGGCAGCACCTTCCTGCTCCGCCTCCCCCCGGTCTGACGCGCGCCTACGACAGCCTCACCCTGGGGTCGACGACGGCATAGACGGCATCGACCACGATGTTGGCGACGACGATGAAGGCGGCAGCAACCAGCACGATCCCCTGGATCACCGGCAGGTCCTCACGGCCGATCGCGCTCACCACGTTCTGCCCCAACCCCGGCAGGCCGAAGACAGTCTCCGTGATGATGGCGCCGCCGAGCACGGTGGCCAGGTCGATGCCGAACTGGGTCACGATCGGGGTGATCGCAGCCCGGAGCGCGTGGCGGTAGATGATCCGCCGCTCCGAGAGCCCCTTGGCCCGGGCGGTGCGGATGTAGTCCTCCCCCAGGACCTCGAGGAGCGAGCTGCGCGATAGCCGGGCGTAGGTGGCCGCGGTGATCAGGGCCAGGGTCAGCCACGGGAGGATCAGGTCGCGGACCCACTGCGCAGGATTGGTGAGGAACGGCGTGTAGTTGCCGGCGCCCGGGAAGATGGAGACGCCGTGGGTGGTGAGGAGGTAGAAGAAGACATAGAGGAGCAGCAGGCCGAGAATGAACGTGGGCGTGGAGAGCCCGGTGAGGACGAAGACGGTTGCGCTGCGGTCCCACACGCTGCGGGGACGGCGAGCGGCGAGGATGCCGACGCTCAGCCCGAGGATGAGCCAGATGATGCCGGCGCCCACCGCCAGGGAGATGTCGACCTGAACCCACTGGCCGAGGAGCGTGGTCACCGGCTCGTGCAGCTTGTACGACTCCCCGAGGTTGCCGGTGATCAGCCGGCCCAGGTAGCTGAGGTACTGCTGCCAGAGCGGGTGGTCGAGGCCGAGCGACGCCCGGATGCTCGCCACCTCGGTCAGCGTTGCCGACTTGCCGGCAAGCAGCCGTGCCGGGTCGGGGTTGGTCATGAAGAAGAGAATGAAGACGAGGCTGACGATCACCCAGAGGGTGACGATCCCCTGGACCACGCGTCGGATGACAAATCGGATCATCAGGCCTCCGTCCCGCCGCTCAGGGGCTCAGTGCCGGCGCCCGCCGACGCGCCCAGCCCGCCGGCCGCCGCCTTCTTGCGGCGCATGGCGAAGAGGCGCTCGGTCCGGGGGTCGAGGGCGTCGCGCACGGAGTCGCCGAGCAGATTGAAGCCGAGGGTGGTGATGAGCAGTGCGATGGACGGGAGGACCCAGAACCACCAGGCCCCGAAACCCGCCGAACCCTGGTCGTCGGCGAGCATATTGCCCCAGGTCGGGGTCGGCGGCCCCACCCCGACGCCGAGGTAGTCGAGGGTGGCCTCGAAGACGATGGCCACCGGGACGAGGAGGGTGCCCAGGACGATCACCGGTGCGATGAGGTTGGGGAGGATGTCGACGAACATGATCCGGAAGCTGCCCGCGCCGATGGAGCGGGCCGCCTCGACATACTCCTTCTCCTTCTGGGAGAGGGTCTGGCCGCGCACGATCCTGCCGATGGCGGCCCAGGAGAAGAAGGCGATCACGCCGATGGTGAGCGGGAGGCTCCCCCCGAAGACGGCGGCGAGCACGATCGCCGCCAGCACATAGGGAAAGGAGAGAACGGCATCCATCAGCCGGGCCAGCAGGGCGTCGATCCAGCCGCCGTAGTAGCCGGAGACGAGCCCGAGGGCGGTGCCCCCGACGGTGGCGAGCAGTGTGGCCAGTATGCCGACCAGCAGCGAGATGCGGGCCCCGTAGGCGATGCGCACCAGGATGTCGCGCCCGACGTTGTCGGTGCCGAGCAGGAAGCCGGCCTGCCCCGGACCGTACGGCTGACCGAAGGTGTCGGTCCCGTTGACAAGGTCGGGGTTGTAGGGGCTGTGCCCGGTGATGGACGAGAGCACGGGAGCGATGAGGGCAAGCACCACCATCAGGAGGATCATGCCGGCCGCCACCCAGGCCATCCGGTCCGAACGCAGCCGGGCGAGAGCCAGGCGCAGCGGGCTGCGCCCCTCGATGGCCCCGGCGGCGTCCAGCGCCTCGGCGGACTGCTCCTCCTCGGCGACGAGCGCAGCGGAGCTGACCTCGAAGGGGGAGAGGCTCACGCCCTGCCCCCCTCTCCGATGTCCGGTGAGTCCGCGGCGAACGCCGTGGCCGCCGCGCTGATCGCCGGCGCCGCGCCCACCAGCTGCTCCCCTGGGGCCACTGGGAAATGGCAGGCGGTCACATGCCCGGCCGAATCGCCTGCCTGAACCCGGAGGGGAGGCTCCTCGACGGAGCAGAGGGGCTGCGCCTTGGGGCAGCGGGTGTGGAAGCGGCAACCGGAGGGCGGGTTGATCGGTGACGGGACCTCACCGTAGAGGACGACCCGGTGCGACGAGCGCGCCTTCTCGGGATCAGCCACCATCGAGGCCGACAGCAATGCCGCGGTGTAGGGGTGGCGAGGAGAGCCGAAGAGCTCGGCGGTCTCGGCCATCTCCACGATCTTGCCCAGGTACATGACCGCCACCCGGTCGCTGACGTGCTCCACCACGGCGAGATCGTGAGCGATGAAGACGTAGGTGAGGCCGAATTCCCCCTGCAGGTCCTCGAGCAGGTTGATGATCTGGGCCTGGACGGATACGTCCAGGGCGGAGACGGGCTCGTCGCAGACGATCAAGCTCGGCCGCAGCGCCAGAGCGCGGGCCACCCCAATGCGCTGCCGCTGCCCTCCGGAGAACTCGGAGGGGAAGCGGTTGTAGTGCTCGGGGTTGAGGCCCACGACCTCCATCAGCTCCTGGACCTGGCGCTTGCGCTCGCCGCCGTCGGCGATGCCGTGGATGGCCAGGGGGTCGCCGATGATCGAGCCGACCCGGCGCCGGGGGTTGAGCGAGCCGAACGGATCCTGGAAGATCATCTGCATGCGGCGCCGGTACGGGCGCAGCTGTCCGGCCGAGAGCCGGGTGATGTCGACCCCATCGAAGATCACCCGGCCCGAGGTGAGCGGGTGGAGCCGGGTGATGCAGCGCGCCAGGGTCGACTTGCCGCAGCCGGTTT
>ODAK010003625.1_pt1 | contig 15973 bp, 14 predicted proteins | sample 1539591 | NCBI WGS metagenome assembly ODAK01 (sample SAMEA3539303, study PRJEB22396) | soil metagenome | biome: tundra; feature: field; material: soil | place: USA | collected 2010-05 | depth 0.15 m
CGTAGCGCGGCGGATCGGACTTGCCCACGACCACGATCGTGTTGGCCGAGTCGTTGGGCGAGTAGCCATAGGCGGCGCAGAACGCCGCGGTGTCGGCCAGGGCCGGGTCACAGGCGATCAGCTCGAACGGCGATCCAAGCCGGACCAGCTCAACCTCGAGCGCATGGGCCAGCGGATCCAGGTTGGCCATGTCTCAGGCCTCGTAGGCGAGCCTGCCGTCGGCCACGGTCAGGAGCACCCGGCCGGGCAGCTCGCGGCCGAGGAGCGGGCTGTTCTTGCCCTTCGATCGAAGACTGCCGGCCTCGACCAACCATGTCTCGGACCGATCGATCACGACGAGGTCGGCCGGCGCTCCCTCGACCAGGCCGCGCGCCCGTGGCCAACCACCGGCCCGCAGGATCGCCGCCGGCCCACTGGTCAGCGCGGCGATCGCCCGGCGAAGCGGCAGCCGATCGGAATCCACGGCGGCGAGCAGGACTCCGATCGCGGTCTCGATGCCGCTGATCCCGGTCGCGGCCAGGCCGAACTCAACCGCCTTGTCGACCCGGGTGTGGGGCGCATGGTCGGTCACCACGGCGTCGGCGGTGCCGTCGAGCAGAGCCGCCAGGCAGGCCGCCGCATCGAGCCGGTCGCGCAGCGGCGGATTGACCCGGAGCGAGGTGTCGTACGGGCCGGCGACCCGGGCCACGCCGAGCCACGGATCGGCGTCGCTCTGCCAGGCCCAGTCCCGGGCGCCGGCGATCCACTCGTCGGTCAGGGCCAGGTGGTGGGGCGTCACGTCGCAGGTCACCGGCAGGCCGGTGGCCTTTGCCCGGCGCACCAGGTCGAGCGCGGCAGCGGTCGAAAGGTGGGTGAAATGAAGCCGGGCCCGGGGCTCGTCTCGAAGCACGCCGGCCAGGACCGCCAGGCCCCGGCCGACCGGCCCCGATTCGGCGGCCACCGGCCAACCCTTCAGGCCCAGAACGGTCGCCACCAGGCCCTCGTTCGCCTCGGCGCCCTCGGTCAACCCGGGGTCCTCGGCGTGATCGACGACCGGCCGGCCGAGCATCCCCGCGTAGAGCAGGCCGTTGCGCAGGATCGTGGCCGAGCGGATCGGCGCTCCGTCATCCGAGAAGCCGATCGCCCCAGCATCGCTGAGCTCACCCAGGGCAGCCAGGGACTCGCCCCGGCGGCCGACCGTCAGCGCGCCGTAGGCGAGCAGCTCGACCGGCGACCCGGACGACTCGGCCGCGGCCAGGACTCGACCGAAGACACCCGCGTCGTCGATCGTGGGCTGGGTGTTGGGCATCGCGCAGACCGTCGTGAAGCCACCGTGGGCCGCCGCAGCCAGCCCGCTCGCGACGGTCTCGGCATCCTCGAAGCCGGGCTCGCGCAGGTGGACGTGAAGATCGATGAAACCGGGCACCACGATCACCCCGCCCGGCTCGACCCCGGCGCCATCGGCAGCGTCCAGCCAGGTCACGGCCTCGAGCCGTCCGTCGTGGACAACGAGCTCGCCGGGACCCTCCCGGTCGGCGACCGGATCGACCAGCCAGGCCCGGCTGATCTCCAGGTCGGCGATGCGCCGGCCGATCGTCCCGGATCCGTCGATCGTCGCGCCCAGCCGATCAGCCACCGGTCGCCTCGGCGGCGACGGCTGGGCCGGCTGCCGCTCCCCCGCCGGCGCCCACGACCCCGGTTCCGGCCAGCAGGTAGAGCAGGGCCATCCGGACGGCGACCCCGTTCGTGACCTGGTCGGTGATCACCGACCGGGGATGGTCAGCGACCTCCGGGGCAATCTCGATCCCCTCGTTCATCGGCCCGGGATGCATGACCAGGGCGTCAGGCCGGGCCAGGGCCAGCCGCTCGAGGGTCAGCCCGTAACGCGCCGCGTATTCGCGCAGGGAGGGCAGCAACCCGGCCGCCATCCGCTCGCGCTGGAGGCGCAGGGCCATGATCACGTCCGCGTCACGCAGCGCTGCGCCGATGTCGCTGGTCAGCTGGAATCGGCCGTGGCCGGGCACCCCGGCCGAAGCCGCGGCCCAGCGTTCGAAGCCGCGCATGAGCGTGGCCGGAGCGCACAGCCACAGGTCCGCCCCGGCAGCGGTCAGGCTCCAGATGTTCGAGCGGGCGACGCGAGAGTGAAGGACGTCGCCGAGGATCACGACCTTGCGACCATGGAGGTCGCCCCCGGGCAGGCGCTCGCGCAAGGTGAACAGGTCAAGGAGGGCCTGGCTGGGATGGGCATGCCAGCCGTCACCGCCGTTGAGGATCGAACCTGAGAAATGCTCGGCGGCGAGGTCCGCGGCACCCGAGGCGGGGTGACGGATCACGATCATCCGGGCGCCCAGGGCCTCGACCGTGCGGATCGTGTCGATCAGCGATTCGCCCTTCGAGACGCTGCTCGAAGCCGCCGCGATGTTCACGACGTCGGCCGACAGATTCTTGGCGGCGACCTCGAAGCTGACCCGGGTCCGGGTCGAGGCCTCGTAGAACAGGATCGTCACGCCGCTCCCGCGCAGCGCCGGCACCCGTGCGATCGGCCGGCCAAGGACCTCCTTCATCGCCTGGGCCGTGCGCATGACCAGCTCGATCTCGGGCCAGCTGACGCGGTCGAGATCGAGCAGATGGCGATGCGGCCAGGTTGTCCCCTGGGTCGCCGGTGCGGCGTCGACCGAGGGAACCGGGAGGGGGGTCGCGACGGGCACCGAGGCGGCTCGGCCGGGTGACGCGGCGGTCATCCCGGGGCGCCTGCGGCCGCCGCTGCTCGCTCGAGACGATCGATCACGACGCCATCCTCGCCATCGGTCTCCTCGAGGAGGACCCGGACCAGCTCCTCGCGCGAGGTCGGCACGTTCTTGCCAACGTGATCGGCCCGGATCGGGAGCTCGCGGTGGCCACGGTCGACGAGCACTGCCAGGCGGATGGCCTGCGGCCGCCCGAAATCGACCAGGGCGTCCATCGCGGCCCGGATCGTCCGACCGGTGAACAGGACGTCGTCCACGAGGACGATCGTGGCGCCGTTCAGGTCAAACGGCAGGTCCGTGCCCTTCACGACGGGCTGCTGGGCGATCAGCGACAGGTCGTCCCGATAGAAGGTGATGTCCAGCGCTCCAACGGGCAGGCGGACCGCCTCGTTCTCGAAGATCGCCGCCGCGATCCGGTGGGCGAGGGGCACCCCGCGGCGCTGAATGCCGATCAAGGCCAACCCGCTCGTGCCGGCCTGCTTCTCGACGATCTCGTGGCTGATCCGGATCGTCGCCCGGCGGATCTCATCCGCGGTCATGATCTGGCGGCCCGACATGCTCTCCTTCCCGGCCTCGCAGAACCGGTCGTTAAAGGTCGAGTGCAGTCTACCGCAGGCTCACCCGACGGCGCCTGATCCGGTGGGGCACGGAGCGCCCCGTCAGTAGATCGAGACGGTCACCTGGGCAACACCCGCCCACGAGGGACAGCCGCACACGGCGAAGAAGTCGGGCCGGTACATGTCGATGATCCGGTTTGGCTTGAACGTCGCGGAGGGACCATAGTCGTTGACGACCCGGTCCAGGCAGCCCCCAGCACCGCACACCCGGATGATCGTCCCGGCCGGCAGGCGCATCGCCGTCGTGCCGTTGTTGTAGAAGCTGGCCAGGCCATGGAGGACGTACTTCGGGGGCTTGATCGTGGCGGTCGAGCCGGGGACCGGCTGGCTTCGGGCGGCGGCCTGGACGAGGGGTTGCACGGCGGCGCCTGACGCAGGCTCGGCGAATCGCGCGGAGGCGTCGAGGGCATTGGCCGAGCGCAGGGCGGGATCAGCCGCCGCGACCACCGAGGTGGTCACGTCCGACACGTCGCTTTGCAATGGCTGGAACGCCGCGGCCTCTATGGCACGGACGGGGCTGGGGGTTCGCGAGCCCACGATACCGGGTGCGGCGACCAGTGCGAGCGCGGCGCTGAGCACGGCGCACGCGACAAACTTCAGTCGCACTTCCGGCAGGATAGCCCGATTCGCTGATCCGGACAACCCATTCGGGTCATAGCCGACGGCGACCGGCTGGTGGTCGGGTTAGGGAACGACGATCAGGGGACCGTTGTCGAGCGACTGGATCGAGGTCTTGCCGGCGTTCATGCCGGTCCAGGCGAGGACGGACAGACGGCTGCCGTTGCCGTCCTGGCCGGGCGGCGTGGCCCACACGAGCTGGCCCTCCTTGAGGGCGAAACCGCGCAGCGAGGGCGTGTCGAGGAGCAGGGCCGGGGAGTTCGAGGTCATCTGGCCGGACTGGGCATCGATCGTGAGCAGGCTGAGCCGGCCCAGCCCGGGGTTGTCCGTGTCGGCGACCCACACCCCGAGGTGCTCCCCAGTCAGATCCCAGCGGACGTCCCAGTCGGTCACGTTGGCCATCGGCAGGGCGTGGGCGGCGGCGCTTCCGGTCGGACCGTCGAGCGCGTTGCTGACGGTGCTCCAGCTGGCTACCTGGAGCTGTCCCTGGAGCGGCTTCCACATCCCGCTCGACGGATCGAACGCAAGCGTGCCCGCCCAAAACGCGACCCACTTGCCGGACGGGTCGACGACCGGCCGCCAGCCGTCGAGGCCGATGATCCGGGTCGCCTGGCCCGAGGCGGGATCGATCAGGAACGCGGCGGGCTGGGCCAGGACGGGCGGACCGCTGGGACTCGCCCCCAGGAGTGCCGACCCGGCGGTGGAGGCGCTCGGCGGCGCGCCCGTGCCAGGCGCTGTTGCTTGCGGCGACGCTGCGCTCGGTGACGGTCCGCTGTCGCTGCCGGAGGTGGCGGTCGGACTCGATCCCGGGCCGTCCGACGCACCCGGCGAGGGGCTGGCGGCGGCTGGGATGGGGACTGCCCGGCTGGCCAGGATCCGGCCGTCGACCCAGCCCGAGAAGACCGAGCCGTGGTCCACGGTGATTGGCTGGGCGGCTGGCCAACCAGCCTGCCAGACGTACACGTCCGGCCCGGTTGACGTGCCGGCCGGCCGGGCCGAGAAGGCAAACCACAGGCCATCGGCGCTGTACGCGGCCTCATCGCCCACGAGCATGACATTGCTCAGGATCGCCAGGGCGGCGGCCGCCGATGGCGCCGGCGTGCCAAGGGTCGGCAGGCTGACCGTCGCCGAGGGCGACGCTCCAAGCGTGGTTGGCGTTGAGCTGGGAGTCGGCGTGGTCCGGGGCGTGGCAGTCGGGGGCGGCTGGCTCGAGCCCGAAACCGGGCTCACGGCTGGGCTCGTGCTGGTCCTGGCACTGGCCAGCGGGCTCGAGCTGGGTGCCGGGCTCGACGCGGCCGCGGCCGGGACGACCATCACGAACAGGGTCGCGCCGACCCGGTTCGAGGCAGGTCCGATTGCGACGGCCTGGCCGGCGTTCGACGGCGACAGGACGAGTGAACTCGGCACGGTCGGCAGGCTGGCCAGGCTGCGCGATATCCCAGCCAGCGGAGCACAGTCCGGCTCGTCGCCGGTTGGGCAGACCTTGTTCACGCTGGCCGTCTCCAGGGTCACGCCGCCCGATCCTTTCGTGACCACCCAGGTCACCTGGGAGGTCGGCACGGTCAAGGGGGTGATCCCCGGCAGGGAGGACGCCGCCGGTCCGACAGCGCTGCCGGTCGCGAGGGCGATCACGCCCGGGCTGGACTGACTGCCCAACAGGGTGGGGCCGACAATCGCGATCACCAGAACGAGGGCGAAACCACTGCCCAGGACCGCCACCGGACCCCAGCGCCGCGGCGTCCGACGAGCGACCCGCGGGTGCCGGGCGTGTTCGCGCTCGAGGGCGGTGCTCGTCCTGGCCCACAGGTCGCGCGGTGGTTCGATCGGAGGCAGCGCGCGCAATGCCAGCCGGTCTGCCTCGTATCCGGCGGCCGACGCCCGACATGATGGACAGGTCGCGAGGTGCGCCTCGAGCGCCGCCTCGTTCGCTTCCGAGAGGGCCTCGTCAAGGCGGCCGGCGGCGAGCTGGCGGGCGCGCCCGTGAGACATCGGCTCGGTCATCGCCGGGCCCGCCGATCGGGGCCGCTGCCGCTGGTCCCGGCCGGTTGGCTCGGGCCGGACCCGGTCCGCGTGTCGCTCTCCGCGGCTTCCGCATCACGCTCGCTGGCCAGCTCGCGGCGGAGGCTGTCGCGGGCCCGCGTCAGCAGTGCCCGCGCGGCCACGTGGCTCACCCCCAGCGCGGACGCGAGCTCCAGGCCGGTGAGATCGTGCAGCTCGGCAAGCAGGAGGGCGGCCCGCTGGCGTTCGGGGATCCGGGCCAGCGCACGCTGGAGGTCGCTCGACAGGCGGCCCTCCAGGGCCAGGTGCTCGGCTGAGGGTGCCGACCCGTACGACTCGCCGGTCCAGGGCAGGAACCGCACGATCTTGCGGCGGCGAATCTCGTCGAGCGCGACGCGGTGGGCGATCTGGTACAGCCAGGCGCGGGCGTGGGCCGGATCCTGCAGCGAGTCGTGGGCGCGATAGGCCTTGATGAACGCGTCCTGGGTCAGGTCGGCGGCGAGCTCCGGATCGCGGAGCATCCGGACCAGGTACGCGTAGATCTCGCCGTGGTGCTTCTGGAAGAGCTCCTCGACGAACGCGTCGGCGCTGGTCCGGGCGGGTGATCCCGTCAAGACACGTTCCGCCGGAAGCCTGAGTTGGGCAAGCTGACCGATCTGGTCCACGGCCGAATGACGGCCCCGCTGGCGAGCGTGTGACGCGGCCCGCTCATCCGGTCCGACGACCGGGCGCGGAACGCAGCAACTCCTCGACCGCCTCCTCGGGTGAGACGGGGTTGACCGGCAAGCCGGTGCCCAGCTCCAGCCCGGCGATCTCGCGCAGGCGCGGGTGGATCTCCCAGTGCCAGTGGTAGGTCCCTTCGATCCGCTCGCGCAGCGGCGCGGTGTGCAGGACCAGGTTATGCGGCGGCCCATCGAGCGCGGCGAGCAGGCCCAGGACCCGCCGCAGCGCCTCGGCCGTGGCCAGCAGGTCGGCGTCGCTCGCCCGGCCGAAGTCCGCCGCGTGCGCCCGCGGCACGATCCAGGCCTCGAACGGTGAGCGCGACGCGTAGGGCGCGAAGGCGACGCTCGACGAATCCTCCCAGAGCAGCCGCTCGCCATGCCGGACCTCATCCCGGGCGAGCCGGCAGAAGGGGCATTCACCCTCGCGGATGACGAAGCGGGCCGCGCCGCCAATCTCCTCGGCGACGCGGTGCGGCACCTGGGGCAGGTCGTACAGGTCAAGGCAGAGATGATCCGTCCGGGCCCCAGCCTGGGCCCCCCAGTTCTGGACGACCTGGAGGTAGGCCGTCTGGCCGGCCCGGCTCGCCTCAACGATGGCATCGCGGCAAACGCGCAGCATCGCCCCGATCAGCTCGTCGCCGACGGCCTGCAGCGGGCGATGCTCGCCCGGCGGGGCAACCACGGTTCGCCAGCTGCCGGAGGCACGAGCCTGCTCGATCGCCACCTGGGCGAGGCTCTGGTCGAGCTGGCGTGCCTCGGCCTCGGTGCCCACGACATGGAACGCGAAGTCCTTGAGGATGCGCAGGCGGACCCCCTCGCCGGGCGGTTCGCGGCAGTTCTGGCAGCCGTCCTCCTGGTCGACTGCGGCGGCGGCCCGGGCGAACCGGTCGCGGTGGAAGGCGCGGTCGACGACGGTCGCAACCCACCACCCCGTGATCGCATCACGACGGAGCTCGAACAGGCCGGCGGCCATCGGGCGGTCAGGCCGGCAGCGCGCCGACCAGCTCCGCGCCAAGGCGCCGGGCGAAGGCTCGGGCGAAGAGCCCGCCGGCGGTCGCGACCGCGGCGGTCGAAGGCGGTTCGGTCGGGCGGCCGAGCTCCGCGGCGATCGAGGTCGAGATCACCCCGGGCATCCCGCATGCGTCGAGCAGCTCGAAGTCGGCCAGGACCGGGTTGACGTTCAGGGCGATCCCGTGAAAGCACACGCCGTGCTCCACGCGCAGGCCGAGTGCCCCGATCTTGCGCGGGTCCGGGCCCTCGGGCAGGACCCAGCAGCCGGGGTGCCCGACCCGCGCTCCCGCCCTGACGCCGAGATCCCGACAGGTCTCGGCCAGCGACTCTTCGAGGGCGCGCACGAGGGGACGGATGAGCAGCCCACGCCCGGCCAGGGCAACGATCGGATAGGCGACGAGCTGGCCGGGGCCGTGGTAGGTCACCTCGCCGCCGCGCTCGACCCGGATCACCTCGATCCCGCGCCGCTCCAGCTCGGCGGCAGGGGCACGAACGAAGCGATCGTCGGCGTGACGGCCGAGGGTCAGGACCGGTGCGTGCTCGAGCAGCAGGAGCTGGTCCGGAATCGTGTCCGCGACCCGGGCCTCGACGAGCTCGCGCTGCAGCGACCAGGCCGCGCGATAGTCGATCCGGCCCAGCCAGCGAACGGCAATCGGCTGCGGCGGGGCCGACGCGTCTCCGGTCGTTCCGTCCCGGGCGAGCTCTGATCGCACGGCCGTGTCCATGGCCCCACGATAGCAGGCAGCGGACATCACACCGCCCGGTCGTCAGGACCGGGCGGTGGACTCAGATCCGGACGCTCTGGACGGTTACGGCATCCACGCCGCCCACTTGGTCGGGTTGGCGTCGACCCACTTCTGGGCAGCCTGGTCATCGGTCATGTTGTTGTTCGCGATGTAGGCGGCGACCGTGTTCTGGTCGTCGTTCGTCCAGCTGAAGTTCTTGATCAGCGTGAACGCCGGGCTGCCGCTGGCGGCCAGCTTCGACGACACCACCTTGTACAGGGCGTCGTAGGGCGGATAGTCGCAGGTGATCTTGTGGGGGTCCGTGTCACAGCCAGGGGTGGCTGCGGGGAGCGGCACGTGGACCAGGTCCACCTGGGTGCTGAACCAGTTCGGCGTGTAGTAGTAGGCGAGGATCGGCTTGCCCTGGTCGATGGCCGCCTTGATGGCCTTGTCCGAGGCCGCCTCGCTGCCCGAATAGACGACCTTGTAGTTCAGTCCGAGGCCGGCAATGATCCCGGCATCCTCGGTCACGAACGACGGGTCGCCGTCGAGGATCTGCCCCTGGCTGCCCGACTCCGAGGTCTTGAACTGGGCGGCGAAGGTGTTCAGGACCGACGGGTTCGTGTTGGCGGTCAGGATCGACGGGTTGGCGTCGGCGAACGTCTTGGGCACGAACCAGCCGATGACGCCCTGGGCGCCGTTCGGGCCGACGTCGACGGCGGTCTTGTCGGTCGTGACGTACTTGGCGTAGAGATCCTTGTGGCCCCAGACCTCGAGGATGGCATCAACCTGGCCGGTCGGGAAGCCCTGCCACGACACGACCTCGTCGATCGGCTTCTTGACGACGGTGCAGCCGAGCTTCTTCTCGAGGAGGTAGCTCACGACGGCGGCATCGGCCTGGTAGCCGACCCACGGATTCTCGGCAATGTTGACGGTGCCGCACGGCGCGAGGCTCTTGGCGGCCACGCTGGGTGCCACGCTCGTCCCGGCGCCCGACGATGGGCTGGCCACGACGGCCGTGCTGACCGCCGGCGTGATGCTCGCCGCCGCCGACGTACAGGCGGACAAGATGAGGGCCGACACGGCCAGTCCCACGGCCAGCCGGCCGGTGATGGTGCCCCTCAGGCTCACGGTTGCTCCTTTCCAGATGGCGGCCACCCCTCGGTAGCGGCCGGACATGTTGCGCCCGCCGGATCTCGTTCCAGGGGCGAATTGACGATCAACCGACGGGTTCAGTCACGGCCACCTCGTCGCGCTCACGACACGCCGACCGCCCGGGCCGAGAAGAAGGCCCGCGCCGTGCGGGCTGCGCTCGCAGTGGTGGTCCGGGCGCCGGCACCCTGGGTGATCCGGTCGAGCAGGACCCCGAGCAGGACGATCGAGATCGCCGCAGCCATGCCCTTGCCGAAGTCGTTGAACTGGGCGAACCCGGCAACGACGTCGTAGCCCAGCGCGCCGGCGCCGACCAGTCCCGCCACGACGACCATCGCCAGGACCAGGACGACGCCCTGGTTCGTGGCCAGCAGGAGTGAGCGGCGGGCCATCGGCAGCTGGACCTTGAAGATCATCTGGATACGGCTCGAGCCGGCAGCGGTGGCAGCCTCGATGACCGTAGGCGAGACCCCCCGCACGCCGTCCTCGACCAGCCGGACGACGGCCGGCACGGCGTAGATCACCGCTGCCAGGATCCCGGTGAAGCGGGTCGCCCCGAACAGGGCGACGGCCGGCAGGAGGTACACGAAGGCCGGCATCGTCTGGGCCGCGTCGTTGATCGGTCGGATGATCGCCGAGAAGAGGTTGCTCCGGGCGGCTGCCACGCCGAGGCCAATCCCGATCAGCATCGTCACCGCCACCGCAATGATCACCAGGGCCAGCGTCTCCATCGAGTGCTCCCAGAGCTGCAGCCCGACCACCAGGAGCAGGGCGATCGCCGCGGCGATCGCGGCTCGTCGACCACTGATGATCCAGGCGATTCCGGCCGCCATGATGATCACGAGCGGCCAGGGCGAGCTGGTCAGGACCGTCTGGAGGGGGTCGAGGATCCACTGTGAGAAGAGGTCCTTGATCCCCCCGGTGACCACGTACAGGTTCGCCTCGATCCAGTCACCGATCGAGTTGATCGGGCTGGCCAGGTCCACCGTGATGTCGGCCGGGAAGCTCTGCGGGATCGCCAGCACGGCCGCCCCCACGACGACGATCGCGGCTGCCAGCCAGGTCCCGATCACGAGCATCCGGCGGCGCATCTGCGATACGGCGTCGAGCCCGCGGTGGCGCCGGTCGCTGACCTTGCTGGCGCTGGCCGTCAGCCGGTCGAGGACCATCGCCAGGAGCACGATCGCCACCCCGGCATCAAAGGTCTGGCCCAGGTTGAGCTTGATCAGGGCCTGGATGATCGATTCCCCGAGGCCCGGGGCATTGATCAGGGCGGTGATCACGACCATCGACAGGGCCATCATGATCGTCTGGTTCACGGCCAGGCCGATCGTGCTGCGGGCCATCGGCAGCTGCACCTTGCGCAGGACCTGGAATCCGGTGGAGCCCAGCGATTCGGCCGCCTCGACCGCCTCCGACGAGACGCCCCGGATCCCGAGGGCGGTGATCCGGATGGCCGGCGGCAGGGCGTAGATGAGCGTGGCAATCGTCGCCGCCGGCGGCCCGATCAGGAAGACCAGGGTCAGCGGCGAGAGGTAGGCGAAGGTCGGCATGATCTGCATCACGTCCAGGATCGGCGTGATCACCTTGAGGAAGCGATCGCTCCGGCCGGCCACGATCCCGAGCGGGATCCCGATCGCCAACGACATGACCACGGCGACCAGGATCAGCACCAGCGTCTGGATGGCCTGGTCCCACAGGCTCAGCAGTCCGAAGGCTACGAAGCCCCCGACCACCAGGATGGCCGTCCGCCAGCCCACGAAGACCAGGCCCATCGCCCCGAAGATCGCGCTGACACCCAGCCAGCTGAAGTTGCTGAAGACCCAGGTCAGGGCGTCGATCAGCCAACCGATGCCGTCCCGGATCGGGTCGAGCACGTACACGAAGAGGGGCAGCGTGGTCCGGTTTGCGTCGATCCAGTCGCGCACGCCGTTCAACGACTGGAACAGCGGGGCGTCGTCGCTGTGGGCCAGGGTGAGCTTGCCGTTGAAGATGAGGTACAGGACCGCCCACAGGCCCAGGAGCAGGGCCAGCTGCCGGCCCCGCGACAGCCTCACCTCGGCCCGCCGGCCGAGCGACACCGAGGCAGCCGTCACGCCGGTGCCTCAGCTCCCGCGATGACCGACAGGATGTGGGCCTGATCGACGACGCCGAGCAACCGGCCGTCCTCGATGACCCGGATCGGCTTGGTCGTGGAGGCGGCCGCGTGGATCGCCGAGCGGATGACCGTGCCGGGCGGGAACTCGGGTCCGTCGTTCGGGTCATTCGGACCGATGGGGCGCATCGCCCAGCGCAGGGTAAGGACGTGCGACTTGGGCACGTCGCGCACGAAGTCGGCGACGTAGTCGTCGGCCGGCGCGCCGACCAGGTCCTCCGGCCGGCCGGCCTGGACGATCGAGCCGTCGCGCATGATCACGATGTGATCGCCCAGCTTGAGCGCCTCGGCCAGGTCGTGGGTGATGAAGATCATCGTCTTGCCAACTTCGCTGTGGAGCCGGATGACCTCGTTCTGCATGTCCCGCCGGATGAGCGGGTCGAGCGCGCTGAACGGCTCGTCGAAGAGCATCACCTCGGGGTCGACCGCCAGCGCCCGGGCCAGGCCGACCCGCTGCTGCTGGCCACCCGAGAGCTGGTCGGGGTAGCGCCGGTCGTAGCCGCCCAGGCCAACCAGCTCGAGCATCTCACCCGCGCGGGCGTGGCGCTCGGCCCGGCCGACCCCCCGGATCTCGAGGCCGTAGGCCACGTTATCGATCACCTTGCGGTGGGGCAGCAGGCCGAAGTGCTGGAAGACCATCGCGAAGCGGCGGCGGCGGAGCTCGCGCAGGCGCCGGGCATCGGCCTTGCCGATGTCCTCGCCATCGAGGAGGACCTCGCCGGCCGTGGGCTCGATCAGCCGGGTGAGACAGCGCACGAGGGTCGATTTGCCGCTGCCCGACAGGCCCATCACGACGAAGACCTCGCCGTGGGCCACGTCGAAGCTGACATCACGGACCGCCACGGTCGTGCCCGTCTTTAGCTGGAGCTCGGCAGTTGGCAGGAGGGCATCGGGCGTGCCCACGATCCTGTGCTCGGCCGGACCGAAGATCTTCCACAGGCCGCGGACCGAAATCGTGGGCTCGACAGCACGTGGCGGGGGCGTTCCGGGCGTCGCGCTGGACCCAGTCATATCAGCTCCCGAACCAGCGCGAGGGTTGAGGTGCGATGTTCTGGTAGATGTGCTTCGCCTCCCGATACTCGTCCAGACCGGTTGGGCCGAGCTCACGACCGATGCCCGACTGCTTGAAGCCACCCCACTCCGCCTGGGGAAGATACGGATGATAGTCGTTGATCCAGATCGTTCCATGCCGGAGTCGCGCGGCGACCCGCTGGCCGCGGCCTGGGTCGCCGGTCCAGACTGCGCCGGCCAGGCCGTAGATCGTGTCGTTGCCGAGCGCGACCGCCTCGTCCTCGGTCGTGAACCGTTCGATCGTCAGGACCGGGCCGAAGATCTCCTCCTGGACGATCCGCATGTCCCGCCGGCAATCGGCGAAGACCGTCGGCCGCAAGAAGAACCCGTTGGCCAGCTCGGGTTCACTCGGACGCGACCCGCCGGCAACCAGCCGGGCACCTTCCTCCCGGCCGATCCGGACATAGCCCTCGACCTTGGCGAGGTGCGCGGCTGAGATGAGCGGCCCGGTCTCCGTCCTCTCGCCGAGGCCGCTGCCGAGCCGGATCAGCTCCGTTCGGCGGGCTACCTCACCGACAAAGGCGTCGTAGATCGATTCCTCGACGATCGCCCGGCAGCCGGCCGAGCAGACCTGGCCGGAATGCAGGAAGGCGGCCGTCAGGGCGTAATCCACCGCCGTCTCGAAATCGGCATCGGCGAAGACGATGTTGGGGCTCTTTCCGCCGAGCTCGAGGGCAACCTTCTTCACGTTGCCAGCCGCCGCCCGCATGACCGAGCGCCCGGCCACCCCGCCGCCGGTGAACGACACGAGGTCGACGGCGCTGCTCTCCGCCAGCGTCGCGCCGATCCGCTCGCCGGGCCCGAGGAGCAGGTTGCCAACCCCCTTCGGGAGGCCGGCCTCGGCCAGGATCCGCACGAGATGGATCGCCGTCAGGGGCGTCACCTGGGCCGGTTTGAGGACGAACGTATTGCCTGCGGCCAGGGCCGGCGCCACCTTCCAGGAGGCCTGCAGCAGGGGGTAGTTCCAGGGCGAGATCAGGGCGCATACGCCGACCGGCTCGTAGACGATCCGGCTGATCGCCGTCGCCGAGCCAGTGGCGACAACTCGTCCGGCGTCCTTGTCGGCCAGCCCGGCGTAGTAGCGGAAGACACTGCTGACGTCGTCCACGTCGGAGCGGCCTTCACGGATCGCCTTGCCAGTGTTGAGCGTCTCGGTCCGGGCGATCTCTGCCCGGTCGCGCTGCAACAGGTCGGCGACCCTGTTGAGCAGGGCACCGCGCTCGGTCGCGCTCGCGCCCGACCACTCGCCCGCGTCGAAGGTTCGCCGGGCGGCGAGGATCGCCCGGGCCACGTCCACGTCGTCGGCGACATCGACCTCGGCGATCAGCGCCTGGTCGAATGGGTTGATCACCTGGCTGGTGGCACCGCTGGTGCCGCTGGCCCACTCGCCGTCGATGAACAGGCTGGCCACGCTGCGTCCCTCGGCTTCGTGTTGCGGCTTCGTGCCCTGGGGCCCCCGCCGATCCCTTATAGCCGACTCGACTCGACCTCGTCGACGGTGTTCCGACGGATGGTCGGGCTCCTGACCGATGATGGTCGCGGGCTCCCGCCCCGACGGATCCGGGCGGAGATGCGGGCGGCGGCCGCCACCACCTCGGAGCCGATTCGCTCCTCCGTCCCGGCCGCGGGGAAGCGGTAGGACGGGCCGTGGAGATGGACGGCGGCCACGACCTCGCCAGCCTCGTTGGCCACGCCCGCCGCGACCGAGTTGATCCCCACCGAGAATTCGCCGAAGACCCAGGCATAGCCGTCATGCTGGACGTGGCGCAGGCGTTCGCGGAGGGTGCCCGGGTCGGTGACGGTAGCCGGCGTGAACGCCTCCATCGGCCGGGCCAGGAAGCGCTCCAGGCTGGCCGGGGACAGATGGGCGAGCAGGACCAGCCCGGACGGCACGGCATGCATCGCCACGCGGGTTCCCGTCCAGTCCCGGACCGAGACGGGATTGGGGGTATCGACCTGATCGACATAGTGGACCCGGAAGCCGTCCGGGACCGACAGGCCGGCCGCCTCCCCAATCATGAGGGCCAGCGCCTCGAGCTCGGGCCGGGCGAGGACGACCATGCTCCGGGTGGGCAGCACGGTTGCGGCCAGGGTCACGATCCGCGAGCCGACCCGGTAGCGGGTCCCGCCGGGCTCCTGTTCCACGGCTCCCTCGCGCTGGAGTGAACCGAGCAGCCGGGCGACCGTGCTCTTCGGCAGCTCGACTCGGTCGGCGACCTCGGTCACCCCGAGGGGACCGTCAGTGAGCGCGGAGAGCACGGCGAACGCGCGCTCGATCGACTGGACCCGGCTCTCGCGCCGGCCGGGAGTTCGGGCTATGGACATCAGGCCGTCCGATCCGCTACGCTGCTGACCTGCGTTCCATGATACGGCATCGTTCCGCATTGTGGAACTCTTCACGACAAATCGTGCCCAGGAGGCCCGGTCGGGAATGACCCAGGACGAATACCCAGAGGTCGATCTCGCCGCCCTGTCCGATGCCGAGCTGACCGAGCAGATGCACAACGACCTGTACGACGGCATGGCGGCCGAGATCGTGGAGGGCACGAATCTGCTGCTGGGACGCGGCTGGTCCGCCTCGCAGGTCCTCGACGATGCCCTCGTGGCCGGGATGAAGATCGTGGGTATCGACTTTCGCGATGGGATCCTGTTCGTGCCCGAGGTTCTCCTTGCGGCCAACGCGATGAAGTCGGGCATGGCGATCCTCCGACCGCTCCTCGCCGAGACTGGCGCTCAGCCGATCGGCAAGGTCGTGATCGGCACGGTCAAGGGCGACATCCATGACATCGGCAAGAACCTCGTCGGGATGATGCTCGAGGGGGCCGGTTTCGAGGTCTTTGACCTCGGGATCAACACCGACGCCGACAAGTTCCTGGCCGCCCTGGACCTGCACCACCCGGACATCCTCGGGATGTCGGCCCTGCTGACCACGACGATGCCGTATATGAAGGTCGTCATCGAGGCGATGAAGGCCCGGGGAATCCGCGACGATTACATCGTGCTCGTTGGCGGCGCGCCGCTCAACGAGGAGTTCGGGGCCGCGGTCGGGGCGGATGCCTATTGCCGCGATGCCGGGGTCGCCGCCGAGATGGCCCGGTCCCTGATCGACAAGCGTCGTGCCAGCGTCGCCTGAGCGGCTCGGCTCTCCTGCCGACGATGCTCCCCGGGTGCTCGTGAT
>ODAK010003626.1_pt1 | contig 15972 bp, 16 predicted proteins | sample 1539591 | NCBI WGS metagenome assembly ODAK01 (sample SAMEA3539303, study PRJEB22396) | soil metagenome | biome: tundra; feature: field; material: soil | place: USA | collected 2010-05 | depth 0.15 m
TGCACGTCCAGATCCGGCGCCTGCCCAAGCCGGTCGTGGCGATGGTGGCGGGCTATGCGATCGGCGGCGGTCACGTCCTGCACGTGGTCTGCGATCTGACGATCGCCGCCGACAATGCGCGCTTTGGGCAGACGGGTCCGAAGGTCGGCTCCTTCGACGGCGGCTTTGGAGCGAGCGTGCTCTCACGCCTCGTCGGACCCAAGAAGGCCAAGGAGATCTGGTTCTTGTGCCGGCAGTACGGCGCGCAGGAGGCGCTCCAGATGGGGCTCGTCAACACGGTCGTGCCCCTGGAGCGCCTGGAGCACGAGACGGTCCAGTGGTGCCGGGAGATGCTCGCGCTGTCGCCGTTGGCCCTGCGCCTGCTGAAGGCGAGCTTCAACGCCGACGAGGATGGCCTGGCCGGCATCCAGCAGCTGGCCCACGACGCCAATCTGCTCTTCTACATGAGCGAGGAGGCCCAGGAGGGCCGCGACGCCTACCTGCAAAAGCGTCCGGCTGACTTCTCGCAGTTCCCGCGGCGAGCCTGATGTCCGCTCCGACGAACTGCTGATGGCGTCTTCGGCGGGCGCGTCGATCCCCGGAGGGATCAGGATCTGGCTGATGGCCGCGCGCCCGCGGACGCTGCCGGCGGCGGTGGCGCCGGTGCTGGTGGGCACGGCGCTGGCCGGATTCGGCGGCGTGTTCCACGCGCTCAGGCTCGTGGCGGCGCTGCTGGGCGCGCTGTTCATCCAGGTCGGTACCAACCTCTCCAACGACTACTCCGATGCGCGCCGGGGCGCCGACGCCGAGGACCGGCTCGGTCCCGTCCGGGTGACCGCCGGCGGCCTCGTCCCACCCAAGCAGGTGCTGGTCGCCACCTGTGTGTCGTTCGGGCTGGCCGTGCTCGCCGGCGCCTACCTGATCGCGGTCGCCGGCTGGCAGCTGCTGCTGGTCGGCGCAGCCTCGATTCTCGCCGGCGTGCTCTACACCGGTGGCCCCAAGCCCTACGGCTACGAGGGCCTGGGCGAGCTGTTCGTGTTCCTGTTCTTCGGCGTCGTCGCGGTGGCGGGGTCGTTCTTCGTGCAGGTCAAGCACCTGGAGTGGGAGGCATTCGCGCTGGCCGTTCCGGTCGGCCTGCTGGCGGCGGCGATCCTGGTCGTCAACAACGTGCGGGACATCGACTCAGATCGCCGCGCGGGTAAGCGCACGCTGGCCGTCCGGCTTGGGCGTGAGCGCACCCGGAAGCTGTTCGCCGTCACCGTCTACCTGGCCTTCGTGCTGGCGCCGGTCACCTGGCTGTTCGGACCGCTGAGAGCCTGGGTGCTGTTGCCGTGGCTGACGGTCCCGCTGGCGGCGCAGATCGTCCGCGGCGTGCGCAACCGGACCGACGGCCCGTCGCTCAACCAGGCCCTGGCCCAGACCGGGATGCTGCAGCTGGCGTTCTGCGTGCTGCTCTGCGCCGGCCTGCTGCTCAGCCGGTGAAGCCTGGCGACGTGATTCAGAAATCTCGAATCACGACACTCGCTCCGCGGTGCGGGGTCGCGTGATCCTCGGTCTGCACCCCGTCAGCGCGCGGCTGCGCGGCGAGTTCGCCGCCGGGCATGGGGTCGTGCGAACGCGCCAGTTGCTGGTCGTCTCGATCGAGTCCGGCGACGGGCACGTCGGCTATGGCGAAGCCGCGCCACTTCAGTCCTATGACGGAGTCGGGATCGACGACGTGCGCGCCGCGCTGGAAGACTGCCGGGCCCCCCTGTCAGGGGCCGACGGCGCCGCCCGCGCGGACGTGCTGGGGGCCTGCGCCCAGGCCGCCGTGCTCCCGCAGGCCGTCGCGGCAATCGATCTGGCCCTGCTCGACCTGGAGGGCCGCCGCCGCGGGCAGCCGGCCTGGCAGCTGCTCGGCGCCCAGGCCCCGCGCGACGTCGAGCTCAACTGGACGATCTCGGCTGACGACCGGTCTGGCGCCGCCCGCGAGGCGGCCGAGGCCCGTGCCGCGGGCTTCTCGACGGTCAAGGCCAAGGTGGGGATCGGCGACGATGCCGGGCGGCTCGCCGCCGTGCGCGCGTTCGGCGGCCCGCAGATGGCGATCAGGATCGACGCCAACGGGGCATGGTCCGAGGAGGAGGCAATCGCCAACCTGAGCGTGCTGGAGCCGGTCGGGATCGAGCTCTGCGAGGAACCGGTGGCCGGCGTGCGCGAGATCGCCGCGCTCGCGTCGCTGACCGAGATCCCCCTGGCTCTGGACGAGTCCGCCGTGTCGCCGGCCACCTTCGCCCGCCGCGCCTGCGATCTGATCTGCCTGAAGATCGCCCGCTGCGGCGGCGCCACCGGCCTGATCGACGCGGCGCGGCGCGCGCGGGAGGTTGGCTATGAGGTCTTCCTGGCCTCCACGCTCGACGGGCCGCTGGGCATTTCCGCCGCGCTGCACGCCGCGGCCGTCGTGGCGCCGCAACGACCGTGCGGGCTGGCCACACTATCGATGTTCGAGGCGCCGCCGGGCCCGCTGGCGCCCACGCGCGGGCGGCTCTCACCGCCGCCCGGCCCCGGGCTGGGCGACGGCCTGCTCGACTGGTACGACGCCGTCGCGCGGTCAGGCTAACCGGGGGACGCGATGATCGCGGCCACCTGCGCCGGACGCTCCAGATGGACGGCGTGGCCGGCGCCGGGCACGATCGACACCTCGGCGCCGGCGATCGCGGCCGACATCCGCAGGGCCAGATCGGTGAATTTGGCGTCGCGCTCACCGGCGATCAGGCTCACCGGCATCGCCAGCTCGCCGAGACGCTCCCACAGCGACGGCAGCGCCGCGGTGCCCAGCCCCCGCAGCGCGCGGGCCAGACCCGCCGGCGTGCTGCGCAGGCGGTCGGCGTGGGCGGCGGCGGCCACGGCGGGCGGCTGGCCGGAGAGCACGGGCGTCTGGGCCCAGCGGTGGGCGAACTGATCGATGCTGCTGGGCCCAGCGGTGGGCGAACTGATCGATGCTGCCGCGCTCGATCTCCTGCGCCAGGCGTTCGTCGGCGTCACGTCGGGCTTGGCGCAGCACGGGATCGGAGATCCCCGGACTGGCGCCGATCAGCACCAGGCGCGCGATCCGCTGTGGAATCGCCAGCGCCAGATGCAGGGCGATCCGCCCTCCCATCGAGTAACCGACCACCGTGAACGCGGGCGGCGCGAGCGCGGCGATGTCCCCGAGCACGGCTCCCAGATCGACGGGCACGGCGTTGGAGGCGCTCCCGTGACCGCGGAGGTCGGGCGCCAGCGGCCGGTAGCGTTCAGCCAGCTCCGCGGCCACGCCATCCCAGCTGGCGCCGGTCTGCGTGAAGCCGTGGAGCAGGACCAGTGATTCAGGCATCGATTCCATCATGACCGCAACCGACTCCCACCTGCTGCTGCGCGCGCTGTGCGACGAACTCGCGCGGTGCGGAATGCAGCACGCCTGCACCTCACCGGGTTCGCGCAGCACGCCGATCGTCCTGTCACTGGTGCGCGAGCCACGCATCGCGTGCTGGTCGCATATCGACGAGCGCTGCGCCGGGTTCTTTGCGCTCGGGGCGGCCAAGGCGTCGGGGCGCCCGGTCGCGCTCACCTGCACGTCCGGTACGGCGGCCGCCAACTTTGCGCCCGCGGTGATCGAGGCCCATCACGCCCGCGTCCCGTTGATCGTGCTCACCGCTGACCGCCCGCCTGAGCTGCGTGACGTCGGCGCCGGCCAGACGATCGATCAGCTCAAGCTCTACGGCGACGCGGTCAAGTGGTTCGTCGAAGTGGGCGTGCAGGAGGCCGGCGAGGCGCGGCTACGCTGGATCCGTACCCTGGCCTGCCGGGCCTACTGGACGGCACTGCAGGGACGTCCAGGGCCCGTGCACCTCAACATCCCGCTGCGCGAGTCGCTGGTGACCGACGCGCCGCTGCCTGAGGATCTGACCGGACGCGCGGATGGCCGGCCGTACGTGGTCAGGACGGCCCCCTCCCCAGCGCCGTCGACACCACCCCGCGGGCCGGCGGCCCGCGGCGTGGTCATCGCCGGACGCCACGAGCGCGGCGTCGAGCTCGGCGCGGTCACGGCCCGGTTCTGCGAGTACGCCGGCTATCCGCTGCTCGCCGACCCGCTGTCCGGAGCGCGCCACGGGCCGGCGGCGATCGCCCGTTACGACGCGCTGCTGCGCGAGCCGCCGTTCCTGGCGGCGGCTGCACCTGAGCTGGTGATTCGGGTCGGCGATCTGCCGACGTCCAAGGCGCTGCGCTCCTGGCTGGCGTCGCTGGATGGCGTTGAGCAGTGGGCGCTTGACCCTGAGGCCGCCTGGCAGGATCCGTCCTCGGTGCTGAGCCTTTCCAGCTCCGAGGACCCGGCGCTCACGCTGAGCTCGCTCACCCCTCAGACGCCGGCCGATCCGGATTGGCTGGCGCTGTGGCGCTCGGCCGACGACGCCGCCAGCGCCGCGATCAGCCGCGCGCTGGGCCAGGAGCTGTCCGAGCCATTGGTCGCCGCGCGGCTCGGCGATTGGCTGACGCCCGACGCCACGGTGTTCGTCGCCTCCTCGATGCCGGTGCGCGACGTGGAGTTGTTCTGGGCCGCCAGCGAGCTGAGCCCGCGGGTGCTGTCCAATCGCGGCGCCAACGGGATCGACGGCACCGTGTCCAGCGCGTTCGGGGCCGCCGCCGCGGCGAGCGGCCCGGTCGTCCTGCTGATCGGCGACGTCGCGCTCGCGCACGACCTGGGGGGCCTGCTGGCCGCCCGCCGACTGGGTCTGTCGGTGACGATCGTGCTGCTCAACAACGACGGCGGCGGGATCTTCCACTTCCTCCCGGTCGCCGGCCAGAGCGACGCCTTTGAGCAGCACATCGCCACGCCGCACGGGCTGGACTTCGCCCACGCGGCCGCCCTGTACGGCTGCGGCTACGAGCGTGCCGAGGAAGTCGAGCAGCTGCGGGCGGGGATCGAGCGTTCGCTGCGCGCGAATGCCACCACGATCATCGAGGTCCGCACCGACCGGCGGGACAACCTCGCTCTGCATCGCCGCCTGACCGACGCGGTCTCTGCCGCGATCGCCGCCTGACCGAGGCGCGGAGGTCGCCGTTGATCGAGGCGATCGCGGGCCGCGCATGCAGCCGAGCTGATCAGCCCGCCAGCAGCGGGAGCATCACCTGCAGCTTGACCTCTGACTCGGCCAGCTCGGCCTCCGGCTGGGAATCGCGCACGATCCCGCAGCCGGCGTAGCACCGCGCGACCCGGCCGCGCAGCAGCGCGCAGCGCAACGCGACGCAGAACTCGCCGTCTCCCCGCGCGTCGGCGAAGCCGACCGGAGCCGCGTACCAGCCGCGGTCAAAGCCCTCCAGCGCCGGGATCAGTGCCAGCCCCGGATCCTCGGGCTCGGCGCCCACGGCGGGGGTCGGATGCAGCAGGCCGGCCAGCTCGATCGCCCCCAGCGACGAGGCCAGCTGAGCCCGGATCGGGCGGGCCAGGTGCTGAATGTTGGCGACCCGCACGAGCCCGGGCTCCGGCGCGGTCGTGACCCAGATCGCGTGCGGGCGCAGGGCGCGGGCGATCCGGTGCGCCACGATCTCGTTCTCCTGGCGGTCCTTTTCGCTGCGCAGCAGTTGCTCGCCGAGATGATCGTCGACCGCCGGGTCCGCGCTGCGGCGGATCGAGCCGGCCAGCGCCACCGTGCTGGCGCGCCGCCCCTCCTTGCGGATCAGCAGCTCGGGACTGGCGGCGATGAATGTGGCATTGCCGCGCCCGACCGCGAACACGAAGCACGATGAGAACGCGTCGCGCAGCAGCGCGAACACCGCCGCCGGGTCGTGCCCCTGGGGCGCGTGCACCTCGACCTCGCGCGCCAGCACGATCTTGGACAGCTCTCCAGCGCGGATCCGTGACACCGCCCGCGCCACGGCCTCCTCGTAATGAGCCGGCGGGATCGGGCTGACGACGTCGTGACGGCCGATCGGCGAGGGGTCCAGGAGCGGCAGCGGCGCCTGGCGCAGACCGCCGAGCCGGCGGCTCACCCGGCCCAGCACGTCGGCCGGCGTGTCGTCGGGCGAGATCTCGGCGTTGACGGTGATCCACGTCGCACCGGCGCTGCGCGCCAGCGACAGCTCGGGGACGATCAGCGACGCCGGCTCAAACCCCTCCCAGCCCGGCGAGGCGCCCCCGTGCGGAGCGAAGGCAAAGCCGCCCAGCGCCACGAGTCCTGAGCCGGGCGGCCCGTCGGGAGCATCGCAGAAGGCGTGGGAGACCAGCGCCCGCCACCGCGCCGCCACGTGCTCAAAGCGATCCGGCCCGTCGGCCTTGAGCTCCTGTACGCAACCAAGCGCCGCGAGCGCGAATCCGTGTCGATCGGGCTGCTCGAAGCAGAACCACGGCTCACCCGGCCGGCGCGAGGCGGCGACCAGCGCGCTCGGATCCGCGACAGCCTCGGTCGGCGCGGTGATGCTGATCAGAGCGCCAGCGCCGCGCTCACGCGCTCGGCGCAGCCCCTCGTGCAGGCGCTCCTCCAGGCGTCTGGCGCCGGCCGCGCCCAGCAGGCACGTGGGGGTCGATGCGGTGGCGTGGCGGGGCATCGGCAAGGAGGCTAGCCGCCGTTGGGGTCAGCCGCGGCGAGCACGCGGTCCAGCGTGGCCGTGAACGACTCATAGACCTGGCGCTGCAGCCACCGGGCGCGGAACATGTGGTCGCGTGAGGGGATTCGCTCAACGTTCAGGGTCGGCCACCGATCGAGCCGATCGAGGAGGCCCTGACGGACGAGCTGATCGTGCAGCGGCTCGTCGTGCCCGAGCACCAGCAGCGTCTCGGTTGCGTTGTCGCGCAGCGTGTCCAGCGCCTGTACGGTCGTTCGACGCTGCTTGCGTTCGGCCGAGCGCGACAGCAGCCGCCAGGCTCGGTCCGGCCGGGCGTAGTGAATCGCCTTGGCGACCAGCACGCGGCCGCTGGCCTGCCTGCGCAGGCTCGGCAGTCCTCCCGCCAGCACGCTGTGGCGCCCGCGCTCAGCGACCAGCTCCTCACTCCACTGAACGCGAACAGGTTCAGCAGCAGCACGCCGGCGATGCGCTGGTCGGCCAGCGCAGCGTGCAGTGCCTGGTAGGACCCCGAGCACAGCCCGCCGAGCAGGAATCGTTCCGGCAGGCCGCGCGCCACCAGTTGATCCAGCACGCCCAGCACCTCGCCGGTCCGCCACGGGTAATAGAAGCTCTCGTCGCTCAGCAGCGCCGGATCGTCGCCGTCGGATTCGCCGATCCCGCTCAGATCGATGCGGACAGTGGGCACGCCGCGAGCCGCCCACCGGCGCGGCAGATCGACCCAACCGCGATTCGGTCCCGTGGGGCAGCGCGCCGGCGCCCAGCAGCACCGCGCATACGGGCGCGCAGGGGATATCGGCGGGTTGCGACAGGACCGCGAACAGATCCGCGCGCGGGCCCGCCAGACGCAGCGGGAGCTCACGAAGCGCCACCCCGTCGTGGGTGAACTCGAGCGCCTCGCCCTCGGCCGGAACCCGAGCACTCGGTGTCCGGGCCCGTCCGCACGATGAGGCCGGCGCCTTGGCCAGCCATCGGCTGGTCAGCGCGATCGTGTCAGCGGGTGGCACGGACTGCTGGGGGTTTTCCATCAGGGCGCCGTAGTCCTTACCTTCGGCGATCGTCACGTCCGCCCCGACGCGCTCGAAATGCTCTTGCAGGCGTCGATCGGCGCTGAGCCCGTCACGTCCAAGCAGCAGCACTCGTCGCCGCTGCGCATCGGGCCACTCCGTGTCGGTCAACGTCATCTGCTCGAGCTCGCTCACGGCCTGGGCACTGAGCAGGTAACCGGTGAGCGAAAGCTCTCCCGGCGCCAACAGATCCTCGCCGACCTCCTCGGCGTATTCGGACGCGACGATCTGAGAGAGACTCCGCAGCTCTCGCAGCATTGAGCGTCCTCTGGACGGCACCGCCCACAGGACGAGGTCGTCGACCGCCGCGCCCTGGGAGGCCGCGAGACAGGTCAGCATGCCGCCGAGCCCGATCCCGATCCCGACCACGCGCTGCGCGCCGGTCGTTTCCCGCAGCCAGCCGGCGGCGCCGGCGACGGCGTCGACCCAGACCGACATCCGGTCAGGGTCACGGGCGCCACCCGCGCTGTCGCCGGTCGAGGGCAGCACCAGTCTGGCCGTGGTGTGACCGTCGTCGGCCAACGAGGTGGCCCAGGCACGCAGGCCCCGATAGGAACAGTCCGCCTGCCAGCCGAACGGTCCCAGCAGCAGCACGGCGGTGGCGGTCGTCCGCTCGACCGGCGCCGCGTGCAGGAAGGCGAGCACCGGATCGGGCTCGAGTGCCAGGCAGATCGGCCGGCCCCGGGTCTCGCGCTGTGGCGATGTTCGGGGTACCGTGGACATCTACGAAGCGACGCTCATGGACGCCAGAGCTCGGCGCGCACGGCCCGCGGCCAGGTGTCCGGGTCCAGACCGTGGGTGCGCAGCAGCGCCAGCACGATTCGCTCGTGTCCGAACCCCAGGCAGGCCGTATGCGCGATGCCGCCATCGGCCAGCTCGATCCCGTAGGTCTCGCCGAAGTGCTCGCGGTGGTGGTTGAACGAGGCCAGCGCGGTCGGCTCCGGGCCGGCGATCTGCACCAGCAGCTCCAGCTTGAGGCGCTCGTCGCGCTGGTTGGTCGCCAGCATCCGCCCGCGGCGGCCGAAGAACGGGTCGTTGGCGGTGTCGAGCTCGGCGGCCAGTCCCAGCACGCCCAGCAGCTCCAGCCCGCGCTGCGCCCATTCGTCGCGCCAGCTGAGCACGACATCGGGCTCGCCGATGCGCACCAGCTCGTGCTGGTGGAAGATCTGCCGCCGCGCCGGGTCCAGCGAAGGCTCATGCCGGAACACCCACGCACCGCCGGCGTCGATGAACACGCCACCCGGCGCCAGCTTTCCTCGCGCCGCGATCGCCGGGTAGATCGGGTAGCAGGCCGCCGGCATCAACGTCAGCTCGGTCATCTCCTGGAACTCGCCCCAGTCCTCGTGGCGGCTGGCGCGCTCGCCCAGCAGCGTCGCCTGCGATTCGTTGCCCTCAAACGAGTAAACGCTCCCGGCGAGATGCGTGAACGACGACAGATAGCCGCTGGACTCCAGCTGGCGCCGGGGCAGCACCGGCGGGAAACGCAGCTTCTCGGCTCCCCGGGCCGTCGCTTCCGCGCTGAGGCGCTGATCCAAACGGTCGCGCACACCCTCGAACACCGCGTTGTGCCCAAAGCCTGGGACCCCGGTCTCAAGCAGCAGGCCGGCCCCGATCAGCTCGGCCATGAACTCCGCCTGATCCTCGGTGGCCGGGCGAGTCTGCGGCGATACCGCGGCTAGACCTCGTTGGCGGTCCGGCGCAGCCTGCCGACGGACTTCAGGTCCCGATCGACGACGATGCTCATGCGGCCTGCGCCTGAAGCTCGCCGATCGCGGCCGCGATCGCCGACACGCTCCCGAACACGCTGCGCTTGAGCATCTGGTCGGGAAACTCGATGTCGAAAGCCTCTTCGAGCGCCAGCATCACGTTCACGCTGGCGTGGAGCTCATTCCGGCCTGGAACAGATCCGCGTTGTCGGCCAGCGAGCCGATGTCGACGGGGAGCCGCGCATGGTTGCTCAAGACGGCCCGGATATCGGTGTTAAGAGAGTTGCTCATGGTCCTGTCTCGGCCAGCACGATGGCCGCGGCGTGCTGGGGTTCGTGGGTCAGGCTGACGGCCAGGCCGGTCACGCCCCGGGCTCGGGGCTGAGTTCAATCGCCGGCTGGCCGTGGACGGCGCGACGAACCGCGATCGAGCGCCAGCTGATGCCCTCGTCGGTTCGCCCGAGCGCTTTCATGGTCGCCTCCTTGGCCGCGAACCTCGCGGCCAGGCGCGCCGGATCGCCGGCGCAGTCGGCCAGCTCCTGCTCTGTATAGATCCGTTGCAGGTACCGGCTCCCATGGCGGGCCATGGACTCCTGCACCTGCTCAACAGTGACCAGATCGATACCGACGCTGACTGACATTGATAACCCTATCTACGGCCTGGCGAGGATAAACCTTTAGTCGGGTGGCCAGGTCTATGCGCTGCACCCGGGCTGTTGGAGCGTGTTATTGGACCCGAGCTGAGGGCGGCGGCGCGCTCATCGGAGCCGCCGATTTAGGTTTCCCCCCGGCCGCGCGAGATCGCACGGTCTCGCCCCTGAGCTCTGACCACTAGGTCTCCCCCCGCCCTCGCGAGATCGCGATCTCGCCGGTCCGCGCCATCTCGATCAGTCCGAACGGCCTCACCAGCCGCTCGAAGGCGTCGACCTTGTCGCACGTGCCGGTCACCTCGACGACCAGCGAGCGCTTGGTCACGTCGACGACCTTGGCACGGAAGATCTCGCAGATCTGCATCACCTCGGCTCGACTGGTCCCGTCGGCGTTGACCTTGAACAGCGCCAGCTCGCGCGCGAGCGTCTCCTGCGGCTCGAGGTCCCGGATCTTCAGAACGTTGATGAGCTTGTGCAGCTGCTTGGTCACCTGATCGATCGGGTGCACCGCTCCGTCGAGCGTGAGGGTGATCCTGGAGATCGACTCGTCGTCGGTCGGCCCGACCGCCAGCGTGTCGATGTTGAAGCCCCGCCGGGCGAACAACCCGGTAATGCGGGTTAGAACACCGGGCTTGTTCTCAACCAGGATCGAGAGGATGTGCTTGCGGCCCGTGCGCAGCCCGACCGACGCCTCGAGCTCGTCGAGCGACAGGACCTCCTTGGTGGCCGGCTCTCCCATCTCAGCCAACCATGTCCCGCGCGGCCTGGCCGGCGGGGATCATCGGGTAAGTGTTCTCCTCGCGGGTGACGCGAACGTCGACCATCACGGGCCCCTCGGTGGCCAGCGCCTCGCGCATGTCAGAGACGAGCGTGCTCTTGTCCTCCAGGCGGATCCCGGTCGCACCGTAGGCCTCGGCGACCTTGACGAAATCGGGCCATTGGCCCATCTCGACCTGGCTGTAGCGCTTGTCCCAGAACAGCTCCTGCCACTGGCGGACCATTCCGAGGTAGCCGTTGTTCATGATGAACACCTTGATCGCGATCCCCTCCTGGGAGCAGGTAGCGAGCTCCTGCATGTTCATCTGCACCGACCCGTCGCCCGCGATGCAAACCACCATCTGATCCGGGCAGCCGACCTTGGCTCCCATCGCCGCCGGCAACCCGAAGCCCATCGTCCCCAGACCGCCGGAGTTGATCCACCGACGCGGCTTGGGGAAGTGGAAATACTGCGCGGTCCACATCTGGTGCTGGCCGACGTCGCTGGTCACGATCGCGTCGCCGCCCGTCGCCTGATACAGAGCCTGGACCATGTACTGCGGCTTGATCTCGGCGTCGGTCGAGTCCTCGTAACCGAGCGGATGGCGCTCCTGCCAGGTCCCGATCCGCGACCACCACTCCTCCAGCCGCGAGGGATCCGCCGACAGGGCACGGTACTCGGCGGTCAGCCGCGGCAGAATGTTCTTGGCGTCACCGACGATCGGGATGTGCGCCGGAACGTTCTTGGAGATCTCGGCCGGGTCGATGTCGATATGGATGAACTTGGCGCGAGGAGCGAACTCCGACAGCTTGCCGGTGATCCGATCGTCAAACCGGGCGCCGATCGCGATGATCAGGTCGGCCTCGTCCATCGCGTAGTTGGCCGTCCGGGTCCCATGCATCCCCAGCATCCCCAGCCACTGCTCGTGCGGAGCCGGGAAAGCACCCAGCGCCATCACCGTACAGGTGACCGGAAACCGGTCGCAGGTCGCCAGCTCGACCAACTCCGCGGCCGCGTTAGCCGCCACCACACCACCTCCGGCATAGATCACCGGCCGGCGCGAGTTGGCCAGCGCCTTGGCCGCGATCCGGATCTGCTTCTGGTTGCCGTCCGTGGTCGGCTGATATCCGGGCAGATGCACATCGGTGACCGGCTCATACGGGATGTCGGCACGACTGAGATCCTGGGGAATATCGACCACCACCGGACCCGGCCGCCCGCTGCGCGCGATATGAAACGCCTCGTGAACCGTGCGCGGGATCTCCAGCGGATGCTGGATCATGAAACTGTGCTTGACGATCGGCATCGTGATCCCGATCGTGTCGGCCTCCTGGAAGCCGTCGGTCCCCAGCAGCTCGGTCCGCACCTGTCCGGTCAAGAACACCACCGGCACCGAATCCATCATCGCGTCACAGATCGGCGTCACCAGGTTGGTGGCACCGGGACCGCTGGTCCCCAGCGACACGCCAACCTTCCCGGTCGCCTTGGCATAACCCTCGGCGGCGTGCCCGCCCCCTGCCTCGTGACGGACCAGGATGTGGCGGATGCCGGCATCGTAGAACGCGTCGTAGGTGGGGAGGTTCGCGCCACCCGGCAGGCCGAATACGACATCGACACCTTCGGCCTTCAGGCACTCCATCAGGGCATCGACTGCGCGCATAAACGGTCCCTCCTTCCGGGGCTGAGCGGTTCGCTTGAGCTGCGCCGCGGAGGATCGCGCGCGCAAGAACCGCCAGTGTAACGCTGGGGCCCGAACGTCCGCGGCCTAGGGCAAGTGCGCTAGGCGGCCCGCTGGAGCGGCACCTCGGGGGCGATCGCGACGTCCGGGAACTCAAGCTCGGTTCCACAGCGCGTGCAAACCGCATCGTGCAGCTTGAGCACCGCGCCGCACCCCGAGCACTGTCGCCGCAGCTCCCGGTTATCCCAGCGATAGCAGACCGCGGCCAGCAGACCGATGAACGGCACACAGAAGGCAACCAGGAACCAGATCGCAAACGAACTGCCCTTCATCCTGCCGACGACCCCTCCGGCCAGGCCGAAGAACGACAGAATGACCAGCAGGCCCATGCCCTGCATCGGGCCCTGCTACCAGACGATTGTCTTGAGCGCCCACAGCACGGCGGCGACCGCCGCCACCACGAGCGCGATCCAGAACACCGTGACGACCAGACCGATCACGATGTGGACCGCGAGCGCAGCGACCGCAATCAGCACCAGTCCCGCGGTTACTTTCCGCAGGGCCGGATGCCGAGTGGGGCGAGCTTCGAGTTCGCGTTGCATGACCAAAGCTTAGCGCCGACCGACCCTGGAACCGCAAGCGCGCCTGAGACCGCTCTCAGGCGCGCTCGACTGCTCTCAGGCGCGCTTGAACTGCTGCAAGACGCTCGCTGCGGACGGGGACTGCGCTTCGCGACGCAGGCGGGCCAGCCGGAAGCGGCGCAGCGGGGCTGCTCCAGACTCCGGCAGGCCCGTACGCCGATCGGCGATCAGAACGACCCTGGCTGTTGTGGCTTCACGATTCATGGCCGAGATGATCGCTTCTGGGCCCCGGAACCTCATTGGCCCCAGGGACAAACTTCTCCGGTCCACGTGGGCCGCGCGGCCCGCGACGTGCGGTTTTTCTCATGCAGGGGGCCGCGACATGCCGACAAGTTCGGGTAAGTACTGATCCTGATCAGCAGAATCCGCGTAACTGAGGGTGACGTCTAGGGTCGATAAACACCATGTATGGCGATATCAACTCAGGCCAGACCTCGGGGCGATTTCCAGGACTCAGCTCGGGGGCGGTTTCCAGGGACCTAGGAACTTCCATTTCCCTTGCTAAAGCGCGCTAACATGTTTAACGACCGATCGAGTGTTGAGGCGCCACCGGTCAAGGATTCTACGGTTGGGCGGGCGCACAGGGCCATGTCGTCTTCCGGAAGCGGGAAGCAATCGGCAGTTACAGATGAGGCACCACGGATGACCCCACCTCCTGGAGTAACGCACGCGGCTGCCCGTGTCGGTCTCGGTCGCAGTGCCCGGAGCGTTGCGGTCAACCGCCGGCTCATCCACCTGCTGGACATGCGGACGTGGGGGACGACCCGCCTGGTCATCGACCTGATCGTCCTCTACGTGGCCGCCAGCGCCGCCCTGCTGGGTGATCCGTCAATTCACGCGGACTGGAGGGATCGACTGCTGGTGATCGCCTTCCCGCTGCTGGTACTGACCATCATGCATGCTCGCCGCAGCTTCGAGGATCGGCTCAAGGGGTCTCTGCTGGACTCAACCTCTCAGGTGCTGGGCAGCGTGTCTCTCGCGGCGATGCTGACCATCGCCCTGGACTCGGCCTTCAGCGCGTCGCATCCCCTCGCGCTCGCGCTTCGCCTGTGGCTGTTCGCGGTCGTGTATCTCGGCACCGAGCGTGCGGTGCTGATGTCCCTGCGTAGCCACGCCATGAGCAAGGACGCCTTCTCGATTCCCACCCTGATCGTCGGCGCCGGCGTGATCGGAGCCCGCCTGGTGATGCGGCTCACGGCCGAGCGCGGCTACGGGCTGCGGCCGGTCGGGTTCCTCGATGCCGATCCGATGCCGGTTCCCCAGCGCCTCGGCATGCCGGCCATTCCCGTGCTCGGTGGTCCCGATGCCCTGCTGGACGCGGTGCAGCAGACTGGCGCGCGCCACATCATCCTGGCCTTTTCCTCCGAGCCCGACCACGTTCTGGTCTCCAAGGTCCGTGAGTGCCAGGAGCTGGGGATCGAGGTCTCGCTGGTGCCGCGGCTCTACGAGGCGATCAATGACCGCACGACGCTCGATCACGTAGGTGGTCTGCCCCTGCTGACGCTGCACTCCGTGGATCCGCGCGGGTGGCAGTTCGCGATCAAGCACGCGTTCGACCGCGGCCTGGCTCTGCTGCTGCTGCTGCTGGCGGCTCCGGCTGTGGCCGTGATCGCGCTCCTGGTTGACATGACCTCCCCGGGCCCGGTGTTCTTCCGTCAGCGCCGCGTCGGGCGCGATGGTCATGAGTTCGACCTGTTCAAGTTCCGCACCATGCGCCTGCCCGACAGCGAGCTCGACTTTGAGCCTGAAGACGGCTTTGCCCCCGGGGGGATCGAGGGCATCGACCGGCGCACACGGGTCGGGCGCGTTCTGCGTGAGCTGTCCCTGGACGAGCTGCCGCAGCTGCTGAACGTCCTCCGCGGTGACATGAGCCTGGTTGGTCCTCGTCCGGAGCGGCCCGAGTACGTGGCCCGCTTTGCGCGTGACGTCGCTCGCTACGAGGACCGGCATCGGGTCAAGTCAGGCATCACCGGTTGGGCTCAGGTCCACGGGCTCCGCGGACAGACCTCGATCGCCGACCGTGTCGAGTGGGACAACTTCTACATTCAGAACTGGTCGCTGCGGTTCGATCTACGGATCCTCGTGCTGACCGTCGCGGAGGTCCTGCGGCTCCGCGACAGCGCCTGATCCCGGACGTTCAGAACGACAAGCTGACCGGCGGCTGACGACGGCCCGCAGCCCGGCGGGCGACGGCCGGCGCCGCGTACCAGGTGCCGACGACGAAGCGCATCACCGGCCCGAAGCTGCGCGCCGCCGCCGCGCCCATGAAGTGCAGCCCGGCGACCGAGGACTCGAGGCCGGGACCGAGCACCGGGTAGCCGCCCGCCAGCTTGAGCTCTGCAGCCAATCCGCGGTCCAGGACGGGTAGCGGCGCACGTCGACCGTGTAGCCGGTTCCGAGCAGCACGTGGTCCACCGTCCGACTCGAGCCATCGATCAGGTCCAGCCTCACGGCGCCGTCCCGCTCCGTCGCGTCGACCACCGCGGCACCGCAGGAGATCGGGACCTCCGCGAGCCGGGAGGCCAGCCAGCCGGAGGCCGCTGGCCGGATGCAGCGGAACGAGACGGTCGGCTGGAGCGACTCGGGAACGTGACGGAACACGTCGGGCGCGGCTGCGATCCAGCCGGTCACGCGGCCACCGACATCGGTCGGCGGCGGCGAGATGGGCAACGCTCGCCAACGCGTGGCGGGCGCAGGGGCGTCGTTGCCATCGCCGAGCCAGTAAATCGACTCGGCTGGTGCCAGGACCTCAGGGACGGCACCGGCTTCGTGGAGCAGCGCGGCGCACTCCAGAGCACTCTGGCCGGCGCCGATCACGGCCACCCGGCGCCCGGCGAAGCCGCCCAGGTCGCTGTGCTCGTATGCGTGCGACCGGACCGCTTCAGGCAGCTGGGCGAACGGTGCGGGGCAGGTCGTGAACGG
>ODAK010003627.1_pt1 | contig 15968 bp, 16 predicted proteins | sample 1539591 | NCBI WGS metagenome assembly ODAK01 (sample SAMEA3539303, study PRJEB22396) | soil metagenome | biome: tundra; feature: field; material: soil | place: USA | collected 2010-05 | depth 0.15 m
CGGTCCGCGGCGGGCTGCTCACCCTCGGCGTCCAGTGGTTGAACACCAGGCTAAGGGTGAAGACGACGATGACGGTTGAGGGTGATGCTGAACCCGAAGATCACCTGGATTTCGGTGGGGACTTCTCGGGGAATGCTGGCGCGATCACGGGATTAGGAGTTCAGCTCGCCATGCGCGAGGGCATTCGGGGTAACAAAACGTTGGGAAACTTGACCTTGATTCCGTGCGGGATCAGAAAGGTGCCGGCCATGGTCCGCCTCGGAGAGAACCGTTATGGCAAGGCGGAGGTGCGGGTCGTCCGCGTCGCCCGTGGCGTGGCCGCCGACGGCGGTGACGTGATCAAGGACTGGAACGTCTCCAGCAGCCTCTCCGGCGATCTGGCCGCGTCCCACCTGACCGGTGACAATTCCGACGTGCTGGCCACCGACACGCAGAAGAACACCGCGTATGCCTTCGCGAAGCGGCTCGGCGCCGTCGAGCCCGAGGTGCTCGGCATCGAGCTCGCGACTCATTTCGTCCGCAGCCAGCGGGCCATCACGCGGGCGCGCATCGCGATCGAGGAGTACGGGTGGACGCGGATCGGCGCAGGAGGGCACTCGTTCGCCCGCAGCGGTGAGCTGACCCGCGTGACAACGGTCATCCACGACCAGGAACTCGGCACGAGCGTGGTGTCCGGCATCGAGAACCTGACCGTGCTGAACACGACAGGCTCGGAGTTCTGGGGATTTCCCCGCGACGAGTACACGACGCTCGCCGAGACCAAGGACCGCATCCTCGCGACGCAGGTGAGCGCCTGGTGGCGGTACCGGGCCGCGGCCGGCGTGGACTGGGCCGCCGCGTTCACCGGGGCACATCACGCGTTGCTGGCCGCGTTCAGCGGGACGTACAGCTACTCACTCCAGCAGACCCTGTACTCCATCGGGGAACGGATCATCGCGTCGCAGCCCGCGATCTGCGAAGTACGGCTGGCCCTGCCCAACAAGCACCACTTCCTCGTCGATCTCGCCCCGTTTGGGCTGGAGAACGACAGGGAGGTGTACTACGCGGCCGACCGCCCGTACGGCCTCATCGAGGGAACCGTCCTGGCCGACGATGCCGCCGACGCGGGGATCGCGTGGAGCTGACCCTTCAGCCCCGCGCCCTGGCGCAGAGGTCGTCAAGCTCCTGCGTGGCGCCGACGGCGTCGTCGCCGAGCACGCTGACCAGCAGCGCCTGACCGGCAACGCGCTGGGCGACCGACGTCGGCGACGACACGACGGTACGGGGCGTGCCCGCCGGGTCGGCGATCAGGGCACACGCGAGCACTCGGCGGTGAGCGGTGAGCCCGGCCCACGCGGTCAGCGCCGGGTCGGCGAGGTCGACGAACTGGCGCAGCACCGGCCGGCCGGCCCGGGTGACATCCCAGCGCAGCGTCGCCCCGCCGGGGGGCTCCCCGGTGCGGCCGAGCACGATCAGCTCGCGCCACTCGACCGCCGCGCCCGCGGCGAGCGCCAGCTCGACGCGGACGTCCACGCGGCTGCCATGGCAGACGATCAGCGCGCCCGGGTCGGCGACGAGGTCCGAGCCCTCAGCGAGGTCGGCCCGGATCGACAGCGCCGCCGCGCCGCCGCCTCTGCCTTGAGCCAGGCTGGCCCCCGTCGCCCGCAGGGTGGCGCGGGCACCCGCGCGCAACCGCAGCGAGATCGACAGGTTGTCGCCGGCCAGCGGGCCGGCCGCGGTCCCGACCAAGCGGAGTTCGCAGCGGTCCCGGACGTCGCTGCGCACCTGCCGCAGTGTGAGCGGCGGCGTACAGGCCAGTTCACCGAGCACCCCGCCGGGCTCGACGACCGCGGCCGTCCGGGCGATCACGCCGCCGCGATTGCCGAGCGCACCGTGCGCACCCACGCCGCGATCTCGCTGGCGGCCGGGTCGGCCACGAGCGAGGTGAACAACGTCGGCCGCTCACCGCGCACCGCTGCAGCATCGCGCGCCATCACCCCGAGGTCGGCCCCAACGAACGCGGCGAGATCGGTCTTGTTAATGACGAGCAGGTCAGAGCGGGTAACGCCGGGGCCGCCCTTGCGCGGCACCTTGTCACCGCCGGCCACGTCGATCACAAAAATCTGACGGTGCACCAGCCCGTAGGAGAAGGTGGCGGTGAGATTGTCGCCCCCGCTCTCGACGAAGATCAGCTCGAGGCCGGGGTGATCGGCCTCAAGCTGCTCGACAGCGTCGAGGTTCGCGCTGATGTCGTCGCGGATCGCCGTATGCGGGCAGGCACCGGTCTGCACGGCGCGGATGCGGGCTTCGGGCAGCACTCCCGCCCGGCGTAGGAAGTCGGCATCCTCGGTCGTGTAGATGTCATTGGTGACGACGCCGATCGTCAGCTCATCCGACAGCGCCCGGCACAGCGCGGCCACCAGCGCGGTCTTGCCGCTGCCGACGGGGCCGCCAATGCCGATCCGGGGCACCCGGGCGCCCAGCGGCCCGCCTGCGGGCAGGCCGGCATCGAGGTCGTGGCTATGGCCGCCGGCACCGTGATCGTGGTGCGCGGGCTGACGCAGCCGGTCAGGACGCAGCCGGTCAGGATGCAAAGAGACGCACCTCCGCGGTGAGATGGAAGTCGGCGAGCAGGTCGAACGCCGGTGCCCCGTCGCACGGCAGCGACCGTGGCGGCTGCGCCGCGGACAGCGCCGCGTCCTCCGCGCACGTGTCGATATCGGGAGCCAGCCGGGCGAGCATGGCCTGGACGGCGAACGGGTCCAGGCCGAGCAGGCGCACCGCCGCACTGGCCGGGCCGCTGCACGCCGCGAGCGCAGCGGCTCGCCCTGACAGCGCGGGGCTGCCGCCCGCCAAGGCCACGCCGGCGCCCAGCACGAGCGGATGGTGCGGCGCGGGAGCGGCACAGTGGGCCCACGGTGTCACCAGGTCGGCGTCGGGCAGCATCGAGCGCAGCAGCCGCCGCAGCCCCCCGCCGAGCTGACGCGACGCGACGCGCGTCGCCTCCGAAGGGGTACGCGCATCGAACTCGGCATCCAGCAGCGCCCACTCGTCGGGGCGGCCCGGCCCATCCGCGGATGGCCCTGCGGTGTGCTGGACTCGGCACGCCGCGGCGGCGAACGCGGCGGCCACCCGCGCCGACGTCCGGAGCCGGGCCCGGCAGAAGTCCTCGAGGTCGGCCAGCCCGGTGACCAGGCCGGTGCTGACCGCAGCCTCCATCGCGCCCGAGTGGTTGTGCGCACCGGCCGGAGCCCTCGAGTCGAGCAAGAGCAGCAGGACCGTGTTCATGGCTCAGTGTTCATGGCTCAGTGTTCATGGCTCAGTGTTCATGGCTCAGAACAGGAAGTAGCGCTGGGCCATGGGCAGCTCCTGAGCCGGCTGCGGCTCGATGATCTCACCGTCGACGCGGACCGCGAACGTCTCGCTGTCCACGTCAATCGCGGGCAAGGCGTCATTCTCGGGGAGGCTCGCCTTCGACAGGCCAGAGACATCTTTCGTCGCGACCAGTGGCCGCTCGCTCGCCCAGCGGTCGCCGAGGCCGGCCTCGATCGCGGCGGGCGACACGAAATGCACGCCGAGGCGGGCCGCCATCGTGCCGAAGGCGCCGAACATCGGCCGCGGCAGCTGAGGCTGCGGGGTCGGGATCGACGCGTTCGCGTCGCCCATGGTGGCCCAGGCGATCACGCCGGCCTTCAGCACCAGGTGCGGGCGGACCCCGAAGAACGCCGGTTCCCACAGCACCAGGTCGGCCAGCTTGCCTGGCTCCACGGAGCCGATCTCGCCGTCGAGGCCGTGCGTGACCGCCGGCCCGATCGTGTATTTAGCGACATATCGCCGGGCGCGCATGTTGTCGGCCGGGCCGTCGCCCGGCAACGCGCCCCGGCGCTGCTTCATCACATGCGCCGTCTGCCAGGTCCGGATGATCGTCTCGCCGATCCGCCCCATCGCCTGGGAGTCCGAGCCAATCATCGAGATCGCGCCGATGTCGTGCAGCACGTCCTCCGCCGCCATCGTGGAGGGCCGGATGCGCGACTCGGCGAAGGCGAGATCCTCCGGGATCGACGAGTTGAGGTGATGGCAGACCATCAGCATGTCGAGGTGCTCGTCCAGGGTGTTGCGTGTGTACGGACGAGTCGGGTTCGTCGACGAAGGCAGCACGTTCGGGTGCGCGGCGACCCTGATGATGTCCGGCGCGTGTCCTCCCCCGGCGCCCTCGGTGTGGTACGTGTGGATCGGCCGGCCGCCGATGGCGTCAAGTGTCGACTCGAGGTACCCGGCCTCGTTGAGCGTGTCGGTGTGGATCGCCACCTGAACGCCGGCGGCCTGGGCGACGGTGAGGCAGGCGTCGATGGCCGCCGGCGTGGTGCCCCAGTCTTCGTGCAGCTTGAAGCCGGCCGCGCCGGCCCGCAACTGCTCCCACAGCCCCTCACTGCTCACCGTGTTGCCCTTGCCCAGCAGCACGACATTGACCGGCCACTGCGTCATCGAGGCCAGCATCATGTCGAGCCAGAACGCCCCGGGCGTGACCGTGGTCGCCTTGGTGCCTTCGGCCGGGCCGGTGCCGCCGCCGATGAGCGTGGTCATTCCCGCCGCGAGCGCGACCGGGACCTGCTGCGGCGCGATGAGGTGGACGTGGCTGTCGATGCCGCCAGCGGTGATGATCATGCCGTTGCCGGCGATCACCTCCGACGACGGGCCGATCACGAGTTCCGGCGTGACGCCGTCCATGGTGTCGGGGTTGCCCGCCTTGCCGAGGGCGACGATCCGGCCGTCGCGGATGCCGACGTCCGCCTTGATCACGCCCCAGTGGTCGAGCACCACCGCACCGGTGATCACCAGGTCGGGGGTTCCCTCCGCCCGGGTGGCCACGGCCTGGCCCATCGACTCGCGGATCACCTTGCCGCCGCCGAAGATCGCCTCGTCCCCGGCAAGCGGCCCCGGGCCGCCGCACCGGTCCTCGGTGACCTCGATCAGGAGGTCGGTGTCGGCCAGCCGTACCCGGTCACCGACGGTCGGGCCGTAGAGGGCGGCGTACCGGCTCCGGGAGATCTCAGCCATCGAGCGGCCCGGACCACTCAGTTCGCAGTCCCGGCACGACTCGCGCCCCAGCCAGTGCGACCAGCGTCACCTGCCGCGACATGCCCGGCTCAAACCGCACCGACGTCCCAGCGGGGATGTCCAGCCGATAACCGCGGGCCGCGCTGCGGTCGAAGGACAGCGCGGGGTTCGTTGCGGCGAAATGGTAGTGCGAGCCGACCTGAATGGGCCGGTCGCCAGAGTTTTCGACGGTGAGCGCGACCCGCTGGCGGCCCGCGCTCAGCTGAATCATGCCGTCAGGTGTGCGGATCTCGCCCGGAATCATCGGCTCTGCTCCCTCAACGGACAGGGCTCCCTCAACGGATAGGTCCGTGCAGCGTGACCAGTTTGGTACCGTCCGGGAAGGTCGCCTCGACCTGGATGGAGTCCAGCATCTCCGGCACGCCCGGCATGACGTCGTCGCGGCGCAGCACCTCCCGGCCGCTGGACATCAGCTCGGCCACCGGCCGCCCGTCCCGTGCGCCCTCGAGCACGAAGGAGGTCAAGATCGCCACAGCCTCGGGGTGGTTCAGCTTCAGCCCCCGGCCCCGGCGGCGCTCGGCCACGTCCGCGGCGAGCGTGATAAGCAGCCGTTCCTGCTCGCGTTCGGTCAACCGCATGCGTGCACCATATGGCAGGGGCGTTTCGCGCGCGTGAACTAGGGCGGGAGACCCGCCCTCAAGCAGGTGACCCACGAGGGCGCCAGCTGACCTCGGACCCGCTGCGGCAGCGGCTCTTACGCACTGCCGCAGCGGGTTCAGATTTCCGTCAGCCCGTGTAGGCGGCGAAGATCCTGGTGAAGTCCAGCGGCTGCTGGCTGATCTCCGAGCATTCCGGTAGCCCGCTGGCCGACCCGCCGCACGCCTGGTCCCTGTCCACCGACCAGAACGCCAGCCGGCCCAGGTGGTTGGCCTGCGCGAAGCTGACCAGGGTGCGCGCGTCGGCCTCGGTGAACACCTCGGCCGGGTCATCGTTCTGCCCGATCATCGGGGTGATGCCGATCATGGAGTAGGTCGCGCCGGGGAAGACAGTCCGGACGAACGCCAGGGTGTTTTGCGCGGCGGCGACCGCGTCACTGCCCATCTGCGCGCCACCGGTGTCGTAGCTGCCGTAGTAGTCCATGGCCATGCCGTTGACCACGCTGATCCGGGTGCCGTCGGCCGCGGCCTGCTGGAGGAACGCCTGGCCGTAGTTGTCCGGGCCGGCCGGGTTCACCGGGATGGTGACCGAGACCGATAGCCCGGGATTGGCTGCTTCAAGGGCGTTGATCGCCTGGAAGCGCAGGTTGTTCGTGGCGGTGTACGCGATCAGCGCGCCCTCGATGTCGAAGTCGATGCGCGTGACCTTCAGGGTGTTGATCACCGACTGGTAGGCGGCGGTGAGCTGGCTCAGGGTAGTGCAGGACTGAGCGAGTTCGATGCCTGCTTCGCCGCCGAACGACACGATCGGCGTCGCGCCCTCCGACTCCGCCTTGGTGATCTCGCCGGTGACGGCCGGGTCGTTGGTGACCGGCAGTGTGTCGCCCCAGATCGGCGTGCAGCCTGATCCGGTGACGAAGGCGGCCGTGAACGACTTCAGGCCGACCTGCGTGATGGCCTGGTCGAGCATGGGCTCCTGGCTATTGGTCAGGTCCACGTAAGGCGCCACCGCGAGGCTGCCGCTGCTCCCTCCTCCACCGCCGCCGCTCGACGCTGCGGTCGTCACGGTGACCGCCGCGCTCTGCGGGCCGGTGCCCGCTGAGTTGTAGGCGGCGACCGTGAATGTGTAGCGGGTGGCGGCGGCCAGGCCGGTCAGGGTGTCGCTGGTGCCGGTCACGCTCCCCGCCTGGCTTCCTGCGGAGTACACGTGGTAGCCAGTCACCGTGCCGGACGGTGCGGTCCATGACAACGACACGGTGCTCGATGTCGTGCCCGTGACGGCCAGGCCGCTCGGTGCGCCCGGTGCGGACGTCCCGCCACCTCCGCCACTCCCAGCCGGGCCGGCGAGCGACAGGTCATCGGCGTAGTAGCTGCCCTGTGCGTACCAGCCATGCACGTAGATGGTCACGCTCGTGGTGGCGGCGCCAGTGGTGAACGACGTGGAGAGCTGGGTCCACGAGGACGCCGCCGGGGTCCAGGTGCTCGTGTCGCTCGTGCCGGTGCCTGAGTCGCCGAGGTAGACATAGTTCCCCTGAACCCAGCCAGCCAGGGTGTAGGCGGTGGACGGCTGCACGCTCACGGACTGCGTGCACTGTGCGTCGTCGGCGCCCGACACCGCGCCTGCCAGCGCATACGATCCGGAATGCACGGGGCTGGTGACCACGCGGCCGAGCGGCGAGCAGGACCAGCCGGACAGGTTTCCTGTTTCGAGGCCGGGATTGGCGAGCAGGTTGGCCTGCGCTGCCGCGCCGGCGGTGGCCAGCCCGCTCACCCCCGTCGCGGTCACCCCGATCGCCGTCACCACCGCGGCGGCCATCGCCGCCAGCCTGGAACGTCGTACGCCCATGCATCCTCCCTTCGGTCAACAGCGCCCAGCCGCCTTACCAACTATTAGGAAAGTTTCCTAATAGTTGGTAAGCTAACCATTTCGGCGCCATTCGTCAAGGGGAATGCGTCAGCTTTGGCGCGACCCGGTTCTGGCCGGTTTCCGGTCACGTTCCACCCTGCGGCCGCCCAGGCCAGTGAGGATCTCGGGCCGCCCGGGCGGCCCGATCCGGGATACGGGACTACCCGGACTACGGGACTGCGCGGACCGGACTACTCGGCAGCCGGCTTGTGGGTCTGGCGGATGCGCCGGCCGGAGATCCGGAGGGGAATGATGCGGAGGAAGTGTTCCCTCTTCCCGCCCGGCCAGGGTTCGACGCCCGCTTCCAGGACCGAGGCGCGCTCTTCTTCGGAGTCCACGTGGTGCGCGGCGCCCTGGATGAGAATGCTCCAGCCCTCCCGTGCGACCAGGTCGAAGTCGTCGATCTCGAAGGCCACCTTGTACTCGGCGCGGGCTATTCCGGTCCGGAGGTCCTCGTCGAGCGGGCCGTCTTGTGCCGTGCGGAACACGACGGCTCCCTCGTGCAGCTTGTAATTGACCGGAAGGACTGTCACGCCGGACTGGCCGGAGTACGCGATCCGGCCAATGCCGCCAAGCGACATCAGCCGCACGCACTCGGCCTCGTCCAGGTGTTCCAGGACCGGTTCGCGGGCCGCTGGCTCGCCTTCCGGCTCGGGGCGTGCCGGGCTCCCTGGCACCTCGTCACTCGGGTGATCAGGCATCGGTGCTCCTGTTCATGATCAGGAGGGATGGTACGGGTTCAGGCTGACAACAATCCCGGCGGACGCTCATCCTGTTCTCCTCCGGCCACCTCGTTGTCCCCAGCGCACGATACCGGGGCCGAGCGGGGCTCAGGGATGCCGGTCACCGCGGATGACAGCCACCGGGCCGGGAGCGTAGTGCACGCAGTGCTGACTCACCGAGCCGAGCAGCGCTCCGGCGAAACCGCCGTGGCCGCGACTGCCGACCACGAGCAGATCGGCGCCGACTGCGGCGTCCAGCAGCGCCTGAGCCGGGTTACCCTGCACGACGAGCGGCCGGACGCTGACGCCACTGTTCGCGTCGACGACACTGCCGATCTCATCGGCCAGCGTCTTCGCGGCGATCTCCGCGAAGTCCCACTCCTCGATCATTGCGGCGGGCGCCCATCCGTAGCCGCCGATCGCGGACGGAAACTCCCACGCCATGACCGCGTCCACGGTGCCGCCGGTCAGCCCGGCCTGCCGCACGGCCCAGCGGAGTGCCTCCTGCGAGGACGGCGATCCGTCCACTCCGACGACGATGCGGGGAACCGTGCCGTGTTGCGGTGCGGGCATCTCTCACTCCCTGGGCGTACTGCCGGACTTGGCGGACAGCTCTGTTCCATGATCGTCGACGGTGCCGGCGCGGCCGAGAGTCGTTATGCCTGCCTGGCCGGGACCTTCGACCTGCCGCGGGCATCAACGCGCTGACCTGCGTGGCCTGTCGCTACGACACGGCGTTGACGCAATTCACTGAGCGGGGCATCGAGGGTTGCGTGCGGTCTTACTGATAGTCGCTCACTGCAGGCTGGTGACCGGGCCGGATGACGACCACCGGGCAACCGGAGCGCCTGGAGCAGTACCTGCTGACCGAGCCGTGCATGAGCCTCTTCAGAGCGTGACCACCCCGGCTTCCCACGACCAGGAGATCGCCAGGTTTCGTGGCGAGGTCGGTCAGCACCGCACCCGGGTCTCCTTCCAGCGTCTCGATCCTGACCGCGAGATCGCGTGGGACGCCGCCCGTGGCAGCGCGGAAAGTGCGCCGGACCACTTGCGCGGCCGCCTCGCGCCGCTCGGCTCCCCGGAAGACCAGTACCACGTGATGGTGGCCGTCGCGGCGATGACGCCGGCCGCCATGCTCCGGCAGGCCCAGCGCCCACGCCCGGACGGCCACCACCTGAGTCTCCTGTGACCTGGCCAGGCCGACCGCCCATCGCAGGGCGGCCACGCCGCCAGGTGAGTCATCGACACCGACGATGACGCGTCCCCATTCTCCGCCAGGGGCTGCGTCCTGGCGTATCGGCTGCGCGAGTGACAGCGACATAGCCGGTCACCTATCTCCCTTACCTTGAGGTTCGAGCTTTACCGCCGGGCTGGCGCACGGCCAGCGAGGCCGCGTCAGCCAGGCACAACTTCACCGAGCTTGTTCACCACATCCACCACGCCGTCGATGTCCCAGGTCAGCCGGACCGCCACCGGGATCAGGTCATGCTGGTCGGCCGACCCTGGCTGGCCAGCCAGGGTCACGATGCCGTTGTGCACCCCTACGGTGACGCCCGCCGGGTCCGCGAGCAGGATCTGGGTGAGCATCTCGCGGACCTCCCTGGCGATGTCCTCGTCCGGGCGCAGGAACACGCTCAGCAGGTCACAGCGGCTCACGATGCCGATCAGCTTGCCGTCGGCACTGACCACCGGCAGCCGCTTGAGGTGATGGCTGTTCATCAGCCTCGCCGCCGCCGGGAGAGTGGCGTCAGGGTGGATCGTGATGGCCGGCGATGTCATCAGCTCGCCCGCCCGCAGGCCCCGGTGCTCCTTACTGCCGCGGTGCCAGTGCAGGCGGCCGCCGGTCCCGAACTGAGTTCCCCGGGCCCGCTCTTCCTGCGAGGTGAGCAGGTCAGCTTCGGACACCACACCGGCCACGTGACGGCCCATGGTCAGCACGGGCACCGCGCTGACCCGGTGCTCGGCCATCAGGGTAGCGACCTCTTTGTACGGGGTTATCCGGTCGACGGTCACCACAGATGCCGTCATGACGTCCCTGACCCGGTGATGCCATCGCCCGTGGTGCTGCTTCCCTCCGGCCCGGGCAGGCGGCCCGGTGGGCACGGACGCTGCCGTCGTCGGCTGGGTGGCGGATGGTTCTCCGGCGTTCTCCTCGACGGAATCGAGCGCCCGGGAGACGTCGGCGGGGGTGGCCCTGCCGTGCAGTGACTCGTAATATGCGGCGCCAAGGTGGCGGAGCATCGCATCAGTATGGATATCACGCCGTGTCATGGCCGTTACCTCCGCTCTCGTGAGCGGCCGCCGGGCGCACTGCGCGCTCCGACAGGATCAGTCTTTCTCTCCGGGCGCAATCCCGTCACGGCTGTATGTCACGGCCAGCAGGGACCTCCGTCACCAGCGTTGCCTCATGCCAGACGGCTACCACAGGCCCAGGAAGGAGCCGAGGACGCGGGCGGCCCGGCCGCCGTCGTCTTCGGCGATGCGGAGCGCGGCGGGCACGTCGAGGTCGCTGGCCAGCGCGGCGCGGACGGCGGCCACCGCTGTGCCAGCCCCGGCTGCGGCTCGGTCAGGGCGGCCGGCCGCGGCCTGCAGCCGCTCCAGCAGTGCCGCCGCCTCGTCCAGGCGCGCGCGGTCGTAGTCCCAGTCCTGGTCCCACCGGCGGTCCAGGATCAGCAGCCGCACGGCCCCCGCAGGGTAGTCGGTGAGGAGGTCGCTGACCAGGACGAGGTTGCCAGCCGATTTGGCCATCTTGGCCCCTGAGACATGGACCACGCCGGCATTCAGCCGCGCGCGGGCGAACGGGGTGACCCCGGTGAGCGCCTCGGCGAGGGCGGCCTGGTAGGCGTGATGCGGGAAGCGCAGGTCGCCGCCGCCTGCATGGACGTCAACCGCCGGGCCGAACGTGTGCAGCGCCATCGCGGCGCACTCGGCATGCCAGCCCGGTCGGCCAGGGCCCCACGGGCTCTCCCAGGCAGGCTGGTCCGCGCGCGACGCCTGCCACACCGCCACATCGAACGGGTCGTCCTTGCACGGGTCGTCCGGGTGGTCACCGTATTCCGCGGCCAGCCGCAACGCCACCGGGCGGTCCAGGCCGGCCCGCGATGCCACCGCGGCGCCGCGGAAGTACACCTGGCCGTCCCGCTGATAGGCCGCATCCCGGGCCAGCAGGCCCGCGGCAAGCTCGATCACCTGCCCGATATAGGCATGCGCCCGGGGCTGCATGGCGGGCTGCCGCACGCCGAGCGCGGCCATGTCCTGGTCGAAGTAGAACTGCTGGATGACGGCGAACTCGTCGTAGGGAGAGCCTGCACGACTCGCCGCGGCCAGCAGCACATCGTCGACGTCGGTCACGTTGCGGCACACGATCACCTCGGCGCCAGCCGCGTGCAGCACGCGGGCCAGCGTGTCGACCCACACGAATGTCGCAGCATGGCCCAGATGGGTGACGTCATAGGGGGTGATGCCGCACGCGTACACCCGGGCCCGGCCGACCAGCGGAAGCGACGTCCCGCCTAGCGTCGCCACCTGGGGTAGGCCAGCGGCCAGTGTCTGTTCCATGAGCACCCTCTTGGGCGTCGTGTCGCGTCGCGCCGGATGGAGGCATCCGCCTCTATCCGAGGCTATCCGCGCGGGACCGGGCAGCCTGCGGCTGATGGTCACCCGGGCCGGGGACCAACGTCTCTGCCAGCAGCCAGCACCTTGACCGCAAGATGATCTTATGAAGCGGATCGTGATCCTCGGCGGCGGCACGGGCGGAACGCTGATCGCCAACCGGCTGCGGCGCGCCTATGACGAGCAGGCAGCCGAGATCGTTGTGGTGGACCACGATGATCATCACGTGTACCAGCCTGGACTACTGTTCGTCCCGTTCGGGCTCACCACCATGGGGCGGATCGCCCGCCCGCGGCAACGGCAGCTTCGCCCCGGCATTGCCTTCCGCCAGGCCGGGATCGACCGTGTCGACGTCGCCGCCGACCGTGTGCACCTCGATGACGGGACGGCGGTGGACTACGACGTGCTCGTGGTCGCCACGGGCGCACGGCTGCTGCCGGAAGAGACCGACGGGCTGACGGGCCCCAGGTGGATGCAGGATGTTTTCACGTTCTACACCCCCGAGGGTGCCGTCGCCCTGCACCATGCGCTCGAGGCGTTCGGCGGGGGCCGGCTCGTGGTGAACGTCGTCGACATGCCGATCAAGTGCCCGGTCGCGCCGCTGGAGTTCTGCTTCCTCGCCGACCACTACTTCCGCCGGCGGGGCATCCGCGACCGCGTTGAACTGACGTATGTCACTCCCCTGGACGGCGCCTTCACCAAGCCCGTGGCCAACCGGGAACTGAGCGGCCTGCTGGCCGACAAGGGCATCGAGCTGGTAACCGAGTTCAACACCGGCACCGTCGAGGCAGGTGGCGCCCCCGGCAACGGCAGCCGGGGAGGCCGCCTGGTCTCCTACGACGAGCGTGACGTGCCCTTCGACCTGGCCGTCGTCGTCCCGCTGCACGGCGGCGCCAGTTACGTCGAGCGCTCACCCGGACTCGGCGACGAGCTCGGCTTCATTCCGGTGAACCCCCGCACGCTCCAGGCCACGGTAAAGCCCAACGTGTTCGCCCTCGGCGACGCCACCGACGTCCCGGCCTCCAAAGCAGGATCCGTTGCCCATTTCGAAGGCGACGTGCTGGCCGCCAACATCCACCGGTTCCTGGGTGGCCAGCCGCTGACCGCGGCCTTTGACGGCCACACCAACTGCTTCATCGAGACCGGCTTCGGCCGGGCCCTGCTGATCGACTTCAACTACGACACCGAACCGCTCACCGGCCACTACCCGGCCCGCCTCGGCCTGCCCCTGCTGCGGCAATCCCGCGTGAACCACCTCGGCAAGCTCGCCTTCCAGCAGTTCTACTGGCACGGCCTGCTTCCCGGCCGCGACATCCCCGGAATCAGCTCGGCCATGCCCGCCCGCGGCAAGTCCCGCCCGCGCGTGCCGAATGCCGCCCCGGCCGCCACCGGCGGTCACCGATGATCTCACCCAGGAGGTGCTGACGTGCCCACCGCTACGTACGCCAGCCAGAGTGTCAGCGTCAGCGACGAAGGATTCCTCACCGAACCCGGCCAGTGGACCGAGGACATGGCGCCACAGATCGCCAAGGCCGAGGGCATCGACGAGCTCACGCCGCGGCACTGGCAGGTCATCAGGTTCATGCGCGCCGAATACCAGGCCAAGGGAACCGGCCCCACCGTCCGCGTCCTCGGCAAGACCTCCGGCGTCACCGTCAAGGAACTCTACCAGCTCTTCCCCAAGGGCCCGGCCAAGACCGCCGCCAAGATCGCCGGGATCCCCAAGCCACGCGGCTGCATCTGACGCACCGAGAGGACGGTCGTTTGTCATGGACGCCACCATCGAGAAGGTCTCGATCATCGTGTCGAAGGGCTCCCTGGAAGGGATCTACCCGGCACTGATCATGGCCAACGGCGCCAGAGCCGAGGGCATCGAGGCCAACCTGTTCTTCACCTTCTTCGGCCTCGACGCCATTAACCGCAAGCGCCACGAGCACATCAAGATCGCCACGGTCGGCAACCCCGGCCTGCATCTCGCGACGCTGGCGGGTGGGCTGCCGGGCATGCCCGGCGTGATGACGCACTACATGGAACGCAAGATGGGAAAGCTCGACATCCCACCAATCCCCGAGTTCATCGAGATGATCGCCGATACCGGCGCCGGGCTCTACGGCTGCCAGGCATCCTGCGACCTGTTCGGGCTCACCAAGGATGACCTCATCGACCAGGTCCGCGGCATCATCACCGTCGGTGAGTTCTACGCTCTCGCCGCCGGCGGCCAGATCATCTTCACCTGACCTCAAATACCCCGTAGTACCGCTCAGGCGGCGTGGTAGACGACGAGTGAGACGGCGATGTACTGGCAGGCGAATGCCGCGACGGTGCAGGCATGAAAGATCTCGTGGAACCCGAACCATCGTGGCCACGGGTCGGGTCGCTTGAGCCCGTAGGCAACGCCACCCAGTGTGTAGAGCACCCCGCCGGCCGCGACGAGGACCAGGGCGGGTAGCCCGGCGCCGCGCAGCAACTGCGGCAGGACGAACACCGCCGCCCAGCCGAGGCCCAGGTACAGGGGGACATACACCCACCGCGGCGCGTTGGTCCAGACCACGCGGAACACCGCTCCGAGCGCCGCGCCGCCCCAGACCACGCCGAGGATGGCGAGGCGGGTTCCGCCGGGCAGCGCGAGCACGGCGAACGGCGTATAAGTACCGGCAATGAGGAAGAGGATGTTCGCGTGGTCGATCCGGCGCAGGATAACCCGCGGCCGTGGTGACCATGCGCCCAGGTGGTAGAGGGCGCTGACGGTGAAGAGGACGACCGCGCTGGCCGCGAAGATGCCTGCCGCCACGGCGGCCTGCGTCGTCGGCGCGCGGACAGTGAGAACGATGCCGACGGCCAGGGCGATCGGCGCGGTTGCGGCATGTATCGATCCCCGCAGCCACGGCTTTGGTGCTATCGGGGCGGCTGCCGCGGGGGCACTGCCCGGATCCACCCGGCCGGCCGCCGGACCTGCTGAGTGCCGCTCGCGCAGCGCCTGGGTCCCGCCGCTGGTTTCACGTGGCGTCATACCTCCAAGTTACCCACGAGTAGGGTACCGCGGTGCGAGGGCGAAGGTCCCGTGCAAGTCACGCGCGCTACGCCGACGGGGCATGGCGCGTGCTGAAGCAGCGTGTGGCTGACGGACCCGAGCATCATGCCGCGGACGCCACCCAGGCCGCGGGCGCCCACGACGAGCATCTGGGCCTCGAACGCGGCGGCCAGCAGCGCGCTACGGGCGGAGCCTTCAGCGATCTGCCGACGCACGGTCACCCCGGGGTGTCCCTTCTCCGATCGAGTGATCAGGTCCTCGAAGTCGCGCCTGATCTGGCCTGAGCCGCCCAGGACTCCGGGGGCATCGGCGAGGGCGCACACGGCCACCAGGGAGGTCCCGCGGAGCGCGGCCTCCTCGAAGGCGAACTCCACCGCGGCCGCCGAGGGGGCAGACCCTTCTGTGCCGACCACAATGGGTGCCGCGACATGGCCGGCGACACGCTGCCAGTGCCCGCGGACCACGACAACCCGGCCGTGGGCGTGCGCGGCGACCTCTGAGCTGACCGACCCCAGCAGCAACCCGGCCAGGCCGCCCTGCCCGCGCGATCCCACCACGACCATCTCGGCATCGCCGCTGAGCTCACAGAGCGCACTGGCGGCCGACCCATCAGCAAGCAGCGGCCGGATCTCCCCGGATCCCACGAGATCCTGCGCGCGGCGCAGTCCCCGGGCCAGCGTGCGCTCGCCGCTTCGCCGGGCGAACACGGCCACCTCGGTGGCCGACGCCGGGTACCCGGGAGCCCACGCCAGGCAGGCGGTGAGCACCGACCCGCGTGACCGGGCCTCCCTGGCTGCCCAGCCCAGGGCTTCCTCGCTGCCAGGTGACCCGTCATACCCCAGCAGGATCCCATGGAGCGCGTCCACTAAGGCCCCTCCTTCCGGGAGGCTGATACCGACCATGGCCCGCTGTGGCCGTCCCGCACAGAGGCCGCGGTCCCCGAGGCGCGGGACTTTCGGCTCGCCCTGGAAGGCGGCTTCAACGGAATCGCTATCCAGATCGGT
>ODAK010003629.1_pt1 | contig 15960 bp, 12 predicted proteins | sample 1539591 | NCBI WGS metagenome assembly ODAK01 (sample SAMEA3539303, study PRJEB22396) | soil metagenome | biome: tundra; feature: field; material: soil | place: USA | collected 2010-05 | depth 0.15 m
GATCGACGCTCGGCGGCATCGACACGCTCGTCTTCACCGCCGGCATCGGCGAGCATGATGCGGCGATGCGCGCCGCAATCTGCGGCCGGCTCGCCTGGCTCGGCGTCGCCCTCGACGCCGCCGCCAACGCGCGCCACGCCGAGCGCATCGAGGCAGGCGGCGGTCGCGTCGCCGTGCTCGTCATTCCGACCGACGAGGAGCAGGTGATTGCCGACGAGGCGCTGGCGGTCCTCGGTTCATGAGTTCGTCGAACCCAGCGACACCCGCCTGAAAATTCCAGGCACATGAGAATTTGCCATGTCAAAGACCTTGCCCGGGAAGTCTCCCGACCTTTCATTGTTGAGCGTGCCAGCGTTCTGGCCGATGGCCATGGCCGCCGCACTCATGAAGCAAGGATCCGAGCTCTACGCGAAGAACCTCAAGTTCAGCGAAGAAGAGATCAAGATCCACGATCACCTGCGCCCGCAGCTCGCGACTCCCAACCGCGTGCGTCTGGATCTGCGCACGATGGTATTGCGCGACTACGGCAAGCCCGGAGGTCTTCCCACGCTGGTCAACGCGCCGCATGCCGGGCACACCGCCATGATCGCCGACTATCACAAGGGCCAAAGCCTGGTCGAGACGCTGCTGGCCAACGGGATCGGCCACGTCGCATTGACCGATTGGAAGTCGGCGACCGCGGACATGAAGGATCTCGAGATCGACAACTATCTCGAGGAGGTGATCGTCGCGATCGACGATCTCGGTGGACGCGTCAATCTGGTGGGCCTCTGCCAGGGCGGATGGGTCTCGGCCATGGTCGCGGCGCGGTTCCCGGACAAGGTCAATTCGCTCGTGCTCGCCGGTGCGCCCATCGATACCGATGCCGGCGACGGACCGATCCGGCGCATGGTGCACGCATCCCCTTCGTCGTTCTACGAGGAACTGGTCGAGCTTGGCGGCGGACTGATGAAGGGAAAGTTCATGCTGCAGGGCTGGAAGAACATGCATCCCGAGCAGCACTACATCGAAGACTACGTCGATCTGTACGAACACATCGAAGACGCAGGCTACCTTGCGAAGCGGGAGACTTTCGAGAGCTGGTACGAGAATCCGATCGACCTGCCGGGCCGCTGGTACCTTCAGGTGATCGTGCAACTGTTCAAGGAGAACCGGCTTGCCAAGGGCGAGTTCGTCGGCCTGGGACGCAAGCTCAAGTTACGCGACATCACTTGCCCGGCTTATCTGCTGGCCGGTGCGGACGATGACATCACAACACCCGAGCAGGTACTCGATGCCGCCAAGTATCTCGGGACGGCGCCGGAGCGCATCACCCGGAAGACCGTCCCGGGCGGGCACATCGGACTCTTCATGGGGGCTCGGACGCTGCACGACCATTGGCCGTCGATCGCGCGGTGGATCACCGCCCAGCCGGCTTGAAATCGTGGCGCCTGAAGATGGTCGAAGCCGATGCACCGGCGAATTCGGGCGCCGCTCACCGCCGCCGCCGCCCTGCACGATGGACGCCTGAGTCTGCTGATGTGACGAGAAGCGTTCGATCGAGCACCGTCTCAGGCAACGACGTGAGGGTCGAATGAGTGGAGCTCGGCGCCAAGCACCCGACGTGCGCGTTCGACCTGCGCTTCGTCCGCGTCGAGGACAAGCAGGAACTTGTCGGCCTTGATTGCCGTTTCGTACCGGAGGACCGAATCCTCGGGAACGCCGATCGCGGTCAATGCTCCGACCAGCGCACTGGCCCCGCCGCCGAGCACCGCACCCTCCACGCCACCGAACAGCGTGGCAGCCAGAGGACCCAGAACGATGACGTGACCGATCACCGGAACGAACATCATGGCGGAGCCGAAGAGCACGCCGGCCAAGCCGCCCCAGAATGCGCCGAGCTTTCCGAAGAACTTCATTCGGTCGCCTGCGTTGAAGTAGCCGAGCACATGCTCTTCACTGTGATAGTCCTTGCCGACGATGGAAATCTTCTTCATGTCGAACCCGACATGCTGCAAGGCCTTCACGGCTTCCTCGGCACGAACGTGCGTGTCGTAGACGGCCACGGCGATATTGGGCTTGTTGATATTGAGTTTGGACATAACAGGCTTTCGTTGGTTGGCTTCGTTTCCATCGCACGGTGATATCGCCGGCCAGCCGTGGTGGCCTAGCTTGGCAGGACTGTGCGCGCCGGCGGCCCGGGCGTCTGTTTGCTACCGAACAGCAAGACGGCGCGTGATGCCACGAGTCGGGCAGGGCCCGATCCCCTTGCCCTGATCAACGCAGGGTGCAGGCCATCGTCCGGCGACGAGCCCGGCGCCTTGTAAACAAAGCCAAAGGGCGAGACTGCCCATCCCCGTCTTGCACACACCGAGCTAAGTGCCCTGACGCACAGACGACCCGCCAGCGCGGTTGCTACAAAGATGGCTCCAGGGCGAGATCGCACGTGGGGCTGTGTTGCGGCGCCGGCGAAACACCGGCGCCGGCTCCGATACGTTCGATGAACCAAGGACATCCGATTCATGAAGACCCCCGCGCTCACGCCGGAATTGCTCCGCAAGATGCACGCTTACTGGCGGGCTGCCAACTACCTGTCCGTCGGACAGATCTATCTCTACGCCAATCCGCTCCTGCGCGAGCCGCTGACGCTGGCGCATGTCAAGCCTCTCGTGGTCGGACACTGGGGCACGACGCCGGGGCAGAACTTCATCTACGTGCACTTGAACCGGGTCATCAGGAAGTACGACCTCGACATGTTCTACATCGCCGGCCCCGGTCACGGCGGCCCGGCCCTGGTGGGCAACACCTACCTCGAAGGCACCTACAGTGAGATCTATCCGGACATCAGCCAGGACGAAGCCGGGCTGCGGAGGCTGTTCAAGCAATTCTCGTTTCCGGGCGGCATTTCCAGCCACGTGGCACCGTCGACGCCGGGATCGATCCATGAGGGGGGCGAGCTGGGCTATTCGCTCAGCCATGCCTTCGGCGCTGCGTTCGACAACCCCGGCCTGATCGTCGCATGCGTCGTCGGCGACGGCGAAGCCGAAACCGGCCCCCTGGCGACCGCATGGCATTCGAACAAGCTGCTCGACCCGATCACCGACGGTGCCGTGCTGCCGATCCTGCACCTCAACGGCTACAAGATCAGCAACCCCACCTTGCTGGCCCGCATCGAGCACGAGGAACTGGACCAATTCTTCCGCGGCTGCGGCTGGACACCTTACTTCGTGGAGGGCGACGACCCCGAGAAGATGCACGAGCTCATGGCCGCGGTCCTGGAAACGGTCATCGAGGACATCCGGAGCTTTCAGGCCGCTGCGCGCAGCAACCACGATCCCGCTCGACCGCGGTGGCCCATGATCATTCTTCGCTCCCCCAAGGGCTGGACGGGACCGAAGGTCATCGACGGCCTGCAGATCGAGGGCACGTTCCGATCGCACCAGGTGCCTCTCCTGGTGGATCCAGCGCACCCCGATCATGTCAAGCTGCTCGAGAGCTGGATGAAGAGCTACAAGGCCGAGGAGCTGTTCGACGAAGACGGCCGGCTGATCCCGGAATTGGCCGAGCTGGCGCCCAAGGGAGACCGGCGGATGGGCGCCAATCCGCACACCAACGGCGGCATGCTGTTGCGCGACCTGCGCATGCCGGACTTCCACGAGCATGCCGTGAACGTGCCTTCGCCCGGCTCCGTCGACGGCCAGGACACGCTGGTGCTAGGCAAGTTCCTGCGCGACGTCGCCAAGCTCAATCGCGAGCAGCGCAATTTCCGCGTCTTCGGTCCCGACGAGACGCTCTCCAATCTGCTCGGTGCGGTGTTCGAAGTCACCAACCGCCAGTGGGACGCGAACAAGGAATTGAATGACGAATTCCTCGCACCCTCGGGCCGCGTGCTGGACTCGATGCTCAGCGAGCATCAGTGCGAGGGCTGGCTGGAGGGCTATCTTCTGACCGGGCGGCACGGCCTCTTCAACAGCTACGAGGCCTTCATCCGCATCGTCGACTCGATGTTCAGCCAGCATGCCAAGTGGCTCAAGGTGACGCTGGAGCTGCCCTGGCGCCGCAAGATCGCCTCGCTGAACTATCTGCTCGCCTCCCACGTCTGGCAGCAGGATCACAACGGCTTCACCCACCAGGATCCGGGCTTCCTCGATCACGTGATCAACAAGAAGGCCGACATCGTGCGCGTCTATCTTCCGCCCGACGCCAACTGCCTGCTTTCGGTGTTCGATCACTGCCTGCGCAGCCGGCACTACGTCAACGTGGTCGTCGCCGGCAAGCACGCCCTGCCGCAATGGCTGACCATGGACGCCGCGGTCGTGCACTGCACCGAAGGCATCGGCATCTGGCAGTGGGCCAGCAACGACCAGGGCAGCGAGCCCGACGTGGTGATGGCCTGTTGCGGCGACACGCCCACGCTCGAGATCCTGGCGGCAGTCTCGATCCTTCACAAACATCTGCCGGAGCTGAAGGTTCGGGTGATCAATGTCGTCGACCTGATGCGACTTCAACCCAGCACCGAGCATCCGCACGGGCTGAGCGACGAGGACTACGACGCGCTCTTCACGAAGGACAAGCACATCATCTTCGGCTTTCACGGCTACCCGTGGCTGGTTCACCGACTGACCTATCGCCGCGCCAACCGCAACCTGCACGTCCGCGGCTACAAGGAAGAGGGGACCATCACCACGCCCTTCGACATGCGGGTGCAAAACGACCTGGACCGCTTTCATCTGGTTCAGGACGTCGTCGATCGCCTGCCCGATCTGGGCAGCAGGGGGGCGTACCTGAAGCAGATAGTGCGAGACAAGCTCATCGAGCACAGGCACTACATCGACGAGCACGGACAGGATCTACCCGAGATCCGGAACTGGAAGTGGAGCGAGGACAAAGCGCCAAAACCTCTATGAGGAGGCTAGGGCGCGAAGACGTTCGCGCAGTTCAGGGGTGAAGCGGGATATCAGGATGAGAAGCCTGAGCCCGAGCCGCACAAGTGACCGAACGCGAACCGCGTCGCCCAGATGATCGAAAGGATCAGGATGAAAATCAAATCGAGTGATTTTCGTGTGCCACCGGGAAAAAACGTCGATCTCAAGAGGTGGCCGACGATGGTGAAGCCGGCGTACAAGTCGAAGAAGAATTACAAGCAGCTTCTGGCGCAACACGTCGACCAATTGCGTTCACTGCAGGCTCTTCACTATGCGTCCAACCGCTATGCGTTGCTGCTGATCTTCCAAGCGATGGACGCCGCGGGAAAGGACGGCGCGATCGCGCACGTGATGTCCGGAGTCGATCCGCAAGGCTGCAAGGTGTTCAGCTTCAAACATCCTACCCCCGCCGAGCTGGAGCATGATTTTCTTTGGCGCACCACCCGCGATCTACCGGAACGCGGTCAGATCGGCATCTTCAACCGTTCCTACTACGAAGAAGTCCTGATCGTTCGCGTGCATCCGGCGATTCTCCACGGCGAGCACTTGCCGCCAGCGTTGGCTGACGCAAAGGACGTCTGGCAGGAGCGGTATCGGTCCATCGTGGATCTGGAGAACCATCTCTATCGCAACGGGACGGTGATCATCAAGTTCTTCCTCCATCTCTCGGCAGACGAGCAGCGCAAGCGCTTCCTCGAGCGCATCGACGAGCCGGACAAGAACTGGAAGTTCAGCTTGGCGGACATCGAGGAGAGAAAATTCTGGGACCAGTACATGAAGGTCTATGGCGAATGTCTGAGTGCGACGAGCACGCCCAACGCACCGTGGTACGCGGTTCCCGCCGACGACAAGGAGAACGCACGGTTGATCGTGTCGCAGATCCTTATCGATACATTCAACGGTCTGGCCATGGCCTACCCCAAGCCTGATGCGCAACGCCGCAAGGAACTCAAGGCAATCCGGAAACAGCTCGCGAAGTAGAACGCTGGCGTGGCGCTGGCAGGCTGATCGTGCCGCGACAGCTTTGCGGAACTTGCTATGCGGTCTACACGGGACAGCATTGGATCCGCGGCGCAGGAGTTAATGCCCGATTTGAATTCGACTCGCCTTCGTCATTGTGCGCAGCGAAACACCTACTGTTCAGCGGAAAACATACGCTTGATCAGCGTTGCCTTAAAGCAGGCCGGCGCCGCGCGCCCACTGGTATTTGGCGCCTAGCACCGCGACCGGGATCTCGGTCGAATAGGCGTAGGCGGGGATACCTCGCTCGTACAGGTACTGCGCGGCTTCTTCCACCTGCACATCGCCGGCGAGCGATGCGACGATGGGTTTCTCGATGCCCTTGGCGCGCATCTCGTCGCGGGCCTCGACGATGATCCTTGCGAACACCATCGGTGGCGTGATGATGGTGTGCCAGTAGCCGAGGATGAGCGAGTGGATGCGATCGTCCTGCAGGCCCAGCAGGACCGTGTTCTTGTAGGTCTGCGGGGGCTCGCCGCCAGTGATGTCGACCGGGTTGCCGGCGGCGCCGAACGGCGGGATGAACTTGCGGAAGGCCTTGTCGAGGTCGTCGGGCATCGGCATCAGCGTCAGCTTGTTGTCGACGCAGGCGTCCGACAGAAGCACGCCGGATCCCCCGGCGCCGGTGATGATGACGACGTTCTCGCCCTTGGGCGTCGGCAGGATCGGGACGCCGCGTGCGAAGTCGAGCAGATCGCGCAGACTCCGGGCACGGATCACGCCGACCTGCTTGAAGACGTCCTCGTAGATCTTGTCGTTGCCGGCCAGGGCGCCGGTGTGCGAGCTCGCTGCCTTGGCTCCGGCCGCGGTACGACCTGCCTTCAGCACGATCACGGGCTTCTTCTTCGAGACGCGCCGCGCCACTTCGGCGAAGGCGCGCCCGTCCTTCAGGTCCTCGCAATGCTGAGCGATGACCTTGGTGTTGGGATCGCTCTCGAAGAAGATCAGCAGGTCGTCCTCGTCGATGTCGGACTTGTTGCCCAGGCCCACGATCGCCGACACGCCCATCTTCGCCGAGCGGCTGAAGCCGATGATGGCCATGCCGATGCCGCCCGACTGCGACGACAGCGCCACGCTGCCCTTCACGTCGTAGGCCGTGCAGAACGTGGCGCAGAGGTTGGCCGGCGTGTAGTAGAAGCCGTAGATGTTCGGCCCCATCAGGCGAATGTTGTACTTGCGGCCGATCCTGACCAGTTCTTCCTGCATCTCGTGCTGGCCGGTTTCGGCGAAGCCAGAAGGAATGAGCACGGCGCCGGCGATCTTTTTCTCGCCGCATTCGATCAACGCTGCGGCAACGAGCTTGGCCGGGATGGCGAAGACAGCGATATCGATCTCGCCCGGCACGTCCTTCACGCTCTTGAAAGCCTTGTAGCCGAGGACCTCCGTGGCCTTGGGGTGGATCGGATAGATGTCGCCCTTGTAGCCGCCGTTGATGAGGTTCTTCATCACCGAGTTGCCGATCTTGCCGTCCTCGGACGAAGCGCCGATCACGGCGACGGAGCGGGGTTGCATGATGCGGTTCATCGCCGCCAGCACGTCCTTTTCCTCCGGCCGGAAGCGCGGGGTCTTGGGCGTGAAGTCGACGACGATGCGCACGTCGGCCGCGATCGCGCCGCTCTTGGAGGCGAAGACCGGATTCAGGTCGAGCTCGGAGATTTCGGGGAAGTCGGTGACCAGCTCGCTGACGCCGACGATCAGGTTCGCCAGCGCTTCCCGGTCGACGGGGTCGCTGCCGCGCACGCCCTTCAGCATCTCGGCAGCCTGGATGCCGTCGAGCATGGACAGCGCATCGGCCTTGGTCGCCGGAGCCAGCCTGAAGGTGATGTCCTTCAGCACCTCGACGAGGACGCCGCCGAGGCCGAAGGCGACCAGCTTGCCGAAGCTGTCGTCGGTGACGGCGCCGATGATCACTTCCTGGCCGCCCTTGAGCATCTGCTGCACCTGTACGCCGAGAATCTCGGCGTCGGCCTTGTGCTTCCTGGCGTTGGCCACGATCGTGTCGTAGCCCTCCGCGGCTTCCTCGGCGCTCTTCACGCCGACGATGACGCCGCCGGCTTCGGTCTTGTGCAGGATCTGCGGCGAGACGATCTTCATCACCACCGGAAAGCCCATCGCCGACGCGAGCCGTTGCGCCTCGGCGGCGCTTGCGGCGACGCCTTCCTGCGGCACCGCGATGCTGTAGGCGTCGCAGACGAGCTTGCCTTCGGGTGCGGTCAGCGAGTCCCGGCCGGCGGCCTTGACCGCGTCGAGGATCTTTCTGACCTTGGCCTTGTCTTTGTTCATGGTTGCCTCACGAGAGAAGAAGATGGGCCTCGGCGCGGCTCTGCGGGCGGATGCAACGGCGGCCGGACGCTGGGACGAAGCCTGGGGGACAGGTCAGATCACGCGCTCGGCGCGCAGCGTCGCGATGGCGTCGTCCGCGTAGCCGAGCTGGCGCAGGACTTCCTCGGTGTGCTCGCCGAGCAGCGGCGAGCGCGTGACCTCGGTCTTGCTGTCCGACATCTTGATCGGATTGCCGACGCTCAGGTACTTGCCGCGCGTCGGGTGGTCGACCTCAACCACCGTGCCGGTGGCGCGCAGCGACGGTTCCTCGGCGATCTCCTTCATCGAAAGGATCGGGCCGCAGGGAATGTCGAATTCGTTCAGGATTTCCATCGCCTCGAACTTCGTCTTCGTCATCGTCCACTGCTCGATGCGCGCGAAGATTTCCTTCAGGTGCGTCAGGCGCGCCGCCGGCTTCGCGTACTTCGGATCGGTGATCCAGCCTTCCTCGCCGATCACCTTGCAGATGGCGCCCCAGACCGGCGCCTGGGTGATGAAGTAGATATAGGCGTTGGGATCCGTCTCCCAGCCCTTGCACTTCAGGATCCAGCCCGGCTGGCCGCCGCCCGAGGCGTTGCCGGCGCGCGGCACCGCTTTGCCGAATTCGGTGTCGGGGTACTGCGGATACTCCGTCATGACGCCGGTTCGGTCGAGCCGCTGCTGGTCGCGCAGCTTGACGCGGCAGAGGTTGAGCACGGCGTCCTGCATCGCCGCCAGCACCCGCTGGCCACGCCCGGTCGAATTGCGCTGGTAGAGGGCGGCGACGATGCCGAGTGCCAGGTGCACGCCGGTACCGCTGTCGCCGATCTGGGCGCCGGTGACGAGCGGCGGGCCGTCGTCGAAGCCGGTGGTCGAGGCGGCACCGCCGGCGCACTGCGCGACGTTCTCGTACACCTTGCAGTCTTCGTAGGGGCCCGGGCCGAAGCCCTTGACCGAGGCCACCACCATGCGCGGGTTGATCTCCTGGATGCGCTCCCAGGTGAAGCCCATGCGGTCGAGCGCGCCCGGCGCGAAGTTCTCGACCAGCACGTCGCAGTGCTTGATCAGCGTGACCAGCACTTCCTTGCCCTTCGCGCTCTTGGTGTCGAGCGTGATCGAGCGCTTGTTGTGGTTGAGCATCGTGAAATAGAGGCTGTCTACGTCCGGGATGTCGCGCAGCTGGCCGCGTGTCGCGTCGCCTTCGCCGGCGCGCTCGACCTTGATGACATCGGCGCCGAACCAAGCCAGCAACTGGGTGCATGTCGGGCCTGATTGAACGTGCGTGAAGTCGAGGATGCGAACGCCATCCAGTGCCTTGCTCATGATCCTGCCTTCATTTGAATTTCCGAGGGTCCGATTACTTCTTCATTGCCGCGCTTTGCGGGTTCAGACTGGTGATTCGACCGCTTTCCGTGCCCGCGGTCTCGTCGATGACGGCGTTGATGAGCGTCGGCCTGCCCGAGGCCACGGCCTCGGCCAGTGCCCGCTGCAGCTCGTCGGCCGTGGTCGCATGGACGCCGACGCCGCCGAAGGCCTCCATCAGCTTGTCGTATCGCGCGTTCTTGACGAACACGGTCGGCGCCACGTCCGGGTGACCCGTGGGATTGACGTCGGTGCCCTTGTACACGCCGTTGTTGTTGAAGACGACGACGCACACCGGCAGGTTGTAGCGGCAGATCGTCTCGACCTCCATGCCGCTGAAGCCGAAGGCGCTGTCGCCCTCGATCGCGATCACCGGCTTGCCGGTGACCACCGCTGCAGCGACGGCGAAGCCCATGCCGATGCCCATGATTCCCCACGTGCCGACGTCGAGACGCTTTCGCGGCTCGTACATGTCGACGATCGAGCGAGCGAAATCGAGCGTGTTGGCGCCTTCGTTGACGACGACCGCATCGGGCCGCGTCTTCACCTGGTCGCGGATGACGCTCAGCGCGCTGTGGAAGTTCATCGGTGACGGCCGTGCCGCCAGCTGGGCGGCCATCTTCGACTGGTTCTTGTCCTTGCGCTCGGCGATGCCGCTCGTCCACTCGGCCGGCGGCTGGGCCCAGCCCGAGCCCATGCCTGCCAGGAGGGCCGAGACGCACGAGCCGATGTCGCCGATCAAAGGCGCTGCGATGGCGACGTTGCTGTCGATTTCCGTTGGCGAGATGTCGATCTGGATGAACTGCTTGGGTGCGGCGCCCCAGGTCTTGCCCTTGCCGTGCGAGAGCAGCCAGTTGAGCCGTGCACCGATCAGCATTACCACGTCGGCCTCGGCGAGCACATGCGAGCGGGTGGCCGAGGCCGACTGCGGGTGCGTGTCGGGCAGCAGCCCCTTGGCCATCGACATCGGCAGATAGGGAATGCCGGTCTTCTCGATCAACGCGCGGATGTCGGCATCGGCCTGCGCATAGGCAGCCCCCTTGCCGAGCAGGATCAGCGGCTTCTTCGCGCCCTTGAGCACGTCGAGCGCGCGCTTGACGGCGTCGGGCGCGGGGATCTGCCTCGGCGCGGGATCGACGACCTTGATCAGCGACTTCCTGCCCGCCGCCGCATCCATCGTCTGCGCGAACAGCTTGGCGGGCAGGTCGAGGTACACGCCACCCGGGCGGCCCGACAGCGCGGCCCGGATCGCGCGAGCGATGCCGATACCGATGTCTTCGGCATGCAGCACGCGATAAGCCGCCTTGCAGAGCGGCTTGGCGATCGCGAGCTGGTCCATCTCCTCGTAGTCGCCCTGTTGCAGGTCGACGATTTCGCGCTCCGACGAGCCGCTGATGAGGATCATCGGAAAGCAGTTGGTCGTCGCGTTGGCGAGCGCCGTTAGGCCGTTGAGGAAGCCCGGCGCCGATACCGTCAGGCAGATGCCGGGCTTTTGCGTCAGGAAACCGGCGGCCGCCGCGGCGTTGCCCGCGTTCTGCTCGTGGCGAAACGAGATCATTCGCATGCCCGCCGCCTGCGCCTTGCGCGTGAGATCGGTGATGGGAATGCCGGGCAGGCCGAAGATGGTGTCGATGTCGTTGAGCTTCAGCGCCTCGATGACGAGGTGGAAACCGTCCGTCGTCTCGGGGACGCTCGTCGGTTTCGACATGTCCTGAGGGGTCGAGGTCGCGCGGTTTTCGATGACAGAGGACATGGAATTTCCTGTTTGTGTGCCTTTTGCGGAATGCGATCAAGCATACGCGGCTGCTTTCTCAGGAAGCGTTTCACACGCCCGGGTGCATCGAGAAGGTGCAGTGTGATGGTGTGTGCCATGACCTCGCTCATCACGCCCATCACGCAATACTCGAACACCTGCTTCGCGTCGGCATGCCGAGCCGGGAAAGGCACCCATGCTTCCAGGGGCATGCGGGCCACTCGCACCTTGGTCACGCAGACGATGCCGTAAGGGGTCGGCGTGCCCAGGCGCCAGGCCGCGTAGCTCGTCTCCATGTCGCAACGATCGGCGAAGCGCAGGATCATTTCCTTGCCTTCCTTGTTGGCGACGACGCGCTTGAGGATCCCGTCGAGGATGAAATACTGCTCCATCTCGCGCACGCCCTGGTGCAGCAGCACGTCGCCCTTGTTGCCGTCGCTGATGGTCAGATGCGGCTCGAGTTCGGCCCGATCTTCCTCCTGCAGACCCTGGAGGACGACGTTCTGCTTCAGCTGCAATATCGAGGGAATCGGACATGCTCGTTGTCCCTAACTAAGTCTAGTGAGCTGCCAATGCAGCTCGCCCCTTTCGTGGCCTTTGCATTCGCAGCCCTGCAAGCCCCGGTCGATGATCTGGATAGCTGGCTACGCCTGGAAAAGTGCCGGCACCATCTTCACGCGCATTCGCATGCTCTTCATTCGAGGAGCGAAGGATCGAAGATGAATCGTTGGCTGATCGGAGCGTCGTTCGCGGTGCTGGCGCCTTTCGCCTGGGCTGTGCCGAGCGTCGCGCAAGTGGAGGCTGAGTTCCGGCAGGGCCACTACGCCCAGGCCGAATCGATGATGCAGGAAGTGGCCGTGGCAAGGCCGCAGAGCGTCAGGGCGCACCTACGTGTTCGCGGAAATCCTGGCCCATAACGATCGCTTCACCCAGGCCGCCGCCGAGGTGGCGCGCGCGCATACCATTGATCCCTCGCTGAAGTTCAGCGATCCGGGCAAGGTCCGCGCGTGCTCGCCCCGATGGCACACCGCTGGGCAGCCTGGGCCCGTCCGGCTCGGTCGTTCCGGGCACGATAACGACGATCGCACCGGCTCGCCAGGTCGCTCGAGCAGGCGGAGCAACGCGTCGCCACACCGGCTGGCCTGCCGGATTGATCTGGCCCGTGGGCCTCATGGCGGTGGTCTTTCTTGCCTTGCGAATGCTGAGGCGAAGCAATGGCGGCGCCGTTATCCCGGCCGCCGCGAGCCCCGGTCCGGCGTACGGAATGGGCGGCATGTACCCGGCCGGACTCCTGGTGGCGGCTTGATGGGCGTGGGTCTTGCGGCGGCAGGCGGCGTTGCCGCTGGGATGCTCGCCGAGAAGCTGCTCGAGCGAGGCCATGAGCAACGCGGCAACGATGCGTTCAACGCGGGTCCTTTCGACGGTGCCTCGGGGTCCGATGCCGACGCGTGCGCGCTCGAGGACCGCAGTGTCGACTTCGGTACCGGCAATGACTGGAGCGACGGCGGCGGATCGGTCGATGTGGGCGGCGGCTCCGACGACGGCGGCGGCTGGTAGGGGTCATCGGAAAAGAAAGGGCCAGCGTGAGCTGGCCTTTTCTCCTTGGCGGAGCCGGGTTCAGTGCGACGCGGCGCTGGCCTCCACGCTTGCGGCGACCGCGGATGCGGGCGCCGTCGTCGCAGCCGAGACGGTGGCGTCGCTCGCCGGTACGGTTACCGGCGCCGCCTGCGCCACGGCCGGCGTCGCGTTCGTCATGCCGACGTTCGAAGCTGCAGGCATCGGCAGCAGCGGCACGATGAGCAGGGCGACGATGTTGATGATCTTGATGAGCGGGTTGACGGCCGGCCCTGCCGTGTCCTTGTAGGGATCGCCGACGGTGTCGCCGGTCACGGCCGCCTTGTGCGCTTCGCTGCCCTTGCCGCCGAAGTGGCCGTCCTCGATGTACTTCTTGGCGTTGTCCCAGGCACCGCCGCCTGTGCACATCGAAATGGCGACGAAGAGCCCGGTGACGATCGTTCCCATCAGGAGGCCGCCGAGCGCCACCGGGCCGAGCAGCAGCCCGACGACGATCGGCACGAACACCGGCAGAAGCGAAGGAACGACCATTTCCTTGATCGCCGCCGTGGTCAGCATGTCGACGGCCTTGCCGTACTCGGGCTTGCCGGTGCCTTCCATGATGCCCTTGATGTCGCGGAACTGGCGCCGAACTTCCTCGACGACGGCACCGGCGGCGCGGCCCACCGCTTCCATCGCCATCGCGGCGAAGAGGTAGGGAATCATGCCGCCGATGAAGAGGCCGATGATGACCATGTGGTCGGAAAGATCGAACGACAGGTGCATGCCGCGCGCTTCGAGGGCGTGCGTGTAGTCGGCGAAGAGTACGAGGGCAGCGAGGCCGGCCGAGCCGATTGCATAGCCCTTGGTCACCGCCTTCGTGGTGTTGCCGACGGCGTCGAGCGGGTCGGTGATGTCGCGCACGCTTTCGGGTAGCCCCGCCATCTCGGCGATGCCGCCGGCGTTGTCTGTGATCGGGCCGTAGGCGTCGAGCGCCACGACGATGCCGGCCATCGAGAGCATCGACGTCGCGGCGATGGCGATGCCGTAAAGGCCGCCGAGCCAGAACGAGACGAAGATCGCGATGCAGACGCAGAGCACCGGCCCGGCGGTCGACTTCATCGAGACACCGAGGCCGGCGATGATGTTGGTGCCGTGCCCCGTCGTCGAAGCCTGCGCGACGTGCTGTACCGGCTTGTAGTCGGTGCCCGTGTAGTACTCGGTGATCCAGACCAGCGCGGCGGTCAGCAAGAGGCCGACAGCGCAGGCGCCGAAGAGTCGCATCTGCGAATTGGCGCCGAGCGTATCGGCCGGCATGACGGCGCTGGTGACGAACCAGAATGCGACGAGCGAGAGCACGCCGGCGACGATCAGGCCCTTGTAGAGCGCGGGCATCACGTTCTTCATGCCGGGCGAGGCCTTGACGAAGGCGCAACCGATGATCGAGGCGATGATCGACACGCCGCCGAGCAGCAGCGGGTAGACGACGGCCGAGAGCGCGGTCGCCGGCGTCGCGGCAAAGAGCAGGCCGCCGAGCGCCATGGTCGCGATCAGCGTCACCGCATAGGTCTCGAACAGATCGGCAGCCATGCCGGCGCAGTCACCGACGTTGTCGCCGACGTTGTCGGCGATGACTGCCGGGTTGCGCGGATCGTCTTCCGGAATGCCGGCCTCGACCTTGCCGACGAGATCGGCGCCGACGTCAGCGCCCTTGGTGAAGATGCCGCCGCCGAGGCGGGCGAAAATCGAGATGAGCGAGGAGCCGAAGGCCAGGCCGAGGAGCGGCTTGAGCGATGCGGAATCCACATGCGTCACGCCGCCGCTCACGTACCAGAAGAAGGCGCCGACGCCGAGCAGGCCGAGTCCGACGACGAGCAGACCGGTGATGGCGCCGCCCTTGAACGCGACGTTGAGGGCCGGGCCGATACCGAGCGTCGCCGCCTGTGCGGTGCGCACGTTGGCGCGCACCGAAACGTTCATGCCGATGAAGCCGCACGCACCCGAGAGCACGGCCCCGATCACGAACCCCGCAGCCGTGAGGCCTCCGAGGAAGAAGAAGATCAGAATGGCAAGGACGACGCCGACGATGGCGATCGTCTTGTACTGGCGGGCGAGGTAGGCGGCCGCACCCTGCTGGATCGCCGCGGCGATCTCCTGCATTCGCGCGTTGCCGGCGCTTTGCGCGAGGATCCAGCTGCGTTGCATGAATCCGTAGACGACTGCGGCGAGACCGCAGAGCAGGGCGATGTAGAGCGCCGTCGTAGTGGAGATCAAGAGAATTCCTTCCTCGTTCGATTGCATTGATTCGTCATGCGGTTGCCGGCGCCGTGCAGAAAGTCACGCGCCGGTCAAACCTGTGAATCTTAAGGGATGGCGGCCGAGCCGCCATCCCGCCCTCGCACGCCCACGGGCTGCCCCTGCCGGCACGTACCATGGGTGTTTTCCCGCCCTGCCGAGCGAGCCGCCATGAGCCTGCACAACGTCACCCCCGGCGCCCATGCGCCGGCCGAGTTCAACGTCATCATCGAGATTCCGATGAACGCCGATCCGATCAAGTACGAGGTCGACAAGAAGAGCGGCGCGATGTTCGTCGACCGCTTCATGAGCACGGCCATGCACTACCCGTGCAACTACGGATATGTGCCGCAGACGCTTTCCGACGACGGCGATCCGGTCGACGTGCTGGTCATCACGCCGTTTCCGCTCGCCCCCGGCGTCGTCGTCACGTGCCGGCCGATCGGCATGCTGCGCATGGAAGACGAGGCTGGCGGCGACGCCAAGCTGCTCGCGGTACCGATCGACAAGATCCTGCCGATCTATCGCCATTGGCAAAAGCCCGAAGACATGAACGAACTGCGCCTCAAGCAGATCCAGCATTTCTTCGAGCACTACAAGGATCTCGAGCCCGGCAAGTGGGTGAAGACGATGGGCTGGGACGGGCCCGACGCGGCGCGCGAGGAAATTCGTCTCGGGATCGCGAGCTACGCGCGCAGCGGCGGTGCCGTCGCAACCTAGCGCCTGAGGCTAGTCCGCGGGCGTAGCCGTCTTGAACGGCAGCCGGTCGTT
>ODAK010003631.1_pt1 | contig 15958 bp, 16 predicted proteins | sample 1539591 | NCBI WGS metagenome assembly ODAK01 (sample SAMEA3539303, study PRJEB22396) | soil metagenome | biome: tundra; feature: field; material: soil | place: USA | collected 2010-05 | depth 0.15 m
CCTGGCCGCCGGGAGCCTGGACCGGGAGTCGCTGCTGACCGGGATCCTGGCCGGCTTTGAGCGCCGCTACCAGGCCTGGGTCCAGGCCGGCGGTGACCCTGAACGCTGCGGGCTGCGCGCGGAGTACACCGGGCTGTGCGCCACGATCGGCCGCCGCGTCCGGGCCGAACTGCCAGGCGGTCAGCTGCTTTCCGGGCTGGCGGCCGGCGTCGACCCGGACGGCAGGCTGGTCGTCCGGGTGTCGCCGGACTCGGAGGTCCCGGTGGCGGCCGGGGACGTCGTGCACCTGCGCTGACCGGACGGGCCGGCCGGGCCGGGGCGCGGCGCGGCCGCCAGCGCCGCCGCCAGGCACGCGGCCGGCACGGCCGGCACCAGGTAGCGCAGGTCGAAGTCCGCGATCATGGGCGGCACGACCAGGATCGCCGCCGCGAACCCCCACGCCAGCCCGAACGCCCAGCCCAGCCCGCCGCCCCGGCGGCCCCGGCCGCGCCACCACCGGATGATCATCGCGGCGCCGCTGCCGAACAGGATCACCCCGAGCAGCGTCCCGCGCAGGTAGACGTACCGCTGGTAGCTCACGAGCCAGCCGGCGAACGGCTGGACCGCCCGCGTCGCGGCCGGCTGGCCGCCGTTGTAGGCGGCCTGGTCCCCGGCGACGGTGCCGCCGCCGAGGGCGCCCATCCGGGCCGGAACCCAGGCCGTGCTGGCGTCGGCGAACTGGTACCTGTCCACGATGCCGGCGTCCGGATGGACCGGCCGGTCCCAGAAGAAGCTCAGCGCGATGTCGTGCCCGACCGCGGTCAGGTACCCGCCCGGCTGCGCCACGATCGCGCGCAGCGCGAAGTTCCTGGTGAGCGCGTTGGTCTGCGCCGAGAACCGCCCGCCGGGCAGCCGCAGCAGCGGCGAGTTGCCGTCCCAGATGTACAGCGAGGCGGCGATCCGCGGTTCTCGGGTCCCGGTCGGCGGGCACAGCACCCGCTCGTCGGCCGGCGGCTTGATCACCGCGCAGTTCGCGAACGACATCGTTCGCGACCACAGGTACACGCCCTCGCTGCGGGTCAGGCCGAACTGATGCTCGTGCAGGTCGAACCAGGCGGCGTAGCCCGCGACCGGAACGGCTCCGGCCAGGATCGCGGCGGCCACGGCCAGCCCGCCCGCCCGCCGGATCACCAGCGCGACCACCAGCACCGCGAGCAACGCCAGCCCGGCCGGCCAGATGATCGCCGTCACCCCGATCACGAAGGCGGCGGCCCCGATGCGGGCCGGGCGCCGTTCGCCCGGCGTGCGCAGCAGCAGGTACAGGGCGATAAAAACCAAGAGGCCGAACGGAATATCCGGTACCGCGTCCGATTCAAGCTGAAGCTCGTACGCGTCGAAGAACACCGGCACCGCGGCGAGCGTCGCGGCCCAGGCCGGCAGCCCGTACCGGCGGGCCAGCAGGTAGCTGAGCACCCCGATGGCCAGCCCCATGACGTGCTGGATGACGGCCACCGCGGCCACGCTGTGCAGCGGGCCCAGCAGCCACAACATGAACCCGTAACCGCCGACCCGGCTCGGGTCAGGGATCAGGTGCAGCCCGGTCGCCAGGTAGGACGCCGAGTCCCCGCCGAACCACATGATCGGCCGGAAGGCCAGCATGACCAGGACCCGCACCACGATGGCCCCGGCCAGGGCCACGCCGAACACCCAGTGCCGCCGTGCCGCGCTGCCCACCCCAACCCAGTCCATCAGCCAGATTCTGTCATGGGCGTGCCAACATGTGCGGTATGGCGTACGACTCCCCGATGGCCGGCGACGAGCAGCCGGTGCTGCTGCTGCACCCGCATTGGAAGACGCTGATCCCGCCGCTGCTGCTCGCGGTCGTCGTGGTCGCGGCCGCGCTGGTGGCGGAGGTGGTGATCCCGTCGGGTTCGGCGGCCGCGGCGGAACGGCTGGCGGTGGCGGCGATCGCGATCCTGGCCCTGATGCTGTGGCTGATGGTGCCGGTGCTGCGCTGGCGGACGACGACCTATGAGCTGACCACCCGGCGGCTGAAGGTGCGGGGCGGCGTGGTGACCAGGCACGGCCGGGACATCCCGCTGGCCCGGATCAACGACGTGTCGTTCTCCAAGGGGCTGCTCGACCGGTTGCTTGGCAGCGGGCGGCTGGTGGTCGAGTCGGCCGGCGAGCACGGCCAGATCGCGCTGACCGATATCCCGCGGGTGGAGTTCACCCAGGCCACCTTGTTTCGCCTGGTCGAGGACGAACAGCGCAGGCTCGAGCGGAACGACAGGAACCAGCCCTAAAAGCCATAAAAGCCATAAAAGCCCTGAACCGTTAGCCGGCCAGCCGCACGGTGGCCGGGGACTAGCCTGGGGGCGTGAGCGCATCATGACGGACGTGCCCGAGCTGCGGGCCGGCATCGAGCGGGGCGGCGCGGCCCGCTACCACGAGGCCGCGGCCGCGCGCGGTAAGCTGTTCGCCCGGGACCGGATCGCGCGGCTGGCCGATTCCGGCAGCTTCACCGAGGACGGCCGGTTCGCGAACGCCCTGGCGGCCGGGCTGCCCGCCGACGGGGTCATCACAGGGACCGCGACCATCGACGGCCGGCCGGTCGCGCTGATGGCGAACGATTCCACGGTCAAGGCCGGGTCGTGGGGCGCACGCACGGTGGAGAAGATCATCCGGATCATCGAGAAGGCGTACGACGCTGCCATCCCGATGGTCTATCTGGTCGACTCCGCCGGGGCGCGGATCACCGATCAGGTGGACATGTTCCCCGGCCGCCGCGGCGCGGGCCGGATCTTCCGCACCCAGGTGCGGGCCTCCGGCTCGATTCCCCAGGTCTGCGCGCTGTTCGGGCCGTCGGCGGCGGGCGGCGCGTACATCCCGGCGTTCTGCGATTTCACCGCGATGGTGGACGGCAACGCCTCGATGTACCTGGGCAGCCCGCGGATGGTCGAGATGGTGGTCAGCGAGAAGACCACGCTGGAGGAGATGGGCGGTGCCCGGCTGCACTGCACGGTCTCCGGCAGCGGCCACTTCCTCGCGCCGACCGAGCAGGACGCGCTGGACGCGGTCCGGAGCTACCTGTCCTACCTGCCGCCGAACTGGGCGCAGCCGCCGCCGGTGACGGAGAGCAGGCCGCCGAAGCCCGTCGACCTGCGGGCGCTGGTCCCGGCCAGCGATCGGCAGGCGTTCGACATGCGCCGCTACGTCCGCGGGCTGGTCGACGAGGACTCGTTCTTCGAGATCCACGCGCTGTGGGCCCGGGAGGTGGTCACCGGGTTCGCCCGGCTGGGCGGCCAGGTGATCGGGGTCATCGCGAACAACCCCATGTTCAAGGGCGGGGTGCTGTTCGTCGACTCGGCGGACAAGGCGGCCCGTTTCATCCAGATCTGTGACGCGTTCGGGATCCCGCTGCTGTTCCTGGCGGACGTGCCCGGCTTCATGGTCGGCACCGCCGTGGAGCGGCAGGGGATCATCAGGCACGGCGCCAAGATGATCGCCGCGATGTCCGACGCCACCGTGCCGAAGATCTGCGTCGTGGTCCGCAAGGCCTACGGCGCGGGCCTGTACGCGATGGCGGGCCCGGGTTTCGAGCCGGACGCGACGCTGGCGCTGCCGACCGCCAAGATCGCCGTGATGGGCGCCGAGGCCGCGGTGAACGCGGTCTACGCGGGCAAGCTCGAGCAGATGACGGACTCCCAGGCGCGGGCCGCCGAGACCGAGCGCCTGCGCCGGGACTACGAGCAGGACATCGACATCGTCCGGCTCGCCGCCGAACTGGTCGTGGACGACATCGTCGAGCCGGAGGACCTGCGGGCGGAACTGGAGCGCCGTTTCACCGCCGTCCGGGGCAAGGACCGGTCCGCACCCCGGCGCCGGCACGGGATCAGCCCAGCCTGAGTCAGCCCAGCCTGAGTCAGCCGCCTGAGTTTTACCGTGGCTTTACTATCTAGGTATGACCCGCGTGCTGCTCGCTGAGGATGACACGTCGATCTCCGAGCCCCTGTCCCGGGCGCTGCGCCGCGAGGGATACGAGGTGGACGTCACCGCGGACGGCCCGACCACCCTGGACCGGGCTCTGAGCGATGGCGTCGACCTGATCTTGCTCGACATCGGCCTGCCCGAACTCGACGGGCTCGAGGTGTGCCGCCGGGTCAGGGCCGGCGGGTACACCGTGCCGGTGCTGATCCTCACCGCCCGCGCCGACGAGGTGGACACGGTGGTGGGCCTGGACGCGGGCGCCGACGACTACGTCACCAAGCCGTTCCGGCTGGCCGAGCTGCTGGCCCGGGTCCGGGCCCTGCTGCGCCGGGGCACGGCGGAGGGCTCGGCCGCGCTCGGCGTGCGGATCGACCCGGATGCTCGCCGGGCCTGGCACGGGGACACCGAGCTCGACCTCACCACCAAGGAGTTCGACCTGCTCTGGATCCTGCTCAGGGACGCGGGCAAGGTGGTCACCCGCGAGCAGATCATGCGCGAGGTCTGGGATGCGAAATGGTGGACCTCCACCAAGACGCTCGACATGCACATCTCCTGGCTGCGCCGCAAGCTCGGCGACGACGCGCACAGCCCCAGGTACATCACCACGGTCCGGGGCGTGGGGTTCCGCTTTGAACGCGGCGACTGACCGCGCGGCGGCGGGACCAGCCGCGGGACCCGTCGCGGGGTGAGGCGTGCGCAAGAAGCTCTGGTTCTCGCACCTGGCCGTGGCGGCCGGCGCCGTCCTGCTCGTCGGCGTGCCCGCGCTGGTGATCGGGGCCGGCCGCGGCCCGGCCGCGCTGACGGTGCTCGTCGTCCTCCTGGTCCTGGCGCTCGCGCTGGCCCTCTGGCTGACCGGCCTGCTCGCGGCCCGGCTGGCCCGGCCGGTGGAAGAACTCGCCGAGGCGGCCGCGCGGGTCGGCGCCGGCGACCCGCGCCCGCTCGGCCGCAGGTACGGGGTCGCCGATCTCGATCAGCTGGCGGACGGGCTTGACCGCTCGGCGCGCAGGCTCAGCAGCCTGCTCGCGGCGGACCGGGAGCTCGCGGTGGACGCCTCGCATCAGCTGCGTACGCCGCTGACCGCGTTGTCGATGCGGCTGGAAGAGATAATGGCCGCCGCGGACGATCCCGACGTGGTCCGGGAGGAGGGCAGCGCGGCCCTGACCCAGGCCGAGCGGCTGGCGGATGTGGTGACCCAGCTGCTCAGCCCGGCCCGCCGGGCCGCCGCGGCCTCGGCCGCGCTGACCGGCATCGACGAGATCGTCCAGCAGCAGGTCATCGAGTGGGAACCCGCGTTCCGCCGGGTGCGGCGCAAGCTCGTGGTGATCGGCGTGCGCGGCCTGCAGGCGCACGTCACGCCGGGCGGGCTGGCCCAGGTCCTGGCGACGCTGCTGGACAACGCGCTGATGCACGGCGGCGGGACGGTGACGCTGCAGACGTCACAAAGTGCCCGTTCGGTCGTGATCGAGGTCAGGGACGAGGGGAAGGGCGTCCCGCCCGAGCTGGTGTCCCGGATCTTCGAGCGGAGCGTGAGCGGCCGCCCGGAAGGTACCGGGCTGGGGCTGGCCCTGGCCCGGACGATGGCCGCGGCGGACGGCGGGCGGGTCGTGCTGGTCAAGGCGAAGCCCGCCACGTTCGCGGTGTTCCTGCCCCGGCATCCGCTGCGCCCCGGCAGCCAGCCGGTTCGCGGCCCCGCATAATCAATACCGCGTAATCAATACCGCGTAATCAATACCGCTGCAGTTAATAACCGCGTGATTTACCTGCGGGAATGGCGCGGGAAGTGAGAATCGGCGGGATCGAGGTGATCCAAGGCGGCCTGGTCGAGGTCCCACGGCCGGTCCAGCTGCTCCCACGGCGGCCCGTAGCCGTCCCTGGCCGCATGGGTCCCGGCCAGCGCGGCTCCGGTCTCGCTCGTCTCACTCGCGTCGACGAACCCGGAAACGGCGGCTTCCCCGGCCGCCACAGCCGCCCCGGGCGCTCCGGCCAGGAACACCCACTTCTTGTAGGTGAAGTAACGGAAGATCGTCCCGAGCCCGGTTCCCACCACGCTCGCCGCGTTGTACGCCAGCGCTCCCTTCAGCCCAAGCCCGTAGATGGTGATCGCGATCACCACCTCGGCGATGGCCAGGCCGACGACGTTCAGCGCCACGAACAGCATTCCCTCGCGCAGCAGCGCCTGGTTGACCCGGTGCCTGAAGGTCCAGAACCGGCTGCCCAGATAGGTGACCACCATCGCCGCGAGGATGGACAGGCCCTTGGCGACCAAGGGCCCGATGCCCAGCGACCCGTGCAGGTAGGCGGCGCCGCCGAGGTCGATGACCGCGCCGATCAGCCCGACCACGCCGAACTTCGCTAGTTCCGGGATCAGCTCGGTCAATCGCTGACGGAGGCTCACCGACCTGGGCATACGCGACGGTCCTTTCGACGAAGGCAGGCGGCCAGCGCGCAAATCCCCCGAACAAGCCGCAACAAGACCCGCATACTTTACCGGCCTGAGTCAAGTGCCCACTCAGTCTTCCCTGATGACATGCTCTGAAACAGCACTGAACTCGTAAACAGCACTGAACTCGTAAACAACAGCGGAACTTGCCGGTCAGGCGGTGAGCGTGTTCTCCCGCCCGGTCTTGGCGATGGCATGCCAGCCCAGGTAGATCACGGCGGTGATCACGAAGCCGGCCTCGAAGGTCAGGTCCCCGGCGGAGCCGATGTGCTTGGGCACCAGGCCGACGTATTCGGCCTGGTTGGAGAACAGCCAGATCGAGATGCCCATCCCGACCAGCATGGCCACCGGCCCGGCCCAGTTGGTGCGCCTGGTGGCGAACAGCAGGCTCTCGTCCGGGTTGCGCCGCAGCAGCATGTCACAGAAGTAGACGGCGAGCCAGGGCGCGATCCAGTACGCGATGACCAGCAGGAAGTTCTCGTACTTGGTGCCCGCGTCGTGCAGTCCGCTCCAGGCCAGGAAGAACCCGATGGCGCCGAATCCGAGCGCGACGATCGCGCGCCGCGCCGACAGCGGCAGCTTGATGCCGATCGCGGTGAAGGACAGCGCGCCTGAGTAGATATTCAGCACGTTCGCCGAGACGGCGCCGAGCGCGATCGCGATCAGCGTGAAGTCGGCCAGCGGGGTGGAAAGCAGCCCGGTGAAGCCACCGGTCGGGTTGTTGCTGTCGAAGGCCTTGTCCACGCTGGCCACGGTGCCGGCCGCGGCGCCGACGACCTCGAGCAGCGCGCAGGAAAGGAACAGCCCGAGCCCGGACCAGAACGCGATGGCTCTCTTGCTCGTCTCGGGCTTGAAGTACCGGGTGTAGTCGGACGCGTACGGGTTCCACCCCACCGCGTACCCGAATGACGCTCCGAACGTCAGCAGGAATGCGCCGGGGATCGTGTGGTGCACGGCGCCGGGATGCGCCTTGCTCAGGATCACCCCGGACGCGATCAGGAAGATGATGGTGAGCACAGGGAAGGCATACCGCTCGAAGAACGCCACCAGGTTGTAGCCGAAGAACGCCACCACGACCTGCACCACTACGACGATGAGCAGGCAGAGCACCAGGTGCATGTGGGTAAGGACGTTCAGCGCGAAGGCGCCGCTGACGCTGTTCACCGCGAACCAGCCGATGCCGGCCGTGACCGAGTTCAGCCCGGCGGGCAGCACGTTGCCCCCGTAACCGAACCCAAGCCGGCTCAGCACCATCTGCGGTACGCCGTACTTCGGGCCGCGCAGCGACAGGATGCCCTGGGTGATGCCGCCGATCGCGCTGCCCAGGATGAGGGCCAGCGCCGCCTCCCAGAGGCCAAGCCCGAATCCGGCGACCGCGAGCACGCCGACGAAGATGGTGGCGAACTCCATGTTGGGCGAGGTCCAGGTCCAGAACAGCTGCAGCGGCCGGCCGTGCCGCTCGTTCAGCGGGATGAACTCGGCGCCGCCCGGCTCCACGGCGATGACCTGCGAGCCGTAGCTGCCTTCGCGGATGAGGACGCCTGTAGCGGTGCCAGTTTCGCTGGCCGCAGCGGCATCTTGGTCGCGTGTCGCCATCAGCGTGCTCCTTCGGCGGCTGGCCTGATCAGCCTGGTCGATGGCGTGATCATAAATCGCCATACCCGTCCGGATGTATCACGAAAGTTAACTTTCACTTCAACCGTGTTCCATGCCGAACGGACCGGGGTGCGTGCCCCGCCCGCCTGCGTGTCCGCGGTTCACGTAGGGTACGGTGCGTGACCGATTCCGCGGACATGCCCGCCCCGGACATGCCACCCCCGCGGCGTTCCCTGACCCCGGGCGCTCCCGTGCTGGGCATGGTGGGCGCCGGCCAGCTCGCCCGGATGACCGCCCAGGCCGCCATCGGCCTGGGCATCGGCTTGGCCATCCTGGCCGATTCGCCCGATGACAGCGCCGCCCAGGTCTGGGCCGGAACCCGGGTGGGGGATTACCGTTCCCTGGACGACCTGCGCGCGTTCGCGGCCGGCTGCGACGTGCTCACCTTCGATCATGAGCACGTGCCCGGTGACCACCTGGCCGCGCTTGAGCAGGCTGGGGTGCAGCTCAGGCCGGGCCCCGCCGCGCTGCGGCTGACCCAGGGCAAGCTGGCGATGCGCGAGCGGCTGACCGGCCTGCGCATCGCCTGCCCGCGCTTCGCGCCGGTCACCGGCCTGGCCGCGATCGAGGAGTTCGCCGCCGGGTCGTGGCCGGTGGTGCTGAAGGCGGTCAGCGGCGGCTACGACGGCAAGGGCGTGTGGGTGTGCGAGTCCGCGGCGCAGGCCGCGACGGTCCTGGAACGCGGCGCGGGCCTGGCCTTCCTGGTGGAGGAGTACGTCGCGTTCAGCCGCGAGCTCGCGGTGCTGGCGGCCTGCTCGCCGCACCGGCAGGGTGCGGTGTACCCGGTGGTGCAGACGGTCCAGCGTGACGGCATCTGCCGGGAGGTGATCGCGCCCGCGCCCGGGCTGGCACCGGGCCGGGCGGCGCAGGCCCAGGAGCTCGCGCTGCGGATCGCGGCCGAGCTCGGCGTGACCGGCCTGCTGGCCGTCGAGCTGTTCGAGACCCCGGCCGGCCTGCTGGTCAATGAGCTGGCCATGCGCCCGCACAACTGCGGGCACTGGACCATCGAGGGGGCGCGTACCTCGCAGTTCGAGCAGCACCTGCGGGCCGTGCTCGACCTGCCGCTCGGTTCGCCCGGGCTGGCCGCCCCGGCCACCGCGATGGCCAACGTGCTCGGCGGCGATGACGGGGACATCTACGACCGCTACATTCACGTGATGGCCGCCGATCCCGTCGTCAAGGTGCACATGTACGGCAAGCCGGTCCGCCCTGGCCGCAAGATCGGCCACGTCACCGTCACCGGCGACCGGGAGCACCGCGATACCGGCGAACTAGCCGACCGGGCCCGCCGCGCCGCCAGCTACCTCCGCTGGGGCAAAGAGGACGGCCCATGACTGCTCGCGTCGGGGTCGTGATGGGCAGCGACTCGGACTGGCCGGTGATGCAGGCCGCGGCGCAGGCCCTGGCGGAGTTCGGCGTGACCTACGAGGCCGACGTGGTGTCCGCGCACCGGATGCCGCGCGACATGATCGAGTACGGTTCGTCGGCGGAAAGCCGCGGGCTGCGCGTGATCATCGCCGGGGCCGGCGGCGCCGCGCACCTGCCCGGCATGCTCGCCTCGGTCACGCCGCTGCCGGTAATCGGGGTCCCCGTCCCGCTGAAGAACCTCGGCGGCCTGGACTCGCTGCTCTCGATCGTGCAGATGCCGGCCGGCATCCCGGTGGCGACCGTCGCGGTCGGCGGCGCCCGCAACGCGGGCCTGCTGGCCGTCCGCATTCTCGGCGCCGCCGACGGGCCGCAGGCCGAGGCGCTCCGCGCCAAGCTGACCTCGTTCGCCGAACGCCTGGCCGACCAGGCCCGGGCCAAGGGAGCCGCCCTCCGGGAGTCTGGCGCCTCCTGAACCTCATCAATCCCAGTGGGGGTCAGTTGGGGGTCCCGGCTCTGGACGAAGAGATAGTTCTGGCTCACGGTGGGTATACAGGGTGCGGATCCCCGAGGCAAGGACAAATCGGTAATGGACGGCTCGGTAATGGACGGCAGAGCCAGGCCGTGAGCATCGGCGAGGTACTGGCCGAGGCGCGGCACCGCCGGGGTTTGACCGTCGCCGAAGTCAGTCACTACACCCACGTCAGGGAATCGATCATCCGCTCGATCGAGCGCGACGATTTTTTACTTCCCGGCAGCGACGTTCACGTCCGGGACCAGATCCGCAGCCTCGCCACCACCCTAGGCGTCGATCCCGGTCCGCTGATCGCTGAGTTCGACGCGAGCTACCGGTCGCCGTCCGAGCTCACCGGGGCCGAGGCGGTCCGGTCGACCATCCCGTTCCGGATCCGCCGGATCCACCGGATCCGCCGCCGGCGGCGGATCCGGTGGCTGCCGGTGCTCGCGGTGCTGGTCCTGGCCGCCATCGGCGGCGCCGCCTATTACGTCGTCTCCGGTCGCGGCCCCTCCGGCGCCCCCTCTTCCGGCGCCTCCTCCGCTGGCGCCTCCTCCGCTGGCGCCTCCTCCGCTGGTGCCAGCGCCCCGGGCCGGACCAGCTCCGGCCAGGGCGGCGCGCCCCTGGTCCCCGCGCGGGTGCTGGCGTTCGGCCCCGGCGGCCCGGCCGACGGCGACAACCCGCAGGCCGCCGCGCTGGCCGTCGACCACAACCCGGCCACGGCCTGGACCACCGGCTGGTACGGCGCGCCGCGTTTCCCGACCGCCCAGCAGGGCACCGGCCTGCTCCTCGACATGGGCCACGTGGTCACGATCTCCGGCGCGGAAGTCACCCTCGGCCCGGTTCCCGGCGCGGGCTTTCAGATGCGCACCGGCGATACGCCGTCGCTGGCCGATCTGCCCGAGGTGGCGGTCGCGACGAACGCGAGCGGCCCGATGGGCGTGCGGTTCACCGTCGCGGTGCATGCCCGCTACGTGCTGATCTGGTTCACCGCGCTGCCGTCGGCCGGCTCGGGCACCTACCAGGCCAGCGTCTACAACGTGACCGTGCTTGGCGCGTCAAAGTCCCGTTAGCTGGGAAGCATTCCTCCATGTCATCGTGCCGGGTTTCGAGCCGCAGGGCGCTCACCGTTGGCTGACGAGCAGGCCGCGGCGCGACGGGCCACGCGCGATGCCACCGCGGCGGCGGCCTTGCAGCCGCCCATGCCGGCCCGCAAGCGCGAGCGCCGCCGGGTCAAAGGGGCCGCCGCGCTGGCCGTGCTGGTCCTGGCCGTGCTCGGTTTCGCCGGCTACAAGTTCGTCGCGAACGCGGGCCACGCTCCGCGGGCCACCGCGGCCACGCACCCGAAGGCCCGGGCCGGTGCGGTTCCGGTGAGCACCCCCAGCGTTCTGGTGAATCCCGCCACGGCCAGCACGGCTCCGGCGTCCCCGTCTCCCGCCAGCCCGCCGCCCCCGCGGGTGCTGGCCCCGGCCAGCGTGGCCGCGTTCGGCCCGGGCGGCACCGCCGACGGCGAGAATCCTCGGTACGCCGCGCTGGCGGTGGCCGGCCATCCCGCCACCCCCTGGTACAGCTACGTGTCCGCCAGCCCGGGCTTCTCCGGCCCGGCGCCCGGCACCGGCCTGCTGCTTGATATGGGCCGGACGGTGACGGTCACCTCAGTCCGGGTGTCCCTGGACGGCGACCGCGGCGCCGCCCTCCAGCTGCGGGCGGGCGCTAAACCCATCCTGTCCTGGCTGCCCCCGGTCGCCAGCATGTCCGGCGCCAGCGTGTCCGGCGCCAGCGTGTCCGGCGCCAGCGGCACGCTGCTGCTGCAGCCCCGCGCCCCGGTGCAGGTCCGCTACGTCCTCATCTGGTTCACCCAGCTGCCCCCCGACCTGGCCGGCAGCTACCAGGCCAGCGTCTACCAGGTGACCGTCCAGGGCCAGCCTTAGCGTTGTACCACGCGCTGGTGGTACAGTTTCGGCATGACGGATTACCAGGTCATCGACCGGATCAACGAGCTGCTCGACAGTACCGACGACCAGACCGTCAATACCTCGATGCGGATACCAGCCGCGCTCAGGGATGCCGCCGCGCTCGCGGTCAATGAACTTGACCTGGCCCCGTCGACCACGGTGCTGACCGCGAACGCCCTGCGCGCGGCGTTGGAGGCGGCGGTGATGCAGGCGGTGCTTGACCGTCACTACGAGGAGCACCCGGACGCCCGCCCGACCCTGGCCGACCTGGCCATCGCGGCGGCCGAGCTGGATGGCCATCCGCTGGCCGGCCAGCCCGGCCTCCTTCGCCAGTCGGCCGCCGAGGTGCAGCGGCGGCATCCCGAGGCCGGCCCGGAGGATGTGCTGCTGTGGGCCGAGGCACGAACGAGCGCGGCAGCATGAGCCGGGTCGTCCTGCTAGACAACGAGGCGGTCCACGCCCTCGCTGACCCCGCCCACCCGAAGCACCGCCGCGTTATCAGCCATGCCGTGGTCGTAACCCGCCGCAAGGCGCGGGCCGTCCCGGTGAGTATCGCGGTGCCGTCCGCCGTCCGGGTCGAGGCCGGCTGGGATCGCACGGACCCGGCGACCCCGGCCTGGGCGTTCATCAACCGGCTGCGGATCGCCGATATCCCGCTCGATGCGAGCCACGCCGATGCCGCGGCCGCGCTCCGGACCCGCACTCGGGTTTCCGTCGCCGATGCCCACCTCGGCGCCATCATCCGGGCCTCGAATCAGGTCACCGTGCTGACCAGCGACCCCGGTGACATGCACCTGGTGGCCGAGGGCAAGCCCATCGAAGTCGTTACCCTGTAAATCCGCGCCGGGGCGCTCGAGCCGCTTCCCGCGCTTCGCCCCTGGCCGACGACAAGATCGCGCCGCGGGCCGCCGAGGTCGACCGCACGTCGGAGTTTCCCTGGGACGTGTACGAGGCACTGGTCAAGGCGGACCTGCACGCCATCCAAATCCCGGAGGCGTACGGCGGGGCTGGCGCCGACGCGATCTCGGTCGCCATCGTGATCGAAGAGGTCACGGGGTGAAGCGCTGGATCACCAACGCCGGGGTGTCGAAGTACTACACGGTGATGGCGGTCACCGATCCCGCGGCGGGCGCCAACGGGATCTCGGCGTTCGTACTCGAGGACACCGACGAGGGTTTCTCGTTCGGAACACAAGCTCGGCATCAAGGGCTCGCCGACCAGGGAGCTGTACTTCGACAACTGCGAGATCCCGGCGTCCCGGCTGATCGGCGCCGAAGGCGAAGGCGAAGGCTTCAAGATCGCGCTGCGCACGCTGGACCATACCCGGATCACGATCGCCGCGCAGGCCCTGGGCATCGCCCAGGGTGCCCTCGATTACGCGCTCGGCTACGTCCGGGAACGCAAGCAGTTCGGCCGCCCGATCGCGGAGTTACAGGGCCTGCAGTTCATGATCGCCGACATGGCGATGAAGCTGGAAGCGGCCCGCCAGTTCACCTACGCGGCGGCGGCCAGGTCGGACCGGGCGATGGACGGCGAGCGGGTTCACGACCTGACGTTTTTCTCCTCGGCCTGCAAGTGCCTGGCCTCCGACGTGGCCATGCAGGTCACCACCGACGCCGCCCAGCTCCTCGGCGGCTACGGCTACGTGAACGACTACCCGATCGAGCGGATGATGCGCGACGCCAAGATCACCCAGATCTACGAGGGCACCAACCAGATCCAGCGCCTCGTCATGGCGCGGCAGCTTCTCAAGGGCTGAAACTAGGTCGCTGACCTGGGGTTTCTCAGGCCTGACGGGCCGGGAAACGGGCAGTTCGACGCCGAGTCGAGCGGCCCGTTCTCGTGTCCGGTTTACCCGGTTGATGCCGGTTATTTCCCGTCGTTTCCGGACCCCGTGCTGAATCTATGCTGACCCTAGCGCGGCTGGGTGCGTCGCTTGCCGGGCCAGAACGCTACCTCGCACATGAACGCCATGTCGTTCATGCATCCGAGCAAGCTGCCGACCTGTTGCCGAAGCGGGCTACGCGACGCTGTCCAGAATCTCCTGTACCTGGATGAGGCACGGGCCCGCCGTCCCTCTGGGCGTGTCAAGGCAGGGTGCCGTTGACCAGTGCCACACGATTGCGCGGCGCGATCGCCGCCGCGAGCTCGTGGGCGGACGGGTTCCGCGACAGCAGCGCGAGCAAGCCGTCACGCTCGGCTTGTCCGACGAGTACCGGCACGGTGAGGAACCGGTGCACGGCTCCGTCGAACATGGCCTGGCCGAGGAGCAAGGTGCCCCGCCGTATCTTCGACAGGGACATCATCCGGTCCGCGGTGAAGAACGGCTCCCCGCCGGGCAGCGTGCGCAGCATGACACCCGCGCCGCTGCGCACATCCGTGATCTCGTGCAACCCTATGGGGACTCGGGACCACGACTCGACGAGCATTCGCTCGTCGTCCGCGAGCCAGGTGCCGCGAGTCGACAGGAACCGCCCGATTCCGCCGTAGACGAGCACCAGGTTGACGCAGAACATCGCGGTGTACTCGGTCACGTCGGCCCGCGTGACCAGCCGGGCCAGGGTTTCGGCGAAGACGGGGCGCTGTGCGTAGGACAGCAGCAGCGAGTGGATGGCCTTGGCCCGGTCGGGCAGCGGGTGCGTCTCCTCGCCGAGGCAGCACTGCTTGTACTTCTTGCCGGACCCGCACGGGCAGGGCTGGTTGCGGCTGACGGCGGACTTCGGCGGCACCAGCAGAGGCGCCATGTCGGTGCGCATCATCCGCGCAGTGTGGTGGTCGACCCGGCTCATGTACTCGTCGGCGGCGCGCGCGTCGCCGCGGGACAGCACGTACTCCCCGGCGTCCATCAGCGCCGGCTCCCAGTCGGGCCGCAGGTCCAGCACCTGGCGGACAAGCGACGCCGCGGTAGTCGAGTCCCCGCGGCCTTCCGACGCCCGCGCTTCACAGAACATTACCGCCGAACGATCCTCCAGTGACTCGGCCGCACCCCGCATCTCGGAAAGGCGCGTGGCGAAGGAGGCACCATGGGCCGTTCGGTATTCGATTTCCGATCCTACGAAGGCAAGGGCTTTCCCGCACGAGGCGAGATGATCCAGGATTAGACGCGGGTCGACGTGGTCGGGGGAGAGCAGCATGCCGAGCGCGGTGGCGGCGGTCACCGTCTCGGCGCGGCCGAGTTCACGTATGGCGCTCACGGTCCACGGGATGCCCCGGACGCCCAGGTTGCCGCCGAAGGCGTCCAGGCCCGCTTCGCGCAGCGTCACCCGCAGCGGCTGCTCCGGCGACCCGAAGATCCCCGGGTTCTCCTCGAGCACGCGGAGGACAACCTCGTCTACCGGCACGATGTGGAGCCGTGACTGACCGCGCCCGTACCGCTGGAGCGTGTCCGTGGCGGCCATCGTCGCGGCCTCGCGGAAGGCCGCGGTTGCCTTCCCGGCTGGAAGCTGTCCGGTGTGCCGGGATATTTCGATAGCTCCCTCGTGCAGTCGCAGCGCCAGGACGTCGTCGGGCTGGTAGCCGTCGAGCCACCCGTCGGGGCCGAGAAGAAACTGCCCGATCATGCCCTGCCCGATCGGCGCGTCGTCGCAGTAGCCGGGCGGCAGGTCGTAGAAGGTCGAGACCCTGAGCAGGCCGCTGATCACCCCGTCCTTCACGAGCGGCAGACTGCCCGCGATCCCGCCGTCGGGTACGGGCTCGCCCCCGGTCGCCAGCACCGCCCAGAGGGCGAGGTCGTCGTCACCGCTCAGAATCCCGGCCGACGCCTCGACATCGGTCAGCTCGTGGGTGAGGACTGCGCCTTCGGCCAGGCGCAGGTTCTTCTCCAGATCGTCTTCGGCCACCCGCAAACCGTACCTGCCCGGTGGGGCGGCAAGCGCGGGATGAGCCAGGGATGAGCCACTGCAATATCGGCGTGCTCGCCTCCCCGTTCATGTGCGCCGCGCTGGTCATCGGCGTCGATCCGTTCACGGTCTCCACCACCCCGATCCGGCCGGCCCGCTACTACAGCAACTTCAAGGACGGGCGCTTTTCCCGCCTTATCCAGCCGCGGCTGAGCCCGAC
>ODAK010003633.1_pt1 | contig 15955 bp, 9 predicted proteins | sample 1539591 | NCBI WGS metagenome assembly ODAK01 (sample SAMEA3539303, study PRJEB22396) | soil metagenome | biome: tundra; feature: field; material: soil | place: USA | collected 2010-05 | depth 0.15 m
CTTTTCCGCGCTCCACCCGGCAGGCTTCTGCTCGCACCTTTGAACCTCGAACCTTGGCCATGTTTGAATTCTTCTTTAAGTATCCGATTCCGGTCTTCACCAAGGGTAAATTCCTCCTGCTGGGCGCGTGGCCCGGTTGGCTGCTGGCGCTGCTCACGGTCCTGTCGGCGGCCGGGTTGGCGTGGCTCATCTGGCGGCAGCTCCCGCGGGCGGCGCCGCGGCTGCGGAACTGGCGGGCCTGGCTCATCTGGGGACTGGAAGCGGCGATGATCGCGCTGCTGCTGCTCTTGTTGTGGGAGCCGGCGATCGCGGTGTCGGAACTGAAGTCGCAGCAGAACATCATCGCAGTGCTGGTGGACGACTCGCGCAGCATGAGCATCGCGGACGCCGGCGCGGACGGAGCCACGGCGCGGGAGACCGCCGCAGTGCAGGCGCTGGGCAGGCTGCTTCCCGGGCTCGAGAAGAAGTTCCAGACCCGCACCTATCGGCTGGACAGCACCCTGACGCGGATGGAGAAGCCGGGCCAGTGGCACGCCGATGCGGCGGCAACCCACATCAACGCGGGGCTGCGGCAACTGGTTGCAGAGACCAGCGATCTCCCGGTAGGCGCGGTGGTGCTGCTCACCGACGGCGCCGAAAACTCGGGCGGCATCGATCTGGAGACGATCAACGCGCTGCACAATCGCAGGCTGCCGGTGCAGACCATCGGGTTTGGCAAGGAAAAGGCCACCCACGACCTGGAGATCGACGACGCAGTGGTCGCCGCCAAGGCAATGGCCGACTCGCGCATGACCGCGACCGTCAGCTTTCATCAGTATGGCTATGCCGGGCAGAAGGCGACGCTCGATGTGAAGGATGGCGACAAGCTGCTCGCAACCAGGGAAGTGGCTCTGGATCGGGACGGCGTGGACCAGAGCGAAACCATGTTCTTCAACGCGGGCGACGCCGGCGTCAAGAGCATCGGCTTCGCGCTGGAGCCGCTGTCGGGAGAAGACAACACGGCCAACAACGCGGTGACAAGGCTGGTGGATGTGAGCGCGGAGCCGCGGCGGATTCTCTACGTTGAGGGCGAGCCGCGCTGGGAGTTCAAATTTATTCGGCGCGCCGAGGAGGAAGATAAAGGTGTGCAGATCGTCTCCATGCTGCGCACCACCGAGAACAAGATCTACCGCCAGGGAATCGCCGACCCCAGTGAGTTGGCCGACGGCTTCCCCACCAGGGCGGAGGATCTCTTCAAGTATCAGGCCATCATTCTCGGCAGCGTCGAGGCGGGCTACTTTACGCCAGTGCAGCAGGAACTGCTGCGCGAGTTCGTGGACAAGCGCGGCGGCGGGTTGCTGTTTCTCGGCGGCCGCTTCGCCCTCGGTGACGGAGGCTGGGCCTCGTCCAGCCTCGCGGACCTGTTCCCGACATTCCTGCCCAACCAGAAGGGCACGTTCCACCGCGAATCGGCGACCGTGCAGTTGACTCCTGCAGGCGCTGAGAGTCCCATCACGCGGCTGCTGGACGATCGCGCGGCGAATATCGATCGCTGGCGCAAGCTGCCCTACCTCAACGACTACCAGGACCCGGGCGCGCCCAAGCCGGGAGCGACGGTGCTGGCGCAGATAATGGCCGGCCATACCATGCCCCTGCTCGTCACCCAGAACTATGGTCGCGGAAAGACCGCCGTACTGGCGACCTCGGGCACGTGGCGCTGGCAGATGAACTCGCCGCTGAACGACCCTTCGCACGATCTCTTCTGGCAACAACTATTACGCTGGCTGGCGAAGGACTCGCCTGGGCAGGTAACTGCGACCATGCCGCAGCAGACGCTGATGGACGAAGGCCACGTGCAGATGACGGTGGTGGCGCGCGACCAGGAGTTCACTCCGGCTGCCGATGCACATGTATCGGCGCACGTGATCGGGCCCGACGACTTGTCGGCGATGGTGGACCTGACGCCCGTGCCGAACACTCCGGGAACCTACGCTATGGACTGGACCGCGGAAAAGCCGGGGAGCTACGTGGCGGAGGTTACAGCCGATCGCGGGAGCGACGAGCTTGGCAAGGACGTGGTCTCTTTCCGGCGCGAGGATGGAGTTGCAGAGAACTTCCACACGCAACAGAATCGCGAATTACTGGAGAAGCTCTCCGACGAGACCGGCGGTCGCTACTGGGAGCAAAGCCAGTTGGACCGGCTGCCCATGGAGATCTCGTACTCTGAGGCGGGGATTTCCGTGCGCGACACCAAGCAGCTCTGGGACATGCCCGCAGTGTTCCTGGCGCTGCTGGGGCTGATGTCGGCGGACTGGCTGCTGCGGCGGAAGTGGGGTGTCGTATGAGAGCGCGTTGCTCGCGGTTCGTTCTCCGGTGTTCGTTGCTGGCCGCGGCCTGCGGTCTTCTCTGCGCCTCAGCGCGCGCGGCTACGTTCTACGTGACGGTGGCCGGACTGGGTGGCGAGCCGGACTATGAGCAGCGGTTTACCGCCAACGCAACCGACCTGGACAAGATATTCAAGACCGCAACCGGCGCGCACGTTTACACCCTCACCGGCAAGCAGTCGACCAAGGCAAAGCTGACTGAGGTGATGGCGGAGGTGGCTCGCGACGCCAAGCCCGAAGACGACTTCGTCCTCACCCTCATCGGCCACGGAAGTTTCGACGGCTTCGAGTACAAGTTCAACCTCGTGGGACCGGACGTCTCCGCCGCGGAACTGGCCGCGCTGTGTGACAAGGTTGCGGCGAAGCGCCAGTTGATTGTGGACACCACCAGCGCAAGCGAAGGCGCAATTCCTGCACTGGAGCGGCCGGGCCGCGCGGTAATCGTAGCGACCAAGTCGGGCACGGAGAAGAACGCAACCGTGTTTGCCCGCTATTGGGTTGAGGCGTTGCAGGACCCGCTGGCGGACACCGACAAGAGCGACTCGATCTCTGCCCTGGAGGCCTTCGCATACGCGGACCGCAAGACCGCGGAGTTTTACACGTCGCAGAAGCGCCTGGCGACGGAGCATCCGGAGTTCGAGGACACCGGCAAGGGCGACGCCGTGCGCTCGCTGGCGGCAGCCACGGGACGCGAGGGCGCGCTGATGTCCACCTTCACCGTGGTGCGGATCGGCGCGGCCCAGGCGTCCATGAACGATCCGGCAAAGCGCGACCTGATGGCGAAGAAGGAAGAGCTGGAACAGAAGATCGATGAGTTGAAGTACGAAAAGGCAGCGATGGAGCCGGGCGAGTACAAGAAGGAACTTACCGCAGCGTTGCTGGAGTTGGCAAAGGTACAGGCGGAGTTGGATAAGTGAGGAAGGTTTGAGGTTCGAGGTTCGAGGAAAAGCGAATACGGAGATTCTGACCTGCAGTCAGAATGACAATCGTATGGGAATTGCGTACAAACCCGGAATACTGTTGCTGGCGCTGTTCGCAGGCGTGTGTGCCACTATGGGCCAGGCTCCTGCGCGCAAACCTGCGATGCACAGCACGGAGACGGGGGCGACGGCGAGTCCGGGGGGGTGCAGGGCGCTGCGGCTGCATGGGAAGAATGGGGAGGCGACAGATTGCTTTGAGGCGCTGAGGCGGAGTGGCGATGCATATCTGATGGCGGAGGGGTATTGGGGGCTGGGGAATTGGGAGGATGCGAAGAAGGAGTTTGAGGTTGCGATCAAGCAGCCGAAGGCTCCGGCGCTGTGGAAGGCGCGCTACGGGAGGCTGCTGCACGAGCGGTTCAATGATGTGGATTCGCCCCCGCTGTTTGGCGAGGCACTGGAGCAGGATCCCGCGTGTGCGGAGGCGCTGCTGGGGCTGGCGGAGGTGAGCGCGGCGAACTTCGATGACAAGGCGCAGGAGTATGTGGCAAAGGCGATTGCGACCGATCCGAAGCTGGTGGAGGCGCATGAACTGGCTGCGAATCTGCTGCTGGAGGACACCAAGCCGGAGGAGGCGGTAAAGGAGGCGAACGCGGCGATTGCACTGTCGCCTTATCAGGGAGGGTCTGACGCGCTGGATGCGATGGCGACCCTGGCGGCGGCGGACCTGCTGGCGGACAAGAACGCCGATGCGGACGCATGGATGGCGAAGATCAAGGCGGTGAATCCGGGATATGGCATGGGCTATGTGAGTGTAGCTCGCCACCTGGTGCTGAATCGGCGCTATCCGGAGGGAGTTGCGTATTATCGCAAGGCAATCGAAGCAGACCCGACACTGTGGGTCGCGCACTCCGAGTTGGGGATCAACCTGATGCGGCTGGGTGAGGAAGATGAGCCACGGCAGCAGTTAGAACTTGCCTACAACAACGGGCAGACAGATAAACCTACTACTAACAGCCTCAGGCTGCTCGATAGTTACAACAACTTTGTGACCACCAAAGATGGAACCACAATTCTCCGGCTATATAAGAATGAGGCCGATTTATTACGTCCCTATTTCGAAGAGCAGTTACACAAAGCCATTGCGACTTACTCAGCGAAGTACAAGATCAACCTAAGTGGGCCGGTGCAGTTGGAGGTATATCCCAACCACGACGACTTCGCCGTACGCACCATGGGAATGCCCGGGCTGGGCGCGCTCGGCGTCACGTTCGGCAATGTAGTTGCCATGGATTCGCCCTCAGGGAGGGTTCCCGGCGAGTTCAACTGGGGTGCGACCATGTGGCACGAGATGAGCCACGTATTCATTCTCTCGGCTACAAACTATCGTGTCCCTCGCTGGTTTACCGAGGGCCTGGCTGTCCACGAAGAAGGCCAGGCCGATCCAAAGTGGGCGAACCGCTTGACGCCGGATGTGGTAGCCGCGATTAAAGCCAAGAAACTGCTGTCTGTAACGCAGATGGACCAGGGATTCATCTTTCCGGAGTATCCGGAGCAGGTGCTGGTGAGTTACTGGCAGGCCGGTACTATTTGCGACTACATCAGCGAGCGGTGGGGCAATGACGCGATGATGGGAATGGTGCATTCCTTTGCCGCACTGAAGACCACGCCGGAGGCGATCCAGGATAACCTGCATGAGTCGCCGGAACAGTTCGACAAGGACTATGCCGCGTGGTTGGATAAGCAGGTCGGCGCAACCGTCGCGAACTTCGACAAATGGCGCGAACAATTGAAGGCCCTGGTGGGTATGTCGGAGGCGAAGAACGACGACGGAGTCATCGCGGCTGCGCCGGCGGTGATCAAGCTGTACCCCGAGTACGTGGAAGACGCCAATGCGTATGAGCTTTTGGCGAACGCGCAGTTAATCAAAGGCAACAAGCAGGCCGCGGCGGAGGCGCTAGCCGAGTACGAGAACCGCGGCGGCGAGAGCCCCGGCGCGCTGAGGAAGTTGGCGTCCCTCCAGGTCGATTTGGGGCATCCAAAGGAAGCAGCCGCAACCCTCGATCAGCTCAACTTCATCTATCCCGAGGATGAGGACCTGCATCGCAAGCTGGGCGGGTTGTGGCTGGCGCAGGGCAACAATGCAGGTGCGGTGCGGGAGTACCAGGCCGTGCTGGCAATGAAGCCGCTGGATATTGCGTCTGCGGAGTTCGATCTGGCGAAGGCATACTACGCCGGGGGCGACAAGGCGAAGGCGGAGGACAGCGTGCTGGCCTCGCTGGAGGCGGCTCCGGGGTTCAAGGACGCGCAGAAGTTGTTGTTGGAGATAGAGGCAGGGAAGAGCGGACAGAATTCAGATGCGGTTACAAATCAACCGAAGTGAACGAGAGAGGAAGCGAGCATGGGCGCAATTGCTGGATTGAATCAGGACGCGGCGGAGTTGCAGCAGCGCATTGAGCGCTTCCAGGCGGTGCGCGACGGCATCCTGGCACAGGTGCGGCAGGTCATTGTCGGGCAGGACGATGTGCTCGATCAAATCTTGATCGCGTTATTTGTCGGCGGCCACTGCCTCATCACCGGCATGCCGGGCACGGCGAAGACGCTGATGGTGCGGACGATCGCGCAGACGCTGGGGCTGACCTTCAAGCGCATCCAGTTCACGCCGGACCTGATGCCGTCCGACATCACCGGCACGGACATCATCGAAGAGGACATCACCACCGGCCATCGCAAATGGACGTTTGTCGAGGGCCCGCTCTTCGGCAATGTCGTGCTCGCCGACGAGATCAATCGCACTCCGCCCAAGACCCAGGCCGCGATGCTGGAGGCGATGCAGGAGCGCTCCTGCACCGTGCGTGGACACAACTACAGGTTGCCGGCGCCGTTCTTCGTGCTGGCGACGCAGAACCCGATCGAGTTGGAGGGCACGTATCCGCTGCCGGAGGCGCAATTGGACCGCTTTCTGTTCAACGCGGTGCTGGATTATCTCAGCGCCGGCGAAGAGCTGAAGGTAGTCGACCTGACCACCGCGACCAAGGACCCGCAGATCTCGGCGGTGACCAACGCCGAGGAGTTACTCGAGTTTCAGCAACTGGTGCGCATGGTGCCCATCGGCGAATCGATCGCAAAGTACGTCGTGAATCTGGTGCGGGCAACTCGGCACAAGAGCGAGAACGCGCCCGACTTCGTGAAGAAGTATGTGAACTACGGCGGCAGCATCCGCGCAGCGCAGTTTATTGTGCTCGCCGCAAAGGCCCGGGCGCTCAGCCGCCGCCGCTACCATGTGACCTACGAAGACGTCACGGCGCTGGCTATCCCCGTACTGCGCCACCGCATCTTGCTGAACTTCCACGCTGAATCGGAGCGGATTGATCAGGATGAGATTTTGACGCGGCTGATCGCGCACCTGCCGCCGCCAAGAGAAAGTTGAAGGTTTGCTGGTTGTCAGTTGGGTAAGTCAGCGGAGGCGCAATGCTGCAGCGGTTTCTCGATCCCGCAGTGCTCCACGGCATATCGAGCCTGGACCTAGTCGCGAAGACGGTAGTGGACGGCTTTGTCGCAGGCCTTCACCGCTCGCCGGACTTCGGCTTCAGCCTGGAGTTCGCGGAGTATCGTGCCTACGCGCCGGGCGACGACCTGCGCCATGTCGACTGGAACCTGTTTGCGCGTACCGAGCGCTGTTATCTCAAGCGCTACCGCGGCGAGACCAACACCCAACTCACGCTTCTGCTGGACGCGAGCAACTCGATGAAGTTCACCAGCCACGCGGTCAACAAGATGGACTACGCGCGCTACATGGCGGCATCGCTATGTTATTTGGCGCTCCATAATCAGCACGACCCAGCGGGCTTGATCGTGTTCGACGATGAAGTCCGCAACTACATCCGTCCGTCCACGCGGCAGGGGCAGTTATACCGGCTCCTCGCAGGGTTGGAGCAGGCGGAGCCCGCGGCGCGCACCGACTTTGGCAAGCCCATGCGGCACTTCCAGCAGTTCTTGAATCGCCGCGGGATCGTGATTGTCATCTCGGATTTCTACGAGCAGCCGGAGACCATCGTAAAGGCGATCGAGCCGCTGCGCTTCCACGGCAGCGAAGTTGTGCTCTTCCACGTGCTCGACCCCAAGGAGATCTATCCGGAGATGAAGGGGCCTGCGATTCTCGTCGACCTTGAGACCGACCGCAAACTCGAGGTAATTCCCGATTATGTGAAGACGGAGTATCGCGCCAAGATGGACAACCACCTGGAGCAGATGCGCGACCGCACCCAGGCGGCGGGAATGGGCTATCACCTGCTTACCACCGACAAGCCTCTGGACCGCACGCTGACGGAATACCTCACGTTGCGGCGCTCCGGCCGCATATCCGGACTGGGAGGCGCGTGATGGGGCTCCTGGCACCATGGTTTCTGGCTGGGCTGCTGGCGATGGGACTGCCGGTGTATGTGCATCTTCTGCGCAAGCAGACCACGGTGCCGCGCCTGGTAAGCTCGCTGATGTTCTTCGAGCAGGGAACCCAGAGCTCGGTGCGCCACCGCAGGCTGCGCTATCTGCTGCTGTTCGCACTGCGGGCAGCTCTGGTACTGCTGCTCGCGTTGGCGTTCGCGCGGCCGTTCTTCCGCCATAAGTCAGTGCTGGCGAGCGATAAGCTGCTGCTGGTTGCCGTCGACGATTCGTTCAGCATGAACGCGTCGGCTGGAGCGGGTGCTGCGGGCACGAAGCTCGATGAGGCGAAGCGTGGCGCGCTCTCGATCCTCTCCGCCAAAGCGCCCGGGCAGAAGGCGCAGGTCATTGGGCTTGGCGGCCAGATGCGCTTGCTGACGCAGCCAACGGAGGATTCATCCCAATTGCGCGCGGCCGTGCAAGCTATCGGCCCCGGCGACGGTCACGACAACTTCGGCGAACTGGGGCGTGGCATGCGTGCGCTGGCGGAGACCGTGCACACGCCGATGGAGCTCGATCTCTTCAGCGATATGCAGGAGTCGAACATGCCCGGCAACTTTGCGGACATGGTAATGCCCGGAAACGTAACCCTGCTGCTGCATCGCGTTGGTTCGTCGGCCGCGACCCCCAACTGGACAGTCGAAAGCGTGGAGGCGCCTGGGCAATTGGTCGACACCAAAAAGGCGCGCGTGCTTGCGGTGATCGCGGGGCATGAGACGCCTGCGGCCACACGGACGGCCTCACTCGTGGTCAACGGCAACACCATTGCGACCAAGAAGGTCGACATTCCCGCGAACGGACGGGCGACGGTCGCGTTCGAGGGCCTCGATGTGCCCTATGGCGAAAGCCGGTGCGCGGTGCGTATCGATGCGGCCGATGGATTTCCCAATGACGATGCCAGCAACTTCGCCGTGAAGCGCGCTGACCCCGAGCGCGTTCTGTTTGTGCATCGGGGATCGGACACGCGCTCGCCGCTCTACTTCGGCGCGGCGCTCGCAGCCGCGGCGCAGGCTTCATTTGTGCTCCAGCCCATCACGCCGGAGCAGACTTCGGACATCGATCCCACCAAGTATGCATTCGTGGTGCTCTCGGATGTTCCCTCGGTGCCATCGATTCTGGAGAACACACTCATCCGCAATGTGCAGGATGGTGGCAGCGTGCTGGTTGCCACAGGCATGGCGGATTCGCATCGCGAGCACATTCCGGTCTACGGCGGCAATGTGGCGGACGGCCACTTCTATGCGCGTGGGTCGGCGGAGGATGCAGGCTTCACGACGGTAGGCGAGGCGGACGCCGCGCATCCGTCAATGAGGGACGCGAACAGTTGGGAAGGCACAAAGTTCTTCTACGCGGCCGCGGTCGACCCCGGCAACGCGCGCGTTGTGGCCCGGCTGGCGGACGGAACTCCGCTGCTGGTGGACAAGCAACGCGGCGAGGGCCATGTGCTGCTGTTCGCCTCGGGCTTCGACAACCTCACCAATGATCTGCCGGTAAACCCAGCGTTTGTGGCATTTGTGGACCAGACCGCAAAGTACCTGTCTGGCGAAGAGCGCGCGCGCGGCGCGCGCGTGGTGGATTCGTTTGTGCAGTTGCGGAACCCGGTGAATCGAGAGTCGGGCGCCGCGGCAAGCAAAGCCACGGTCGACATCGTCGGACCCGATGGAAAGCGGCCCCTGACGCTGAAGGAGGCAGCCGCAGCGGAGTCGTTCCAGCTGGCGCGCGCAGGCTTCTACCAGATTCAGTTTGCCAATGGCCGCGATGCCCTGATCGCAGTGAATCCCGACCCGCGCGAGTCCGATCTGGCGACCATTCCGGACGATGTTCTCAAACTCTGGACCGGCGCCACGGGGACGGGGTCGGCCGAGACGGCAACAGAATCCGCGGCGCAGGCGGAAAACAACGTGTCGAGCCTCTGGTGGTGGGTTATGCTTCTAATATTGGGGGTTGCGCTGGCGGAATCGGGGCTTGCCAGCCGTTACCTGGGTACGCAGCGGGAGGAACTATGAGCAAGCGGCAGCAGCTCAACCTCTACATCCAGCAAGTGCAGCAGAGGCTACGGCTGGACGCCGGCCTGCGGGGGGCAGCGGTCGTAACGCTTGCCGCGCTCGCCGCGACGGTCATTCTCACCCTCATCTTGAATGCGTACGCCTTTCCGGCAGGCGGGCTCGCGCCCGCGCGATTGGTGCTGCTTGCCGTCGTGGTGGGGGCGGTGTGCTTCGGGCTCGCCGTGCCGCTTTGGCGGCTCAACGTGCGGCGTTCGGTGGGCCGCGCGGAGGCTGCGTTTCCCGAGTTCCAGCAGCGGCTGGTTACGTTCTCCGAGAAGGAAAACGAAGATGCGCCCGCACCCCAGAGCGAGCTTTTCCTCGAACTCCTCGCCGCCGACACGCTCAAGGTCGCCGACTCCGGCGCCGCGCGTCCGGAGGGCTTGGTGCCGCGCAAGCGGTTGATGTGGCTGCTCGGCGCAGGCGTCGTCTGCGCCGGCGTGCTGGTGTGGATGATCGCCGCGCGCCCGGGCTTCATGGGGTATGGAGCTTCGCTGTTGTGGACCGGCCCGCGCGAGGATGTGCCGCCCATCTATCAAATTGTGGTGACGCCCGGGGACGCCGCCGTGCGCCGCAATAGCGACGAGATGGTGACCGCGCAGGTCAAAGGACTCTCGACCAGCAAGGTCAATTTGTTTGCCCGCTACGCGAGCGCGTCCAAATGGGAGTCCGTCGCAATGCAACCGCAGATGGACGGCTCGGGCTTCCAATTCTTGTTCGCCGGCCTGCCCGAAAACGTCGAGTACTACGTGCAGGCCGGCGCAGCCACTTCGAAGCACTTCAAATTCCGCGTGGTCGATCTGCCGTCGGTCAAGTCGATGCAGGTGACCTATCACTATCCCAAGTGGACCGGCCTGCAGACCGTCTCCGAGGAGCAGGCGGGCGATCTGCGCGCGCTGGAGGGAACCGATGCGACGCTGACCGTAACCATGACCGCCCCGCTGAAGGACGGGATGTTCGCGCTCGATGACGGGCAGGACGTGCATCTTACGGGCGGCGGCGGCAATGTCTACCACGGCACCATCCACATGGAGAAGGATGGCGCCTATCACGTCGCCGCAACCGATGAAGGCCAGCAGGTGCGCCTCTCGGAGGACTACTTCATCTCCACCAGCAAGGCGAACCCGCCGGAGATCGCAATCAACCGGCCCGCGGGGGACTATCGCGCGAGCCCGATCGAAGAAGTCACTGTCGGCGTCAAGGCCGGAGCGGATTTCGGCCTGACCCACGTGAGCCTCCATTACTCGGTCAACGGCGGCGCGGACCAGACCGTGAACATCCTCAAGCAGCCGGGCGCGAAGGATGCGAGCGGAACCGCGACGTTGAGCCTCGAGGACTTCAAGCTGCAGCCGGGCGATGTGGTCAGCCTTTACGCTACTGCGAAGGACAATCACGCCGAGTCGAAGACCGACATCAGCTTCATCCAGGTCGACCCGTTTGAGCGCGAGTTCTCGCAGTCGCAGCAGAGCGGCGGCGGCGGTGGCGGCGGGGGGGGCGGCGGCCAGCAGAACAACCAGACCGACATTGCGCGGCGCGAGAAGGAGCTGATCGCGGCAACCTGGAAGCAGGTCAACGCGAAGGGTACGACTCCCGAGCAGGCAGCAGCCATGGGCAAGACGCTCTCCGAAGCCCAGGCCACGCTGAAGCAGCAGGCGCTGGCGCTCAGCGCGCGCATGCAAACCCGCGATCTCTCGCAGGCGAACGAGGAGTTCAACAGCTTCGACAAGGACATGGAGCAAGCCGCTGCCGGCATGCAGCCCGCCGCCGACAAGCTGAAAGCGATGCAGTGGCAGGAGGCAATGCCCATCGAGCAGAAGGTGCTGCAGGCGCTACTGCGCGCCGAGGCGACCTTCCGCCAGATCCAGGTGGCATTCGGGCAGCGCGGCGGCGGTGGTGGTGGAGGCGGTGGCAGCTCCGGCCGCGACCTGGCCAGCCTCTTCGACCTCGAGATGGACACGGAGAAGAACCAGTACGAGACCGCACAGACGGCTTCTCCCGCGGAGCAGCAGCAGAAGAAGGTGGACGACGCGCTGGCGAAGCTCGACGCGCTCGCCAAGCGGCAGGAGGAACTCGCGCAGAAGCAGGGCAACCAGGCGCAGAACTTCCAGGAACGCTGGCAGCAGGAGATGCTCCGTCGCGAGGCGGAACAACTGCAGCGCGAGATGGAGCAGATGCAGGGTCAGCAGGGCCAACAACAGGGCCAGCAGAGCGCGAACGGCCAGCAAGGCCAGCAAGGGCAGTCGGGACAGTCAGGTCGGCAGAGCGGGCAGTCGAGGTCCGGGCAGGCATCCGGCTCGCAATCGGCTCGCAATGGCACGCAGGACGGCAACACCGATCCTCGCGTGAGCCAGGCGCTGGAGCGGTTGCGCGCCGCGAATGACGCGATGAGCCGCGCCGCCGGGCAGCAGGGAGCCCAGCAGAGTGCCGCGGAGACCAAGCAGGCCGCCGACCGCCTGCGCGAAGCTACGGATTTGCTGGGTGGTGCGCAGAAGCAGCAGGCATCCACCAAGCTCGACCAGCTCGGGCGCGATACGGACCGGCTCTCGAAGGAGGAGGCCGCGCAGGCAGACCGCGTGCGCAAACTGGCCGCCGCGGGCGAAGCAATGCAAGCGAAGAGCGCGGCGGGCAACTCGCCCAGCGCGGCGGACGTTGCTGCCGCGGAGAAAGAGCGGGAGAGCCTCGCGAACGATCGCCAGCAGATGTCCAGCGATCTCGAGAAGCTGCAGAGGAGCATGCGGGACACGGCGCGCGAGTTGGCTCCGACCCAGCCGGGTGCCGCGTCGAGTCTGCGCGATGCGTTGAGCGGGATGGACCAGACCGACCTCACCAACCTGGTGCAGCGCACCGCGGACTGGCTGCGCAGCGGCATCAATCCGAATTCCAACGGGACGGAGACGGAGATCGCCACCGGGCTGAAGAAGCTTGACGACCAGGTACGCAAGGCGGCGCAGGCCGCCGGCTCCGGGCAGAATGCGCGCGGCCAGGACAATGGATCACAGACCGCAGCGCTCGACCACGTCGACCGCCTGCGCAGCCAGATCGAAAGCCTGACCGGCGGTAGAAACGGCCAGCGCCCCGGACAAACTGGCCAGCCCGGTCAGAACGGACAGCAAGGCCAGAACGGCCAACAGGGCCGCGCCGGGCAACAAGGTCAGGGCCAGCCGGGCCAGCGCGGACAGCCCGGCCAGCAAGGACAGGGCCAGCAAGGACAGGGACAACGGGGTCAGGGTCAGCAGGGCCAGGGCCAGCAAGGGCAAGGCCAAAACGGTGAGAGCCAGCAGGGCGGCCAAAACGGTCAGGGCGGCCAGCCGGGGCAGGGAAATCAAATTGCCCAGGGCGGTAACCGGCAGGGTGGACAGATTGGCCAGCGCGGCGGCCGGCAAGATCAGCCGATGGGCGGCGAGTACGTAAACGGCCCGCTGCGTGGCGGCGGCGGCAGCACCGACGCCAACCTCAACGTCGACACCGGCGGCCAACGCTACAGCTCTTCGCGGAACCCGAACGCGCCGCAGATCGGACCCAATCCCGCGGATACGCAGCGCTTCATTCAGCAGGGCATGAATGAGTTGACCCAGCTCCGTCAGGACGCCAAGGGCGATGCCGCCGCGCAGAAGGAGATCAACGACCTCGAGAAGGAGATGCAGAACCTTGATCCATCGCGCTTCCCCGGCAACCCGGCGATGGTGGATGAGCTGCATGCCAAGGTACTGAACGACGTCGACAAGCTGGAGTTGCAACTCCGCCGCGATCCGAATGCGCCGCAGGCAGGCCAGGCTCACACCGCCGCACCGCCCGCAGTTCCGCCCGGCTACGAGGACGCGGTCGCCGAGTACTATCGCCGCCTCGGCAAAGGCCAGTAAGCCCCGCTCGCGATACGATGATTGGGTGGCTAACAGTGATGTGATTCGAATTGTGCGCGCGCGCGTGCTCGATGTGCGCTTCCCGACGTCCCGCGCGCGAATTGGCTCCGACGCGGTAAATAGAGACCCCGACTACTCAGCCGCCTACTGCATCCTCGAAACGGATGCCGGGCTGGAAGGCCACGGGCTCACCTTCACGCTCGGCCGCGGCAACGAGCTCTGCGTAGCCGCGCTCCGCTACCTTGCCCAGCAAGCCGTAGGCCGAACCCTCTCCTCAATCACCGGCGACCTCTGCGCCTTCTCGCGCCTGCTCACCGACGACAGCCAGTTCCGCTGGCTCGGCCCGGAAAAAGGCGTAATCCACATGGCTGCCGGCGGCCTCATCAACGCCGTGTGGGACCTCTACGCCAAGGCCGAGCGCAAGCCCCTCTGGCGCCTGCTGGCGGAGATGCCGCCCGAGCAGCTCGTCTCCGCCATCGACTTCCGCTACATCGACGACGCACTCACTCGCGAGCAAGCCCTGGATATCCTCACCCGTAGCCAGGTCAGCATGCCGGAGCGTCTGCAGCGCCTTGAAGCCGAAGGCTATCCCGCCTACACCACCTCCGCCGGCTGGTTCGGCTTCAGCGATCAGCAGGTGCGTCAGCTCTGCCGCGAAGCCCTGGCCGAGGGTTGGACGCACTTCAAGCTCAAGGTTGGCGGCGAGCCCGCGGACGACCTGCGCCGCGCGTTGCTCATGCGCGAAGAGATCGGCTGGCAGAACAAGCTCATGGTCGACGCCAATCAGAAGTGGGGCGTCGACCAGGCCATCGTCCGCACTCGCATGCTCGCCCCGGCCAACCCCTACTGGATGGAAGAGCCCACCAATCCCGACGACATCCTCGGCCACGCGCGCATCCGCCGCGAAGTTAAACCCGTCCGCATCGCCACCGGCGAGCACTGCCACAATCGCGTGATGTTCAAGCAGCTCTTTCAGGCCGAGGCCATCGACGTCTGCCAGATCGACGCCACCCGCGTCGCCGGCGTCAACGAGAACCTCGCGGTACTCCTCATGGCGGCGAAGTTCGGCGTTCCGGTCTGTCCGCACGCCGGTGGGGTCGGCCTCTGCGAGTATGTCCAGCACCTCTCGTTCTTCGATTATTTACGTGTCTCGTGCAGCATGGAAGATCGGGTGATCGAATTCGTCGATCATCTGCACGAACATTTTCTCGACCCCGTCCGGATGGTGCGCGGGCGATATCAACTCCCCCTCCGCCCGGGATATAGCATCGAAATGAAGCCCGAATCGCTTGCCGCGTACAACTTCGACGGCGGCTCGGCATGGAAGGAGCTCGCATGAAGCTGGTGACGTTTGTAGAGCGCGACTGGGGCCCCCGCCCCGGCCTCTTAGTTGGTGGCGGCATCGTCGACCTCAGCAGGGAGGGCTTCCGCGATTCCACCGCATTCATGGCCGCGGCGCCCAGCGTGCAGGTCGACGTGGCGCATTCGAAACCCACCGTTGCGATGGACAACCTGAAGCTGATGGCGCCGGTTCCTGCTCCGCCACGCATCTTCGGCATCGGCGTCAACTACGCCGAGCACGCGAAAGAGTCTCAGACGGAGCCGCAGAAAGTCCCTACCGTCTTCATCGTCCTGTCGTCGGCGGTCGTCGGCCCAGGTGCCAACGTGATCCTGCCGAAGGCAAGCTCGAAGGTGGACTACGAGGCCGAGCTCGCCGTAGTCATCGGCAAGCCGGGGTACCAGGTTCCTGCCGCCCACGCGATGGACCACGTCTTCGGTTACACCGTCATGAACGACGTCAGTGCGCGCGACGTCCAGCGTGCCACTACGCAGTGGTCCCTGGGCAAGAGCTTTCCGACGTTCGCTCCGATGGGACCGTGGGTGGTCAGCAAGGACGAGATTCACGATCCGCATGCCCTCGCCATCAGCCTCACCATCGGCGGCGAAAAGCTGCAGGACTCTAACACCGGCCTGATGATCTTCAGAATTCCCGCGCTCATCGAGTACATCTCCGGCATTGTGCCGCTGCAGGTCGGCGACGTCATCAGCACGGGAACCCCGGCCGGCGTCGGCATGGGCCGCAATCCGCAGCGCTGGCTCAAGCCCGGCGAGGAGATGGTCATCCAGATCGAACATATCGGCGAACTCCGCAACCAACTGGTAGCGGAATAGCGCCAATCCTCGCCTGCCGCAGCGAGACGGACCCGACCTCGTGCCGCGTCCTTCAGCGCCCGTAAGTCACCGTGGAAAAGTGGCTTGCAACCCCGTTAGGGCGCACCCGCCGATGCTGATAGAATCGATTGAATCAATTCGCAGAATTGTGGAATCAAGCA
>ODAK010003635.1_pt1 | contig 15948 bp, 13 predicted proteins | sample 1539591 | NCBI WGS metagenome assembly ODAK01 (sample SAMEA3539303, study PRJEB22396) | soil metagenome | biome: tundra; feature: field; material: soil | place: USA | collected 2010-05 | depth 0.15 m
TGCGGAATGATCAGGGCCGCCCCGATGAGCACGGTAACCACGGCGGTGCCCTCGGCCAGGCGGGTCAACGGTGCCCGCCAGGTGGCGCCGGTCAGCCGCAGGATCGCCGAGACGACCGCCCCGCCGTAGCTGACACCAATGAAGGTGATGACGTCGGCGATGTAGATCGCCCAGAAAGCGTGGTCGTTGTAGCCGGCCACTCCCATCCCACCCGCGAGCTGGACGACCCAGGCGGCGATGCCAGCCGCGACGATCAGGCTCAGAACGCAGATGGTCAGCCACCACAAGCGGCTCGGCTTACCGAAAGGGCGCAGGGACGCCTCACGAGCAAGTGTGGCCGTGGGAATCAGGGCCGACGCTCGCGTTGTCGATGCTGGCGCTGGCACAGCTTGCGTGGTCATACCTGGTCTCCGATGTTCTGGCCGTGGCCGAGGATGTAGTAGACGCGCGGGTTGGTCCCGAGCTCCTCCTTGAACCGCACCGCGTCGTTGTCCCTGAGGAACTGGGAGAGCACCACGGTGTTGCCCGGTCCGTTGACAGCGACGTCGGTGACCAGGTCGCCGATGTACAGCACACCCATCGGGCATCCCGCCACGCAGGCGGGTAGCTCACCGTGTGGCAGTCGGTCGGCGCAGAACACGCACTTGCCGACGGTGCCCTTTTGCGGGACCGGCATCTGAGGTGTCGCGGGCATGGGCATCCGCGCGGCTGGCAGTGGGTCGGTCCAGTTGAAATAGCGAGCCTCATACGGGCAGGCAGCCATACAGGCACGCGACCCGACGCAGGCGTCCACATCGACCAGGACCAGGCCCTCGTCGGTACGCACGTTGGCCCCGACCGGGCAGATATACATACAAGGAGCGTCCTCGCACATCATGCAGGGGCGCGGCATATGGTATGTCCCGCCGGCGCTGTCGGTCATACCGAAGACCTTGATCCAGGTCTGCTCTTCGCGAAGCCCGTGGCGCTGCTGACAGGACTGCGTGCACACCTCGCAACCGTCGCAGTGGCGCAGGTCGATGACCATGCACCAGGCGTGCGCGGGAGTCTTCGTACCCTTGGTCGTGGATACCGTGTGGGCCGCACGTGGCGTGGTTGCCGCCTGCGCGTCGTCCCGGTAGCTCACCATAGTGAGGGCGCCGGCCGTTGCCACCACACCCGCGGTGGCCAGAAGGTTACGCCGGCTCAGGAACTTGCCAACCTGCTGGGCGACTTCCGGGGGAAGACCCGCTGGCACCTGCAGATCGGTTGTACGGGGCTTCATCTCGTTCTCCCTTGCGATCATCTTCGGTTCACTTCTTGGTCAGGAGCCGGGCTCACGGCTCACGCAGCGTTATCCCTGCCCATGCCACCAGTAACGACAACACCGTCCAGACCACCATGGAGCCGCAGACCACGAGTGCGGCCAGCGAGGTACCGACGCTGTTGTCCAGGTAGGCACCGAAGGGGCCCAGGGTCAGCGCATCGGCGCCCGAAGCCAGCACCATCAGAATCCGTCCCGCCTCCAGTGGGTTGAGCAGGACACCAACGAACAGTCCGAACGAACCCAGATGGACCGCGGCGGCAACACCCGCCAGGACCAGGTCAATGGCGAAGGCGAACAGGAACCACAGCCCCATGGACACACCCAGGGCCTGCAGGCGGCTGCCTGCCAGCGCCGAGATGGCGACGCCGATGGCTACGGAGACAACGCCCACGCCCAGGGCCGACCCCACTATGGCCAAGAGCGGGCCGACGTCAGCGGCCCCGGCTACACGGGCGAGCAGGAGCGCGCAGGCACCGAACCCGAAACCGATGGTGAGCCACACCGCCCCAACCAGGCCGAAGAAGACGCCGCAAACGTGTTCGAGGCGGGACAGCGGCTGGACGAGCATCAGCGGGAGCAGGCTTCGTTCTCGCGCCGATGAGAGGCTGTTGGCGCCGAGCATCATCCCCATCAGTGGCGGGAAGAGGATGGCAAGGTTGATCAGCGACCCCGTGCCGGGACCAACACCGGCCAAGCCCAGGCCGCTCACCGAACGCAGACCCAGCAGGGTCGCCAGCACGCAGACCACGGTGAACGTCAGGGCGGTCCCCAAGACGAGGCGCCCTCGCACCGCCAGGCGTAGCTCCCATCCGGCGACGGCGAACATACCGGAAAGATTCATCCTGAGCTCCTCGACATCGAATGTTGGGTCCCCATGGCCGGCAACGGTCGAAGCGAGTCCACTGTGCCGTCGTGGACGACCCGCCCGTGGTCGAGAAGCACTGCCCGGTCCGCGACGCCGGCCAGCTCGTGACGCAGCAGGCTTGTGACCAACAGCGGCATCGCGATCAACGCGGTGCCTCCGGCTGCCCGCAGTGCCTGGATGGTCTCCCACAGCGATGCGGTGTGCCCCTCGTCCAGGCTCGCCGTTGGCTCATCGAGCAGGACCACCGGCGGGGAGCCAAGGAGCGCGACCGCCAGCGCGACCCGTCGCCTCATCCCACCCGAAAGGGTGCCGATGCGGCGGTCGAGCCCGGGCAGAAAACCTTCAGTCAGCGGCACAGCCGCGGCAAGTTCTTCCGGTCCGCCCACGCTGACTCCCCGCAGGCTGGCAAAGAAGGCGATGACCTCACCGACCGTCACCGCCTCAGGCAGGGCGACGAGCTGCGGTAGGTAGCCGATCAGGCCTCGACCACTTGCGGATCTGGGGGTCGCGCCCAAGACCTGCACCGTCCCCTGGAAGGCGGTGAGCCCGGCGACACAACGCAGCAGCGTGCTCTTGCCGGACCCGTTCGCCCCCACGAGAAGAGCGATGTCTCCCTTGCGAAGGTCTATGGACACGTCGTCGAGGACGACCTGCGAACCAAATGCCTTGCTCACTCCGTCAATCTCCAGCGGTTCAGCGTCCTGCGACGGCTGCCGCGTGTACGTAAGAGTCATAGCGTGGGCCTTCCTAGGTGGGGCCGGCGGCGCCTCGTGCAACCCAGCAGGACCAGCGAGCAGACGGCCAGGCTGGTCGCACCCAGCAGCCCGGTCCCAAGCGCCATGTGGACGGTGGCGGACGGCTGCGACGGGAGCGACGGCGATCGGGGGTCGACGATCGGGAAGCGGTCGACGGACACGGGTTGCTGACCGGCCATTCGTTCCTCGACGGCCCGAAGGAGAGCAAAGGATGGGCTGGAGGCGAGGGCCATCAGGTCGGGGTCGTTGGCCAGTAGGTTGCCGGCCGCCGCACCCTCAACCTCGGCAGTTTGGCCGATGGCGTTTCCCGGACGCTGGTAGCCGCGGTAGTCACTCCAGTAGTTGCCCACGCCGTGGCTGCTCCAGGCCGAGGTGCCCCCGTTCCCGTCGGGGCCGAGGCCCAGAACCTGCACGGTGTTCTCGACGAGGCTGTTCTGCGACAGGATGGCGTTCGCGTCCGGAAAGAGACCGACCCCGACCTGGTTCAGAGCAATGGTGTTGAGCTCGACTGCCGTGGGCTGAGGATCGCCCTGCGGCCCCTCGATCTGCACTCCTACCCGGTCGCTGACAATGACGTTGCGCAGCAGGCGCACGGCGCTGACATCGAGGAACAGAGCGCCGTAGCCGGTGTCGGGTGACTGCTCATCGCGGATGACGTTTCCCTGCAGCGTGACCGGACCGCCGTACATCATCACCGGACCAGACTCGTCGGCGGTGAAGCGGTTGCCGGTCACGGTCACGTCGACGGCGTACATCTCGTGTATGGCGTAGCGGCCGCGGACGACACTATTGCACTCGAGCCTCTCGGCGCTGCCATACTCCATGTAGATGCCATCGCGCACGTCGCTGATGGTGTTCCCGGAGACCACTGGGCGGATCGCGTTGTACAGGGAGACACCGTCACCTCTTCCAGGCATCGCGGCACCCATCACCATCCCGGCGGTATCAGAGGTCATTCGGGGCGACTCACCGGACGCGGCCACCTGTTTGCGTCCCTCGATGACGTTGCCGAGGATGTGCGCATCGCTAACACCCTCGACCCAGATACCGGTGTACGTGTCACGGATGTGCAGATGCTTCACAGTGACGCGATCGGCTTGAACGCTGACGCCTGCGGGGTTGTCGACGGGTCCCGGTCCGCTGCCCTCGATCGTGAGGTCGCGTACGGTGGTCCCTGCGGCACGGATGGTCAGGACCGTGCCGGTCCCGTCGCCGGCAAGGATGGGATTGCCCACTCCCACGAGAGTTACCGGACGGTCGATCACGAGCGCACCCCCGTAGACGCCCGACGGAACCGTCAGGGTGCCGCCCGAGGGTGTACGAGCGAGACGGTCCCGCAGCTCCTGCATCGAATGATGCGATGGGCTGCTGCCCGCCATGGCGGGCATCCCCGCCATAGTGCCGGGCACGCCCGCCATGTCGCTGGGGGCGACCGTAGTCGACCCTTCATTACCGGTCCCCGCGGCGGCCGCAGCTGGAGCACACATGGTTGGGGCGACCGCTGCTGTGTGCGAACGGACCGAGCCCAAAGCCCAGGACGGCCCGACGACAAGCATCAGCGCGGCGACGGCAACAGCGGCCACCGATATGACGCCGACGCGCAGGCGATTCATGGCACCTTCAGCTCCCTAGCGACCGTCTCCGCATCGGTCCCCTCAACGCCCGTTGGTGCCACTCTGGCTGGCTGCCCTGCACTGCGCGTCAGACGCCGGGCGGCAAAGGGCGCTGAGGTCACCAACGCGGCTGCGAGTGCGATGAGGACCAGGGCCCAGCCGGGATAGGCCCAGAGGGTGAAGTTCATCAGGGACGTCGGACCGACCACCCGAGGCGTGAAGGGCGGCACGCGGATCGCCGCCGTGGGGTCCAGGGTGTGGCCGGTCTGCCACAGGCGGAACTGGACGTCGGCCAGGGCTCCCACCGGCATGAGCCAGAGCGTCGCGCAGGCGAGCCGCCGCAGCCAGCGTCTCCTGGTCGCCACGGCCAGGCCGGCTGCCAGCATCCCGAGCAGGATAGCCAACGGCCAGAGCTTCATCTCGGGCATGCCGACGAAGTTGAAGGGGGGCATGCCGATGTAGTGGGAGAGCTCCTTGATCTCGCTTAGGTCGCCCTGGACTTTGCTGCCATAGGCAGCGATGTTGAGTCCTTGTGGGTACTGGGGAGCAGAGAACTGCGCCCGCCAGATGGGCAACTGTCCTGCCACGAGCAGCAGCACAGCGGCCGCAAGGCCGAAGGCGGTCCGGACAAGGGCGGGAAGGTTGGCGTGCTCTGTCCCGCTTCGGCGGATCACCCGATCCGGCTTGTCCGCGGCGGCCTCAACGCTCTTGTGTTGGCTCATGAGACTGTCAGCGTCCCCTTCATACCGCTCTGTCGATGACCAGGTATGGCGCAGTAGAACGTGTAGATGCCCGGCGTCAGGGTGACGGTCGCCTGGCCGGTCTTTCCTGGCTTCTCGGTGAGATGGACATGCAGCGAATCGATGGTGAAGTCGTGATCGACTGCTCCCCCGTTGGTGAAGCGGATGGTCGTCAGCCCGGCGGACGCCTTGAGAGCCTGCGGCGCGAAGGAGTACTCGGTGCCAGTCAGGTTGAGCACCACACCGGCCGCAGTCGGGACCGCAGCGCTCGTTGTCGGTCCAGCCGGGTGAGCTGCACCGGTAGCGCCGCCGCAGCCTGCTGCCAGGAGTACAGCGACTGCGACAGTGGCCGGAACGGTGGCGCGCCGAAGGATGCCATGCTGACCGTATGCGTGAACCACGGTGGTCAGGCTCCCTTCGGTGCCACAAGAAGCCAGCCGTACATCTCCATGTGCAATGCCGAGCAGAACTCCGCGCAGTAGTACGGGAAGGAACCCACCCGGTCTGCGGTGAACTCGACCACCTCACTCTCCCCAGGCTCGAGGGTCACCGTGTGGTTGTAGGCGGGGATCGAGAACGAATGTGCCGCGTTCTCCGTGGCCTCGATGTTGGTCACGTGTAGCCGCACGGTGTCGCCGACCGTGGCCGTGATCTGGTCCGGCGTGAAGTGACTGCGCATCACCGTTGCATACACATCGACGACGGTGCCTTTGCGGATGATCCGCTCCTGGCCGGCGGCAACGGCTGAAACAGACTTCGTCAGCGTCGCCGGGTCGGTTCCCGGCGCATACAGTTTGAGAGGATTCAGCAAGTTGACGTTGATGATCTGCCCGTAGTGAGGCTCACCGATGCCCAAGGGCGTACTGCTCAACGTCTTCAGCGGCGTGGCATTGGCGTCGATGAGCTCCAGATTCACGGGATGCTTCGGCCCAAGCTTCTGTACCTGGTCAAGGGACCACTTGTTGAGGGCAACGATGTACGTGGCCTGCGGCTTGACGGTGTCGCCGTGGGGCATGGCCAGGTGGCCGATGTTGTAGTGAACCGGGAGCTTCTCCACGAAGGTGAAGGGCTTGTCTGTGACTCCCGATTTGGGGCCGAGGGTCCACTTGGTGATGGCGCTGTCGATGAACAGACTGGTGTACGCGTTGCCCTTACCGTCGTACTGGGTGTGCAACGGCCCGGCGCCAACCTCGACCTGTGCGGCCATCACAGCATCCATGGCGATGATCGGGACGCCGTAGCGGTCCTTGCCCTGGTACTGCTTGTTGGCGATGGCGCCTTTGATCTTGTCGATGTCGTAGACGGTCACGTGGGGATCAAGCTTGCCCGCCACGACGATGTAGTGGCCGTCGGGAGACACGGAGACACCGTGCGGGTTGCGTGGTTCAGGGATGAAGTGAAGGACGCCCTCGCTGGCGGCCACGTCCAGCGGCACCACGCGCATGCCGTTGCGGAGGACGTACTTCCCCGCCGCGACGACCTTCTCGGCCAACTTCCAGTCGATGACGTGCAGGTAGTCGAAGTTGTTCTTGGTCGCTCCGACCTCGACCGGGGGTTGGCCTTGAAGGTCCCCGCCCACCGCGAGCTCGGTGTTGAACGAGTTGATGAAGCCAAACCCGTAGCTGGCGAGCTTGCCCATGTCGGCCAGGTCCTGGTTATACGGCGGGAGCTCGATCTGGAAACTCTGCTCCGGCACCATGCGCCCCGACTTCTGGTCGACGTGGTACCAGGAAGAGTAGCCGCGGTAGAGGTCCGCGTAGCTCGCAAGGGGGGCATAGCCGTTGGCTGTGGTGGGCTTGGGCATAAGGGAGGAGACGTGGACGTACTCGGTGTTCGGGGTGACGAAGGCACCACCGTGGCAGGTGTCCATGTTGGGGATGTCGATGATCTGTTTCGTCTTGTAGTCGGCCAGGTCGATCATCGCGACCCGGCCGTTGGCGCGGTCGTTGATGTAGAGCCAACGACCGTCGTACTGCCCTGCGGTCTCTGAGTTGGCGGGGTGGTGGGTGTCGCCCCAGCCCAGCGGATCGGACTTGGCTGGATCGGATCCGTTACGAAGCAGACCATCGGCAAAGTCGGCGCCAAAGCCATAACCCGAATACGAGTCACGGCTGAAGACAGCGATGACCTTGAGCAGGCGCATCGACGGGACACCGATAACCAGGACGTGGCCGGCGTGTCCCGAGGAGGCGAACATGTAGTAGGGGTCGTACTTGCCCGGAGCCACGAAGGTCTCAAGGGCAGCGTCGGCCTCGTCCCCGGTCATACCCCGACTCGATGCCATTGAAGCCAACTGACCGTCCGTAGCCTGGCTGGCGCCGAAGCTCGAACCGGCGGCTCCCAGTGCGACGCCCGCGACCACGCCCCCACCGATCCCAATGAACTGTCTGCGCTTCATGGCACTTCCTCCAGATACTGACGAATGAGCTCAGGGTTGCCCGGCGTTCCACTAGGACGCGTTTGCAATTTGATCAATTGTTGAACTGATCCTTTTCCTGCAGTAGGGCCAAAGGTCCCGACGCTTTGTACCTGGCACCGGCCTCGTCCAGCGGCTCGCACCAGCGCGGTCGACAAGAGCCTGCGCCCGGCGGCCTAGGGCGCAGGCCAACATGGGTGAAGCTCTGGCCGCGACCAATGCATTTCGCTCAGTGGGCGGGTTGTGTCACCGGACATACCGATGAGAACGCCCTCTGCTCAACGCAATCAGGGAACACACCACATCTCGGACCGCTTCGTGTCGCGGATCCAGTCCACAGTTTATTGCAAGTCTTCCGTGTTAATTAGCTCGTGCTCATGGCACGTCAACACCCCCGTGAGGATCCGCGCCACCGGTACGGCCACCTGTCACGGAAACTCGCCTCTTGGCCATCGCCGAGAGCGGGCGGCCAGTATGCTGCCCGCAGATCACAGGCGACTCGGCGCAGCGACGGAGTTGCCGGGGTAGGCATCGATGCGAGTCACTGACGGGTTCACGTGACCGGCCGCGCCGTAGCGCGCGAGACGACGAAAGACTCGGCCAGCAACGCCACCGCCAGGGATCGAGCCAGGACCCGGCACCCCGTGGCGATCTCCTATCCGTGTCTCCCCGGCCAGGATGACCAGGGCGAACACGACCAGTCTTCTACGATCACTTCGCCTCCCGAAAAGGCTGTCAAGACTAGAAGATCAAGAGAGGTTCCGTCGGCGCTTCATATCGCCATTGGCAACGGTCCAAGCCCGCCCGCACACCGAGCTGGCGCCAGATTGATCTTCACGGAATGCGACCCAAGGAACTACGCCAGTTGCCGCTGCTCTTGTTACGGCAAGATCCCTCATCGCGTTCCAACCCCAGCGGCCGCGTCATCGCCTGCACCGAGGTCATCTGAGGTCAGGGGCTCGGATCCGTTGAGGATCTGTCGAAGCGCGCCACCGCACGTGGAAAGATCCAGGGCCGACGCGGCCTTTGAGCCATCCGGCTGCTGGCTCGTACCCAGGAACGGCTTGATGAGATCCATGGGCAGCGGGAACACGATGGTGGATTTCTCACCGCCGAGCTCGAGCAGGGTCTGGAGGTAGCGCAGCTGAAGAGCGGCGGGGTTTCGGCTGAGGATCTCCGCGGCGTCGTAGATCTTCTGCGCGGCCTGGAACTCACCTTCGGCGTTGATGATCTTCGCGCGACGCTCGCGCTCTGCCTCGGCCTGGCGAGCCATGGCCCGCTGCATCGCCTCGGGGATCTCCACGTCCTTGATCTCGACCGTGGTGACCTTGATGCCCCACGGTTCGGTCTGCTCGTCAATGATCCTGCGCAGGCTGTCGTTGAGTTGGTCACGTTCGGCCAGCAGGTCGTCGAGCTCAGCCCGGCCGAGCACCGACCGCAGCGTTGTCTGAGCGATCTGGGAGGTGGCGACGGGGTATTGCTCCACCTCGGTGATGGCCCGGGCAGGGTCGGTCACCCGGAAGTAGGCCACGGCGTTGACACGCGCCGGGACGTTGTCACGAGTAATGACTTCCTGGGGCGGAATGGTCATCGTGACGGTGCGCAGGTCGACGCGCTCCATCCGGTCGAAGAAGGGAATCAGGAACACTAGACCCGGCCCTGCCAGGGGGCGCAGGCGACCCAGCCGGAAGAGCACGCCACGTTGGTACTCCCGCAACACCCGCGTGTTGGCGGTGCTCAGTCCGAGCAGGACTACTACCAGCAGCAGCAGCGCGACCTTGATCATGAGGAACCATCCCTGGCGTCGGAACCCCAGCGGGTGCGTGAGGTCTGCGTCACGCGCAGCCCGGTTGCCGGGCTCGGCGCCGGGAAGTTGGCCGGTGTGGCCCGGAAGTGGGCGCTGTACCGGCGCCCGAGCAGAGCCGTGAACAGCAGCGGCAGAACCAGCACCAGCGTCGACGGCTGGGGGTGTCGGGCCCCAGCGACCAGTATCAGCACAGCGGCAAGACCGACGAGAGCCAATGAGATGCCGCGGTGGAACCTGCCGGCCTCCGAGTGCGGCCAGGGCGCGACCGCGCGGGTGACCTCCCGCCCGTTCGAGGAGCTGGTGCAGTCGGGCTTGACGTGGCAGGAGTTGCATACCGACGCCTTGGCACGGTAGCGCACCAGGTGGTGCTGCTCGTCGTAGTCCATGGGCCAGAGCATCTCGTCCTGCGAGCAGGTCCACGCGTCGTGCTGGGGGTGGTATGAGAACCCCGCAGTGCGGAAGCGTTCGGAGCGGCGCTGGGTGTGTTTGCCCGCCCCGTCCAGGACTGCGGCCACGGCGAGCAGGAGGACGGCGTAGACCCCGAAGATCAGGACCTCCGGGTCGACACTCATGAGTCGCGCTCACCCGCTCCGACCGGGACCCGCTCAACGATCTCGGTGAACAGCACGCCCTGCGGCAGCTCATGGATCGAGGGCTTCACACGATAGCGGACCCCGAGCCAGCAGATCCACAAGAATGGCAGGACACCGCCGATGATGAGCGTCAGGTCACCAGGCAACCGCATCCACTCGAACACGCTGTTGGTCGGGTCGGTTATGAACGACAGCTGCCGGGCCGCGAAGTAGCCATGGTTGACCGACTGGTAGAGCTGCAGGACGCCCAGCGGGAACAGCGTTGCGAAGGACATCCAGGCAAGTCCGAGGTTGGCCGACCAGAACGAGATCTTGGCCAGCCGGTCCGGCCAGCGCTCGGTGGGGATGAGGTAACGCAGGCAGAACAGCGCCAGCCCCATCGCGAGCATCCCGTAGACACCCATCATTGCGTCGTGCGCATGGTTGGCGGTCAACGCGGTGCCAATCTCGTAGTAGGACACGATCGGCAAGTTGATCAGGAAGCCGAAGATGCCGGCCCCCAGGAAGTTCCAGAAACCGACCGCGACCAGGAACATCACCGCCCAGCGGTGCGGGAACGGCGTCTTCGACTTGGACTCCTGGCGGGCACCGAGCTGCAGGAACGACCACGCCTCGACGGTCAGGAACGTCAGTGGAATGACCTCCAGAGCCGAGAACACTGCCCCCAGGGCCATGCCCTCCGCGGCGCTGCCGGAGAAGTAGAGATGGTGCATGGTGCCAATGATCCCGCCGGCGGAGTAGAGCAGGATGTCAAGGTAGATCACCTTCAGCGCAACCCGCTCGCGCACCACACCGAGCATCACGAAGATGTAGGCCACCAGGACAGTGGTGAAGATCTCCAGGAAGTCCTCAACCCACAGGTGCACCACCATGAACCGCCAGAAGTTGGCCACGGTCCATGTGTCGTCGGGGTTGGTGATCAGCCCGACCGCGTAGAACGCTGGGATGGCCAGCGCGGTGAAGAAAAAGATCCATGGCATGTTGCCGCAAGACTCGTTGCGCAGCCGGCTACGAAGTCCGCGAAACAAGATGACCCCCCACACGACCATGCCGCCGGTGAAAAGAATCTGCCAGAACCGGCCGAGGTCGAGGTAGGCAAAACCCTGCATCCCGAAGGTATGGAACGTTGCGGGCAGCAGCCCGTGGATGTCGAGGTACTCCCCAGCCAGACTGCCAAAGACGACCACGGCGAGGGCGCCCAGGAGGCCGTAGACGAGCCAGTGCTGACGCCGCGGCTCCCGCCCGGCGATCATCGGGGTCAGGAAGATACCGGCGGCCAGGAACGACGTCGCCGTCCAGAAGATCGACAGCTGCACGTGCCAGGTGCGCACCAGGTTGTAGGGCAGCCAACGGGGCAGGTCGAAACCGAAGAAGTTTGTGATGTCGACGCGGTAGTGCTCACTGGCGGCACCGACCATGCACTGGATAAGGAAGAGCAGACCCACCACGAGGAAGTAGTAGGCGCAGGCCCGCTGTGCCGGCGTGAGCACGACCTCGCCGGGCCGGCGGAAGGAGATCTCCTCCGCTTGCCGGCCCTGCCAGCCGAACCGGTCACCCCAGCGGCCGAAGGCTGCGAACAACGCGCCGATACCGGCTAGCAGGGCAATCAGGGACAGCACACTCCACACCAGCACATTGGCGGGGGGTGCGTTGCCGACCAGGGACTCCGGGGGCCAGGAGTTGGTGTAGCTGTAGTTCTTGCCCGGTCGCAGCGTTGAGCCGGCCCAGGCGCTCCAGGAGAAGAACGACGTGAGCTGCCGGATCTGGGTCCGGTCGGGGATGGCGTCCGGGCGCAGGCCATGCGCCTCCGATTCGGTGCCGAAGTAGGTGCCGTAGTAGCCGACCAGCTCCTCAAAGGCCTTCGCCTGTGCGCTCGTGTAGGTGAGCGTGCGCGTCGTGGCGTCGTACCGGTTGGTCTTGAAGTCCTTGATCACCCGCTGAGCCGCGGTGTCCGAGGCGCTCCCGCCGTACTGGCGGGTGGCGATCACGGCGGCGCGGTGGAGGTAGTCGGTGGTGAAGTCAGGCCCCAGGTAGGCGCCATGCCCAAAGATCGAGCCGTCCTGCATCAAGCCGTCAGTCAAGAAGACCTGCTCGCCCTTAGTGACGTCGGCGCTGGTAAAGAGCACCTGGCCGCTCTGGCTCACCACCCGGTCGGCGATCGGCGGGTCGGTTTCGTAGGTGCGGAACGCCAGGAAGCCGAGTACTGCGAAGCCGAAGAGCAGCACAAGGGCGGCGACCTGCACCCAGGTCCGCGACACCATCATCGCGCGCTTACCGCCGGACGAACGTTGGTTGGTACTCACTTGTGCCACGCCTACCTCCTGGGTTCAGCCGGCGCGCGGCAGCATACGACTCTGCACAACGCCCGGCCGTCTTTATGGGCGTGATTGTTTTACCAGAGAAAACGGGGGAAAATAAATCAGACCGGTGCCCCGCCGGGAACTGGCTGGTAGAGGCAGCTGGGGTCCTCGGCCAGTGGATCCCCGGTAGTGGCATAAGCATGTGAACGGGAGCCTCCACAGACGGCCCTGAACTCGCATTGCCCACACCGGCCGCCAAAGGCGTCCGGGTTGCGCAGCGCTTGCAGCAGCTCGGAGCTGCAGTAGATGTCGGGGAATGACTGCTTACGGACCGAGCCAGCGGCAGTGGGCAGGAACCCGCTGGGGTAAACCATCCCCACGTGGTCCACGAAGGCGAATCCACGTCCCGAGTTGACGTCGATGGGTGGACGCGGCCGGCGCCGCCTGGGCTCGCGGCCGGCGAAGAGCTCGGCCGTATCGGAACGTAGCCGGGAGCGCAGCGGCCCGACGGGGAATACCTCGTCGAGCTCGCTTATGCCGTCGGCCTCAACGCCCGCACGCTGTATGGCGATTCGTCGGTAGTGGGGCGCTTCAGTGGTTTTGACGGCGACCAGGTCTGAGACGTCGTGCAGCCAGTGCAGGACCTCTTCCTCCTCGGCTGCGCTAAGGGGTTTCAGATCTTTACCACGACCGGTCGGCACCAGGAAGAACACGCTCCACAGTGCTGCTCCCAGGTCGAGCACGTGCTTCAGCATCCGTGGTAACTCAAGCACGTTGCCTCTGGTGACAGTGGTGTTGATCTGTAGACGCAGTCCGACCTCACGAACAGTGCGCGCCGCCTCCAGCGTGGCCTCAAAGACTCCCTCGACGCCCCGGAAGGAGTCATGACTCTGGGCTGTTGCTCCGTCCAGTGAGAGCGAGACCGCCTTGGCACCCGCATCGTGAAGCTCAACAAGGACCGAACGGGTGAACCGGTCAGTGACTGACGGCGACAGAGCCATGTTCAGCCCGATCCGGGTGCCGTGCGCGACCAGCTCGGGCAGGTCAGGCCGCTCGAAAGGGTCGCCACCGGTGAGAACAACCAAGGGGCGAGGCGATCCGAAAGAGGCGAGGTCATCCAACAGCCGTCGTCCCTCGTCGGTGGTGAGCTCGAAGGGGTTACGGGTGCGGATGGCGTCAGCCCGGCAATGGGTGCACACGAGCTGGCAGGCGCGCGTGACTTCCCAGATGACGATGAAGGGCCGCTCCGATGCATCGTGACGCATCAACCGCACCGGACGCGCATGTGCAACAGTCATAAACTAACCCTCTCGGGACGGGCAGTGGACAACGGAAAACTAGCTGCCCGTTCACCGGACACCTTTGGCAGATACGGGTGAAGTGACGGACATCGGTGCCCCTCCGTGAGTGCGACGGCATGATCTCACGGAGGCAAACCTGTTTTTACTACATTTACCGTGAAAACTGCAAATCATGCCTGGCCCCCGTACACCACGAGCTGGTGATCGGTTCCAAAAGTGTCGCTGATCGCAGGCCGTGCAGGTCGACCAGGGCGGGCGCAGCCCCAAGTTGCGGGAATGGCTTGCTCAGTAACCGTATTCGGCCCCCCGGCCAGGTCTGAGAATCGGACCGTCCCACGGGATCGGGCGCAGTCCACCGCCGTCGACTCGACGACCCACACGTCGTCCGTCCCCACGCGGGTGTCACGAGCCAGCGCTCCGATCGGCCAGTTCAACGTGGCCACGAGCCGGGGCGGCCGCTTGTTGTAGCCCGATTGCTTGGGCAGGTATGGGAAAAGGTGGCGCAGTTGCTCGTCGGCGAACCGCAGCCACCGGTCCTCGCTGGTGCCCCAGCAGGGCCTCAACCCCGAATGCGGCACCATCTCGGTGTCGCGGACCCGCGGGGCGAAACCTAGCGCAGGGCGCCACGGAGCACGCCCGAAAACGCTCTGGCGAGGTTATCGGCCTTGACATACCGTGCGGTCGCGAGAGTGTCCAAGTCACGGCGTCCTCTGGCTCGTACATTCACCCATACCCAAGTTGAAGACCCTCACCGGGAAGGAATGACCAATGCCCCACCCGTGAACCATCGGTGCACCGTCGGCCATTGGTTGCTGGGACTGCGGCGATTGCCGGCCAGGTAATGGCCCGCTGGCTGGACCAGGCACCACCTGTTGCCCTCAGGATCGAGGAGGACCCGAACCGCAGGCTATTTCAAAGAAGATCTCGAGACAGACGTGCGTGCGGCTGAGCACCGAAGGGCGGAACTTGGGACCGAACAGCCAGAGGAGTCCAGCCCACTTGATCGTTAGAGACTTTGGGTTTTCTGGGCAAGGTCAAAGGCTGCCGCTGCGACGTCCAGATGACGCAAGCCTCACGGTCCTCCCAGGACTTCGTATGGGAGTCGGGTTTGCCACCGTCAGGGCATCCGGGGTGATGCCGTTTAAAGCAGTGTCAGGCGTTCCTGGTGACTGGGAGTCGGTAGAGCCCGACGGAGTAGGCGGCGGTTGCCAGAGCGGTTCCAACAGCCATGAGGAAAGATGCGCCGTCGCTACTGGTCTGGCTCATGAAAGCGAACCCTCCGCTGATGGCCAGAAGGATTCCGAGAACCCCGACCGCCGACGCGGTTAGCCAGTTGCGGTCGCGAACAAGGAAAGCTGCGACAGCTATCCAGATTGCCAGGATGAGAAGAGCAATGCCCAGAGCCATGTGCATCATGAGCAAGGCTGAGGCGGCTCCGGCCTTCCAGCCGGATCCCGAGTCTGGGAGTTGAAGCCAGAAGGTATTGGCCATACCCAGGACCAGCTCACCCAGAAGGGTCAGCACCATCGCCGCACCCAGTGTGCGGATTCCGGTGGTCTTGGTTGACCCGGCCGTGACGGCCGGGCTGGGCGTGAGATAGGAAGTGGTCTTGGCGGGCATAGTCAGCAAGGCTACCTCTGTGACGAAGAGGTCTGTTCGCCCCCGAGACGCCACCTGGCTGCCGCTCAAGAAGTCCATCCGCGCCACCTGCGTGGCTGGACCGGTGGCCCTTCAAGGCAAATACAGCCTCAGAGTGGCAAATACAGTCTCTGGTTGACACCGGCTGTCCTGCTGCTGATCGTGGTGGTGCTTGTCAGTTTCAAGATCGGCTTGCCGATCGCCGGGACGAGGACGCACTGAGCACGGGGCAAAGCTTGGTGCGCGGGCGCATCTCACTGCCTGGGTGAGTCAGTGCGGTCCGTTCTCCGAGGCCGGGTCGCCGAGGCTTCCCAAGAAGACCAGCCTAGACGTCGCCCGGACCCCCCGCGAGGCACCTGTCGGGACGATCGCCGTCGCCCCCGCCGCCACCTCGACCTCCTCCGAACCGACCACCATGACGCCTTCGCCGTCCAGGAAGTGGAACGACGCCGCGGGCCCGGGGTGAACCGGCAGGGCCTGCCCGACCTCGAGGCCTACTAGAACCACCTTCAGCTCGGGCGATTCGTGCAGCACGGTTACGCCGGGGCCTTCCGCGGAAAAGGTAACTGCGCCGCGCCAATCGCGCCATACCGTCATGTTCTGTCTCCTGATAC
>ODAK010003636.1_pt1 | contig 15946 bp, 19 predicted proteins | sample 1539591 | NCBI WGS metagenome assembly ODAK01 (sample SAMEA3539303, study PRJEB22396) | soil metagenome | biome: tundra; feature: field; material: soil | place: USA | collected 2010-05 | depth 0.15 m
TGCTTCCTCGTCAAGCACCCGAGCCAGCTGGCCGACAAGAAGAAGATGCTCTGCCGGGACTGTGTCTGAGCACGACGACGGTGAAGCCGTAGCAGAAGAGCCGACTCCGCTCCAGCGGGCGCTCGATCTCCTCGTCTTCGCTCCCGTCGGTATGGCACTGACCGTCGTCGAGGATCTCCCCGGTTTGATCGGCAAAGGTCGGCAGCGCTTCGAAACCGACCTGCAGAACGCACGCGTGTTGGGCCAGTTCGTCGTGACGCACGGTCAGCGGCGATTGGTTGCGCGCGTGGGAAACCTGTTGCAGCGCGAGCCCCCGGTTGGAGAGGGCGATACGGAGGATGCGTCGCACCCCACATCGTCAAACGATGGTGCGACGGCGACCCTGGCACCGCCAACCGCATCGTCCGCGCGCAAGCCCGACGCGGATCCGGCCGACGTGGTCATCGTCGAGGGCGCCCTGGCCGGCTACGACACGTTGTCGGCCTCTCAAGTGGTGCGTCGGCTCGAAAGCCTCGGGCCCGACGAACTGCGCGCCCTGCACCGCCACGAGGCGTCACACCGCAACCGCCGCACCATCCTCAACCGCGCCCACCAGATACTCGAAGCCGTGGAGGCCGGCGGCGGCGTCTCGCCCCCTCCTGCCCCCTCACGGCAAGACCCCCGATCAGAAGGTGCCCCAGCGGCAACGTCGCCACCCGCGGCCGAGGCTCCGGAGCCTGATCGATCGGGCGAGTAGGGCGAGTCCGGCGAGAGGGTCGCCATGGAAACGACACGCCCCGCACTCGTGGACGACAGGGCGGCCTGCGTCGCACTGCTGACCCACACGTTGGCCGACGCCGCCGCGCAACGAGGCGGCGCCATGTTGGTAGGAGGCATCACACCCGACGAGCTGTTGACTCGATGGCTGCACCCCGACCCCTCAGAGGCCATCCTCTACGTGGGCGAGTTCCACCACGCCGTCGTCGGGCTGGCGGCCGCCACCACGTTCACCCGCCGTGGAACGACGGTGCGCAGCGGCCGGATCGAATGCTGTTACGTCGAAGAAGGTGCGCGAGGCGTCGGTGTGGGCACCGCCCTGATGGAGTCGGTGGTGGCGTGGTGCACCGGGCAGGGGTGCCGCGACATCGACGCGCTGGCGCTACCCGGTGATCGACACTCCAAGCAACGGCTCGAGGCGGCCCGGTTCACGGCCCGACTGTTGGTGCTTAACCGCCCGCTGAACTGAGCCGGTGCTCGGTGACCAGGCGGCGCGGGGGAGGGGGTGGGATCCGCAGACCGAGCAGCTTGGCCAGCGCCGGGACCGAACCCGCGGCGTGCCGCGCCGCCTGCCGCGCCACCTCGTCGGCGGGGATGCCCGCCGGCTTCACCGTGCGCCGCACGGGAGACAGGACGACCGCGTCGAGCATCTTCATCCACTCTTCGGGTGGCAGATCGGCTGTCATCGCTTCTCCGGCGGCCGCAGCCAACTGCACAGCCAGATCAGCCGGGCAGCGGGTGCCGGGCTCAGGAGGACGGATGGAGGCCTCGAGCGCCTGTTGTACGCGTCCCTCCTTGATGGCGTTGCCGATGCGCGCCAGCCACTCGTCCCGCAGGGCCGTGACGCGCTTCTCCAGCGACTCCTGAAGGGACTTGGCCAGCGCACGGCCATCCTCGTCGAGAATGACGGTACGCGAGGCGGCGACGACGGTGCGCAACTCGCGCAACCGGAAATCCTTGCCAGCCAGTTGTGCCGCCGTGGCACGGTCTTTCCAGTCCGCCAGTTTGACCACAGGCAGAAGCTCGTCCGCCATGGCCAAGAGCGCGTCGGTCGATGCCGGGGGGCGGCCCGAAACCTTGGCCGCCGAGTTCTGGGCGTCAATGGCCTGCCGTACGGCCGGCAGACCGCCGCGCAGCAACTGCTCGGCGACCGGGATCTGCTCGGGCCGCAGTGCAGCCAACATCGCATTGCGGTGCACGGTCGACGTCGGCGCGACGGGTCGCTCGCCTCGGGCCGGGCGTCCCTCGCCCTCTCCGGGGCGCCGGGTGCCTGGCCGGCGGGGGCCGGTGCTGCCGCCGGGACCACTGCGGCCACCACTCGGGCGATCGCCACCTGGGCCGCCGCTTCCTGGGCCGCCGCTTCCTGGGCCGCCGCTTCCTGGGCCGCCGCTTCCGCCCGGTCCGCCGCCGCCGGGGCCACCGCTCGGGCGGTCGCCGCGATGGCCGCCTCGGGCCGGCCTGCGCTCTTCCCTGTCGTCACCATCTTCGTCACGTCGACGGCTGCGCTTCCCCGAGCCCGGGGCGAGGATCACCGACACGTCGGGAGCTCGCTTGGGCGTGCCGAGGACCTCGATGCGCCCGGTCTTCTCCGGTGAGCCTGTCGGCTTGACCTCGCTGAGCGACAACACCTCTATGCCCTCGAGCCCGGTTTCGACTTCGGCCCTGAGCACGGAACCAACTTCTTGGTTCTCGGGCACCAAGGACCCCTCGACGACGCCCTTGGGCTGGCGCGCGCCAGCGGCGCGCCACGTCCATGACCCGTCGCCGCTCTTGCTCGTCAACTCAATATCTATTCGGCGTGACATGCGGCGGACACGCTACCGCGCCAGGCGACCCCCTAGGTGCAGGCGCCGTCGCGAGGCGAGGACGAGCGGCTTCGCTGCTCCCTTAACATGGCACTACATCCACGCGCGCACCGTTGATTGCCGCCTGGGAGGCCGGCGCGGCGGACCCATGTCCGTTCTCAGGAGGATTCCCCAATGACAGACGACACCGAACCGACTGAGGTCCCCCCACAGGTCGACGAGGGCGCCCCAGCTGACCCGACGGGGTCGCCCCCGACGGGGTCGCCTGATCCGACAACCGGGGTTACCCCCACACCGGGGCAGCCACCGCCCGTGGCGGCACCCACGGCGCAACCCGTCGGTTGGCAATCGGCCACCCCTCCTCCGCCCGTCTGGCCCCTTCCGCCTCTGGGCGAGGCCGCGGCAAGTGGTCAGAGTGGTCCAGGCGGTCCTGCGGGCCCCGCTGCGGCCGCCCTCGATCCCACCGACCCCGGGATCACGGCCGACCCGATAACGGCGGGGACATCGGCTCCGCCACGGCTTCCCCTGCCACCTCCGGGTCCGGGTCCGGGAACCTCGGCGTCGGGCAACCGCAGACCCTGGCTCGTCATCGCTGCCGTCGCGGCCCTCATCGGGGGTGCCGTCGGCGCGGGCGTGACCGCGCTCGCCGACAACGGCAACAATGCCAGCACCATCACCATCCACGAAGGAACCTCCGATCCCGGTGCGGCCGTTCTGAGCGGGAACGTGACCATTCCCGAGTTGGTCAAGAAGGTCATCCCCGCCGTGGTGTCGATCGACGTCAAGTCACACGGCAACGAGGACGAAGGCACCGGGATGATCATCAGCTCAAGTGGAGAAGTGATCACCAACAACCACGTGATCGAACTGTTCACCAGCGGTGGCGGGACGGGCACCATCACGGTGACCGAGTACGGGCAGAAGAAAGCCGACCCCGCCACCCTGGTCGGCTACAACACGCAGCAGGACGTGGCGCTGCTCAAGATCAACAATCCCGCTCCGAATCTGCCCACCGTCACCTTCGGTAGCTCGGGCAAGGCGGTGGTGGGCGATGCCGTCGTCGCCATCGGCAACGCACTCGGACTGGCCGCCGGCACGCCCACGGTGACCCAGGGGATCGTCTCGGCGCTCGGTCGATCGGTCAGTGCCGGCGGAGAGGGGACGGTAACCGAGAACCTGCAGAACCTGATCCAGACCGATGCGGCCATCAACCCTGGAAACTCCGGAGGTCCCCTCATCGATACGGCGGCTCAGGTCATCGGCATGAACACCGCTGTCGCCGGCAACGCGGACAACGGCACCAACGCGCAGAACATCGGCTTCGCCATACCGGCAGACGAGATCGAGACGCTGCTGCCCCAGCTGGAAAAAGGTGGTCCGGCTACCAACGGGGGCGGTTACCTCGGCGTCGACATCACCACCTTGACGCCCGCCCTGCGTCAGCAATACGGGTTCACCCCGACCTCTGGCGTGGTCGTGCTCAATGTGATCTCGGGCTCGCCCGCCGCCAAGGCCGGCCTCGTCCAAGGTGACGTCATCGTGGCCATCGACGGAACTGCGGTGGCCTCCGCCGCCGCTCTGCAGAACCTGATCCAAAAGGACAAGGCGGGGCAGAACATCCAAATCACCTACTACGTGGGCAACAGCAAGCGCACCTCCACGGTGACCCTGGGAACCCAGGCCGAAGCCCAACAACAAGAGTCACAGGTGCAAGGCCAGCAGACCAACCCCTTCGGCGCCGGAGGCTTCACCAACCCCGGCAGCAGCGGGAGCGGCTCCCTCACGCCCTAGGGACGGCGTTCAACTCCCCTTCTCGTGCAGGCGGAAGGCCTCCCTGCACGCGTCCAATTCCTTGAGCGCAGCGGCCCGGTCCTCGAAGCCCATGACTTCGGTGTGCTTTTCGGGTTCGAGGTCCTTGTAGATGCTGAAGAAGTGCTCGATCTCATTGAGGAGATGCCTCGGCAGATCGTCGATGTCGAGCGCGTCGTCCCATTGGGGGTCATGCTCGAGGACCGTCAGGAGCTTGGCGTCGAGCCCGGCTTCGTCGCGCATGAAGAAGACGCCCAGAATCCGCGCCCGCACCACGCAGCCCGGGAACGTCGGATCGGCCACCAGGACGAGCGCATCGAGCGGATCACCGTCCTTCGACAGGGTGTCGGGCACAAAGCCGTAGTCCGCCGGATAGGCCGTGGCCGTGAACAGCCGGCGGTCCAGACGAATGACGTGGTTCTCGTGGTCGTACTCGTATTTGTTCCGGCTTCCGGTCGGGATCTCGATCACGACGTCAATAGCTGTGGTCGACGAGCCCTTCATCCGAAGTCCTGGCTGACGGTCACCGCAGGAGCCATGCGCCTCCTACCGTACCGGCTGCCTTCACGGGCCGTCGCCCCGGCATGCTGAGGGGATGACACGACGCACATCGAGCCCGGCCGCCTGGGCCGCCATCGTGGCCGGGCACCTGGCCGTCACGAGCCTCATCTGGCACTCCGTGGCCTATCTCCTGTTCGGCCGGAAACGTGCGGGGGCACCCGGGCCCACCTGACCGATCGGCGGCTCGCGGCGAAGGCCGGACGAACTTCATGCGCGGTGCCCGCTGCGGTGGGGGAGCCCCCGCGAGGACTACGACGTGATCCCGGCGCCCTTGAGCATGCGGCGCAGGTCGACGACCTGCTGCTCGTCGATGTCGTGATGACGCGGGGAGTCAAAGAACTGGGTTTCGGACCCGAGGGTGACCTTGTAACGGCCGTCGTGCTCCTCGGTCACGGTCGCCACACGCTCGAGAAGGGAGAGGACGTCGTGCCATTGAATGTTGTGGCTCACCGGATGACTGAAGATCTTCTCCACCGTGGCCTTATGGTGCCCATCTAATGCAACGTTCTCTGCCATTGCCTTCTCCTCGATCCTCGGGTTGATCCAGAACTCGCCGGTAACGGCCGGAGCCCCATCGTAGGGACTCCGTGGACATCCCGTCGCATCAGGCACTCCACGCCCGCTCGGCCGCGGTCGGGGGAGTCTCGACCGGTCTCTGGCAGCCCGCATGCCCGCTGCACGGCCGTTGCAGCCCGATGAGGAGGCCGGATACTGTCACAGCACGCGCGTGAGGCGGAAACCACGCGATACGACGCGAGCGGTGGGCCAATGTCGAGACGCTGCTCCATGACGACAGCTTCGGTCTCCACACCCGCGTGGCCGGCCTCTTCATGCTGCTGTTTGCGCCGCCGTTGGCGCGCATTTGCCGCATGCGAGCGGACCAGATCGACCCTCTTGGCGACGGCCTGGTCACGGCTACCTTCGACACCTTCGCTATCGAGCTGCCCGCACCCCTCGATCGCCTGGTCGTCGACCAGCTCGCTTGTCGCGGCAAGGCTTCCTACGCCGGCAGCGCCACCCACTGGCTCTTCCCCGGCGGGATCCCCGGCAACCACCTGGCGACCGAGAACATCCGAAGTCAACTCGTCGCACGCGGCATCCAACCATCCCAGGCCCCGCAAGGCCGCCATGTTCGGCCTTGCCGCCGAGATCCCCACCCCGATCCTGGCTGACATCTTGGGCCTCGGAACGAACACCGCCGTCAGATGGGCCACCCTCGCGTCGCGTGACTGGAGCCACGACACCGCCCTCAGACGTTCCGCAGAGAGGGATTAGTCGTCACTTGTTTGCAAGACTCCGAGCGTGATGGACAACGACCGTGAGCTGACTCACCAGCGACTTCTCCGCCGAGGCAGGCTGCTCGAAGTGGCGACGCTCGGGTGGAACGTGGTTGGCATCGTCGTGCTGGCGTTTGCTGCAATCGGGGCCAGATCGGTCGCCCTCGGAGGATTCGGTCTTGATAGCCTCATCGAAATCGGCGCGTCGGCGGTTGTGCTGTGGGAGTTGGCGGACCTCGCCCAGGATCGACGACGCAAGGCTCTCCGCTTAATCGGGATGGCGTTCATTGCTCTTGCCATCTATTTGACGGTGCAGAGTTCGGTCGTCCTCGCGATCGGCTTCCATTCCCACCACAGCGCGCTAGGCATCGCCTGGACAGCTGCCACCGCCGCGGTCATGTTTGCCCTGGCTGCAGGCAAAGCCAGGACCGGGACGGCGTTGGACAACGAAGTGCTGCGCACTGAAGGCCGTGTCACCGCTGTCGATGCCATCCTCGCCACTGCGGTCCTCCTCGGACTGGTCCTCAACGCAACGCTCGCCTGGTGGTGGGCCGATCCGGCCGCTGCCTACGTGCTCGTCTACTACGCAGTCCGGGAGGCCCGAGGGGCACTCTCGCACTGACTTCATCGCTGGGATGAGGACCCACTTCGAATAGGGCCCCTCCACCAATAGACATCGACAAGCCTGGTCTGCGCTTCGTCCAGACGAGCATCCGCGCCATCGACCCCGCGAACAAACGCGTGGAGACGGACTCGGGGGCCTTCGAGGGCGACATCATGGTCGTCGCGCTGGAGGCCGACCTCGATCACTCCGCCACACCAGGTCTGCTCGAAGGGGGCCACGAGTTCTACACCGTGCCCGGAGCCTTCGCACTCCGAGACGTCCGGGCGGCATTCGACGGCGGCCATGTCGTGGTGGGCGTGGCATCGATTGGCCACCCGGGACGGTTGATCGCCGGTCTCGACCCCGAGAGGAAGGTCGCCGTGCTCAGACCGCCTTCCCGGATGTGTACGCGGTCGGGGATGTGACGAGCGTCGGAACTCCGAAAGCGGGAGTCTTCTCGGAGGGGGAAGCGGCCGTGGTGGCGACGCAGATCGCGTCGAGGATGCACGCGCCTCGGCGCCCGTGACCTATGACGGGCACGGGACCTGTCATCTCGAATTCGGCCAGGACCTCGTGGCGCGCGTCAGCGTCACCTTCTTGAGCGGGGCCGCACCGGTCGGAGACCTTGAGGGACCCTCCGCGGCGATCGCCGCCGACAAGGATGAATTCGGCTCCAGCCGAATCCGGCGCTGGTTCGCTGGAATCTCCTGATCGACGTTCGGTGCACGCGAACAACGGCTCGCCTACACTCACCGGTGCTGTACACCTCATACGGAAAGGCGGTCCGCTATGGCACTCGGCATCTATCTCGCGCATGTAGCTTTCACGGCTGAAAAGTACAACAGCGCCATCAAGCAACTGGAGGATGCGGGCGCCGGTAGCCCAAAGGGACGGACCTTGCACGTTGCCCTCGATTCCGGCGACGGCGGCATCAACGTCTTTGACATTTGGGAGTCGCACGAAGACTTCGAAGCATTCGGTGCGACGCTCATGCCGATTCTCACGGAACTCGGCGTCTCACTACAAGAGCCCATGGTGGCAACAGTGCACAATGTGATTCAGGGCTGAGTCATGCGGGGCTGAGTAACGCGGGGCTGAGTAATGGGGGGGTAAGGAACACATTACGACTGGTGCATACCTCAGTCGCAATGTGCCCGCACTACGGAACCTCGAAGGCGATCATGGGCACGATCATCGGCTGCAACGGCTCCAGCCCGGCCGCGGCAACGATCGGACCGAGCACCGCGGCGAACGCATCGAATTCCTCCTGGCTCTCCCACACATCGAAGATCGCGATTCCCGCATCTTCGCCGAAGCAGGTGTGGAGCTTCATGCCCGTCGGCTCGATGCCGGTGGCGCGTACCTGTGCATCGATGCTCTTGTACTGCTCAGGGGTCATTGACGCCGGTCGAATGTACACACCGATCATTGCATCCACCTTTCGCTGAAGAAGCAGTGCAAATTTCGCACGAACCACAAACCGTGTCCACGGTCACGGTCACGGTCACGGTCATGGGCACGCAGCCGCTGCTCATCAAGGGAGTACGACGTGACGGCCCGCACGGGGCTCACGCCCCTTTCGAGGCTGTAGAGGGGACGGGGAGGCCGCGGTACCCCGCGGGGGGAAGGTCGTCCGGGCAGGCCCCGGGAGGATCGTTGTAGCGGGGATCTTCCGTCCATGACGCGAACTCCCACCCCGGCTTCAGTGTCCCCAGGTGCAGGATCGGCGTCAACTCCTCGGTCACCAAGGCACCGAATTGTGCGGCACCGTAGGGACACATATGCGCGTTGTCGAGCTTGCGGGCCCGGACCCACTCTCCCTGCGGGGTGCGCATCCAGGTCAAGAACCGCCCGCCAGGGGCGAAAAGTTGCTCCGTGGTCAGGTAGAGCGCACGGCCCGGGAAGGCCGCCACGGCTTGGCGGGCCACATCGTCCCACGCATCCGTCGCTTCTGTCTCCATCTTCCACGCCCGTTCCCTCGCCACCGGATCGGCGATCGAGTCGCTCGGGCCCACCTGTGGGAATTGCAGGAGCACGACCAGTTTGACGCCGTGAGGTGGGGCCAAGAGTGCGGCCATATAGCTCTCGAGGAGTGCCCTGTATCCGGCCGGGTCGGTCTGCGCCTCCTGGTCGTCCCAGCTCCACGTGCCCATGGCGATCTGGACGGAGTTGTGCGCCAGGGTCTGCTGAACGCCGCTCAACCAGGAATGATCGATGGTGAGCCCCCAACCCGGGAAGGCAGAGTTCACCGCCACCGACACGTCCCCGGTGGCTTGGAGCGCGGCGGTGATACCCGGCGAACTGTCCACCATCACGCTGTCGCCGAAGATCCAAACCCGGTACGGCTTGGAGCTCCCTCGCAACGCCAGGCGGACCCGCGGCGACCCCACGGCACCGCCTCGTACGGGCGTCACCGTGACTTGGGCCGTGCGTGCGGGCGGGGGACCAACGGTGCCGGCCATGATGATCACCGCCGTCACCGCGACCCCCAGCGCGGCAAACCCCACCGTCGGGATGTGAACCCTCCGGTGCAACGCCCCCCAGTCGGCCCGCCTGAGAGGGCGTTCGACCAGATAGAAACTGGCGCACGACAACGCCAGCATCGTGGCGAGCCGAGCGATCAGGAGAGGCCAACCGGACCAGCCCGTGGCGTCATGGGTCATCAGCACGATGACCGGCCAGTGCCAGAGGTAGAGGCTGTAGGAGATGACACCCAACCAACGGATGGGACCCACGGCGAGGAGGCGGCCGGCCAGGCCGTGAGGGGCCTGCATCGCACCCACGATGACCAGCACGGCGCACAAGGCGATACCCACGAGCCCGCCGTTCCAGATCCACCATGGCGGGCCACCGGCCATGCCCATCCCGAGCCCGACCCCGCCCAGCCCGAGCACGGTGAGCATCGACCAGAGACGGCCCCGGGCGGCAGCGACGGTATGGCCTGGCGGCCAGATCATGGCCGCCGCACCACCCAGCAGCAGCTCCCAGGCGCGGGTATCGGTGCCAAGATACGCCCGGTTCGGCCCGAGCCAGTGCGCGGCCACACCCATCCAGACCGCGGATGCCACGGCCAGCGTCATCGTGATGCCGAACAGGATCCGGCGGGGATCCTGGCGGCCCCCCCTGACCCGGGTCGCGGTGGTGATCGCCAGGATCACCAGCGGCCACACCACGTAGAACTGCTCCTCGATGGCCAGTGACCAGGTCTGCTGGAGCGGGCTCACCGACAAGAATTGGGCGAAGTAGTCGTGACCGGCCGCGATCTGCTGCCAATTGGCCACGTAGAACAACGTGGCCAGGCTCGGCGAACGGAGTTGGGCCGGCACCAGTCCCACCCCATTGGCCCACGCATACACGGAGAGCGCCGCCAAGAGCACGAGCACGGCCGGGAGCAGCCGCTTAGCCCGGCGACCCCAGAAGGCGGCCAGGTTCCCAGGTGGCTGGTCGACCGCCAGCAACAGGCTGGTGATCAGGTAGCCCGAGAGGACGAAGAAGACGTCGACGCCGACCCAGCCGCCCCGGAGGTAGCCCAGGTGGTAGGCGACCACGGCGGAGATGGCGACGGCGCGCACGCCGTCGAACTGGGGTACGTAGCGGCGAAGGGCCAAGGGCTACGTAGCTTCGCGCCATCTCATCGTTGGGCGCCATCGGTGCCTGTCGCGGGCAGGCACCCTCCGGACGCACAGATCGTCCTTTGACATACCATCGGACATGACCAATCCGATCTCCCCGTCGCCTCTCATAGAGGTATTCGTCCACGAAGTGCACGCGTCGTTTCCCAAGGATGAGTACGACAAGATCGCGTCGCACGAGGAAGCGATCGCCAAGACGACTTCCGAAGGAGATCCACACCGGGCCAGACTGTGCGTCAAGTGGGCCATCAAGATGGCCGACGACCACAATCAACCGCATCCCCGCTGGGAGCAGTTGAAAGAGCGACTCCAGATCTGGAAGGACGACTGGTTCGCCTTTGACTTCGGCGTGGGAGACGCCCTGCCCGGCAGTGGGAGCCATCACGTGGTGGGTAAGGCGACGCCAATCGAAGATGTGAGAATCGAGTGGGTACAAGGGGCCGTCGCGGTGGCCAAGCGACTCGGGGAAGATGACGGATGGGAGAACTCCCCGTGGGAATCGCTCTTGACGGACCTTATCGACGTGAAGGCTGGTTAGCCTGCGCCCTCAGCGCAGTTACTCGTCTTCGTCGGAAAGCGATTCCGGGTCATCCAACAAGACGCCGACCTCGGCTGCCTCAACGACATCGAGCGGGAGCTGGTCCTCCTCTTGCTCGTCATCGAAGTCGATCTCACTGTCAAGCGGCGCGATTTCTGCCGCATCCTCTGGGTCCAGCGGATCTGGCTGTTCGATCATTGGGATGTCGTCGTCATCCAGTTTGGCCATCTTGTTCTCCTGTTCGGCGGTCAGACCCCAGTTGATCAGACATTTGTGGCTGTCCGGTGAGCGGCAACGGGGGCAGGCCTATCATCTCGCGGAAGTCATTCGTCGAGTTCGTCACCGGAAATGGTTCCGCCGGTACGGGGAGACCCAGCCTTTCGCAGATGGGATCCCATCCGTCTCCGAGCGTCCACTCCAGCAGACGATCCGCCGGCACATTGGCACGCACGGCGGCATTGTGGCGTTCGTAGGCGTCCATCATTGCCATCGGATCATCCAGGCGATCGCTGAACCTGTCGTGCAGGAGCTTCCGCACTGCGTCCATCCAGGGTGCGGCCTCGGGAGGCACCCGATCGAACGCCAAGAAAATTGTGTTCGAGGCGCTGCGGTACCACGAGTCTGGGTCACGCACAGAGAGCAGCACGAGCGCGTCCGGGTTCGCTGCAGAGAGCTCGGGCCAGAACGACCCACCCGGCCAATCAACGATCGACCCGTAGCGCTCGAGCATGGCCGACCAGTCGACTGGACGTCCTTCGATCGCATCGATCCAGCCCGGCACTTGATCGGGATCTGCCAGCATCTCCACCATGTGATGACAGGGTGCTCCCAGTAATTGCTCGAGGGCCAACTTCAGCGAATGCGTGCCCGTGCGGCCAACGCCAGCACCCACGACGACCAGTTCCATTCCGCCTCCCTCATGGATCTTGGATAGCACCTCGGCGTTCCGCCAGAGCCCATGACGGGCCGAACCGTTCGTGCTCGAGCGATTGTGCCATGAAATGCCGTGGCATCCACCTCTTGACTTCCTATCACTGATAGGTACACTGACTATCAGTGATAGGTACACCGGCAAACACCCGACGGCAGTCGAAAATGGCCACGATCCTGGAAGCGGCCTGGAAACTGGCACGGATCAATGGCATCGGCGGGATCTCCCTCCATGCGCTCGCACGCGAAGTGGGCATACGGCAACCCTCGCTGTATGCGTATTTCGATTCGAAGAATGGCCTCTACGACGCGATGTTCGCCGATGGCAACCGTCAACTCCTCGAGCGCCTCGAGGGAATCGAGTTGCCCAGCGACCCCCGCAATGCGGTGAAGTCCTTCATGGCGGCGTTCGTCACATTCGCCGTGGAGGACCCGGCGCGTTGTGCGCTACTTCTCCAGCGCCCGATCCCCGGGTTCGAGCCATCAACCGAGTCGTACGCCCTGGCGCAGGTGGCGCTCAGCCGGGCCACTGCGCTCCTCCAGACGGCCGGGCTCGACAGTCAGGGGGACGTCGACTGCTTCATCGCGATGGTTGCGGGCCTGATCGACGCGCAGAACAGCAACGACCCGGGAGGGGACCGCTGGATTCGCCATTTGGACCGACTCACCGACATGCACCTGGACGACGCACAGCAAAGGAGAGAACAGCGATGACGGCAGACACCCTGATCCAGAACAGGATTCGACGACCCGAAGCACGAGTGATCGCAGAGGAGGAGTTCAGGCGTTTCGCCGAACTGGTCGGGTCACTTTCACCGGAGGAGTGGGCAACGCAGACAGATTGCACCGCCTGGGACGTCCGCAAGATGGCGCTCCATGTCCTCGGCTCGGGTGACGCGCAAGCCTCTTTCCCGCAGTTCGTTCACCAGCTCCGCAAGGGCGTCCCGCTCAATCGGGAGATCGAATCACATCACTGGGTTGACGGTATGAATGAACTGCAGATCCGCGAGCGCGCCCACCTGTCCAATGAGGATATCGCCGAACAGCTCGCCGCGATCGGACCGAGGGCAGTCAAGGGCCGGTGGGGAACGCCCCCACCCATGCGCTACCTGCCGATCCCTTTTGGGCCGCCCATCGGTTGGACCTCCCTGAAATACCTCCTCGATGTCGGGTTCACCCGCGACGTCTGGGCCCACCGGATCGACATCTGTGCCGCCATCGACCGCCCCATGCATCTGTCGGCCGATCACGACGGTCGCCTTGTCGCCGACATCGTGGCGGAGTGGGCGTCCATTCACGGTGAGCCCTTCGAACTCGTTCTCGAAGGGACTGCCGGGGGAAAGTTCAGCCAAGGTACCGGGGGCGAACGAGTCGACATCGATGCCATCACCTTCATCCGCATACTCTCCGGTCGCCTCCCCGGTACCGGCATTCTCGCCCACCCACTGCCGCTCTAGCCGACCCACGTCCCCCGAAAGAGGAGTCGAAAACTATGGAGACCCAAATTGACGAGATTGCTGACAACATCTTCCGCTTGTCCACTTTCGTCCCCGACATCGGACCCACCGGGTTCACCTTCAACCAATTCCTGATCAAGGCGGAGGAGCCTCTCCTGTTCCACACGGGAGCGCGGCACATGTTTGGCGAAGTGAGTAAGGCGATCTCTACCGTTCTGCCCGTCGAGGCCCTGCGGTGGATCACCTTCGGGCATGTGGAGTCGGACGAATGCGGAGCCATGAACCTCTTCCTGGCTGCGGCCCCCACCGCCCAAGTGGCCCACGGTGCCCTCGGCTGCATGGTCTCCCTCGACGACCTCGCTGACCGCCCGCCCCGTCCCCTTGCCGACGGCGAGGTACTCGACCTCGGGGGCAAGCGAGTCCGGCACATCGATACTCCCCATGTGCCCCATGGATGGGAGGCCCGTGTGCTCTACGAGGAGACGACGGGCACGCTGCTCTGCGGGGATCTCTTTACCCACCTCGGAAACGGGCCAGCGGTGACGAACGACGACATCGTCGGGCCGGCCGCCGTGGCCGAGGACGTGTTCCACGCCACCTGCCTTGCTCCCAGCACCGGAGCGACCCTGCGCACCCTCGCCGCGTTGCATCCGACCACTCTGGCCGTGATGCACGGGTCATCATTCACCGGAGACTGCGCAGACGCCTTACGCCGTCTGGCCGACGACTACGACGCTCGCATTGCGGCAGCTTCTCAATCCTGAAGTCAGGTCAGGGCGTAGAGGGTGCGCAGCGAAGGAGGTGCCGGGAGTGGGGGAGTGGGTCGCGTAAGGTGATCGCGGCCTACTCAGCCGCCCAACGTCGTCAGTCCTGCACCGCCCGTGAATCTACCGCCTCCGCCTCCGAAGCCACCACCTCCACCAAAGCCACCGGCGCCCCCAAAGCCCCCACCGAACCCGCCCACCGTTGTCGTGTTGGACGCCGGCACGGGATCGGCGTAGTTGGCGAGGACGATGGCATCCCCCAACTGCAATCCAGAGAGCACCTGGGTGTAGATATCCCCGACGATGCCGACCTTGATCGCCTTGTCCACCGCGTTGCCCTCGGAAAGTACGACCACGAATGACCTAGTTCCCGCCGTCACGACGGCCGATGTGGGGACGGCCAGCACGTCCTCCTTGGCGCCGGTGACGATCGAGATGTTGGCGGTGGAACCAGAAAAGAGATTGTTGGCCGAGGCCGGAAGTGCGACCACGACGGGGTAGGAGTATCCGGAAGTACCGGACTGCACCGGCCCGACCTGCGCCACGGTCCCGTCGATCGTGCCCGACGTTCCGTCCACCCCAACGGCGGCGACCGAGCCCACCTTGACCGACGGAACCTGCGAGCTGGTCAGCGTGGCCGTCGCCTCGAATGACTTGGTTCCGATGATGACGATGTCCTCGGTGCTCGAGTCGGCACTCACCGTGTCGCCGACATTGATGCCGACCGACACGATCGTTCCGTTGATCGGGCTGGTGAGTTGCCCCTCGGCCAGTGACTGCTCGGCGCTGACCACGTTGGCCTGTGCGGTGTCGATCGCGGCGGCGTCCGAGGCGATCTGGGTCGCGCTGTCGGAAGCTGCTCCACTGACCGAGTTGCCTTTCGCGCTCGCACTTCCGCTGCCGGACGTTCCCGAGGATCCGGAGGCCCCCGAGGAAGATGTGCCGGTGCCCGAGCTTCCGGAGCCGGACGAGGACTGCTCCTGGGTGAGCGCCTTGGCCAGCGTTGTCTCGTCGGACGCCACCGCCTGCTGATCCGTGGCCACTGACTGTTGATCCGTCGAGACCTGCTCGAGTGCGGTGGCGCAGGCGCTGCCACCCGCTGGAGCCGTGGACGTCGTCGTCGTCGTGGTCGTGGTCGATGTCGACGTGGTGGGCAATGGTGGCTTGGCAGACGACGTCGTGGTCGAGGTCGTGGTCGAGATCCCGCACGCCGTTTCCCCTTGCACCAGGTCCGCGGCCTCCTGTTGCTGATCGGTCGAGGACTTGGCCTGATCGGCGACCAACGTGGCCTGATCTCGGGTGATCGAGCTCGATGAGGACCCTCCGCCGCCGCCAGACGAGGATGCCTTCGGCACCGTGGTGGTCGTGGTCGCGGCCGCGCTCGATGTCTGGCTGTTCTCGTCCTCGGTCAGCTTGGCATCGGCGGATTGCAGAGAGAGATCCGCCGAAGACACCGATTCGCTCAATGGGGTCGTGTCGAGAGAGGCCAGCGTCTCGCCCGCGGTGACTTGCGCGCCCGGGGTCGCGGTCACGCTGGCCACCTTGCCTGCGACCTGGAAACTTGCGGAAGCATCGTTGACGGGCTCGATCGTTCCGACCACGACCAGATTGCTGGCGACCGAGGCCCGCACGACCTTCCCCATGCGGAAGCCACCATTACCCGAGCCACTGGCCGCCCACGCCGTCGCCCCACCGGCCACGAGGAGCACGACGACCACCGCCGCTCCTATGACCAAAGTGCGGCGTCTCCTGCTGCGCCGGCTTCCCGCGTCATCAGTCACTCGCTGTGCCATCCGCTGTACCGCCGCCTCCG
>ODAK010003637.1_pt1 | contig 15946 bp, 11 predicted proteins | sample 1539591 | NCBI WGS metagenome assembly ODAK01 (sample SAMEA3539303, study PRJEB22396) | soil metagenome | biome: tundra; feature: field; material: soil | place: USA | collected 2010-05 | depth 0.15 m
AGCACCCGGGACGCCCGCCAGCTCACCGACCTGCCTGAAGCGGCCCGCCGCTACGTCAATCGGATCGCCGAGCTGGCCGGCGCCAGGGTGGATTGGGTGTCGGTCGGAGCCGGGCGGGACCAGACCATCGAGCCCTCGGCTTGGTAGCCTTCCGCAAGCTCCCGCTCTGGCGCCGGGGGACCGCTCTGGGGTCGATCTGCCTGGCGGTGGCGCTGGCGGTCTCGGCGCTTTTGGTGGGGGCGGCGGAGGGTGCAGGCCCCTGGACTCCGCTCCAGCGGCTGCCGATCGCCGCCAGCCAGCACGTCACCGTCTGGAAGGTGGTCGGCAACCCGAGCGCTCCCCGGGACCTGGCGGCGGCCACCAGCCGGGGGGTGTGGGTCAGCTCCGACGACGGTCAGAGCTGGTCGTCGACGTCCGTCACCCAGTTCACCTGGACCGTCGCCTTCGCCAACTCGGGGGCGGACCTCTACGCCGGGACCGACCGGGCCGGGGTCTACCGCAGCGCCGACGGCGGTCAGAGCTGGAAGCAGGCCAACACCGGACTTCGCAACCTCGACATCAGGGCCATCGCTACCGGGCCCACCGCCATCGTCCTCGGCACCCAGAAGGGGGTTTACATCAGCGGCGACGGCCGGGCGTGGGAGCAGGCGGGGCTGCTGACGCTCAGCATCGGCTCGGTGGCGATCGTCGCCGACACCCCGCTGGGGGTGGTCGCTGGCTCGGATCAGCTCGCTCAGCAGGACAACCTCTTCCGCTCCCTCTCGGTGGGGACCGCCGCCGGCTGGCAGGCGCTGCCCGGCGGTGATCCCGGTGGCTCCCCCGTCTTCGCGGTGGCGGCGGGCCCGGTGATCAAGGGCGGCACCATCCCGCCGCTGCTGGTGGGCAACCTCAAGGGGCTCTACCTCAGCTCCGACGGCGGCGATACCTGGCAGGCCCAGAACCTGGCCGGGGGGGCAATGTGGTCGGTCAACGCCATCGCCTTCGACCCCGACAACCCAGCGGTCATCTATGTCGGCGGGGACAATGGGGGCAGCACCGGGGGTGGGCTCCAGCGAACCGTCAACGGAGGCGGCGCCTGGGGGGCGTTCCAGCATGGGTTACCGAGTCAAGAGGTGACCGGGCTCTCGGCCCTCTCCACCAGCCCGCTCACCGTGCTGGCGTCGGTGTGGAACCCACTCAGCCGGCGAGGAGGCTCGGCTCGGGACTTGGACACGACCGCCCCCGGGCCGGTGGTCCTGAGCTCCAGCTCGGGAACTCCGATCTCGGTCGCGGTCTCGCCCACCCCGACGCCCAGCCCCACTCCCCATCGTCATCACCACGCGGTCGCCAAGCGCTCCTCGATCCCGCCGGGGGTGCTGGTGGTGGTGGCGGTCGTCCTAATCTTGGTAGCAATCAGCCTGACCCTGTACCTGCGGCGGCGGCGGCGGCGGCTCGACGCGGAGGCGCCACCGTGATCGATGTCGTCCCCGGAGACACCCCGGAGGAGCGCTTGGCGCACCTGGGGCTGGAGCTGCCCCCGCCTCCCGTCCCGATCGCCAGCTACGTGCCGTTCACCTTCGCGGGGGAGCTGATCGTGACCTCAGGCGTCCTCCCGATGCGCGACGGCCGGGTGATCCAGGGCCGGCTGGGGGTGGACCTGGGGGTGGAGGCGGGCGCCGAGGCGGCCCGAATCGCCGCTGTCTCCCTCTTGGCATTGCTGGCGGCTGCGGTCGGCCGGCTGGACCGGATCACCGGGCTGCTGCTTCTCACCGGCTATGTCCGCTCGGCGCCGGACTTCGCCCGTCAGTCCGAGGTCATTGACGGCGCCTCGCACCTCTTGCGCCAGGTGCTGGCTGAGCAGGGCCATCACGCCCGAGTCTCGGTGGGGGTTGCCGAGCTGCCCCGCGAGGCCTGCCTGGAGCTCCAGCTGACCGCGCGGCGCTGACCCAAAGGGAACCGAGGCGGGATCGGGGCTCCCGCCGGCCCCGGTAGAATTGGCCGCCCGTGTCCCCAGCCGCCCCGTCCCGCGGCGAGCCCGCCATCGACATCGCCGACCTCCGGCGGACTTACCGAACCACCACCGGTACCGTGCGCCGCCGCCGCCTGGAGATCGAGGCGGTGCGGGGAATCTCCCTGCGGGTCGAGCCCGGGGAGCTGTTCGGGTTGCTCGGTCCCAACGGGGCCGGCAAGACCACCACCATCAGGGTCCTCTGCACCCTCCTGCTGCCGACCTCGGGCAAGGTGAGCGTGCTCGGGCTGGACGTGGTCGACCATCCCCGCGCGGTGCGCCGCCAGAGCGGCTGCGACTTCGGGGGCGACCGGGGGCTCTACGATCGGCTCAGCGCCCTCGACAACCTGCGCTACTTCGCTGACCTCGACGCGCTGGAACCTCGCCGGCAGCCCCGGCGGATCGACGAGGTGCTGGAGCTGGTGGGGCTTCAGGGCCGGGGCAAAGAGCGGGTGGAGGGTTTCTCTAGGGGGATGCGGCAACGGCTCCACCTGGCCCGGGGACTGCTCCACGATCCGCCGGCGCTCTTCTTCGACGAGCCCACCATCGGGGTCGACCCGGTAGGGGCCCGCGAGGTGCGCCAGCTGGTGGTGGAGCTGGCCTGGGCGACGGCCGCCTTCCTGCTCTTCACCTGCTTCGAGCGGGAAGGTCGGCGGAGTGGGACCTTCGATCGACTGTGAGTGACAACCAGCCGGGGCAGGAGCCGACCAGGCTGGACCTGCGGGGGGTCGCCTGCCCGCTAACGTTCGTCCGCACCAGGATCGCCCTCGACCGGCTCTCCCCCGGTACGCCATTGGAGGTGCTGCTGGACGAGGGGGAGCCCGCCGACACGGTGCCTCGCAGTTGCGCAGAAGACGGGGAGCTGGTGCTGGAGCTGGGACCGTGGACTGAGCCGGGCGTGATGCGAATGCTGGTGGCGAGGATCCAACGCGAGGAGTGAACTCCAGATTGCGCGGGCCCGGTTGAGCCACCCTGAGGTGGGGCATCCCGCGACTCCGCCCAACTAAGAGTCACGTCCGCGCCAGGGCTCGGTTCGGTAGAGACGCCAATGCGAGGCAGGTTCAGCGCAGGGCGAGCGGCAGTAAGCGCAGGCCAGAGGCGCCAGGACGTTTTCACGGCCGAGGCCGACTTCGGACACCCGACCGTAACTTAGGGATGCGCGAGTCTGCCGGCCAGCGGCGAGGACACTGCCTTGCTTCATGACCCTGGCGGCAGTTCCACCTCCGGGCCCGTCACCTTGGCGCGGCCGCGTGTGCCTCAACCCTCCCCTCCGGGAAGGTCAGTGGTCGGTGGTGGGCTCCCGCGGGTTCCCAGGCACCGCTGTTCCGCGGGGAAGTAGGACGGTGAAAGTCACGCCGTGGTTGGGACTCGACTCCACCGATACCCGGCCGCCTTGGGTCTCCACGAGCGATCGCACGATCGACAGTCCCAGCCCACTGCCGCCGTCTTGGCGGGAGCGGGACGAGCCGGCGCGATAGAAGCGCTCGAAGACGTGGGGAAGATCCTCCGGGGAAATCCCGGGGCCTTCGTCGTGGCAGCGGAGGCCGACCAGCGCGTCCCCGGCGACAGTGCTCCAGTGGATGGCCGCACCGCCGCCGTGGCGCTCGGCATTGTGCTGCAGGTTGGTGGCAATCGTGGTCAGGGCCTCGGGATCGGCAAGTGCCACCGGCCCCTCGCCGCGGATATGGCTGACGGGAGCCTCCCACTGGTGGGCCGCTAGGAACTGCTCCAAGAACGAGTCCAGCTCGACCGGGCGCGGCCGCAGCGCGCGACCCTCGTCGGCTCGGGCCAGGGCCAGCAGGTCCGTCACCAGAGCTCGCATCCGCTCCGCCTCGTGGGACATCACCGGGAGAGCCGCCTGAACCACCTCCGGGCTGGCCCCCACCCCCCGCTGGAGGACGTCGAGGTACCCCTTGATCGCGGTGAGAGGCGTGCGCAGTTCATGGGAGGCGTCGCCGATGAACTGGCGCATCCGGCGCTCGGCATCCTCGCGCACCCTCACCGTGCGTTCGACGCTGTCCGCCATCTCGTCGAACACCCGGGCCAGCTCTCCCACCTCGTCCCGCCGGGGTGGGAGTCCGCTGCGCCGGGAGAGGTCGCCGCGGCCCAGGGCCTGGGCCGCCGAGGTGAGCTTGCGCAATGGCCCCAGACCCCGGGCGGTGAGCATGAGACCGGTGAGCAGCGCCACCAGCAGGACTGCGGCGCTCCCCGCCGCCACCACGGTCGCGGCGGAGCGGAGCTCGCTCTGGATTGGCCCCGCAGGCTGAGCCAGCACGACCGCTCCCAGATGGGTGCCTTGGCGGCCGGTGAGCGGGAGCACCATCAGCAGATCGCCGCTCCCGGCGCCGTTCACCAGGAGAGGCCCAGTGATGGTGTCGTCCTGAGCCGCCGCCAAGAGATCATTTCGGGGCGGCGGAGGGAGGGTGATCCCAGTCAGCACTGCCGGCCCGGTTGCCGTCCCCGGCCCAGCCGAGGCCAGTAGCCGCAGGCTCGAGGAGGAAACCGCCGTCTCGACCCGGGCTTGGGCCAGGATCCTGGCCAGGGCGACGGCGAGCGCTGACTCGTTGAGCAGCGGGCGCCCCAGGCGCACCCGGTTCCGCTGCCCGGCCAGCAGGAGGGCACGCCCGTCGGCGAAGGTCGCCTGGAGGGTTTGGGCCCGGCTGCTGACTACGGCACTTCGCAACAGGCTGAATTCGATCCCTCCGGCGACCGCCAGCAGGAGCGCCAGCAGGCCGACGAAGGACAGGGTGAGTCGCCAGCGCAGGCTGCGGTACCAGGGGACTGCGGTGTCAGTCGGCGGCGAGGCGATAGCCCACCCCCCGGACGGTCTGGATCAGGAGGCGGTCGGTATCGCCGAGCTTCAGCCGCAGGTAGTGGACGTAGACCTCGAGGTTGTTCTCATCCCCGTAGAAGGCGAGTCCCCACACCGCGTTCAGCAGCCGGTCGCGGGTCAGCACCTCACCCTGGTGCTCCATCAGGTAGGCGAGGAGATCGAACTCCCGCGCCGTGAGCTCCACCCCCTGACCGGCCCGGCAAACCCTCCTGGTGTTGCGGTCCAGCTCCAGCGGGCCCGCCCGAACCACCGCGGCCTGATCTGGCTGCCGGCGTCGGAGCACTGAGCGGACCCGAGCCAGCAGCTCCCCGAATTCGAAGGGCTTGCCGAGGTAGTCGTCGGCCCCCAGGTCGAGGCCCCGGATCCGGTCCTCCGTGTCGTCACGGGCGCTCAGGATCACCAGGCCGCGCCGGGGGTCCCCGGCCAGCTCCCTGGTGAGGGCGATCCCATCCATTCGCGGCATCATGACGTCGAGCACCACGACGTCGGGAGCGAACCGGTCGACGACACTGAGGGCCGCCCGCCCATCGCCAGCGGTCTCGACCTCGAAGCCCTCCCGGCTCAGGCCGATCTCGATGAAATCGGTGATGGCCGGCTCGTCGTCGACCACCAGGACTCGCGGCGGCCCGGGGCGCCGGTCCGTCACCTCTTGGGGCATGGCAGCGGAAGTATAGGTCGGTCCATCTCCAGATCAGAGCAGGTCGCTGGGGGGATGACGCTTAGACGTTGCTTAGACTCGGCGCTGTCGCCGAGCCGGGCCGCGCTCGTGCCTCCAAACCCTCGGCGTGGAGAGCGCCCGGGGGGCCGAGCCAACGCCGTCGCCAGCAGCTCGGCGCCACATCCTAGGCGGTGCTGGCACCGGCACTGGCCTCTCGCCCGGGAGCGCCTTCGCCCCGCTCGAAGCCAAAATGACGGCGTCCAGTCCTGCCGCTACTCTATTCCCCGGCACGTCTGCTGATCGGAGGTCGACGATGCAGCGGCTTGGGCTTCTGTGGCGGGGGCTGCGGTGGCGGATTGGGACCTCGGCCCTTGTGCTGCTGGTCGCTACCGTCGGGATTTTCGCAGCCACGGTCGGGCCGCTCTTCCTGGGAACCGCCGACGGCACCGTCCTCCACGGCACCCTCAATGGGGAGGGGCCGGCCCAAAATTCGGTTACCGCCCTGGCGATGGTCGAATCGCAGCAGTCGCAGTCAGCGGCCCGGCGCGCTCTGGTCCAAGAGCGGGTCTCGTCCATGCGGCGGTGGTACGGGCCGGGAATCCTGACCGTCGACGTCGGCATTCGCACCGACGTCGACTCCGCCATCGCCGACCTGGTGTACCGCCCCGGCGTCTGCGCCCATCTCACGTTCCTCCAGGGCCGCTGCGTCCGCTCCGGTCTGGAGGTGGTGATCACCCAGGAAGACGCCAACTTCCTGCATCTCAAGTTGGGGAGTCCCCTGGTCCCGCAGATCCCGAAGAGCCGTGCCGTCGGGCGTAACCGCAACGCGCCCGGCAAGACCCAGGTGCCTTTGGAGCCTTCGGGGAGCTCGCTGCGGGTGGTCGGGATAGTGGGCGAGGTCAACCTCTCCGCGCCGTACTGGCTGGGCGATGACTTCGGCGGGTTCTCGCCCCTGGCGACCCCGCCCCAGCTCGACGCGATGTGGACCACCGCCGCCGCCGTCGCCGGGCAGGAGACGATCGCCACAGCTGAGTTCCCGCTCGTGGTTTCGCGCACGCGGGTGGTTAGTCTCAGCCCACTTGAGAGCTCTGTCCGCCACTTCGAGTCCCAGGCCACCACCAGGGACGGATTGGTGCTGTCCAGCGGGCTCTTCGACTCTCTAGCCAGCTACCGGCGCGAGGCTGAGGTGATGGCTGCGATCGTGGTCGTGGCCGATCTCCAGCTCGTGCTGCTGACCTTGTTCGTGCTCTACGGACTGGTCGTGCGGACCGAGGAGACCCGGCTCAGGGAGGTGGCCCTCACCAAGCTGCATGGGTTCCCCCGGACCGCAGTCCTGAGCTCGGGCCTGGCCGAGCCGCTTGCCTTGGTCACCTGCGCCCTGCCTCTGGGATTCCTGGCGGCCTGGGGGGTGGTCGCCCTGGCTTCACCAACGCTACTGCATGGCTCGTCAGTGCTCTTCACGCCCCCGGTCTTCCTCGCCGCCTTGACGGCGTTCGCCGGCGCGCTGGTCGCGACCCTGGTGGGGTCCCGACGGATCCTCAACCGACGGCTGATGGAGGAGGTCCAGGGAATCAACGCCAAGCCCTCCCCGGTGGGCCGAGCCCTGCTCGACGGCGGTGCCGTCGCGTTGGCCATCGGGGGGTTGGTGGAGTTGGTCCACTCCGGAGTCCTGACCGGGGGCGCGCCCAACCCGCTGTCGCTGCTGACCCCGGGCCTGATCGCGGTGGCGGTGGCGGTACTGGGAATTCGGGGCCTCCCCCTGCTCTGTCGGCTGGGCTTGCGGTGGAGCGGATCTCGCTCGGTGGTCGGCGCTCTGGCGCTGCACCAGGTGCTCCGCCGGCCAGCCCTTTCCCGCCAGATGTTGGTCGTGGTGGTGGCCACCGCACTGGCCTGCTTCGCCGGCGAGGCCTGGTCGGTGGCCAATGCCAATCGGGTCGATCGAGCTGACTTTGAGACCGGGGCGGCTCGGGTGCTCAATGTTAGGGTCCCGCCCTCGGTCAGCCTGGTGGACGCGGTGCGCAAGGCCGACCCCAGTGGCCGCTACGCCATGGCCGTGATGGAGTCACGGTCCTACGGCGAGAACCTGATCGCGTTCGACTCCTCGCGGCTGCAGAAGGTGGCCGACTGGCCTGCCGACCTCAGCCAGACCAGCGTGCCGAGCGTGGTGCGCTGGCTGCGGGGAGACGTCGAGCCCCCGCTGATCCTGACCGGGAGCGAGGTGCGGGTGACCGCCAACTACTTCGGTCTGCCCGCCGGCGTCCCGGACCTGCAGTTCAACCTGATCGACAACGGCGGCTTCGTGGGGGTGGCCGACTTCGGCTACCTCAAGAACGGTACGCACACATACCAGGCCAGCATGCCATCCACCTGCGACGGCGGCTGCCGGGTGACCTCGATCCAACCGTACTGGGCACCCAGTTTGACCGGCTTGGTCTCGACCACGTTCTCAATCCAGTTCTTCCAGTTTCAGGACCGCAGCGGCGCCCGGCCCTGGCGCTCGCCGGCGGCACCGGTTGACCGGACCAGGTACTGGCTGCCCAGTCCGGGGGCCAGCCTGGTCCGGCTGGGCCACGGGGTCCTCTTCACCTTCAACGAGCAGGACACGCAGCTGCTGCCTCCGGCCGTGATCCCAGCTCCCCTGCCCGCCATCCTGCCCGCGGTCAGCACCTCTGCCAGTCAGCCCCGCAACCCCGGGGCGGGCACCGACCTTGACTTCGACGGCACTCCGCTCTACCTCAACACCAAGGTGGTGGTGGGCGCCCTCCCCGGACTGGGGCAGTTCGGAACCTTGATGGACTTGCCCCTGGCAATCGACTCCGAGACCTCCTACCCGGTGGGAGCCCAGGACTACGTCTGGCTGGCATCCCATACCCCGCCCGGGGTGGTGCGGTCGCTGCGCCGCCAAGGCCTCTACCTCAAGACCAGCAAGACTCCAACCCCGCTCCTAGTCCGGTACGGGGAAAGCGGGCCCGCTCTGGCCTCTTTGTTCTTCCTCTTCGCCGCCGCGGCGGCCGCGGTGCTGGCCGTCGGGTCCAGCGTTCTGGCCCTCACGCTGAGTTCGCGGCAGCGAGCGTACGAGGCGGCCATGCTGACCGTGGCGGGAATCTCCCGAAGATCCCTCTTTCGAGCCCTGGTCGCAGAGCAGCTGCTAGTTCTGATCCCGGGCGCGGTGCTGGGGATGGCGGCGGGACTGTTCGCTGCGGTGGTCGCCCTGCCCTCGGTGCCCGAGTTCGTCTCCAACGCGGGCGGACCGCCACTTCAGCTGGGGCTGCCCGTCGTGCCCGCCTTGGCCCTGTTCGCCAGCTTGCTGACGCTGCTGGTTTTGGCGGCGCTCAGCGCCGCCAAAACCACCATGCGCCTGGTCACGGTCGACCGGCTACGGATGGAGATCGTTTAACGGGGGTCGCTGGCGCCGGTTCCCGGGAGCTCACGAGAGCACGCACCGCCTCGTGCCGACTGACCGAGCAGCGGCGGGGGCGGACGATCGTGACATTTCAGGCCGGGACGACCCCACGACCTACGCGTGACGTAATCAACATCCTCAGCCTCAGGCCGCGACTCCGGCGTTGGACGATCCTGGCCATTGGATCCTTGCTCCTCGGACTGACAGCTGGATGTTCTCTCGGCCCCGACCTTGGTCCGAGCCCGGCCCACCCTCATCCAAGTCAGGTCGGGTCTGGGTCAGGCCAGCGCACGGCTGCGATCTTCAAATTCGAGGGCTTACCTCGCGAATATGGGAGCCTCAGCGCCCCTCCAGCCTATCTGCGCTGCTCGCAGAACGGCCGCCGGATTCAACTCGAGGCAGTATTCGGGGCGGACAGGATCGAGTTCATCATGAGTGGACTCCGACCCACCGAGCAGATGGTGCTCGGCCCCGGAACCCTCGCACCCCACGGAATATCCGCGACGCTCAGGGATTCGGGCCCGCAGTGGAGTACGCCATTTCGCGCGACTCTGGCCGCCGCCATGGCGGCGGGCGCCACATTTGGGGGGACGATTTCGGTGGTCGGAAAGGACAGATCAGGTGGCTTGAGTGCCATAACCCTCGTCGACAACGCGGACTCGGGGTAAGACGCCAGCCTGACCGCTACCTGGTCTTGTGGTAAGAAGTCGACCGTTGGCAGCGCCAGCCACGCCGTCGCAGCGGCGCTCCTTCCCGCCACAGGATTGCCCGCCGTACCCCTTTGCGCGGCACCGTTGACCCAACCCAGCGGAGGAGCGATTGGCCCGCTGACTTGCTCCGGCCACGGACTGAACGTCCTCGCCGGGGACGATGCCATCTTCATTGATCAGACGTTGCTCGCGCTGGGGGCAAGGCCGTCAGCTGCGCAGATCTCGACCGCGCTGGGTCAGCCCGACATGCAAGCCGCCTCGCTTGCCCAGGCCGAGAGTGTCTACCAACTGACTCGGACGTCCTATGGCTGGACGGCAGCGGTCAACCAATCGGCCGTGCTGTCAGCGCCTGGCTGCTTATGATCATGGGGTGTGTACCGCGACGCCCGTGGCGCCAGGCTTCTGAGCGACTGGGGATCACGGCGTAACCCGGCGCGATAGCCACCGGCTTGCCGCACGCTCCTCCGCGAGATCGCGGAAGTGTCGCGTTTCTACCGCTCAGACGCATTCGCGCGCGATAGCCGGACCACTCCGTCCTTGTCTGGTCCGGCAGCCACACCGCGATTAGCTGCGGGGTTCGAGCCTAGCGCTTCATATTCGTCGATCGGCGAATCGCGGCAAGGTCGATCTCAATCACCATCGCCAGGTTCGCCCGATAGAGCCGTCGAGCTTGTCCTTGCCGTCCGAGCCTCACCGATGCGGTCGCTTTGGCGGAGGGCCCTCTGGGTGTGCCGCCCCAACCGTTGTACCCCGTTTTCGCCGGGATTTCGCAGCGCGCCATAAACGCTCCACAGGGCACAGCGGGGCGAGCGCTGCGCCGTGGGCGTCTCGGCCCTCAGCGCTGGAGTCAGCGCCTAACGGCATGGGTCACCGCCTCTCGGTGAGCTGAGCTCACGGATAGAATGGGCGCCGTGAGCCGGCGCCACCTACTTCTGCGTGCGATGAGGTGGCGGGGCGGGGCCGTGGCCGCGCTGTTGGTGGTGGCGACGATTGCGGTGATGGCTGCCGCGACTGGCCCTCTGTACTTCGGGGCGGCCCTGGGAAGCGTCCTGCGCTCGACCCTGGTCGCTGGAAGTTCGGAAGAAGACGGGCTCACCGTGGTTCCCCAGAACACCACCCACGGTTACCGGCCATTTCAGTCCGACGCCCAGGACGTCGCCTCAGCCCGCGACTACGGTCTGAAGCGCTGGTACGCCCGTCCGATCACGACCCTGATTTATGGGGCCGAGACGCGCAAGACCAACCCATATGGCGACTACTACGAGTCGGACCTCGTCGCCCGCACCGATATCTGCTCCCACCTTAGTGTCGTCTCCGGCTCCTGTCCGGCGGCTGCCGATCAGGTAGCCATCAGCCGACGCACAGCCAAGGCACTCGGGGTGGGGCTGGGAGCGAAACTTCCGCTTCTGGGGCTGCATACGGGCGCCGCGCTCACGGTGACGGTGACCGCGATAGTGCGGGTGACAAGCGAAAGAGCGCCGTACTGGTTCGGCGAGAATTTCCTCACTTTTGGACCGCCGCCCCCAGCTTCTATTAAGGGACCGAAACCGCTGCCCCGAGTCGACTCCCTGTTCACGCCGGCCGCCACAGTTCGTCAGCTCGGTCCCGATCTCACTTTGCAGTACCCACTGCTTATCAATCGCGTCACGGTCAGCAATGCAGGCAACCTGCAGAGCGCTTACGACGGCTACAAGGGTGCCGTCGAGACCCGTGACAGCTCGGTCGCCAGCAGCAATCTCATAAATGCCCTGCACTCGGTCAGCACGCAGGAAGATCAGATGCTGGCGGTAATCGTGGTGGTCGACCTGCAGCTGGTGCTACTCACGCTGTTCGTGCTCTACGGAGTAGTGGCGCGCACCGCCGAAGCTCGTCAGAAGGAAGTGGCGCTGGCCAAGCTACACGGATACCGCCCGTCCACGGTGATCTTGGTGGGTCTGGCGGAGCCAGTGATCGTGCTCTGCTGCGCTCTTCCGCTGGGGATCCTGCTGGCCTGGTTAGCGGTCGAAACCGCTTCACCCCTGCTCCTGCACGGCGCCCCTGTCTTCTTCTACCTTCTGGTGCTCTGGGCGGGGTTGGGGGCCTTCGTCGGCGGACTTCTGGCCACGGTCCTGGGTGCGTGGCGGATCATGACCCGGAGCTTGGTCGAGGAGTTGCAGGCGAGCGAGCCCCGGTCCTCGCGGGCGGGCCGAGCCGCCGTCGACGGCGCCGCCATTGCCCTGGCGGTGGCAGGCTTAGTCGAACTCGGTTTCTCGGGGGTTTTGAACGGAAAGCAGCCCAATCCGCTCGCTCTCTTCGCTCCCGGGCTGGTCGCCGTGGCTGTCGGGGTGGTCGGGGTACGGCTGCTGCCGCTGGCCTATGCGTTCGCCGTGCGGAGGACACGGGACTCCTCGTCCGTAGCCACCGCCCTCGCGGTGAGGCAGGTCATTCGCCGTCCCACGAGTCTGCGCCAGATCCTGGTCCTAGCCGTCGCAACCGGGCTCGCCTGCTTCTCGGTCACCGGTTGGGCTGTCGCCGGCTCCAACCGGGTGACTCGAGCCAACTTCGTGACCGGAGCCGCCCGGGTGCTGGATGTCCGACTCCCCGGGTCCGGCAACCTGGTTTCCGCTGTCCGTCGGGCCGACCCTTCCGGCCGATACGCCATGGCCGCCGTGGTCTCGATCGCGCCCAGTCAGCGCCTGCTCGCGGTAGACGCCAGCCGCCTTGCCAGCGTCACCGATTGGCCCACGTCCACCAGCTCCACGAGCTTGCGGCGCATCGTGCGCTGGCTGACCCCCCACCTTCCCCCGCCCTTGGTGGTGGGGGGCACCAAGGTGCGGATGGGGGTGGACCTCGGGAGCCCGGTCAGCCCACCCCCGGACCTCCAGTTCAGCCTCATCGACGGCGCTGGCTACCCCGCGGTGGCCGACTTCGGCTATCTCTCACCCGGAGTGCATACCTACACCGCTTCGCTCCCGGGCGAATGCATCGAGCAGTGTCGGGTCACCAACCTCACGCCCTACTGGTCCGCTCCGTCCACCGGGCCTCAGCGGGTCACCTACCAGCTCTCCATCTCGGCCCTCCAGGAGCAGGCGAGGAACTCCGCTTCATTTCGAGCGGTCCCCGGGAACACCTCGGTGCCGGACTACTGGCAACCGTCCGGTCGCGGTGCCCTAGTGCTAGCGAGCGGGTCCAGCACAACCTTCACCTTCACCGACACCAGCCAGGACCTGGTCGCGCCGGCGGTGGTCCCCGCTCCGCTGCCCGGCACCATCCGCGGGGTGGTGACCTCGGGCAGTCAGGTCTCAGATCCGGCGGCGGCCACGGTGGAGGACTTCGACGGCACCACGCTGAACGCGGACGTCCGCATCACCACGGCAGCACTGCCCAACCTCGGCCAGTTCGGCTTCATGCTCGGTCTGCCGGATGCGCTGCGCGCCGAGACCTCGCCACAGTCGGGCGCCACCAACGAGGTGTGGCTGGCGCCACACGCCCCGCACAGGGTGATCAGCAAGCTGGAGAGCGAGGGGCTCAAGATCTACGCCCAGCAGGTTCCCGCCACTTTGCTCGCACGGCTCAACGCCAGTGGGCTGGCGCTGGCCTTCGAGTTCTTCCTCTTCGCGGCTGGGGCGGCTGCCCTGCTCGCGATCGGCGCAGCGGTGTTCTCGATCTTCATGACCGCCAGGCGCCGGGCCTTCGAGTTGGCGGTGCTGCGTGCGACCGGGGTCTCTCGCCGCACCCTCCTGCGCTCGCTGCTGGGGGAGCAGCTGCTGGCCCTCGGCCCGGGACTGATCCTGGGGGCGGTGGCCGGTATCCTGGGGGCAGTCATCGCTCTGCCGTCGGTGCCGGAGTTTCCCACTATCGCTGGCGGTCCCCCACCGCAGTTCCCCCTTCCCGCGTTCCCACTCGCGGTTCTGCTGTCGACGCTCGTGCTATTACTAGCGGTGGCCTCCACCCTCGCCTCGCTCGGCACCATCGGCATGGCAGGCTACGACCGCCTGCGAACGGAGATCCCATGACGGCCGCGGTCAACACGCAGCGTGGCGTCGATATCCACTGCGAGGGGGTGGTCCACCTGTACCCTAGCCCTGAGGGGGACGTGGTGGCACTCCGAGGAGTGGACTTGGACGTCGAGGGAGGGGAGGCCCTGGCGCTTCTGGGACCGTCGGGGAGCGGCAAGTCGACCATGCTGGCGCTTCTCTCGGGGCTACTGCGACCGTCGGCTGGCCGGATCCGGATCGGCAGTTACGACCTGCCCAGACTGAGCAACCGCCAGCTGCTGCGCCTGCGCGCCACCGACATCAGCCTGGTGCTTCAGGATCCAGCTCGCAACTTGCTCCCCTACGGCACCGCCGAGCAGAATGTTGGCTTCGCCCAGAGGGGCGCCCGGGGGCGCAAGCGCGCTCTGCCCTGGAGTCCGCTGGAACTGCTGCAGCAGCTGGGCATGGGCGCCCTGGCGGGGCAGACGGTCTCCACCCTCTCCGGTGGCGAGCAGCAGCGCGTGGCGATCGCGGCGGGGGCGTCGGTAGCACCCTCCCTGCTGCTGGTGGATGAGCCCACGAGCCAACTCGATAGCGCTAGCCGCGACCAAGTTATCTCGCTGCTCCTCAAGGTGAATGGGGAGCTGGGGGCGACGGTGGTTAGCGTCACCCATGACCCGGCTGTGGCCCGGGCCATGCCGCGCACGGTGAGCATCCGCGACGGCCGGATCGGCGCTGAGGGCCGCCGCGGCCAGGAGTATGCGGTCGTCGGGCGCGATGGCAGCGTGCAGCTACCGGTTGACGTGCTCGATTGGCTGCCTCCCGGAACCCTAGTTCAGGTGCACCGTCACAACCAGGGGGTCGATTTGCGCAACCCGGAGCTAGAAGACCTTGATCGATGAGATCCGCGCCGAGAACATTGGGGTGACGATCGGCTCCCGGGCCATCCTCGATGGGGTTGGGCTCACGGTGAAGGCGGGCGAGACAGTCACCGTGACGGGGCCCTCCGGGTCCGGGAAGACCACCCTGCTCCTGGTTATGGCAGGGCTACAGGTGCCGAGCCGGGGGAGCGTGCTCCTCGACGGAAACGCGATTCCGGGAGGCGAAACCGGCCGGCGGCTCTTCGGCGTCGTGCTCCAGAACCATGGGCTAGTGGCGGTCCTCACCGCCGCCGAGAATGTCGCGCTGCCGCTGCAGGCGCGGCGGATGCCTAAGCAGGAGGTGGCCCAACGCACTAGGGGGGCGCTCACCGAAGTGGGTCTGGACGAGAACTCAGATCATCTGGTCCAGGACCTTTCCGGTGGCCAGCAGCAGCGGGTCGCCGTGGCGCGGGCACTGGCAGGAGACCCCGACATCGTGCTGGCCGATGAACCAACTTCCGAGCTTTCCGCTGAATTTCGAGGCGTGGTGCTGAAGATGCTAACCGAGCACGCCCGCAAGGGACGCATCGTGGTGATCGCGTCCCACGACCCGGAGGTGGTGGAGTCTTCGGACCGAGTCCTCAGCCTGGTAGATGGCCGGGCTGCGACCAGCGACGCGGTGCCGGTTGACCAGCTGCCGGAACCGCCCGCTCTGGTGGGCCGGCCGCCACCCACCCCGGGCCGTGGTCCCGCCCCGCCCGCCGCCTCCAGCTTCCACCTCCCAGAGGGACGTCCACCCGCTTGACGGCGGCCCTGGATCTGCTCCCGTGGGGGGAGCAGGGAGGCAGAGCACGCTCCCCGGGCGTTCCGCCGGCCCGACCGAGGCGAAGGGCGAGTGCCGCAAGCGGCTGCGCCGCCCGAAGTCCGCGGGCGGCGGCTGGGAATGTTGCGGCTAGCTCCTCCGGGTTGGCTTGGGCTATCTGCCACCGTATGGTGCGAGTTAGGGGAGGTCGAACTGCCGCGTCGGGAGCTCACCGCTCTCCGCCGCGGCACAGATCAGAACAGCTCTCCAGAGCGGTCCGCTCCGAGACATCGCGTAGACTCGGGCGCCGATGTCGACTCCCTGGCCTGGTTCGGTGGCGACCACCCGGCAGAGTGCCGTGTCCGGGGAGCACCGAATCTCCTTTTTGGAGCGCGCGGGGACCGACCCGCCGGTGCTACTGCTCCACGGCTGGGGGGCTAACGCGGCCAGCTTCACTGGGCTGCTGCGGCTAGCCAAGACCCCGCGCCGGCTGATCGCTCTCGACCTTCCCCGCTTCGGCGAATCTCCGTTGGGGACGGCCGACTGGACCACCTCCAGCTACGCCTCGCTGGTTCGGGACCTGGTCCGCCGGCGGGGTTGGGACCATGTCGCTCTCCTGGGCCACTCCTACGGCGGCGGCGTGGCCCTGCGGCTGGCCGGCGAGCGGGAGGCGCCGTTCGACCGGCTCCTGCTCTGCGCCGCCTCCGGGGTACGCCTGCTCAACTCTGCCGGCGTGC
>ODAK010003638.1_pt1 | contig 15944 bp, 9 predicted proteins | sample 1539591 | NCBI WGS metagenome assembly ODAK01 (sample SAMEA3539303, study PRJEB22396) | soil metagenome | biome: tundra; feature: field; material: soil | place: USA | collected 2010-05 | depth 0.15 m
TTCGAATGGATCAACCGCAATTACTTCTTTGGGCTCTATGGCCGCTCGGCGAGCTTCTTCGCCGGGTCCGAATTATCGGCCTATACCCGCAGCCCCGATGACCGCGAGCGGACGCTGCTGAAACCCTTCGCGTCGCATATACCATCCGATATTCTCGATGGCAGCTACCGCCTTCCTGTCAGCGACGGCTCCGGCCGTGATCGCGCAGCGCTTCGCAGCGCGCTGAAATTGTTATCGCAGGCCGGCTACGATCTTGACGGCACGGTGTTGCGGCAGCGCTCGACCAAAGCGCCGCTCAGCTTCGAAATTCTGGTGACGACACGCGATCAGGAACGGATCGCACTGGCCTATCTGCGCGATCTCAAGCGCGCCGGTATCGAGGCCTCGGTGCGCGCGGTCGATGCCGTTCAATTCGATCAACGCCGGCTCGGCTTCGATTTCGACATGATCCAGAACCGCTGGGATCAGTCGTTGTCGCCGGGCAACGAGCAGTCGTTCTATTGGGGAAGCGAGGCCGCGGACCTTCAAGGCACGCGCAACTATATGGGCGCAAAAGACCCCGCCATCGACGCCCTGATCGCGGCAATACTGGAGGCGCGCGAGCATCCGGCCTTCGTTTCGGCGGTGCGGGCGCTTGACCGGACCCTGATGTCGGGCTTCTACGCTATTCCGTTATTTAGCGTTCAAGAGCAATGGATCGCGCGCTGGAATCGGATAGAACGGCCGGTAGCCACCGCGCTGACGGGGTATCTCCCGGAAACCTGGTGGCAAAAGCCGGACCCTCAACCAAAGTGATCCCGTGATCCAGACCAACGCATCGCCAACGCTCGACGGACTGTTTCGACGGATCCTGGCACGGCAGCCGGATGCGCTGGCGCTGCTCGATCCGCTCAACAAGCAGCGCGTCACGGGTCAGGCGCCAAAACGCCTGACATTCTCGGAGGCCGATCGCGCAATCTCCGCGCTATCGGCGCATTTCATCGAAGCCGGGTTGCCGGCCAATTCCGTGATCGCGGTTCAACTGCCGAACACCGTCGAATTCATGCTGACGGTGCTTGCGGCGCATCGCGCCGGCTTGGTTGTCGCCTTGCTTCCGCTGCTCTGGCGGCAGGCGGAATTGACGGTCGCGCTCAATCGCACCGGGGCCCGGGCGATTGTGACCACCGGCAAGATCGATGGCGTAAGCCATGCCGACCTCGCCATGAACGCCGCGGCCGAAGCATTTTCGATTCGCCATGTCTGTGGCTTCGGCAATGACCTGCCCGAAGGCATGGCATCGCTCGACCTCGCGATATCAGGTGAATCGGCAACCACCCGCGCCGTCACACAGGACGGCCGCAGGGCGGCGATTATCTCTTTCGATGTGACGGCCGATGGTTTTCGCGCGGTACCGCGCACCCATCTCAATTTGATCGCCGGCGGCCTCGCGCTTTTCCTCGAAGGCGACGTGCCGCAGGGCGCAACCGTGATGTCGGCATTCGCGCCGTCATCGTTCGCGGGCCTGACCTCATCGCTTCTGATCTGGCTGCTGTCGGGCGGAACGCTTGCGCTGCATCATCCGTTCGACGCCGATGTGCTTGAACAGCAGATCAACGACGATCGCTGCGATACGCTGATCGCACCCGCGCCGCTGGCGTTGCGATTGGCCGAGATCGACATGCCGTCGCGGCTGCCGACGTTGCGCAACGTGATCGGTCTTTGGCGCGCGCCGGAACAGATCGCATCGAGTCCGCCCTGGACGACCCAGCACGCCAGGCTGACGGACGTTTATCTGTTCGGTGAAGCCGGACTGTTCGGCGCCTGCCGTGCCGCCGACGGCGCGCCGGCACTGATCCTGCCGGGACCCCACGGCGCACCCCGCGACGTCCCGAGTTCGTCGATCGCCGGCGAAATCCTGCTGACGCCAAGGGGAACACTGGCATTGCGGGGACCGATGGTTGCGGCGGCGGCTTACGCGCCCGCTCCGCCACCGAGCGACTCGCTGGTGGCGCCGCCGCCGCGCGATCACGTCGATACCGACTATGCCGCGCGGCTCGACCGTTCGACCGGAGCGATCTGTATTACTGCGCCGCCCTCGGGCATCATGGCGGTCGGCGGGTACCGGTTTTTGTCGCAGGATCTGCAGGAATGGGCCAAGCGGCTTGGACAGGGCGCGCTGCTGACGGCGTTGCCCGACCGGTTGAGCGGCCACCGTCTTGCCGGCCGCGCCCAGGACAATGCCCGCGCCCGCGAGGCGCTGGCGGAAATCGGGCTTAACCCGCTGATGGTGGAAGCGTTTCGCGATCGGGCATACCCGACCTGATTGAAATCGGATGGCTTCGTTGACGCGGCATTAAGGCCCGCAATCTAGGATCCCGCGTTCAATCGATCGCGTTGATCCGAGTTTTTGAGATGTCCCAGCAAGGCCCGATCATCGTCGTATCGACCGCCGAGCGGCCGTCGTTCGCGACCTCACTTGACGATGCGAAGATGTTTCCGATCATCGAGACAGAATGGACCGACGCGTCACGCGCCGTCGAGCAGATGCAGCCGGCTGCGGTTCTCGTCGCGATGTCCGAAACCGTTGAACCCGGCTTCGAGGCGCTGGCGAAACAGATCGCCGCGCGGCAGCCCTATCTTCCGCTGATCGCTATCGACCCCAGGACACCGTTGCCCGAGAACGCCATTCCGTTTTCGCAAACCGGAGGCAATTTCGACCGTCTGATTGCGCGCCTGCGCGCAGCGCTGCGCATCAGGACGTTGCACGCCACCGTGATGCGGCGGCTTGACGACGACCCGGCGGCGCGAACAACGCTGCCGGACACCAATCCGGCTCGCGACGCCACCGTGCTGCTGATCGGCCGTGGCGCCGCCTACCCCGCGCTTTCGGTGTCGCTCGGCGAGCGGATGGGGGTCGTCGGCGCGCTCAGCATCGAAGCCGCGGCGAAACACCTCAACCTACGCGACATCGACGGCATCGTGCTCGGCGAAGGGTTCAGCGCGCGCGTGGTGGATGCCTTCCTCACGGTGCTGGCCGAGGATGCGCGCTTCCGCAATCTGCCTGTCGTGGTGACGTCGGATGCACTGGCGCCGGCCTATGATCTGCCAAATCTCGAAATCATGTCCGGTGACCCCGAGCGCGTGGCCGCCAACGCATTGCCGCTGATCCGCCAGCACGCCTTCGAGGCCCATTTGAGCCGCACGCTGCGGTCGATCGACGCCGGCGGCCTGCTCGATCCGCGAACCGGTCTGCTGACATCGGCGGCGTTCGGCCGCGATTTTGCAACCGCAGTCTATCAGACGCTGTCGCGCGGCGGCGGACTGTCGGTGGCTCGCTTTGCCTTCGATCCAGACCACGCGCGCGCCCAGCTCGACGGTGCGCGGATTCTCAGCCGCCTGATGCGGCAAATGGATTTCGGCGCTGTTCAGGAAGACGGATCTGTCGTCGTGGTATTCGCCGAGACCGATTTGCGCACCGCCCATATGATTGCGCGGCGGCTTTCCAGCGTGATGCGCCATACCAGCCACGGCAAACGCGACGCGCGGTCGGAGCCGGTCGTTACGCTCGCGACCATGCTGCCATCAGATACGGCGAAATCGCTGCTGGCGCGGCTTTACGACGAAGCCCGCCGCGCCGCGTCGTGATTTCCTACGCCGCCTTGCGGTCCTCGGCGAGGTTGGCGAGCTGGCGCAGGATTTCGGTGGTGCCGGTCAGACGTTCCTCCGGCGTCTCCCATTCCTGGAAGAATACCACCTTCATATCCGGCCGTACCCTCGCCGCCTTGCCGTGCTGGCGGATGAAATAGACCAGCCGGTCCGGCTGCGCGAACTTGTTGTCGCGGAACGTGATCACCACGCCCTTCGGCCCGGCATCGACTTTCTCGACATTGGCGCGGCGGCAATAGCCCTTGATCGCGGCGATCTTGAAGAGATAGCGCACCTCGTCCGGCAACACGCCGAAGCGGTCCCGCAGTTCGGCTGCGAAATTGTCGATCTCGTCGTCGGTGTCGAGATCCGCCAGCCGCCGATACAGCGACAGCCGCACCGCAAGGTCGGCGACGTACTCCTCCGGGATCGAGACCGGCATGCCGACGGTGATCTGCGGCGACCAGCGGTCCGCCGCAGGCTCGACCACGCCCGCCTTGAGGTTGAGGATCGCCTCCTCCAGCATCGATTGGTACAGTTCGAAACCGACTTCCTTGATATGCCCGGATTGCTCCTCGCCGAGCAAATTGCCGGCGCCGCGGATATCGAGATCGTGCGACGCCAGCTGAAATCCGGCGCCAAGCGTTTCCAGCGACTGCAGCACTTTCAGCCGCCGCTCGGCCTGCGCGGTGATCTTCTGTTGCGCCGGCAGCGTGAACAGCGAATAGGCCCGCAGCTTCGAGCGCCCGACCCGGCCGCGCAATTGATACAGCTGCGCCAGCCCGAACATGTCGGCGCGGTGCACGATCAGCGTATTGGCGGTGGGAATATCGAGGCCGGACTCGATGATGGTGGTCGAGAGCAGGATATCGTATTTGCCGTCATAGAACGCCGACATGATGTCCTCGATGACGGTCGGCGGCATCTGTCCATGCGCGACCGCGACCTTCATCTCCGGCACGTTCTTGTCGAGAAAGTCTTTTACTCCCGGAAGGTCCTCGATGCGCGGCACAACGTAGAATGCCTGCCCGCCGCGATAGCGCTCGCGCAACAGTGCCTCGCGGATCATCAGGGGATCGTGCGGCGCCACGAAGGTGCGGACCGCCAGCCGATCGACCGGCGGCGAGGCGATGATGGAGAGATCGCGCACCCCCGTCAGCGCCAGTTGCAGCGTGCGCGGGATCGGTGTCGCGCTCAGCGTCAGCACGTGTACTTCGGCCCGCAGCTGCTTCAGCCGCTCCTTGTGGCTGACGCCGAAATGCTGTTCCTCGTCGACGATCACAAGACCGAGATCCCGGAACTTGATGGATTTGCCGAGCAGCGCATGGGTGCCGACCACGATATCGACGGAGCCGTCGGTGAGGCCTTTCTTCACCTGCGCCAGTTGCTTCGCCGCGATCAGGCGCGAGGCCTGCGCGACGTTGACCGGAAAGCCCCTGAAACGCTCGGCGAAGGTTTTGGTATGCTGCCGCGCGAGCAGCGTGGTCGGGACCACGACGGCGACCTGTTTACCCTCAAGCGCGACCGCGAATGCCGCGCGCAGCGCCACCTCGGTCTTGCCGAATCCGACGTCGCCGCAGATCAGCCGGTCCATCGGCCGGCCGCTTTCGAGGTCCTTCAGCGTGGCGTTGATGGCACCGAGCTGATCTTCGGTTTCCTCATAGGGAAAGCGCGCGCAGAACTCGTCATAGACATGGGGCTGCACCGGCATTTTCGGTGCTTCATGCAAATACCGCTCGGCGGCGATCTTGATCAGTTCGCCGGCGATCTCGCGGATGCGGTTCTTGAGCTTGGCCTTGCGCGCCTGCCAGCCGCTGCCGCCGAGCCGGTCCAGTTCGACGTTGGCGTGGTCGGAGCCGTAGCGCGACAGCAGTTCGATATTCTCGACCGGCAGAAACAGCTTGGTGTCGGCGGCATAATGCAGCTCCAGACAATCGTGCGGCGCGCCGGCGACGTCGAGCGTCTGCAGACCGACGAAACGGCCGATGCCGTGCTCGACATGAACCACGAGATCGCCGGCACTGAGGCTGGTGACCTCGGAGATGAAATTATCGAGCTTGCGGCTGGCCTTGCGCGGCCGCACCAGCCGGTCGCCGAGAATGTCCTGCTCGCTGATGACGGCGACATTGTCGGTCTCGAAACCGGATTCCATGCCGACCACCGCCAGCATCGCCTCGTTGCGCGGCGTCGCCTGCACCGTGCGCCAGGAGTTGACGCTGGTGAGATGGCTGAGCTTGTGGTCGCGCAGCATGCTGCCCATGCGGTCGCGCGAGCCTTCGCTCCACAGCGCGATCACCACTTTCTTGCGCAGGGCTTGCAGCGCCCCGACATGGGCGACGACGGCTTCGAACACGTTGACGGAGCCGTCAGTGCGCTCCGGCGCAAAATTGCGTCCCTGCCGCGCGCCGGCATCGACGGTGTCGGCGCTGCCGTCGGGCACTGCGAACGAGGTCAGCCGCGCCAGCGCGACTTGATCGAGGCGTTTGGTCCACTCATCTTCGGTCAGATAGAGCCGGTCCGGCGGCAAAGGCTTGTAGATCGCGCCGCCGCCGGGATGTTCCATCGCCTCGCGCCGCGCCTCGTAATAATCGGCGATTTGCTTGAAACGCTCGCGTGCGGCGTCCTCGCTTTGCGGCTCGATCGCAACCGGCGCGTCGCCGAGATAATCGAACAAAGTATCCATCCGCTCGGCAAACAGCGGCAGCCAATGCTCCATGCCGGGATGGCGGCGGCCTTCGCTGACCGCCTCGTACAAGAGATCGTCGCGGTCCGGCGCGCCGAACGCGGCGACATAGCCCATCCGAAAGCGGCGGATGGTCTCGGTGACCAGCTGGAATTCCGAGATCGGCACCAGATCGAGCGCGCGCATGTCGAGCAGCGTGCGCTGGGTTTCCGCGTCGAAAGAGCGGATCGACTCCAGCGTGTCGCCGAAAAAATCGAATCGGACGGGCTGATCGAGCCCTGCCGGAAACAGATCTAGGATGCCGCCTCGAACCGCGTATTCGCCGGGCTCGCGCACCGTGGACGAACGATTGTAGCCGTTGTGCTCGAGCCACGACACGATGGAGTCCATCGGCACCACATGGCCGGGGGCCACCGACAGCGCCTGCGCCGCGATGATTTCGCGCGCCGGCACCCGCTGCACGATGGCGTTGACCGTGGTCAGCACGATCAGCGGCTTCTCGCTGCCGGCAAGCCGCGACAGCCGCGCCAGCGTGGTCAGCCGCTGCGCCAGGATGCCGCCATGCGGCGACACCCGGTCGTAAGGCTGGCAATCCCAGGCCGGAAACTGCATGACCGGCAAATCCGGCGCGAAGAATTCCAGCGCGCGGGCCAGTTGCTGCATCCGCGGGCCGTCGCGGCAGACCACGGCGAGGCTGACCGCCGGCGGCTTCGGCCGCGCCGCCACCGCGCGTGCCAGGTCCGAAACAACCAGGCCTTCGGCGCCCTCGGCGACATTGGCAAAGGTCAGCGCGCGGCCGGGCGCCAGCAGTTCGGCAGGCGATCGCGTCGGCGACTTCATGCGTCGTGACCCGCCGAGCGAAACGACTTGATGCGGTCGAACAGGCCGCTGGCATATTCGCCCGCCAGCGGCCTGTTGCCGGTCAGCGCGGCATATAGATCGGGGTCGGGCAGGTCGATTAACTGCTCGAATTGAGCCAGTTCGCCTTCTGTCAGGCTAGCGATCTCGGCGTCCGCAAAGCGGCCGAGAATGAGATCCATCTCGCGGGTGCCGCGATGCCAGCAGCGAAACAATAGCCGCTTGCGGCGGTCATCGAGGCCGTCGCTCGATCGTGTCGATCCCGTCATCTTACCGATTCCAATCCAAACGCCAAAAGCCCGGACGTGCCGGGCGGGTTGATATAACGTCGGGATCGGCGAATGTCAGTAGCTGTTCTCGCATTGCATTCGCGCCAAAATGCATTCAAGCCTTCGCAAATCGAGTACCGGTCTATTCCCTCGAGTCGTGTAATGCGCCCTGCTCTGCTCAATCCGCTGTTTGCGCCGGTCACCAGCCTCAGTGGCGTCGGGCCGAAGCAGGACAAACTGTTCCGCTATCTGCTCGGCCGCGATGAGACGCCGCGGCTGGTCGATCTGCTGCTGCATTTGCCGGCGAGCGTGATCGACCGCCGGGCGCGGCCGAAAATCCGCGACGCGGTTCCGGGAACCGTGGTGACGCTGGAGGTGACCGTCGACCGGCATCGTCCGACGCCGGGGCGGAATCCGCGCGCGCCGCATCTGGTCTACGCCAGCGACGAGACCGGCGACGTGGTGCTGACCTATTTCCGCGCTCAGCCGGGCTATGTCGAGAAACTGCTGCCGGTCGGCTCGAAGCGTTACGTCTCCGGCACCGCGCAGATGTACGACGGCACCCTGCAGATCACGCATCCCGATCGCGTGGTCGATGAAGCCGGTTTCGCAAAGCTGTCCGGCATCGATCCGGTCTATCCGCTGACGGAAGGCCTGGCGCTGGGCTCGCTGCGACGCGCGATGGCGCAGGCGCTGCAAAAGCTGCCGGATCTTCCGGAATGGATCAGCCCGGAGGTCATCCGCCGCTGCAAATTTCCTGACATCGCGGAGGCGCTGAACCGCGTGCACATGCCGGTCGAGCTGACGGATATCTTGCCCGATGGTCCCTTTTGGTCCCGGCTTGCCTTCGACGAACTGCTGGCTGGTCAGCTGGCGCTGGCGCTGGTGCGTGCGCAGTTGCGCCGCCCCGCGGGCGAGCGTCATGCCGGCGACGGCCAGCTGCGCAAGAAGATCATCGACGCGCTGCCCTACGCGCTGACGACTTCGCAGCAAGAGGCCTCCGCCGCGATATCAAACGATCTGAGCCAGCCGGTCCGCATGTTGCGGCTGCTGCAGGGCGATGTCGGATCGGGCAAGACCGTGGTGGCGCTGCTGGCGGCCGCCGCCGTGACCGAGGTCGGCAAACAGGCCGCCCTGATGGCGCCGACGGAAATCCTCGCGCGCCAGCACATCAAGACCATCACGCCGCTGGCCGAGCGCGCCGGACTGCGGGTCGCGATCCTCACCGGCCGCGAAAAGGGCAAGGAGCGGCGCGATATCCTGGCGCGGCTTGCGGCCGGCGAGATCGATTTCCTGGTCGGCACCCATGCGCTGATCCAGGACGACGTGGTGTTCAAGGCACTGGCGCTGGCGGTTGTCGACGAGCAGCATCGCTTCGGCGTGCGCGAACGTCTGGCACTGACCGCCAAGGGAGAGGCCGTCGATGTGCTGGTGCTGAGCGCGACGCCGATCCCGCGCACGCTGGTGCTGACTTATTTCGGCGACATGGACGTTTCGGAGCTGCGCGAGAAGCCGGCGGGACGGCAGCCGATCGACACCCGCGCGGTGCCGACCAGCCGTCTCAGCGAAGTGATGGACGCCGTCGGCCGCGCGCTATCAGCGGGTAAGCTTGTTTACTGGATCTGCCCGCTGGTCGAGGAATCCGAGACCGTCAATCTCGCCGACGCCGAAGCGCGCTTCGACAGCCTGAAAGCGCGTTTCGGCGACCAAGTCGGCCTGGTGCATGGCAAGATGCGCGGCACCGAGAAGGATCGCGTGATGGCGCAGTTCGCCGCGCGCGAGATCGGTCTTCTGGTCGCAACCACCGTGGTCGAGGTCGGCGTCGATGTTCCCGCCGCCACCATCATGGTGATCGAGAACGCCGAGCGCTTTGGGCTGGCGCAACTGCACCAGTTGCGCGGCCGGATCGGCCGCGGCTCCGAAGCATCGACCTGTCTGCTGCTGTACAAGGAGCCGCTGAACGAGATGTCCACGGCGCGGCTGAAAGTCATCAGGGAAACCACCGACGGTTTCCGGATTGCCGAGGAAGATCTGAAGCTGCGCGGCGAAGGCGATGTGCTCGGAGTCAGGCAGAGCGGCCTGCCCGGCTACCGTATCGCGCGCTCCGACGTACACGCCCAGCTCATCACGCAGGCGCGCGACGAAGCGCTGCGCATCATGAAGGACAATCCGAAGCTAGTGGGCGCGCGCGGCGCCGCGCTACGCTGCCTGCTCTATCTGTTCGAGCGCGACGAAGCCTTGCCACTGATCGGGGCGGGGTGACCCGTCATTGCGAGCCAACGGGTCGCGCGAATGCGCGCCCGATGACGGGCTCCGCGAAGCAATCCATTTCGCAATAGAAAGAAGAGAATGGATTGCTTCGTCGCTTCGCTCCTCGCAATGACGAAGACAGAGCGGTGAGTGGTTCAATCCACCTTCGCCGGCACCGGCTGCAGCGGGGATGAATTCGCCACCCGCGCGGCATTGGCCATTCCCGCCAATGCGGCAATTTTCTTCTGCGGGTCGGAGCCGGGCTGCACCACGCCGCAGGACATGATCAGGGTGGCGGCGTCCTCCGCGCTCATCTCGACTTCGATGATCTTGCTCTTGGGCACATAGAAGAAAAAGCCCGTGGTCGGGTTCGGCGCGCAGGGCAGGAACACCGAAATGTGCTCCTCCTGGCCGGGAAGACTGTTGGCGATCTCCACGCTCGGCGCCTGCGAGATCAGCACAATCGACCACATCCCCGGCGAGGGAAATTCGACCAGACCGACCCGGCGAAAGCTCGATCCCTGCCCCGAGAACAGCGTCTCGAATACCTGCTTCAGGCCGCGATAGATCGCGCGCACCACCGGCATCCGCCCAAGCAATCTCTCGCCGAGATCGACCAGCGTCCGCCCGATCAGGTTGGCGGTGAGGAAGCCCAGCAGCGTCAGCGCGACGACCGCGACAATGAGGCCCGACCCCGGCAGCCCGAACGGCAGATAGGTTTCCGGCCGATAGGCCGTGGGCACGAACGGCCGCACCAGTCCATCGACCCAGTTCACGAACCACCAGGTCAGATAAAACGTGATCGCAATCGGACCGGCGACAATCAGGCCGGTAAGGAAGTAGTTGCGGAACCGGGCCATGAATCCGCGCGGGGCATCCGGCAGCGGCGGCAGGTCCTCAGCGGGCTCGGTTAAAGGCAGATCGTCGCGGTTCATTAGGGTTCCAGATCAGTCGAAGCGGCCATCATACGATGTCAGCTATGGTCTTTTAGCAGATTTTTGAAGACTTAAAGTGACGAACCAACCCGGACAGCCGGTCTATTCGACGGTCACCGATTTTGCGAGATTGCGCGGCTGGTCGACGTCGGTGCCCATCACCACGGCGGTATGATAGGCCAGCAGCTGCACGGGAATGGCATAAACCATCGGCGTGAAGGTCGCGGCCATGTCGGGCAGCACGATCGTCACCAGCGACTCGATGGTCGCTTCCGCGGCACCCCTGGCATCGGTCATCAGGATGATGTTGCCGCCGCGCGCTGCCACTTCCTGCATGTTGGAGACGGTCTTCTCGAATACCCGGTCGTGCGGCGCGATCACCACCACCGGCATGTTCTCGTCGATCAGCGCGATCGGCCCGTGCTTGAGTTCGCCGGCGGCGTAGCCTTCGGCGTGGATATAGGAAATTTCCTTCAGCTTCAGCGCGCCTTCCAGCGCCAAGGGATAGCTGGTGCCGCGGCCGAGATAGAGCACGTCCCTGCATTTGGCGATGTCGCGCGCCAGTTTCTCGATCTGCGGCTCGGTGGCAAGCGCCGCCGCCATCAAACGCGGAATTTCCACGAGGCCATGCACGAGCTTGGCTTCATCGGCATCGGACAGCTCGCCGCGCGCCTTGCCGGCGGCCACCGCAATCGCGGCCAGCACCATCAGCTGGCACGTGAAGGCCTTGGTCGAGGCGACGCCGATTTCCGGTCCGGCCAGCGTCTGCAGCACGGTCTCGCTTTCCCGCGCGATGGTCGAGCCCGGCACGTTGACGACGGAGAGCGTGTGCACTCCCTGCGCTTTCGCATAGCGCAGCGCCGCCAGCGTGTCGGCGGTCTCGCCGGATTGCGAAATGAAGATCGCCAGATCGCCCTTGCGCAGCGGCGCTTCCCGGTAGCGAAATTCGGAGGCGACATCGAGTTCGACCGGCACGCGGCCCAAGCGTTCGAACCAGTATTTGGCGACGTAGCCGGCGTAGCTCGCGGTGCCACAGGCGACGATCGAGATGCGCTGGATGTCCCTGAAGTCGAACGGCAGTTTTAGCGGCAGCGCCACCCGCTCGGTCGCCATGTCGACGTAGCGCGCCAATGTGTGACCGACCACTTCCGGCTGCTCGTGAATTTCCTTGGCCATGAAGTGGCGATAATTCGCCTTGTCGACCAGGAACGACGACGCACCGGATTTCAGCACCTCGCGATTCACCACAGCACCGTGCTCGTCATAAATCACGCCGACTTCCCGGGTCAGAACCACCCAGTCGCCGTCCTCGAGATAGCTGATGGTGTCGGTGAACGGCGCCAGCGCGATCGCGTCCGACCCCAGATACATCTCGCCATCGCCATGGCCGATCGCAAGCGGCGAGCCCTTGCGGGCGCCGATCATCAAATCCCCATGGCCTTTGAACACAAATACCAGCGCGAATGCGCCCCGCAACTGCGGCAGCGATGCCTTCACTGCATCCTGCGGCGACGCGCCCTTGAGCAGGTAGGAATTGACCAGATGAGCCACGACTTCGGTGTCGGTCTCGCTGGAGAATTTCGCCCCTTGTTTTTCCAGCATCTGCCGGAGTTCGCGAAAATTCTCGATGATGCCGTTGTGGACCACGGCGACGTTGTCGGTCGCATGCGGATGCGCGTTGTTCTCGGTCGGTTTGCCGTGGGTGGCCCAGCGCGTGTGTCCGATGCCGGTATGACCCGCGAGCGGTTCGGCTCTCAATCGCGCTTCAAGGTTCTTGAGTTTGCCTTCGGCGCGGCGGCGCTCGAGATGGTCGCCTTCCAGCGTGGCGACGCCTGCGGAATCGTAGCCGCGATATTCGAGCCGCTTGAGCGAATCCACCAATTGCTCCGCGACCGGACCGCGCCCGAGAATGCCGACAATGCCGCACATGCGGATCAATATCTCCAAATCGTCGAAAAACAGCGCCAGTCAGACTGGCATCTCTTAACGAGAATCGCCGCTGACCAGATACTCAATAATTATTGCCGATTGAGACAGGGTTAAGCCGAAGGCTTAACAAGGCCTGTCGTTAGCCGCCTTTCGGCGTCTTGTCGCGCGTTTTCGTCTCGCGATATCGCTTGGCGCCGCCCTCGCGGTTGGTCTGCTCGCTGCGCTCCACCGCCAGCGCATCGTCGGGCACGTCACGGGTGATCACCGAGCCCGAACCGATATAGGCGCCGCTGCCGATCTTCACCGGCGCCACCAGCGACGAATTCGTGCCGACGAACGCGCCGGCACCGATCGTGGTGCGGTGCTTGGCAAAACCGTCGTAGTTGCAGGTGATGGCGCCGGCGCCGATGTTGGCGCCCGCTCCAACATGGGCGTCGCCGATATAGCTGAGATGATTGACCTTGACGCCCGCCTCCAGCGTCGCCGCCTTGGTCTCGACGAAATTGCCGATCCGCGCGCCCTCACCGAGCGAGGTCCCCGGCCTTAAGCGAGCGTAGGGGCCGACCGACGCCTTCTTGCCGATCGATGCCTGCACGATATGGGAAAACGAATGGATCACCGCGCCGTCGCCAATCGAGACGCCGGGGCCGATCACCACAAACGGTTCGATGGTGACGTCGTTGCCGAAGGTCGTGTCGGCTGCGAGAAAAACCGTTTCGGGTGCGATCATGGTCACGCCGGCGTCGAGTGCCGCCCGGCGTAGCCGCGTCTGCATGACCTGCTCGGCCTCGGCGAGCTGGGCCTTGGTGTTGATGCCGCGCACTTCATCCTCGCTGGTTTCGATCACGACGGCCTCCAGTCCAAGTTGACGCGCGATGGCAACCGCATCGACCAGATAATACTCGGCCTTGCTGTTGGCATTACCGATTTTTTCGATGATTTCCAGTGCCCTGCGACCATCGAATGCCATCACGCCGGCGTTGCAGAGCTTGATCGCGCGTTCCGCGGTGCTGGCGTCGGCATGCTCGCGGATCGCCACCAACTGGTCGCCCTCGACCAGCAGCCGGCCGTAGCCGGCGGGATCGGCGGCGCGAAAGCCGAGCACGGCAAGCGCTGCGCCTTTTTTCAATGGCGCGCGCAAACGCTCGAAGGTCGCGGCTGAAATCAGCGGCGTATCGCCGAATGCAACGAGCAGATCATCCGCGCCGCGGGCAACGGCCTCGCGGGCCGCGAGTACCGCGTGCGCGGTGCCGAGGCGCTCGCGCTGAATGAACACAGTGGCGTCCGGGCGCGCGCGTTTCGCTTCGTCCGAGACCGCTTGATGGTTCGGCCCGATGACCACGGCAAGCGAGGCGCCGGCTCCCTTGGGGGCGGCTCCAAGCACATGCGCCAGCAGCGATTGGCCGGCGACGGGATGCAGGACCTTGGGCATCGAGGACTGCATGCGCGTGCCCTCGCCGGCCGCGAGCACGACGGTCAGGCTGGTTCTGCCGGTCATCCGAATCCTTGTAATAGCGGCTGATGTTGCGCCGCCGCCGTCAATAAGTGTTTTTGGCCGAAGTGGAAACCCGATTCGTCACCCGGCAAAACGCCCCGGATTCCAGATCAAGGCGCATTTCCTGTTAATGTTTTGCCGTGTGATTCGGTTAGGGCCTCAGGAGGGCCGAAAACGTCGTATGGCAAAGGATCCCGACCATCTGGCTGGCGGCTTTGAGCCCGAGAATACCGGCGGCGTGTTGACCGGCTTTTTGGCCGAGGAGGATGAGTTCGACCGGCGCGCGCTGTGGCGGCTCGGATCCTGGGGCGCGGCCTCGGTCGGCGCTGTCATCGTCGCAGTTCTTGCCAACCAGTCCTCGATCGGATGGCGGCGCGACCAGGTCGCCGCAACCGATCTGGCGCGGCAGTCGCAGCAAATTCAATCGGTCGCCAAGGAAAGCCAGAACCAGACGCGGCTGCTGGCATCGGCCATTGATACGCTGAACGGCGATCGCGACCGGCTGTATTCCCGCGTCACCGTTCTGGAACAGGGTCTGGATTCGGTGACCGGCGCGATTGCGCGGCAGAATTCTCCCGCGGCTTCGGCACAAGCCGTTCCCGCCTCTTCCGCGACGGTTGAGCCGCAGCCGGCGTCGCAAGAACCGGCACCCGCTCCGGCCGTGGCCCCGGTAGCAAGCAAGCAAGCGAAAACGGCCGAAAAGCCGCCGATGGACGCCGGCGTCCAGGGGCAAGGTCCAGCGACGGCCTCACCCGTTGGACAGGGAGCCTCAACTACGCCGGCACCGACGCAGGCAGCGACGCCGGCAACGCCGCTGATGGCATCGAAATCGATCATGGCCCCGCCCGATGCTGCGGCCGGAAAACTGATCGAACCCGAGGCGCCAGCGAGCGCTGTCACCGCAGCGCCGATGCCGGAGGTGGTTGCGTCGACTTCATCCAGGGAGGATGCGGGACCGGATGCAGCCGAGGCGGCGCCTCCCACGGTCGCAGTCCAGCGAACCGAATTTGGGGTCGATGTTGGCGGCGCGAATTCGGTTGGCGGCCTGCGGGCGCTGTGGCGGGGTCTTCTCAAATCGAGATCGAATGCGGCACTGGCGGTGCTGCGTCCGATCATCGTGGTGAAGGAAAGCAGCACCGGGCTCGGCATGCAGCTGCGGCTGGTTGCCGGACCGCTCAACGACGCTGCGGCCGCGGCGAAAATCTGTGCCACGTTGATTGAAAGCCAGCGGAGCTGCGAGACGACCGTGTTCGATGGTCAACGTCTTACCATGAAGGCCGATGATCCGCCCGCTGCAGCCAAGCCGGCTGCTGCCAAGCCCGCTGCGCACAGGCGAGGCAGCGCAAAGCGGGTGACGACCGAGGAGCTGCCCAAAAAACCCGAACCCACCACTTTGTCGTCCTTCTTCAGCAGGCGATAGGGTCTGCCAAAAGAGTTCATGATTGCAATGCTTTGGGGTCGATTTCTCATGCGCTTTCGCGAGACGGATGGCGTCGCGGCCGGCTCCGGGTTGTCCCGCCTCGCATTCCCCATCATAGTCGCCTGATGAAAAAAACTCCGTTTCGGCTGACGCCGTACCAGGTGCAATGGCTGCTGGTCGTCGGCTTCGCCACCGTCGGTTACGCGCTCTATTTGCGCTATCTCGCGATCGAGTTCTCGACGGTAGCGCTGGCATGCGATGCCGGTTTGCAGACCATGCTGTGCAAGACCCGCATCCTGGTGACCTACCTGTTTCGCAATTCGGTGTTCGGCATCGTCGCGCTCATCATCGCGACGCTTCACGTCATCCGGCCGTCGATCGTCTTGCTCACCGCCGGGCTGGTGGTCGCCGGATTTGGGATCGTGCTCTACAATATCGGCCTGTCAGGCCTGGCGATCGGCCTGCTTATTTTGGGATTTGC
>ODAK010003640.1_pt1 | contig 15933 bp, 12 predicted proteins | sample 1539591 | NCBI WGS metagenome assembly ODAK01 (sample SAMEA3539303, study PRJEB22396) | soil metagenome | biome: tundra; feature: field; material: soil | place: USA | collected 2010-05 | depth 0.15 m
CGACGGCTCGCCGGTGGACTGGATCCAGGTCCGGATCGATGCCAGCCCGGGCGAGCAGGTGGGACGGCTGCTCATTCGGGGCGCGTCGCTGTGCCTTGGCTACGTCAATCAGCGTGCTGCGTTCGCGGCCTGCCTGGACGCCGATGGCTGGTTCGACACCGGTGACACGGCCCGCGACGACGGGCGGGGCGGGATCCGGATCACCGGCCGGCGAGCCGACCTCATCGTCAGGTCCAACGGACTGATGGTGCCCACCCTGGAGGTCGAGGCAATGCTGGGGCGGCACCCGGCCGTCCATGACGTCGTCATGATCGGCTATCAGGACCCCTCGGTCGATGGCGCGGAGCTGGCCTGCGCCGTGGTGGTCCCGGCCAAGGGGCAGCCCACCCTGGCTGTGCTGAGAGAGTTTCTCGACGCCGAGCAGGTATCGAGACGGGACTGGCCCGACCGCGTCGAGGTCGTGCCTGAGCTGCCCAGGAACGCACAGGGCAAGGTGCTCAGGTCGGCCCTGCGGCAGCGGCTCGGCTAGCCGGTGAGCGACCTCGCGGGCAGCAGAGCCGCCCTGACCGCGTCCTACCTCGACGAGGTCCGGCAGCGGGGCGCGAGCGCCGGTGAGCTGACCGGCGACCTGGCGGAGTCGGAGTCGGTGCTGCTCAACTCCTTCGCCCCCGGCGCCCAGTACCTGTCCCGGCCGCTCTTTACCGGCCAGGCGGAGCGCGACCAGCTCCATGCGGACGTGGAGACCGTGCGCGCGCTCCTGGTCAGCCTGCCGGACCGGCTGTACGGAGGTGACTTCGCGGCGTTCGCGCGCGATGCCGGGGCCGAGGGCTACGAGATAGCCGCCATCGCCGCCAGCCGAAGCGATCGGGTGAGCCCGCAAGCCCGGGCTGATCTGTACGAGGACTCCGCGGGCTTCGCCATCATGGAGTTCAACATGGGCAGCGGGCTGGGCGGCATGGAGAACGCCGATGTGTGCCGCGCCATGCTGAGGCATCCGCTGCTGGCCAGCTTCGCCGCGGCGCACCAGCTCGGCTTCGTCGACACCATGCGCGAGCAGGTGGCCAACATGCTCGCCGCCACCGGCTTCGCGCCGGGATCAGCCCCGGTGGTCGCGGTCACGGACTGGCCGACCAGCTACGCGGCCCGGCTCGGGCCCTACCTGCACAAGCTCGCGCTGCGCTGGCGCGAGCACGGCCTGGACGCTTGCGCCTGCCATCTCGGGGAGCTGGAAGTGCGCGGCGGCCGGGTCTGGCTGGCCGGGCGGCCGGTGGACATCATCTCGCGGATGTTCCTCCTGGAGTACCTGCTGGAGCCGGGCGCAGCCGAGCTGATGGAACCGGTGCTCGGCGCCGTCGCCCGCGGCGAGGTCGCGATGTTCACGCCGCTGGACTCCGAGCTGCTCGGCAGCAAGGCCGCGCTCGCCATGGTCTCCGACCAGCGCAACAGGCACCTGTTCACCGGTGCCGAGCTGGCCTGCCTCGACCGGATGGTGCCGTGGACCAGGATGGTCCGGCCCGGGCCGGTCACGCTGGAGGACGGCCAGAGCGTCGACCTGCTCGACTACGCGGCCGGCCACGCTGGCGACCTGGTGCTCAAGCCCACCTTGCGGTACGGCGGCCAGGACGTCCTGCCCGGATGGCACCGCCAGACGAGCCGGGAATTCTGGCGCGACCAGCTCGCCAGCGCGGTGGATGGTCCCTACGTGATCCAGCGGCGGATCCGGCCGGTGCCGGAGTTGTTCCCCGGGGACGATGGTGAGCTGGTTCCCTGGATCGTCGCCTGGGGCGTCTACACCGGCGTCCGCGGCTTCGGCGGCATCATCACCAGGGCCGGCACCGTCGAGTCGGGCCTGGCGGTGCTCAACGTGAGCAGCGGCGCGCATCTGGGCTGCTGCCTTTCCGCCGGGCCTGGCCCCGGCGCAGGCGCGGCGCCATGACCGACCGGGCTGCCCTGACGGCCCGCTATCTCGCCGAGGTGGCGCGCCGCGGGGCCCGCGGCAGCGAGCTGCTGAGCGTGATGCCGGCAACCGGCATGCTGGCCGCCAAATACCAGCGGCGGTACCTGACCCGGCCGCTCTTCATCGGCCAGGCCGAGCGTGACCAGCTGAACAGCGATCTCCAGCACGTGCGGGCAGCGCTGGTCAGCCTTCCCGACCGGCTCTACGGCGGCGACCTCGCCACCTTCGCCACGGCCGCTGGCATGACCGATGACCAGGCTGCGGCGGTGCTCCGCACCCGGGCCGGGCAGGTCACCCAGCTGGCCAGGGCGGATCTCTACCCCGAGGCGTCCGGGCTGCGGCTGCTGGAGTTCAACATGGGCAGCGGGGTGGCCGGCATCGACAACGCCGACATCTGCCGGGCGATGCTCCGGCACCCGGTGCTCAAGGAATTCGCCCGTGTGCACCGGCTGCATTACGTCGATACCATGCGCGAGCAAGTCAGCATGATCTTCAGCGAGACCGGATTCGCGCCGGGCTCGTACCCGATGATGGCGGCGGCGGACTGGCCGGCCCACTACCGGATTATCGGTCCGTTCCTGCAGAAGATCGCCCGGCGCTGGCGCGCGCTGGGGCTGGATGCGCACGCCTGCCACCTCGGTGAGCTGACGGCCTCCGGCGGGCGGGTCTGGCTCCGCGGCCGCCCGGTGGACATCATCTTCCGGATCTTCCTGATCGAGCATCTGATCGAGGCGGACGGGCACGCCCTGATGGATCCGGTGATCGATGCGGTGGCCCGCGGTGAGGTGGCCATGTTCACGCCGCTCGATGCCGAGCTCTACGGCAGCAAGGTGCCGCTCGCGATGCTGTCCGACGATGCCAGCAGGCACCTGTTCACGGCGGCCGAGCTGGCCGCCGTGGACCGCGTGCTGCCCTGGACCCGGATGGTCCGCCCCGGGCCGGTGACCCTTGAGGACGGCCGCACCGTGGACCTGCTCGACTACGCGACCAGCCACCCCGGTGACCTCGTACTGAAACCCGCGCTCCTGCATGGCGGCCTCGGCGTGCTGCCCGGCTGGCATCCGGCCACCAGCGCGCGGCTGTGGCGGGACCGGCTGACCAGCGCGATGGGCGGCCCGTACGTCATCCAGCGGCGGATCAGGCCCGACCCCGAGCTATGTCCAGGCGAATCCGGGGAGCCTGTCCCCTGGATTGTCACCTGGGGATTCTTCACCTTCCCCGCGGGCTACGGCGGGATGTTCGCCCGCGCCTTCCCTGCCGACGCTGGCCTGGATGTGCTGCGGGCAGGCTCGGGCGTGCTGGTCGGCTGCTGCCTGTCTGAGCAGCCGGAGCGGGCCGCCGGGGCACCGGCCGCAACCGGGCCTGCGACACCGCCGCAACCGCGACCGCAGCCCCGCGGTGGTCCCTGAGCCTCAGGCCTGAGGTTCCGGTGCGGGTGCGGGTGCGGATACGGGCGCGGCAAGCTCCTCGGCGGCCCCGACCTTGCGCGTGGGGGACAACGCGATCCACAGGACCGAAATGGGCATGCCGGCCGCACAGATGAACAGGGTGGGCCGCAGTCCCACGCGCTCGCCGAGCAAGCCGGCCAGCGCGGCGGAGAATGGCATCAGCGCGCCGATCGCAAACCGGAAGCTCGCGTTCACCCGGCCATGGAGCGACGCCGGGGTGGTGATCTGGCGCAAGGTCATGGTCGCGACGTTCGTCGCGACAATGCCGTACCCAGCCACGAAATACACGCCAGTGAACAGCAGAGTGCTCAGCGCGACTGGCCCTGGTACCAGCGGGATGCCGAGAATGGCCAGCGCCGCCATCGCATACCCGGCCAGCAGCATCTTCCCGTAGCCGAGCCAGCCGAGGGCCCGGCGCAGGGTAGCCGCGGCCGCCAGGCCGCCGACGCCGAAGCAGGCCAGCACGAGCCCGATGGCGCCTGCTGACATGTGCATCTTGCGGGCCGCGTAGATGACGAACAAGGTCAGCTGGAGCTGGGAGAAGAAGTTGAACGCCGCCGCGGATCCGGCCAGCGAGCGCAGCACGGGATGGCGGTAAATGAACCGCAGCCCGGCCCGGACCTCGCTGACCACGCCCCGGACGCCGGAAGCCGCAGCCGGGTCGCGGCGCTCCGGGGCCGGCTCGCGAGCCCGGATCCACAGCAGCGACGCCACCGAGACGACGAACGAGCCCGCGTCCACCAGCAGCGCGAACGGCGCGCCGAGCACGTCCACCAGGCCGCCGCTGAGCCCGGGCCCGCCGATCTGGGCGACCGATGCCGTCGACTGCAGCCTGCTGTTGCCCGCGAGCAGGGCTTCGGCGCTGACGAGGCTCGGCAGATAGGAGCGGTAGGCCACCTCGAAGATAACCGTGAGGCCGCCCTGCACAAGTGCCACGCCATACAGCACCGGCATGCGCAGGGATCCGGTCCAGGCGAGCACCGGAACCAGGCCGACAACCGACGTCCGGCCAATGTCCGCCGCTATCATCAGCGGCCGCCTGCGCATCCGGTCGGCCATTACCCCGAAGAGCAGGCTGGGACCGCAATAGGCTAGCAGCCCGGCGGCGGTCATTAGCCCGACCTGGCCCGCGCTGGCATGCAGGTACAGCACCGCGGTCAACGGCAGCGCGAGCACGGTGACCTGGCTCCCGACGGAGGAGACCGCCTGCCCGAACCAGAGCCTGTTGAAGTCAGCGCCCCGCAGTGACCCAGGCCGGGCCGCCTGCCTGGCTTGTCCAGCCGTCCAGCCTCCGTTGCCTGTCCTGGTAGGCCTGGCGCCGCGACCCCGGATCCGCCCTGCGGGATTGACTTCTCTGCCGTCATCGCCTGACCCTGCGGCCGGCCCAAGGTGACGAAGCGTCAAGCAGCGGCATGCCGGCTCCCTTCCCGTAACCATCGTGGCGTCACGGCAGGCGACGCGGAAGCCCGCGGGCGCGGCGGATGGCCGGCCCGGGCCTGCGGCCGCCCCGGCGGACATTTCTGTTCGTGCAGCCATTCCCGTGCCGTTAGCTGCCCCATATCATCCGATCAAGCCGCGGGAGGGCATGGGCAATGTGGGACACCCTGGTGCCGGCCGGACCATTGCGCCGCGCCGAGTTCTACGAACGGGGCTGGTGGCGAGGGGAGACATTCCTCGACGACCTGCGGCGCGGCGCGCGGGACCGTCCTGATGCCGCTGCGGTTATCGGGTATGAGAATGGCGCCCATGCCAGGACACTGACCTATCGCGAGCTGGCGCAGGCCGTTGACAGGTTCGCCGGCGGCCTGCTGGAGCTGGGCGTCAGCCGCGGTGACGTGGTCGTCGTCCACCTGCCGAACTGGTGGATGCTGTCGCCGTTGTATCTGGCCTGCGCCCGGCTTGGCGCCGTGGCCGCATCGGTCATCCCGCCGTTCGGCGGGCGGGAGCTCAGCCACATCCTGCGCGTCACGGCGGCGCGAGTATGCGTGGTGCCGGCTTCCTACGCCGGCGTCGACTACGCCGAGCGGCTGGTGAAGGTGGCTCCGGATACCCTCGTCCACCGGGTCGTGGTCGGTGACGCAGCCGCGACCGGCGCGATCGACTTCACCGGCTTCTTCGTCGACACCCCGTGGGAACAGCGCCATCGGCTCGACAGCGTGACGCCGCCGGACGCGGACGACGTCGCCCAGGTGGTGTACACATCGGGCACCACCGGCCAGCCCAAGGGCGTCGCGCACAGCTTCAACACGCTCTATGTCGCGGGCCGGGCGTTCTCCGAGATCTACGAGCTCGGCGCCGGAGATCCCGTTTTGATCCCGCACTTTCTCGCCCATCTGGCCGGCTCGGCGTACAGCATCTGGATGTCGGTGGCCCTCGGCGGGACCTGCGTGATGCAGGACAGCATGGACATGGCGCTGCTGCTGGACCTGGTGGCCGCGCACCGGGTGACGCTGGTGTTCTGCGCGCCGTTGTACGTGATGGTAATGATCACCGCGCAGCGCGGCCGGCCGCGGGATCTGTCCTCGCTGCGCTGCCTCAATACGGGCTCGGCCCCGGTCCCGCCGCACCTGGTGGCTCAGGTCCGGGAGGTCCTCGGGCTCAGGCTCGACTCGAACTGGGGCATGAGCGAGGTCGGCGCTGTCACCATCACCCGGCACGACGACCCGGCGGGCTGGGCCGCGCACAGCGATGGCTCCCCGGTCGACTGGATGCAGGTCCGGATCGATGCGGCTCCCGGTGAGCAGGTCGGCAGGCTGCTCGTCCGCGGCGCTTCGCTGTGCCTTGGCTACCTCCATCAGCGGGCCGCCTACCTCGCGTGCCTCGACGCCGACGGCTGGTTCGACACTGGCGACACCGCCCGCGACGACGGCCGGGGCGGCATCAGGATCACTGGCCGGCGATCCGACCTGATTGTCCGGGCGAGCAACATGATGGTGCCCACGCTAGAAATCGAAACCCTGCTGGCGGGGCACCCGGCGGTGGCCGAGGTGCTGCTCATCGGCTACCAGGATCCGGACGTAGCAGGAGCAGACCTGGTGTGTGCCGTCGTCGTGCCGGCCGGCCTGCCGCCCACCGTCGAGGACCTCAGAGGGTTCCTCGACGAGTTGCAGGTGACCCGGCGGGACTGGCCTGACCGGCTTGAGGTGGTCGCCGAGCTGCCCAGGAATGCCCAGGGCAAGGTGCTCCGCGCGGCGCTGCGGGAACGGGTCGAACAGGGCGGCCCGGCATGACTCCGGCCAGTCACGCCGCCGCCCCAGCTGTTGATGCAGCGGGCCGCGCGGAGCTCACCGCACGTTACCTCGAAGAGGTCCGCGGGCAGGGCGCTCGCGCCAGTGAGCTGCGCGGCACTATGCCGGAGTCCGGCCTGCTCAACGGCTTCTACTTCGGCCGGTACCTGTCCCGGCCGCTGTTCATCGGGCACGCGGAGCGCGACCAGCTGCACGCCCACCTGGAGAATCTGCGTACTGCGCTGATCAGCCTCCCCGACCTGCTCTTCGGCGGCGACCTTGGCGCGTTCGCGCGCGCCGCCGGCGCGGCGCCGGTCCAGGTCTCGGCGATCCTGCGCAGCCGGAGCGCGCCGGTGACCAGGCAGACCAGGGGGGATCTGTACGCGACCGAGGCCGGATTCCGGCTCATGGAGTTCAACATGGGCAGCGCACTGGGCGGCATGGAGATCGCCGACATGTGCCGGGCCCTGCTGGCACATCCGGTCCTCGCCGGGTTCGCGAAGGCCCATAACCTCAGCTACGTCGACACCATGCGCGAGCAGGTCAACGACATGTTCGTCGAATGCGGCTTCGCGCCTGACTCGTTTCCCGTGGTCGCGGTCACGGACTGGCCCAGCAGTTACCGCAACAAGCTCGGGCCGTACATGCACCTGCTCGCCGAGCGCTGGCGCGAGCTCGGGCTGGACGCTCATGCCTGCCATGCCGGAGAGCTTGCGGCGCGAAACGGCCGGGTATGGCTCCGCGACCGGCCGGTCGACATTGTCGCCCGGATGTTCCTGATCGAGTACCTGCTGGAATCTCCCGAGGCGGCAGCCCTGATGGATCCCGTGCTGGACGCCGAGGCGCGCGGCGAGGTGAAGACATTCACGCCGTTCGATTCGGAGTTGTTCGGCAGCAAGGGCGCGCTCGCGATGGTCTCCGATGCCGGCAACCGGCACCTGTTCACCGCCGCCGAGCAGGCCAGCCTCGACGCGATCCTGCCCTGGACCCGGATGGTCGCACCAGGACCGGCCACCCTGGCGGACGGACGCACCGTGGACCTGCTCGACTACGCCGCCGGCCACGCCGATGACCTGGTGCTCAAGCCCACCATGCGGTACGGCGGCCAGGATGTCGTGGCCGGCTGGCACGCCAGCCCGGCAGCCTGGCGACAGCACCTCGCCAGGGCCTCAGGCGGCCCTTACGTGATCCAGCGCAGGATCCGGCCTGTTCCTGAGCTCTTTCCCGACGAGAACGGGGACCTGGTTCCCTGGGTCACGCTGTGGGGCCCGTTCACCGTCGTCAACGGGCACGGCGGCATCTTCGCCCGGGGCGCCACCGTCGACTCGGACACGCCGGTGGTCAACGTGTTCAGCGGGGCGTCGGTTGGCTGCTGCCTGTCCACCGAGCCTGGCTCCCGCTGAGCCGGCTGCGCAATGACCGCCGCAGACCGGGCCACTCTCACCGCCCGCTACCTCGACAACGTCAGGCTCCGTGGTGCGCGCGCCACTGACCTGCGCGGCTCCCTGACAGAGTCTGACCTGCTCGGCTCTATCTACGGCGGCCGGTACCTGTCCCGCCCGGTGTTCATCGGGGCCGCCGAGCGCGACCAGCTGCACGCCGACCTGGAGAATCTGCGCACCGCGCTGGTCAGCCTCCCGGACCGGCTTTACGGAGGTGACCTTGCCGCGTTCGCACGCGCCGCCGGGGCAGCCGAAGTCCAGGTCTCAGCCGTCCTGCGCAGCAGGGGCACGCCGCCAACCCGCCAGGCCCGGGCGGACCTGTACGCCGACTCGTCCGGGTTCCGCCTGCTGGAGATCAACATCGGCAGCCCGGCGGCCGGCATCGACAACGCCGACATCTGCCGCGCGATGCTGGCGCACCCGGTGCTCGCCGAGTTCGCCGAGGCGCACCGGCTGGGGTACGTCGATACCATGCGCGAGCAGGTCGACGGGATTCTCGCCGAGTGCGGCCTGAGTCCCGGCGCGTTTCCCATGATCGCGGTGGCGGACTGGCACAGCAGCTACCGGACTCTGGGGCCCTATCTGCACAAGCTCATGGAACGCTGGCGCGAGCTGGGGGTTGACGCACATGCCTGCCATGCCGGGGAGCTGGAGGCGCGCGGCGGCCGGATCTGGCTCCGCGACCGGGCCGTGGACATCGTCTTCCGGCTGTTCATGATCGAGCATCTTCTTGACTCCCCGCAGGCGGCCGCCCTGGCCGATCCGATCCTGGACGCCGCGGCCCGCGGCAAGGTGCAGGTCTTCACCGCCCTGGACTCGGATCTGTTCTCCAGCAAGGGCGCGCTGGCGATGCTTTCCGACGAGCGCAACCGGGATGTATTCACCGCCGCCGAGCAGGCGAGCTTCGACCGCCTGCTGCCCTGGACCAGGACCGTCCGGCCTGGGCTGGTCAGCCTGGAGGACGGCCGCCGGGTGGACCTGCTCGACTACGCCGCTGATCACCAGCACGATCTCGTGCTCAAGCCCGCCATGCTGCATAGCGGGCAGGGCGTGCTGCCGGGCTGGCACCCGGGTACCAGCCCGCGGCTGTGGCGCCAGCGGCTCGCCGCGGCCTCGACGGGCGGCTATGTGATCCAGCGCAGGATCCGCCCGGTGCCTGAGCTGTTCCCTGACGACTTTGGTGAGCTGGTCCCCTGGGACATCGCCTGGGGCGTCTTCACGCTGGCCAGCGGGTACGGCGGGGTATTCTGCCGGGCCCACCTGGCCGACTCCGGCACCGCGGTGATCAGCGTGGAGACAGGTGCGTCAGTCGGCTGCTGCCTCTCCCCCGTGCAGGATCCCGGCTGGTCCCTCAGGCCGGCTGCCAGCTGACTCTTCATGCCGGATGCCGGCTGGTCGGGTGGCAGCTCCGGTCAGGCTCATCAGCTCGCCGAGCGTACGCACCCGCCGCACCGGCGAGAACACGATCCACAGCACCGACAGCGGCATTCCGGCGGCAGCGATGAATAAGGTGTCACGCAGCCCGAGCCGGTCGCCGAGAACCCCGGCGGCCACGGCCGAGACCGGCTGCAACGCGCAGAGCAGGAACTTGAAGCTGGCATTCACCCGGCCCTGCATAGCGGCCGGGGTGGCGACCTGCCGGAGGGTCATGGAGACGATGTTCAGCGCGACAATGCCGCACCCGGCCACGAAGTACACGGCCACAAACAGCGGTGCGGCGACCTGCGCCGGTCCGGGAACGAACGGGACGCTGATGATCGCCAGCGCCCCGATGGCGTATGCGGCCACCAGCAGCCGTCCGTAGCCCAGCCAGGCAAGAGTCCGGCCTAGCGTGGTCGCGGCCAGTACTCCGCCGACGCCGAAGCCCGCGAACAGCAGCCCGACTTCACCGCTCGACATGTGCATGTCGCGCACCGCGTACACCACGATCAGGGTCAGCTGGAACTGGGAGAAGATATTCAGCGTTCCGCCGCCGCCTGCCAGCGGCCGCAATACCGGGTGACGGCAGATAAAGCGCAGGCCGGAGGAGATCTCGCCCGCCACGCCCCGCAGGCCGGCCGGACCGTTCTCATCCCGCAGCGGCGCGGGGGCGGGCTCACGGGCCCGGATCGACAGTACGGTCGCCACCGAGACCAGGAAGGACACGGCGTCCGCGAACAGCGCAACCGGGGCGCGGAGCAGCTGCACCAGCGCGCCGCCGAGGCCAGGGCCGCCGACCTCGGCTATCGACTCGGTGGCCTGCAGCCTGCTGTTGCCGGCGAGTAGCCGTTCCGGGCCGATCAGGGCGGGCAGATAGGAGCGGTAGGCGAGCTCGAAGATTACGCTCAGGCAGCCATTCACGAACGCCACGAAGTACAGCACCGGCATGCTGAGCGACCCGGTCCACGCCAGGACCGGCACGAGGGCGATAACGGCGGTCCGGCCGATATCCGCGCCGACCATCAGCGGCCGTTTGCGCACCCGGTCCACCAGCACGCCGAAGAACAGCGTCGGGCCGAGGAAGGCCAGCAGCGCAGCGCTGGTCATCAGGCCGACCTGGGTCGCGCTGGCCTTCAGGTACACCACGGCGGTCAGCGGCAGCGCGACCACGGTGACCTGGCTGCCGAAGGCGGATACTCCCTGTCCCAGCCAGAGCTTGTTGAAGTCACCGTGCCGCCGCAACGACTGCGGCCCGGCCGGCTTCGGCGGCAAGTCCAGCGACGGCATCCGGGCTCCCTTCCCTAACCATCGTGGCCTCACCGCGGGCGGCACGGAAGCCTTCGCCTGCCGCTGACCGCGGCCGCGCTCCGGCGCGGCAGCCACCTGCCCGTTACCCGATGCGCGAGCAGGTCGGCACCATCTTTGCCGAGACCGGAACTGAGCCCGGCTCCGTCCCGGTGGTCGCGGTCACTGACTGGCCTGATCGCTACCCGAAGTTCGGCCCTTACCTGCGCGACCTCGCCGTGCGCTGGCGCGAGCTCGAGCCTGGCGGCCCCGCCCTGATCAACCCGGTGCTCGACGCGGCAGCGGGACTCGGGTACCGGCGGGCCCCGGGCTAGGGTGGCCACACGAGGCGCCGATCAAGGGAAGTCCGGCCGCGCGACGGAGGCGGGTGAGCGTCATGGGAATGATCGGCACGGTGGGCCTGGTCCTGCACCCGGCCCGTGACTGCGACATCGCCATGGACATGATCACCGGCTGGGCACATGCCCGCAGCGTCGCGGTACTCGGCCTGGCCGGGGAGGTCGAGCGCATCACCGGCGGAGCCGCCGCCGTCGACGGCGCATACCTGGCCCAGCACTCCGATCTCATCGTCAGCCTTGGCGGCGACGGCACCATGCTGCGCGCGATGCGGCTGTCGCGCGGCAGCCGTTCGCCGGTTCTCGGTGTTAACCTCGGCCGGCTCGGCTTCCTGGCCGAGATAGACATCCCCGAGCTCGCCGCGGCCCTGTCGGCCATCGACGAGCACCGGTTCACGGTGGAGCCGCGCTCCGGGGTACGCGCCGCCTTCGCCGGCCAGGACACCACGGCCTTCAACGATGTCGCCCTCGTCCGGGTACCCGGGGAAGGCGCCACCGCCGCCGTGGAACTGACTGTCGAAGGGCATTCGTTCGTGCGGTACGCGGCCGACGCCGTCATCGTGGCCACGCCAACCGGGTCGACCGCCTACAGCTTCTCGGCAGGCGGCCCCATCGTGTCGCCCCGTGCTGAGGGCCTCCTGGTGACCCCGGTCGCGCCGCATTCGGCCTTCAACCGGGCGCTGTTCCTGTCCAGCGGAGAAAAGCTGGCCCTCACCATCCTGACCGGAAGCGGCAGGCTCGCCGTGGAGGCGGACGGCATTGTCGTCGGGCACGTCAGCCCGGGCGACGTGGTTGACCTGACGTTGCTGCCGGCCGCCGCGCAAGTGGTCCGGCTCGGCGTCACCACGTTCTACCAGCGCGCCCAGCGCCGGCTCCGGCTCACGGGCTCGGCCGAGGTCGACGGAGGGTAACGGCGAAGATGGTGAGGCCGAGGGCCGTGCACCCCAGGCCGGCCCCTGGCCGCCGGCCTGCGGCACGTCCGGCCGGTACTGGCCGGAACCGTCCTGGATAGTCTGGCTCACAGGTACCGGCCACCGGAAATCCTGCCAGCAGCGAAGGAGGGCACACGTCATGCCCGACGATGACATGTACGACGAACTGGCTGCCGAACTCGACGGGAACGAGCTCGACGACGAGCTTGAGGACGACGGCACGCTGGACGCGTCGGACACGCTCGAGGGTGATCCGGGCGACGACCCGCTGGATACCGGGATCGTGCCCCCGGACCGGTGGTCGGCGGGGGAAGGATTCGGCACGACGCTGGCCGAGGAGCGGCAAGGCGAGTCGCTCGATCAGCTACTGGCCGAGGAAGAGCCGGAACCTGACCCCTATGCGCAGGCCGACCTTCCGCCGGACGACTCGCTGCGCGATGATGATCAGGACCCGCGGGCAGGCCGGCTGGTCGCCGAGGACGAGGGAGCGCACTCAGATGTTGAGCCGGACCTCGTCGCCCGTGATGTCGGGATCGATGGCGGCGCGGCGTCGGCCGAGGAGGCAGCCGTGCACGTGTCGGACGAGACGTCCGGCTGAGCGCTGCACGGTACGGCAAGCCCGCTGACGGCCGGCTGAGAACATGAAGGTGCCGCGGCCGGAGATCACCGACCCTGGCCTGGCCTCGCTGAAAAGCGCGGCGCGCGCCGCGATCGTCATGCCCGCGGTCTTCGCCGTGGCCTCCCAGCTGATCCAGCAGCCGCAGACAGCGATCTTCGCCTCGTTCGGGTCTTTCGCGATGCTCGTGCTCGTCGACTTCAGCGGGCCGCCACGGAGCCGCTTCGTCGCCTACCTGAGCCTGGCGGTCAGCGGTGCGGTGCTTGTCGTGGCCGGGACGCTGTGCTCGCGGAGCGCCTGGCTCGCCGCCGCAGCGATGGCTGTGGTCGGGTTCGGCATCCTGTTCTCCGGCGTTATCAACGGATACTTCGCAGCTGGCGGAACAGCCGCGATACTTGCCTTCGTTCTGCCGGTCTCGATTCCGGCCCCGCTGGCAGCCATCCCGTGGCGGCTGGCGGGCTGGGGCCTGGCGGCGGCCGCCGGAATCTGCGCGGTCATGCTGCTCTTTCCGCCGCGGGACAGCGGAACGCTGCGCGGGGATGCCGCCCGGGCCTGCCGCGCACTCGCCGACCTGGCAGAAGCGGTCTTTGCCGCCGACCAGCGAGTCCTTGATGACCGCGCCACTGCCGCCAGCCAGGCCGTCGACGGTGTCCGCAGCCGGCTGGCCGCCACGTCGCACCGGCCCACCGGGCCGACCGGGCAGGCGGCGGCACTTGCCGCGCTCATCGACGAGCTCGGCTGGCTGCTCGGCTCGCTCGGCGTCGTCGCCGGGCTGCCGGGGACCGAGCTGTGCCGGGCCGAGAACACCGAGTCGATGGCAGCTGCCGCGGCTGTGCTGCGTACCAGCGCCGCGCGGCTCTCCGGGCAGGATGAGCAGCCTGACACCAGCCGGCTGGATCGGGCGCAGGACGCCGTGGTGCAGGTGCTGGCCGCACGTATCTCCGAGCTTTCTGCCGTCCCTGACGACAGTGCGCTTGACTCGCTGCTCGGGCGCTCATTCCGGACCCGGTCGATCGCTTATACCACCGGGCAAATCGCCGGCTACGCGATCGCCGCCAGCGGCCGCGGCGCGGCGCAGTCCCCCGATGGCCAGGCTGCCGGGCCGGGCGGCACCCCGGGCGGGCTGCACCTGGCGGCCGCGGCGCAGCGGCTCGCCCCGCTGCCCGACGCCCTTCCGGCGGCCCGGCGATTCACCTCCGAGCACACCGGGCCAGGCTCGGTATGGTTCCGCAACAGCGTGCGGGGCGCGATCGGGCTAGCGGTCGCCGTGTTCATCGCGCAGCGATCCGGCCTCCAGCATTCCTTCTGGGTCGTCCTCGGCACGCTGTCGGTCCTGCGCTCCAATGCACTCGGCACCGGCAGGTCGGTGCTGAGCGCGCTCGCCGGGACAGCCGCCGGGATCGTGATCGGCGCGGCCCTCCTGCTGGCCGTCGGCGCCAGCGACCCGGTCCTGTGGGGCGTACTCCCGGTTGCCGTGCTGATCGCCGCGTACGCCCCGCGGGTGATCTCGTTCGCGGCGGGCCAGGCCGCGTTCACCGTCGTCCTGGTCGTGCTCTTCAACCTCATTCAGCCCGTCGGCTGGAAGGTCGGGCTCATCAGGATCGAGGACGTCGCGATCGGCTTCGCCGTGAGCCTCGGGGTCGGCCTGGTGTTCTGGCCGCGCGGCGCGGCGACCGCGCTGCGGGAGAGCATCGCCACCGCCTATTCCTGCGCCGCGGACTACGTCGCGGTGACGGCGCACCTGCTGAGCGGCAGCGCCGGTCCCGGTGATCCTGGCGAGCCCGGACGCGCCGGGCAGGTCGCGGCCGCCGCCGGCCACCGGCTCGACGATGCGTTCCGGCAGTACCTGGCCGAGCGGTCGGCCAAACGGGTGAATCCGGAGAGCGCGGCCCGCCTCGTCGCGGGCGCCGCGAGGGTATTTCGCGCCGGACAGTCGATGGCGGCGCTGAACGCGATGGCGGCCAACGGCGAGCGCGACGGGATCGCCGGCGGATACGGCGACAGCCTGGACCGGCAGGTCCAGGCTGTGCGCTCCTGGTATGTCACGCTCGGTGACTCCCTTGCCCACGGCACCTCGGTTCCGCCGCCGCAGCGGGCCGACCCGGCGGAACGCAGCAGGCTGCTGAAGTACGTGCGGGACTCCAGTGCCAGCAGCGAGCGAGCGCTGCATGAGGCGCTCCTGGTGCTCTGGGCCAGCCAGCACCTCGACATGCTCAGGCGCCTTGAGGTTCATCTCGCCGAGGAGGCTGTCGCAGCCTCGGGTCTGCCGCCTGGCAGGTTTCCTCGCGCAACCGCTGGGCAGCTGACCTCAGATAGCTGAGGTGATCGGCATGTGGCGGATCTACATCCTGGTTGTGGCGGTCTTAGCCGCCGGGGCTTACGCCTGAACTGGCCGGGCCGGTTCCGCCCGCTGTGCATTCCGCCGTCATATGATCAAGCTGCCGTCAAGAGGAGATGCCATGAGCGTGTACAAGGTGATCGACATCATCGGGACCAGCAGCACTTCCTGGGAAGACGCTGCCACCGAGGCGATCAGGACGGCTGGCCAGTCCATCAGGGACCTGCGGGTCGCCGAGGTTGTCGAGCAGGACATCCATCTCGACGAGGCCGGGGCGATCAGCTACCGCACCAAGCTCCGGATCTCATTCAAGTACGAGCCGGGCGGGGAGTGAGCTCGCCGATCTGAGCGGATCAGGCCGCCGCCTGATGAGGACCTGCGGGTGGCGGCCTACGCCGCGTTCGCACGGACCTGCCGTGCGCCGTCGGCTGCCGGCCTCGCCCTTGCCGCGGGTGCACCGGAAGCGGCGGTCCGCGACAGCCTAGGCCGGCTGGCCCTGCACGGCGCGTTCTGTGGGCTGTGACCGGCCGGAACGCCGGCCCTGGAGGCTGCGCGGCCAGCGGCGAATTGGGCCCGGTGCGAGCTGGCCGGATTGGCGCCGGATAATGGCAGTTCACGGTTAAATCGGTCGAATTTGCCAGTGCGGCCAGCTGCCGCCGCGCTAGCATGTGGCCCCATGCGACTCGCGAGTGGTGCAGCTGCGGCGATAACGGTGCTCGCGGCGGCGGTCGCCGTCCCGGTTTACGCGGCTCTGGCTCATCCGGCCAGCGTGACCCTCGCGGCATCGAGCGTCGCGGCGCAGGCCGCCGCACCTGCGGCGCCGGGCATGCCCGCGGCGCCCGCCGCGGGGAACCCGGCCGGGCACGCGTTCGTGCCCGCGGCCGCACGGGCGGTGAACACCTCACATCCGACCC
>ODAK010003644.1_pt1 | contig 15919 bp, 13 predicted proteins | sample 1539591 | NCBI WGS metagenome assembly ODAK01 (sample SAMEA3539303, study PRJEB22396) | soil metagenome | biome: tundra; feature: field; material: soil | place: USA | collected 2010-05 | depth 0.15 m
CCCACGGGCCGTCAAGTCGCCGATCCGAGGATAGTGTCGCCGTCGCTTGCGACCATGTCGCAGCGAATTGAGAGCCGCAGCCGCCCCGCCCAAAACGTATGGCTCGACGCCCAACGGCTCGCTCACGACGAACTCGGTTCGGATACCCACGCGAACATCCTGTTGTTGGGCGCCGCCTTCCAATCAGGCGCGTTGCCATTGAGCGTCGAAGCAATCGAACGGGCGATTGAGCTAAACGGTGTCGCCGTCGATGACAATCTCCGAGCTTTTCGACTGGGGCGCCTTCAGGTGGCCGACAATCACGATTCGCGAGGCCAAGTTACGGCGAACACCACGGCGGATCTAGCTTCCGACTCGATTTCCTCGAAGATCGTTCAATCGGTCGGTGCGCAGCCGGGCGCTAAATTGGAGGCGCTCATCACAACCCGAATCACAGACCTGATCGACTACCAAGGCCCCGCCTACGCACGCCGCTACGCGGACGTGCTGCAAAGTGCGCGCGAGGCTGAGTCGGGCCTTGGCATGACCGACGGATCGTTTAGTTTGGCCGTGGCCGTGGAACTGCACAGACTGATGGCCTACAAAGATGAATACGAGGTCGCTCGCCTGCATCTCGCGCGGTCCGCCCGCGATGAGATCGAGCACGAATTCGGAGCTGGGGGACGCGTTACCTATCTGCTGACACCTCCAATACTGCGCACCCTCGGCCTTAATCGAAAGCTACGTCTCGATTCGAGCGCACGATTGACCTTTCATCTGTTACGGAGAATGCGCCGGCTCCGTGGCACGAAGTTTGATCCCTTCGGGCTTTCTCGTTTCCGGCGCCAGGAACGGTTGGTGCGCGACGAGTACATAACGATGTCCGAACGTTTGAGTGCTCAACTGACGATTGAAAACCACACACGTGCCGTCGAGCTCGCCAAACTTCCCACCATGATTCGCGGTTTTGGCGAGCTCAAGGCACGAAGTATTCAACGCTACGAAGAGCAGTTGCATTCCCTACTTGTGAATGATTGACAGGTCTCATAGCACCCCACTTTAGATGATCTGCGACTTGGGGAACGCCACGCAGCTTCACCAATGGCTAATGCGTAGCCGCCCAGAGACCAATTTCGAAACGGTAGCAACTGCACAAGGGATGAGAAGCCCGACGCCGAAGACCAGAAATGTCTTCGTCGCCGACTTGCGCGACCCTCTCGATGTTGGCGCAGCAACCGGTAGCGATGGTCAATGCGACTTGACTCACATGCCCTTCGCTCGGTTGGGTTATGACGGTCGCCGTTGGAGGTGGCCCTCGCCGACGTCAGTGAGGAGCTCGGACGAACTCTTTGGATGAAGTCGTCGAGACGCGCAAGCTCACTCGAATCATCTTGACCAACGTTGTGCTCGAAAGCGTCGTCCATTTTGCAGGGCAGTCCGAAGTGACGGGAGAAACTGCCGCCACTTTGTGAGTGCGTGTCACAGCTTCGGTGACAAGACTGCGGCGATCGACCGGGACTTGACCGAGGTCTCGTTTTCCGATGAATCCTTAGCGTCAACGCTGGAGTCGGAGCCCAAAGCGAACACGCACGCGAGACGAACTCAAAATGGCCTGACCGAAGGAGGATTCGAGGTCAGAGAGGTCTCATTTTAGGCCTCACAATTACGCAACTCCACGCGACGAGAACGACATAGGACAACACGTTTCCTTAGAATCAAACGACACACGACCAGACCGACACACAACAACCTTTGGAAAGTTCCTCTTAATCCCAAGGTGCCGGGATCGAGACCCAGGCGGCCACGCTTCAGGTGTAATGTCTCGACTGATCTGTATCAGATCAGTAACGGGAGACCCGTGACATCACGCTCAGTATTGCCGTGGTGCTGAAGTTATAACGCGACGGTGAACTTGACGTGTTAAGCGGTCTCTACGCGCTGTGTCCGTACATCAAGGGAATGTGGCCCGATGATCGATTTCCTTCGTCGATAGAAAGCAACGGCATCTTGATAGACATCCACGGCAACCGAGGCGCCTTTGGCCACGGCGTCGAAGCGTACGGGCGTCGGGACCTTCTCGCGTGGCCCGGTTTCGCCACGATTGACGGCGTCACCGGTTTTCCAAAGTCCGTCGTAAGTCTCAACGAATGCGACCCCCTGCGCGACGAAGGCCGCGGGTGACCTCGTAGCATTTGCCATTTCTCAGAGAACCGGGTCATATCGACCGCACTTCTACTCTTCTATGCGAGCCACGGTTTATTGCGAAACAAAAAGCCGGTCGGCTACGCCTCCGACGTCTGTGCCGTCGCCGCCGCGGCCGCTTCCAGCGCGGCGATCGCGTCCCTGATGGTCGCGCCTTCACACGGTGCACCCGATGCAAAACGTGCGAACGAGGATGCCTGTCGGCTCAAGGCTTCAAGTTGCGCCCGTTCGCCATCTTCGGGTTTCAAGAACTCCAGGACAACGTGATCGCGAGTTCCAAATACTTCAACACTGGCCATGTCGCCGCCGGCGTAGAAGCGCCCGAGCGATACGAAGGCAACCGCACCGCTCGACAACGAGGCGAGCACCTGGGCGCCGTCCGGGTCGAAACCACTCTCTAGCGCCGCCCCACTCGTTGCCGCGAGCGCGAGCGAGGTGACGAAGTCGCCCCCAGTCAGCCAACGGGCCTGATCAAATTCGTGCACGCCCATATCGACGAAGATTCCGCCACTGCGAGCACGAAAGGCCGTGGCCGGAGGCTCACCATCCCACTGCAAGCACGAGAGGGAAAGTACATCACCGAAATCACCGTTTACGATTTTTTCGCGAAGCGCCTGGAGTTCAGGCACGTACCGACGCCAGTACGCAATCTGCAACGCCACGCCCGCCGCTTCAACAATCTCTCGCGCTCGGTGAGTGTCGTCGGGCACGACGCCGCACGGCTTCTCGCACAGCATGGGTAGTCCGGCCGATGCCACTGCAGCGATGACGTCGACGTGGGTGTCACTCGGCGTGACAATGAGGACGCCGTCAATCCCGCCCGCATTGAGAAGATCATCGAGCGACGAAAATACGTCAACTCCGAAGGTATTCTCGACCTGATCACGAAGTGCGGCGACGGGCTCGGCAACGGCCACCACCGCGACGTCGCTTGAGCGCTCGAGCGCTCGAAGGTGCGTTTGGCCCATCCGCCCCGCGCCAACCAGCCCGAGTCGAAACGCCGAAGGACTGGCGCTAGATGCCACGGCTCGAAAGAAACTGGCGATTCGTCCGCTGGTCCGCGACGGCCTTCGCGAAACGGGCGGACGTCTGGGGGAAGATGTCCTGCTCTACAACCATCCAGCCTTCGAAGTTGATTCGCTCAAGTTCCTGTAGGACGCCGTCAAGATCAACGTCGCCTTCGCCCAGCGCGCAGAAGACCTCGCGCGACCAGATGGCGGGTGTGGGTTCGTTGTCGGCGATGACGCCATCCATGCGTGAACGCACCGCGTCCTTTAGATGCACGTGGTTCATTCGGTCTGGCGCGCTGCGCAGGACTTCGAGAGGATCACCACCGCACACGAAGATGTGTCCCGTCTCGAGGCAGAGCCCGACGTCAGAGATCTCTAGCACTTTGTTGATCTCCCACGTCGCTTCGACGAACGTGCCGGTCTCGGGGTGAAACGTGGGCTCGTAGCCACGATCGCGACAACGGGTGAGCACCTCGGCGAGCCCGATGGCAAATGCGGCCCAGGCATCCTTATCCAAACCCAGGGACGGGTCTGCGTGACTGCGTCCAGGGAGCAGGCGGCGCGCGTCGCTACTCGCGTCCGCAATGGTCGGTCGCGGCCTCGGTCCGGGCACGATGTCTACCACCGCGTCGAAGGTGTCCAGCATCGCGTCTAGTTCGGGATAGAGCTTTTCTAACTGATCGGGATTGGAGAATGGGAACTCCAAGTAGGCGCCGGCGAGTCCGAGGTTCCTCGCGGCCAGGCGCTCGGCGAGCACTGGGCCGTCGCCGAGGTAGCCGACCGGACCGAGATCGATACCGGCGTAACCCGCGTCGCTCACCTCATCGAGCACAAACTCGGCGTTGGGCACGTTCGGGTCGAAGCCCACAGTGAGCTCGAATGCGCCGTAACTAATGGGGGCGTTGGCAACGGTCAATTTCATATGATTTCCTTCTCTACTTTTCTTATTTGATAAAACGAGACCATGTCGGGTCGCCCGTTAGGAAGCACCCGAGAACTCCGACGGTCGCTCCACCGGAGTTTTGTGACGAGCACTGTGGATGATGGCCTGACAGAGCGCCACGTCGCGGGTCGCGTCGGCTCCGTCGGTGGGCGCCGGACTGCTGTTCGTGACCGCGTCGTAGAAGGCCACCAGTTCCAGTTTGAAGGCACTTTCGTAAGACGTCACTTCTTCGCGACGCCATGTTGAGGCGCCGCCGGGATCGCCACCTTCTACCGAGAGCATCGTCGGCGCGTTGCGCAGGTACGGCGAAGGAAATGTCAGAACCGCGCGGGCGTTGGGCGCGTACATCGCGAACTCCATTGAATAACGTGTCATATCGGGCGTCTCGAGCCAGTGGATTGACGCTGCCGTATCGCCGTAATTGAGCAGCACGATGGCCATGCCTTTTCGTAAGTCCACGTAGTCCAGACGCTCAGGCTCACCGAGCACCGCTCGTACGGTGTTGATCTCGTGGACCATCGTGTCGAGCAGGACTGCCAGATACTGATTGACGAAGAAGGGATCGTCGGTCCCGATCGCGGCAATGAGACGGTCGTCGGAATCCCTTTGCAGTGACGCGAGCACGTCGGCCGTAACGTCGCTCGGTGGTGGGGTCAGCGGATAGTGGCGGACGTAGGGCACGAACGGAGACTCCGTGGTCGTCACGCGAAAGAGTTTGAGTTGAGGCAAGAGCGCGACTTCTTCTTTGAACCGGGCGAAGGCCGGGTCGTATCGCTTGGAGTAACCCACCATCAGGACGACGCCGGCGTTGTTGGCCGCCTCGACCATCGCGTTACCTTCGGCCACGGAGAAGCACAGCGGCTTTTCGGTAAACACGTGGAGCCCCTTTTGTGCGGCTTCAATGGCGAGCGGAGCGTGGCTACCCGACGTGAGGATCAATACCGCGTCGAGCGGTTCGCGAATCATTTCGCGCCAGTCGGTAAACACGGACGTGACGGCGTACTCTCGCGCACAACGCGTCGCGTTCTCGCGCGACAGGTCACAAATCGCCGCAATCTCGAAGCGGTCGCTCAGCTCGCGCAGGAAGTGCAAGTGCATGACTTGGCCAATGACTCCCGTGCCAATGACGCCGACTCGCAACCTTTGACTCACGGCGTGACCCCTGTCTTCAACGAGCCAACGTGACTCACGATCATTAATTGTACGAGGGCGACGCCACCGCCTGGCGGGAGCGGGCGGTCATCCCTTGACGCCCCCACCCAGCACAAAGCCTTCGCGAAAGAGCCGCGACGACGCGGCGTAGAGGACAAACACCGGGATGCAGAAGACCAGTGAGTAGGCAGCGATGTTGCCAAATTCCACCTTGGGCAACGTGAGGAACGTGTAGAGCGCAATGGGTGCAGGCTGCTGAGTATTCGAACTAATGAGGATCAGCGGGACCACGAAGGAACCCCACGCGTTCACGAATCCAAAGATTGCGGCCGCCGCGATGCCCGGCATTGCGAGCGGGATGACTACGCGTCGCAGTATCTGCAGGGTGCTCGCGCGCTCCATTCGAGCGGCCTCTTCAAAGTCAACTGGAACGGCGTCAATGAAATTCTTCATCAAATAGACTTCGAAGGGCAACGAGGTCACCGACAGAAATATCGCAGTGGGCAGCAGGCTCAAGTAACCGAACCGCGCAAAAATCTCGTAAACCGGTATCACCATGATGGTGAGGGGCACACCGGAAGAGAAGAGAATGAAGAGAAGCAACGGACCCTTAAAGGGGATCTTGCGACGTGAGAACGAGTAGGCGGCGAACACCCCCGCGATCGACGCAATGGCGGTCGAGATGACCGCCAATATGACGCTATTCAAGAGTGAGTGAAGCAGGCTGCCCGTGAGGACATGTCTAAAATTGATGAGCGAAAAGTGGGGCCACTCAATGCCCCACGACGCGTGCGAGTCCACCGAAGCCAGCAGCAGCCAAAGCATTGGCGCAATGAACAGCAGGCCAATCGCCCCGAGCACAGTGTTAGTCGTCATACTTCGCAGGGCAGCGCGCTGCGTCGGACGATTCTCCGGCGGGAGAACCGGAGAATCGTCCGCAGTGACGTCACGGCCGGGCGTGACGCCCGGATCGGTATCTGCGCGCGTCGTCATGTTCTGGCCGCAATGCGCACGTAGAGGACGCCAAATATCGAAGCAATTATCACCATCACGTTGCCAATCAATGCGCCGTACGCCAGATTGTTAAACGTGAAGGCCTGTTCATAGGAATAGAGCGGCAGAATATTGGTGGCGGTGCCCGGGCCCCCTTGGGTCATTATGTAAATAAGCGAGAAATTGGCGAGCGAGAGCAACGCCACGAGCAGCACCACCGCAATGATGGTCGGGCGCATGAGGGGTAGAACGATCAACCTGAAGCGTTGCCACGGCGACGCGTTTTCCACTACCGCTGCCTCAATCGCTTCACTCGGAATGTTGCGCAACGCCGCGCCCATGACCAGCATCGAGAACCCGGTCATGGACCAGATATTTGCGAGCGTGACAATGAGCAACGGTGAGTTATCGAGAAAGTTGACGTTATGTAGTCCCGTCAACGTGCCGAATGTGCCACCCCCGGTGGTGGAGGCGTACCAGGTCATTCCGGCCGTCACGGCGGGCATCATCCAGGCAATAACAACAATGCCACCCACGACGATCCGCATCCACGGACGCGCGCGCATCAGCAGTGACGCGAGACCGTACCCAACGACCACGACGCCCGCAATCGAACCAACGATGAAGAAGGCAGTCGTCCATAGCGAACTCCAAAACTCAGTGTCAGTCTTCAGACGAACGAGATTCTGCGTGCCGGTGAATCCCCACTTGATCGCGGTCGGACCAACCAGCGTGAGATTCGTCAAACCGAGGTAGACCGCGTAGCCCATCGGAATGAGAAAGAGCACCACGAGCAGTCCAAAGGCGGGCGTCAACAGCGCCAGACTGCTCCATTGGAAGCGCGTCTTATCATGGCGCGTTTTCCAGAGATCCGCCACGTGAGGGGCGGCGGCGGCGTCAGAAAGAATCGCTGTCACCGTCACCGCCCTTCATCTCACGAAGTTACTCTCGTTTCCTGATTTTACCTAAGGCAGCGTCGTTACTTTGCTGGCACCTAGCTGGTTCGTGACGTAGCTCTTTAATTGAGCCATCGCTTGAGCGCCCGTAGTGCTCGGCGTCTGCGCGATTGCGCCACTCACTTGCTCCATGCCCTGAACCCACACGTTGTAGTTAGAACTCGACGGCAGCTCTGAAGAGTCCGGCAACAACTTTCCGAATTCCTCGTTGAATGGTGCAGCGAAGTTCGTGTAAAGCGGAACGGTCCAGTCGGACTGGACCGGCGGCACCCAACCTGCCCAGTTGCCAGCGTCAATGAGGTTCGTCGACCCCTGAGCGATATTCATGAAGTTCTCCGCGGCCGTCGCCTGAGCAGACGAGGCGCCCGAAGAAATTCCGTAGTCCCATCCACTCAACGTTGACGCGTAGCTCTTGCCATCGGCGGTGGGCAGTCCTGCAACACCCATCGCAGTTGAAGCCTGCGCCCAGTAGGGGAAACTCACTTGCTTGGTCCAGTTGCCACCGATGAAATTCGCGCTCACAGCAATACCCAAGGTTCCCTTAAAGAAGTCCGTTGAAGGAATGTTGGGCGCATTGTTCGGGCTGAACAACTGCGACGTCGGGGCGCCCAAACCATCCGCAAAGACGGTGTGGTAGAAGTTGAGTGACTGCAAGATTCCAGGACTGCTCACCACCATTTTGCCGCTCTTCGTTTGGATTGTGGGCGTACTTGAACCGGCCAGAAAGTTCAGGATGCCGTATCCGGCACCGTTTGGTCCGGCCGCCGTGCCGGCATTGAGCCACAACGGAATCACCTTCGGCTCCGCCTTCTTAATTGCCTGGGCCGCCGTGATGATGTCTTGCCAAGTCTTGGGCTGCCACGGAAGGGTAATCCCCGCCTTCTGGAGAATGGCCTTGTCGTAGTAAAGACCGACATTGTTTTCGCCCGAACTTACGGCGTAGACCTTGCCGCCGATCAGTCCCTCATTTTGAATCACCTTCGGGTACTTCTTGAACCACGACGTGGTTGCCAAGTACTTGTTCATTGACATCAGGTAGTCGGTCGAGGCGTACAAGGCAATCTCGGTCGATGGAAACTGAGCCAATGTCGGAGCCGTCGAAGCCGTGTGATAGAGCAACGCCAACTTCGTGAGGAAGTCCGGCTCACCACCCTGGACCGCAACCAACTTGACGGTCACGTTCGGATACTGCGCGTTGAATTCCTTCTTTACTTGGTTCCACCACGTGGTGCCGAGCGGAGTGGTGTCAAAGGTGGTGTTGGCTGCATACGCCACCGAGATGGTGACGTTGCTCGAAGCACCAGCGATTGATGCACCGCCCAGCGTGATGGTCGTCGCCGCCATGGCCATTACTGCGGACCCGGCGATCAACTTATGCATCGATGATTTCTTCAAAATTTTCATAACGTAGATATTCCCCCTAGTTGTACTTTTTCCAAATTCCATGACGTCTACTTCTTTAAAGCAGCCTCCCCCTGCCTAGATACTGACTTTTTCCCGTTCTGAATTGCGTCGCAACAGGCTCTTGCGAGACTCTGCGTCGAAGAGCAAAACCCGATCCGCGTTAAAGGAAATCTCGACCCGATCTCCGTGAACTGGTAGTGGCGTGCGTGGAAGCCGCGCGATTACTTTCGCGTCGCCTACGTCAATCGTGGCGAAAACTTCGGTGCCCGTGTGCTCACAGATGTCAATGACTCCTTGCACTCGAGGACTCTCGTTGCTGGACTCGCCCGCGAGGTGAAGATCGTGCGGGCGAATGCCCACGAGCACTGAGCTGCTCGCCAGCGCCGACTCGAGCCGACCTGAGAGTTCTGAAGACAACGTGGTTCGTACGCCCAGGCAGTCAATGCTCAACTCGCCGCCCGTAACGTTCAGTTGAGCCGGCAGAATGTTCATTCTCGGAGAACCTATGAACTCGCCCACAAACACGGTCTCGGGAAACTCGTAGAGATCGTTGGCGCTGTCAACTTGCAACAACACGCCGTCCTTAATTACGGCGACGCGGTTTCCCATAGTGAGCGCTTCGACCTGGTCGTGGGTTACATAGACGGTGGTCGTATTTTCCAGCCGGTTATGGAGTCGTATCAATTCGGCGCGCATCTGCACACGAAGTGCCGCGTCGAGATTGGAAAGCGGTTCGTCCATTAAGAACACCTGAGGCTCGCGGATGAGCGCCCGTCCGAGGGCCACGCGCTGGCGTTGGCCTCCCGAGAGCGCCGACGGAGAGCGGTTGAGAAGTTGGCGAATCCCGAGCAGGTCCGCTACGTCGTTGATTCGTTGATCCAGATTCTGCTTCGGTTCTTTTCGAACCTTGGGACCAAACGCCAAGTTCTTCTTCACGCTCATGTTCGGATAGAGCGCGTAACTCTGGAACACCATGGAAACATCGCGCTGGCCGGTCGGCAGGTCGGTCACGTCCTTGTCACCCATCCAGATCCGACCGTGACTCGGGCGCTCCAGCCCAGCCAGCATTCGCAACGAGGTGGTTTTTCCGCAACCAGACGGTCCGACGAGTACTAGAAACTCACCTTCACGAATTTCGAGATTCAAGTCCGAGACAACCGCGTTGCCTTCGAACAACTTCCAGACGTGGTCAAAGCGCATTTCGTTCATGGAGAACGCTCAGCATCAATTGGCGCAGTGAAATCGAGGCGTTTCAATGACCGCAACGATGTTCGATTTGTCACTCGCATTTTCACCGCCCCCCTGCGTACTAACTTCGCTCAAACCCGCAATCCAGCGCTGCTAACAGTTACATCGTTCGCCTGCCGTTTCGAGCGACTGTAACCCAATTCAATTGGTATGTCAATAACTACTATCAATAGACATTACATAGCTCGATCCTGGGCAAAGCCCTCCGCGGCGACCGTGCTGAGCAGTGCGTAACGCGACGCGCGATAGACGTGCTGGCCAAATTCAATTGCTCGGCCCCGTTCGTCGTAGGTAGTGCGTTCCATCGTGAGTAGCGCCGTTCCTTTGGACTCGTCGAGGAGTCTCGCTTCAAGCGTAGAAGCATTCTTTGCCGAGATGCGCTGCGTCGCTCGATCAGGGAAGACGCCGCTCGCACGCAAAAGTTCGTAAAGTCCGTGACCTTCGAGCATTTGACTCGAGAGGGTCACGAGCGACGTTGGAATGTAGTTGTGCATGATCGCGATCGGCTCATCGTCCCCGAGTCTCAAGCGTTCGAGGAAAATAACCAGTTGACCATCGACGAGGCCTAAAGCCTCCTTGACCAGGTCTGATGCCCTAACCACCTCATTGTGCAGAATCTTCGTCGTGGGCCGCCGCCCGGCAACCGCGAGGTCATCAAAGAGGCTCGTGAGTTTGACGGAGCGATTGACTTTTTCCTTGGTCACCACGGTTCCCTGACCCCGTCGTCGAAGCACGAGGTCCTTGTCGACGAGGTAGCGAAAGGCGGCGCGAACTGTGGGTCGCGATAGCCCCAAGTCTTCGGCAATCTTGACTTCGTTTTCGAGCCGATCACCCGAATCGAGATTGCCCGCGTGGATTTCGTTCTCGAAGTGCTGGGCCAACTGGAAATAGAGCGGCACGGGGCTATTGCGATCCAGCACGATTGTCTCGAGCGGGTTGTAAGTGGGCACTGCTTGTCTCGCCATATGCATCCCCCGTGAAGTGAAACGCCATAACCCTATACCAATCATGTGTCGCTACTGCTATTGTTCTGACATATGCGTCCGACCACGTATTTTGTGCGCTATCGTTGCGCCCTTCGGGTGCGACGTGAAGGGCGTTGGTCGGGCATTTCACTGCTTGCCAAAGTGCATTTCCATGCATTTTCGCGACTCCGCGAACGTCGCCAAGTTGTGTTCTCTCGCCTAGTGGGCCCTCTCATAGCGCCACCTCCTACAACATGACGAATTCTTTCGACGTCATCACCATGGGACGTATCGGTGTTGATTTCTATCCCACGCAAGCGGGCAAACTGAGCGACGTCAAACTATTTCAGAAGTTTCTCGGCGGAAGTCCGACCAACGTCGCCGTGGCGGCGGCCCGTCTGGGCCGGCGAAGTGCCGTAATTAGTCGAACCGGTCCCGACCCTTTTGGTGCATTCGTTCACGACGCCTTGAGAACCTATGGCGTCGACGACAGATTCGTGACCGAATGCACCGGCTTTCAAACCCCCATCACGTTCTGCGAGCTCTTCCCACCCGACCACTTCCCGATTTACTTTTATCGTGCTCCCAAGGCGCCCGACCTAGAAATCTACGAGAATGAACTCGACATTGAGGCAATTCAGTCGGCGACACTCTACTGGGCAACCGTCAGTGGCCTCTCGGTCGAACCGAGTCGCTCCGCGACGATGGCCGCACTGCGCTCTCGACGACACTCACATCCCACGGTGCTCGACCTCGACTATCGACCGACATTCTGGGACTCACAGAAAGCGGCCCGCGACGCAACCCGAATCGCGCTGGCAAACGCGACGGTCGCCATTGGAAATCTCGACGAGGTTGAAATGGCGGTTGACTCGCGTGATCCGCACGTCGCCGCTAGTCGACTCTTGGAACTAGGCGCGGAGATCGCGGTCGTCAAGCTTGGACCAATGGGGGTACTCGCCAAAACACGGGACGAAGTCGTCGAAGTTCCGACGGTCCTGGTTGAAGTTTTGAACGGACTTGGTGCGGGCGACGCGTTCGGAGGAGCATTTTGCCACGGACTGTTGGCGGCGTGGTCGTTGGAAAAGACCATTCGTTTCGCCAACGCCGCGGGAGCAATCGTGGCATCGCGTTTGGGCTGTTCTGACGCGATGCCGACGTTCGATGAGATTGAAGTACTAATTGAAGGAGCGAATCGTGCGTAGTGAAGATCAAAAGTTGCTCATGGAAACCCGATTCGTCAATCCGGGATCGATCGCTACTTTGGCGAAGGCTCGTCAACTTCGCACCTCCATGGACGGCTCGAGTCGATTACTCATCATTGCTTCGGATCACGCCGCTCGCGGAGTATTAAACGCAGGAAAGCATGAAGACGCAATGTGGAATCGTTACGACTTGCTGGACCGACTCACGACGGCGCTGAGTGTCCCCGGAGTTGACGGTGTCCTCGGAACGCCCGACATCATCGAAGACTTACTCATACTTCGAGCATTGGATGACAAAATCGTCCTTGGCTCGATGAATCGAGGCGGTCTGCCCGGTGCGGTCTTTGAAATGGACGATCGCTTCACTGGCTATACACCCCAATCAATCGTTGATTCGAGGCTCGACGGCGGCAAAATGTTGCTGCGCATCAATTACGACGATCCGGGGTCGGTCCGCACCCTCGCAGCGTGCGCAAATGCGGTCACCGAACTCGCAGCCTTGGGTCGAGTCGCTATGTTGGAACCCTTCATGAGTCAACACGTAAACGGCAAACCGACCAACGTGCTCACGACCGAAGCCGTCATCCGCTCGATGGCCATTGCGAGCGCGCTCGGCGCCACGTCGGCGTTCAGTTGGCTCAAGATCCCAGTGCTCGACGAAATGGAACAGGTCGTCGAAGCGGCAACGCTGCCAATTGTGCTGTTGGGCGGCGAACGCAGCGAGCAGCCCGACGAGATGTTTGCTCGCTGGGAGAGGGCTCTCAAACTACCCGGCGTTCGAGGTCTCGTGGTTGGGCGTAATCTCCTGTACCCGCCGGACAACGACGTCGCGTCGGCGGTAAAGACTGCACTCAGCTTGCTATGACGAGTCAATGGTTCCAAAAGGCGCGTCCAGCAGACGAGCTGGGTTACGACGTGTTGATTAGTCCCGAAAGTGCCGGATGGAGCTACTCATCGCTGCGCGTTGTGACGCTGCGACCCAAGCAGACGCATAGCTTTTCAACCGAGGATTCGGAGTGGATCGTGCTGCCGCTCGCCGGCAGTTGTGTTGTTGCCTGCGGCGACTCGACGTTCGAACTCGAAGGGCGAACCAGCGTCTTTGAGCGCGTGTCGGACTTCGCCTACGTGCCGCGCGACGCGTTGGTCACTATCACGAGCAACAAAGGCGGTCGTTTCGCATTGACCGGTGCGAAAGCTCGTAGGGCACTGCCCGCGCGCTACGGACGGGCCGAAGATGTGCCGGTGGAGCTACGTGGCGCCGGCAACTCGAGTCGCCAGGCCAACAACTTTGCGTCGCCCGAAGGATTTGAGACGGACCGCCTCGTGGCGGTGGAGGTCCTCACACCCGGAGGGAACTGGTCCTCCTACCCTCCTCACAAGCACGACGAAGATCGGCCTGGCGAAGCGGTGCTCGAGGAGATTTACTACTTTGAGGTTTCCGGTGGCGCGACGGATGGACGACCCGGACCGGGCGGATACCAACGTGTCTACGGCACCGAGGCCGGTCGACCAATTGACGTGCTCGCAGAAGTTGGCTCGGGCGACACCGTTTTGATTCCCTACGGCTACCACGGTCCGACGATGGCGGCCCCGGGCTACGACTTGTATTTCCTGAACGTGCTCGCCGGACCCTCACCGACGCGGTCTATGGCATTCTGTGATGACCCCGAACACGCTTGGATTCGCGACTCGTGGAAGGACCAAATTGTGGATCCCAGGCTCCCCGTGACAACTCATCGAGCGCGAACATGAATCTCACCGTCGCCCAAGCTCTCGTTCGCTTTCTTTCGGTGCAGTCTGTCGAGCGCGACGGGCGCGAGCAGAAGTTCTTCGCTGGCTGCTTCGGCATCTTTGGACACGGCAACGTCGCCGGGCTCGGTCAGGCGCTGCTCGAAAGTGGAGATGATTTTCCTTATTACCTTGCGCGCAATGAACAAGCCATGGTCCACACCGCGGTTGGTTTTTCTCGAATGTCCAACCGACTCCGCGCGTTTGCCTGTACGTCATCGATCGGACCCGGCGCCACCAACATGGTCACCGGCGCCGCCGTGGCGACGACTAACCGCATTCCCGTCTTGCTCCTGCCGGGCGACGTCTTTGCGACGCGCCGGGCCAATCCCGTACTCCAGGAACTCGAGGATCCGAGTTCTCTCGACGTCTCGGTCAATGACTGTCTGCGACCGGTGTCGCGATACTTCGACCGGATCTGGCGGCCCGAACAACTTCCCCAAGCGCTCTTGCACGCCATGCGCGTGCTCACCGATCCCGCCGAAACAGGCGCGGTCACGTTGGCGCTGCCCGAGGACGTACAGACCGAAGCGTTCGACTTTGACCGTGAACTCTTTGCCCCCCGCGTGTGGTCAATTCGACGTCCCACACCCGAGCGCCGACACGTCACTGGACTAGCCCAACTCGTCCGCGAGTCGAAACGACCAATGATTGTGGCCGGCGGCGGTGTCATCTACAGCGAAGCGACCGACGCACTGGCGTCATTCGCGAAGGCCACCGGCATCCCGGTCGCCGAGACCCAAGCCGGTAAAGGATCGTTGCGCTTCGATCATTCGGCGAGCCTCGGTGCACTGGGCGCGACGGGAACCACCGCCGCCAACCAAGTGGCGCAAACGGCGGACCTCGTGATCGGCATCGGCACCCGGTGGAGCGACTTCACCACGGCGTCATACTCAGTGTTCCAAGACCCGGGCGTCAAGGTCGTCAACATCAACGTGACGCCCTTCGACACGACGAAGCTGTCGGGCGCCGCCATGGTGGCCGACGCGCGCGAAGCCTTGGTCGCCCTCAATACCGAGCTACAGGGATGGCACGTGGCGCCGGAGTATGAAGGCGACTATCAATCCGGCGCGGCTCGCTGGAACGAAATGGTTGAGGGTTCATATCAACTCGGCCACCTACCACTACCCGCGCAGAGCGAAATCATTGGCGCCATAGAGGCGTCGAGCAAGGACCGTGATGTCCTCGTCGCCGCCGCCGGCAGTTCGCCCGGTGACCTGCACAAACTGTGGCGCACGCGAGACCCCAAGGGCTATCACGTGGAGTACGCGTTCTCCTGCATGGGCTACGAGATTGCGGCGGGGCTCGGCGTGAAGATGGCGGCACCGGATCGTGAGGTCTACGTGGTCGTGGGCGATGGGTCGTACCTCATGCTCAACGCCGAACTCGCGACCGCGTTGCAAGAAGGCATCAAGATCATTGTGGTGCTCGTTGTCAATCACGGCTTCCAGTCGATCGGCGGACTCTCGGAGTCCGTAGGCGCCGAACGATTCGGCACGAAGTATCGCTACCGCGACGACTCGGGTCAGTTGGACGGCGACAAGCTGCCATTGGACTTGGCCGCCAACGCCGAGAGTCTCGGCGCGACGGTCCTGCGCGCGACGAACATCGAAGAGTTTCGTAGCGCCCTCGCAGTCGCGCGAATCAACACCAACACGACCGTAGTGCATATCGAAACCGATCCCAGCGTCGGCGCACCAGATTCACAGTCGTGGTGGGACGTACCAGTCGCCGAGGTGTCCACGCGCGCGACAACGAAAGCCGCTCTCGCCGCATACCAGGCGGGCCAAAAGGTGCGGCGTGGTTATCTTCGACCGACGACGCTCCCGGACGGCGCACCAGATTCAATGACATGAGTGACCCGTGATGCTCGACGCTTCGTGAAACGCATCGTGTGGTAACACTCAATCAGGTAATGGTGGCGCGTGGACAACGGTAAGTTGTCGTCGCCCGACAGGCCTCATTCTTCTGCAACGCCATAAGACCAGACTGACATGAGACAACGCGTTTCCTTGAAATCAAACGACCTGCAAGACCAGATCGACACCACGCAACACTTCGCAAGTTCCTTTTA
>ODAK010003645.1_pt1 | contig 15914 bp, 9 predicted proteins | sample 1539591 | NCBI WGS metagenome assembly ODAK01 (sample SAMEA3539303, study PRJEB22396) | soil metagenome | biome: tundra; feature: field; material: soil | place: USA | collected 2010-05 | depth 0.15 m
GGCCGTTATCGCCGAAAGTCATCGCGACCAGATCGAATACGGCCTTGTGCCATCCGCCCGGTTCATCAATGAACTTCAGATCCTTGCCGTCGATATACAGCATCGTATCGAGATAAGAGCCGGTTATCGGATCGTTCGCAAACAGCGGCGTCAGCCGTACGTGAATTCCAGAGGCTCCGAATGGCGACCTCATTGCCCTGGTGATCTGTGAATAGCGAGTATGTTCCGGCGGCTCCCGCTCCGCATCGGAAATGCCGAAAAATCCTTTGCGCGAACGCACGTGGAAGCCTGCACGCTTCACGCGCACGGCGACTCTATGAAACTTCGGTCCCTGCTCACTCGCACTGAACGTGCCGGGATCCGGATGGTAACCAATCAGGTAGTACCCAGCGGAGTCCTCCATCGCCGTTTGGATAGCCTCGCTGAGATCGTTCATGTTATGCACGAACAGGCCGCCCGTCAGGTCCGCTAACATCACGAGCCCATCCTGTGAGCGGATCATTGCATCCGAACGCTGCCCCTCAACAGAGGCGAGTGCCCTTGGCCCCATACTGCTGGCGTCGTCTGCCGCAGTCGATCCAAGGAACTGCACTCCGCGTGGGTCGATGGTGTAAACCACGACCGCCGAACGATTCGCCGCATCGGCCAAGTGCTGCAGCTTGTCCAATACCTCGCTATCCATCACAGGCTGGTTCTTTCCGTCGCTGCTGGACAACGTTAGATTCTCCGAGAAAAGAATCATCGACTTCCGCCCCGGCAGTTCGCGCAGTCCGTCGACGACATACGAAACCGCTCCCAGTGTCCCCACGTTGAACATCCGATTGCGCTCCTCGCCAGCTAGCGCCTCAGCGTCTTCGGACTGCTTGAGCAGAAGCTGTTCTTCCCGGCTTCCGCCCCTGGGCGTGGCTGTAAGTGGCGCAAAGCTGCTGATGCCTACCCGCCCGGTCGCGTTGTATTTGACGCGATCGATAGCCGCGTACAACAATCGCTTGTCGGCCGTGAATTGTTGGAGGGCTCCAAGACCCGCGCCTGTCCGGAGGATCGCCACGAGGTCGCCGGGCTGCATATCCAGATCCACGAACTTCTTCAACGCTTCGCGGATGCGCGCGATGTTCTCGAACGAGAGACCAAGATCATCCACTACCAGCGCGACGGTTCTCTTGACATCACCTGGCTTCAACCGGGGCGTCAATTCTGCTTCTGCGCTGGTTGGGTTGTGATCCGATTGCCCGGCAGCCTTCCTGTCCCGAGATATCTCCTTGCGGGAACCGCTGGCCGTCTGCACCCAGGCGAAATTGGTAATGCTGCGGGCGTTCCCATCCTGCAGAACTTCAAAGTCATCGGCAGTCAGGTCGCGCACCGGATGCCCCTTCGCGTCGGTAACTAGTGCGTCCACCTGGGCCAGATTCACATCGATCCGGATGACAGGCCCGTCCGCCGCGCCCGGCGTCTGTGCAGATGCAAGGGTCGATACCACAACAAGCGGCAGCAGCCGGAATCGCATAAGTTCAGTTCACCGTCACGAGCAGCGCCCCGGTCGGGATGACGCAATCGTTTTGCACCTGCATGTACCACTGACCAGGGGTCACCGCAGGCGGCAAAGCAGCGTTGATTTGCCCGGTGGACTGATCCCAAAAATACTGTCCATCAGTTTCACTCAGCACGACACTCTGACCGCTGCCGCCGGCTGGTGTCAGGATAAGCCTGTTTCCTCCAACAGTGAAGCCGCTTCCCCACGCGATCACTGTACCGCCGGCTGAAATCTTGTTTTGATAGCTGCCGTTCGTCACGGCTGCCAGCGCCGGCGGGCAGTGTAATGTTGTGATTGAATCCCCGATTTCGAAGAGCGTCAGGTCCTGGCCGACCTCGAGCGGACCATTGTACCCGGCAGCCCGTGTGCGAGCCACAAGTCCTTGCGGGCTGCCGACTATGTGCGTATATGCGGCCAGGCGCGGCGCTACCTGCGTGAAGATCCCGGCCGCCTGCTCCGGCGATGTATGGTACGCGGCGATCGGATTGCCCGAGGAATTGCCTGTCGGATCCGTCACGATCACTTCATGCACCAGAAGGTCGGCGCCTTTGGCATGCTGCACCAGATTGTCTGACGGCCGGGTATCTCCCGAGAACACCACCGAGTGGCCCTGATAGTCGATCCGATACCCGAAGGCAGGCTTTACCGGACCATGGTCCACGAGGAACGCCGAGACCGTTACGCCGTTGCTCTGGTACACCACTCCCTCACTCTGGATTTCAGTCGTCTGCATTTGTATGGCACTCCCGGGCAGGTGCTCCACCACGTCCCTGCGGATGTGCGTATCGGTTGCCCAGGCGCTGGCGAGGTGAGAAGTGAGATCGGCTGTTCCCGCCGGTTGATCGACATCGCGCCCCGGGCCCCAGACAGACAAGGGCGTCGTGCCCCGCGAATACCAGGCGTCCCAGTTCATCCATAACTCGGCCAATCCTTCAGTGTGGTCCGAGTGCAGATGGGACAGGAAAACCTTGCTGACAGAGATCCGATTCAGCTGAAAGAGACGGTCAGGCACTCCGTGGCCGCAATCAAACAGGAGCACCTCGGGCCCGGCAACTACAAGCATCCCTGCTTCAGCCTGGCCGTAGCCCAGCGATGGACCGGCAGTTCCAAGCAACCTGACATACATAACTGGTTGGGACGCGGCAAGCCCGGCTGCGCCGGCCATAGAGAGCGTGAACAACAGCGGCAAAGAGACTCCAGCTGTACGCGAAGAGAAGACCATAGTATGCTCCGATCCAGTTCAGTGTAGGGTTCAAACGCGATTAGAACCATACCTTACATACGGTATTTCAGGATAGAGGTGATGCGGCGATTTATAGGTTCGGCAGTCGCTGTACAAGGTTCCGCTGGTATAAAGGGGCATTGACGTCCGCTGCAAAACCGCGATCCGGCGAGGGTGGCGCGATACCGGCCACACTTATTCAACCTCACGCCTGGCGCTTCTGGCTGGCAGTGCTGCTTACAGGCGTCTGCACTGGGTTAGCCGCCGCAGCGCTGACCCGTTTGCTGGAAATTGTGCAGAAATTCATGTGGAACGGATCTGGCACCGACCTGCTCGACGCGGCCACGCGTACCAGTGCGGTGCGCCATATCCTCGTGTTGCTTGGTGCCGGTCTGGTAACCGGCACCGGTCAAATTGTTCTGGGGCGTCTGTCCAGCGGGAACGGAATCGATACTACAGAAGCAATCTGGTTTCATGCCGGGCGAATGCCCGCACTACGCACTCTTGGCAGCGCCCTTCTCTCTGTAGTCATCGTCGGAATGGGTGCATCACTGGGCCGCGAGGGAGCGCCAAAACAAGCCGGTGCCGTACTCGCAAACTTTTTTTCAGACCGGACTCGCTTATCTGACGAACAACGGCGTCTCCTGGTGGCATGCGGCGCGGGGGCCGGGATGGGGGCAGCATATGGCGTGCCCCTGGGCGGCGCCCTCTTCGCATTGGAGGTGATGCGCGGGATGCTCTCGCTGAGATACGTGCTACCCGCCATTTTTGCTTCCGTTATTGCCACCGCCGTTTCGTGGATAGCGTTACCGGATGCGCCCACTTACCTGATCCCGGCGTATCAAAGCTCAATTTCGTGTGTGGCATTTGCGTTACTGGCTGGGCCGATTGCAGGTGTGGTTTCTGTGGGCTATGTGCGGATGGTCACCTGGGCTGATCGCAATAAGCCCGGGAATTGGCGCCGGCTGACTGCGCCATTGCTTGTTTTGGGTTTGCTCGGTGCTGTCTCGATCTATTTCCCGCAGGTGCTTGGAAACGGCAAAGACATCTCGCAACTTGCCTTTACGAACCAGGTAGCCCCAACCTTGCTTCTAGCGCTGTTGCTGCTCAAGCCCCTCGCGACTGTGCTGTGCGTGCGCAGCGGCGCGCCTGGGGGCTTGTTCACACCTTCCCTGACGGTAGGCGCTTTGCTCGGCGCTCTTTTAGGCCACGTCTGGTCCGGGATCTGGCCTGGTGTTCCGCCCGGTTTGTTCGCCTTGCTCGGTGCCGCGGCCGTCCTCAGCGCCACCACCCAGGGTCCGATCTCGACCGTGGTGCTGATCATGGAACTGACTGGCAGGGATCGATCGTTCATCCTGCCGCTGCTGCTGGCCGTCGGCACGGCCACTCTTGTGGCGCGGAGCATCGAATCTCGCTCGATCTATGATGCGCGTCTCACTGATGAGGAGGTCGAGGCACGCCGGAAATCGCCGGACGCGTCACTACTACGGGCCGGGGTTTCCGGGAGCGTGTGATCGGCACCCGTTCTTTCCACTCAGGCAATCCGGATGTAACAGCGCTGCAGATAGAACGGCACTATTAATTATGTTTGAGGACGTCAAGCGGAAGCGCTGAGCCTGCCGACGCGAAGCCGGATTGTAATGTTCAACCCGGATGACACGTTGCCAGCGGTCGTCGGGTAACGATTATACAGCCGTGGCAGGATGCCCCGTGTCGGCTTTTCGGATATTGTCAGTGACGTATGGGTATCGATTGGTCGCTGTTAATGGTGTTTCTGTGCGTTGCCCTTGGGGTGACTCTGATCCTCCGGTGTCTCCGTGTGGTTCGCCGAGGGCTCGCCAGCTTGTTGAGCGAATTCAAGGGCTACCTCGACAAACATGGCCCGGTTCGTCGGGCGTCGTAGCTGCGTTTTGTTCGCTGGAAACTTGGGAGCAGCTGGGTCGACAACCTCGCCGCCGACAGGTTGATCTGTAAAATCCAGTCGTGACTGTATTCCCCTTGACGACCTCGATTCAGTAAAGTAGCGGTTTGTGGGTCCCTTCGATTGGCTACAAACAATGACTGCAAATCCTCAAACTTCTGTATGTTAAACACCGGTAATGGTTTACGCGTCCTGCACGCTGGCACCTTATTACTGGTAATCGGGCTGTGCGCGTCATGTAACCGGCGAGAGGTTTCCGCCGATGCCAACGCCGCCGCGGTCATCGAAGAAGTCGGCACCGCAATCGTGCAGATCAAACCCGTCGCCCAACATTTGACACTCAGTTCGGAACTCGTCCCCTTCCAGGAAATCGATGTTTACGCGAAGGTGCCGGGCTACGTAAAAGAGCTGTACGTCGACTACGGTGCTCACGTCCGCAAAGGTCAGATCATGGCCGTGCTTGAAGTGCCTGAGTTGCAGGCTCAGCTGGATGAGGACCAGGCCGCCATCCGCGCGCAATCCGATCAGGTTGCCCGTCTTCAAAGCGAGATCGGCCGCGCCAGGGCCCAACACAACATGGTACATCTGCAGGCTCAACGTCTGGCAGGCGTCGCCAAAGCAAAAGCCGGACTGGTCGCCCAACAGGAAGTCGATGACGCGGAGGGGAAAGATCTCGCTGCCGAATCTCAGGTTGAGGCCGCGCAGGGCGCCTTTCAAGCGTCGCAGAGCCAATTGGTAGTGGCTAAAGCGAAGCTAAGTCACGACCAGGCCCTCTACGACTATTCGAAAATCACCGCTCCCTTCGACGGCGTAGTGACACAGAGATATGCCAATCTCGGCGCTCTCATGCAGGCCGGGACGACCTCCACGCAAGCTACGCCGCTGGTGAGACTTTCAGACGAAACTCTTTACCGACTCGTGATTCCGGTGCCTGAATCAGACGTGAAGTACATCCATATCGGCGATCCGGTGTCAGTCAGAGTGCCTGCGATCGACAGCGCGGTGAAGGGCAAGATCGCGCGTTTCGCCGTCGACGTAAGCGGCGCGACCCGAACCATGCACACCGAAGTAGACATTCCCAACGTGAACGGTAAGTTAGTCCCCGGGACTTATGCGGAAGCCGACATCACTCTAAGCCACAACCCCTCCGCTCTCGTCTTGCCCTTACAGGCCATCGATCATCAGGGCGACAAAACATCAGTCATGTTGGTAACGCCTGACAACCGCATTCAGACGAAGGAAGTCATGCTTGGCATTCAGATGCCCGACTACGTGGAGATAATGAGCGGTCTGGCCGATGGCGAACAGGTTGTCGTCAGCGATCGCAGCGGACTAAAGGCAGGCCAGACGGTCAAAGCGAAGCCGCTTAAGACCGTCTCGTATGCCGGTGAAGGAACCGCCCAATAAAACTATGTCGGCTTTTTCGATTCGGAATCCCTATTTCATTATCGTTATTTGTCTGGTAGTCGTTGTGCTCGGCGTTGTCGCAGTGTTGGGCATGCCGGTCGATCTTTTCCCAACAATCAACCTGCCCCAGGTTGTCGTGGCCACCTTCTATTCCGGAATGCCCCCGCAGGACATCGAGGCGAATATCACAGCGCCATTGGAACGCTTTTTCACGCTTGCCAGCGGCATCGATCATATGGAGTCCCACTCTATTCTCGGCGTCAGCATGATTCGCGTCTTTTTTCAATCCAATACCAGCGCCGATGCCGACGTGACGCAGCTTTCGAATCTCGCCCTGGCCGATTTGAAGCGTCTGCCGCCGGGAACCCTGCCGCCAGTAGTGTTGAAATCCGATGCGTCGAGCCTCCCGGTTTCGCTCGTAGCAGTCAAAGGCGCGGGACTTACTGAGACACAGCTTCACGATTTCGCCCAGTTTGCCATTCGAAATCAAATTGTCACAGTGCCGGGCGTGTCCATCCCCGCTACCTTCGGTGGTAAATATCGGCAGATCATGATCCATGTCGATCCATTCAAGCTCCTTTCGCGGGATCTCAGCGTGATGGATGTCGTAAACGCCGTGAACAATCAAAACCTCATTCTGCCTGCAGGCGACGTCAAAATGGGGCCTTACGACTATTACATCTACTCCAACAGTCTGGTCGACAACATGGCGGAGCTGAATGACGTGCCGCTTAAGACCGTTGGCGGCTCCTGGGTGCGCGTCGGCGATGTTGGTAATGCTGAGGATGCCAGTGCCACACAGTACAACATCGTGCGCGTTGCGGGGCAGAAGTCCTCTTATGTCCCGATTCTTAAGCAGGGCGGAGACACCAATACGATCCAGGTGGTTAACGGCGTCCGCGATGTAATCGGACATCTGACGGACATCCCGAAAGAAATGTCCGCCGACCTTCTTTTCGACCAGTCAGTCTTTGTAAAAGAAGCGATCAATACTGTATTGCACGAGACGCTGATCGGGCTGGCGCTGACCAGTGTCCTGATCCTGCTTTTTCTGGGCAACTTCCGGGCGACGACTGCCGTACTGCTGTCGATTCCGATTTCTGCTCTGGCGACGTTCATCATTCTGAATCTAGGAAACGCCACCATCAACACGATGATCCTGGGCGGGCTGGCGCTGGCGTTTTCCCGCGTGATTGACAACTCGGTAATCTCGATTGAAAACATCTTCCGCCACCTCGAAATGGGTGAACTCCCCGCCGTCGCGGCACGTGTGGGAGCCTCTGAAGTCACGCTCGCCGTGCTGGCGGCGACTCTGGTGGCTGTGGTCGACTTCTTCCCGGTGACCCTGCTGTTTGGCGTCAGCAAGTTTCTCTTTTCGGCGCTCGCGTTGTCCTTCTGCATTGCGCTGGTTCTGTCGTTTATCGTCGCCATCACCGTGATCCCGCTGTTCTGTTCGCGATTCCTCAAAGCCGTTCCACAGGGTCACGGCGAACATGGCCACGCCGGTGAGACCGGTGGCCGAAAACTTTCCTGGGGAGCGCGCTTCAACGCCGGTTTCAACCGCGGCTTTAACTGGCTGCTCGATTTATACGAGAAGCTGGTGCGGCGCGCCACGCGCTTCCCGGCAGCTGCCGTGGCCGTGCTGATGGGAGCATTTGTACTTAGCCTTGGCCTGTTCCCCTTACTCGGCCTTTCGTTTTTTCCGCGCTCCGACGCCGGGCAATTCACCATCAACCTGAAAGCGCCCACGGGGTCCCGCATCGAACTGACTAATGAATACGTGGCCAGAGTGGAGGCTCTTATTAAACGCACTGTCTCTCCCCAGGATTTTCGTATCACCGTTTCCAACATCGGCGTTGTCAACGATCTTTCGTCCCTGTACACAACCAACTCAGGGGAATATGAAGCGACCATTCAGACCCAGTTGACCGACGATCATCTTACAAGCAGTTTCGACTACATGGATCGCATTCAGCAGGCGATTCACCAGCAGTTCCCGGAACTCCGGACATTTGTGCAAAGCGGATCGATGGTGGACGCCGTGCTGAATACCGGCATGCCTGCTCCGATCGACGTTCAGGTCACGAGTTCCGATCTGCCTGGCGATTTCAAGCTCGCCCAGCAACTGGCGACCAGCATTTTGAAAATCGACAATGTGTCACAGGTTTACATCCCGCAGGACATGGATTATCCCGGCCTGCGAATGGAAGTGAACCGGGTACATGCTGCTGAGCTTGGCCTGACTCAGAAGGAGATTGTGGACAATGTGATCACGGCGCTGAATTCGAACGCCATGATCGCGCCGAATTACTGGTCTGACAGGAAGACAGGGAACAACTACTTCCTGACCGTCCAGTACTACGAAAACGGGTCGGCGGCTATTCACAATCCGCTGGATCTGCGAAACATTCCGCTGAGAGCGCCAAACCTTAAAGTACCCACCACGCTCGACACGGTCGTGAAGATGGTCAACCTGCAGAGCCCGACCGAAGTGGATCACTATCAGATCCAGCGCACTGCCGACGTTTATGTCACGACAAAAACCGAGGATCTGGGAAGAGTCACCACAGCAATCCAGAATCTTGTAGCGACGATTCCTCACCCCGCAAGCATGCGTGTGAACCTCCGCGGCATGGTGCTTGGCATGCAGCAATCGTTCAGGAGCTTCGCCATCGGCCTCAGTCTTTCGTTCGTGCTGCTATACCTTATCCTGGTAGCGCAGTTCCGGTCGTTTATCGATCCTATACTGATCATGCTGGCTATTCCGATGGGTATCATCGGCGTGCTTGTGATTCTGGTCGTGACAGGAACAACACTGAACGTAATGTCGCTGATGGGCGTGCTGATGCTGGTTGGCATCGCGGCTTCCAACAGCATTCTCATTGTGGATTTCGCCCATCGGCTCCGCCAGGAGGGCATGACTGTGAACGACGCCGTGATTACATCCTGCCGGGTCCGCCTCCGTCCTATTCTGATGACATCGCTGGCCACCATACTCGGGATGATTCCGATGGCGCTGAAGCTGGGTACCGGCGCCGAGCAGTACGCGCCAATGGCGCAGGCCATCATTGGCGGTCTGACCGCTTCAGTCCTGTTGACTATCTTTATCGTGCCGGCTGCTTATGTTCTTATCTATCAAGGCAGGGAGATAGCCGTTTCCAATGCCTAATTATCGGATCCTCTTTTCCGCCGTGACGTTGGGAATCGGAAGCATCGCACAAGCGGCGCAGGTCCCTGCTGGCCCGCCTCCGCCGACGCCGGTGGCCCCAGCCGTTGGCACGGCTACGCAGGCTGCGCTTTCGCTCGCTGATGCAATCGCAATGGCATTGAAGAATCATCCTCAGATTGCGGCGGCGCAGGACATGGCTGCCTCCGCTGGTCAGCACATTACGGAATCGCGGGCAGCCTACTATCCGACTCTGAACGGTGAAATAACCGCGGCGCAGGGACTCGCTCAGAGCCGCCTTGGCGCAGGCGCCCTTTCCGCTTCGCAGCTCTTCAACCGTTTCGGACAAGGGCTTCAGATTTCGCAGCTTGTAACCAACTTTGGACGCACCAAGAGCCTTGTCGCCCAGTCTCAGTACCAGGCGCAGGCTGCAGAGCAGAACACGCAAGCCACCATTTACGATGTCACGCTCGGAGTTAACCGCGGCTACTTCGGCGTCCTGCAGGCGCAGGCCTACGTGACAGTCGCCAATGAGACTGTGCGGGCTCGTCAGACACTGACCGACCAGGTTTCAGCCCTGGCAAATGCCAACCTCAAGTCCCAGTTAGATGTGAACTTTGCCGCCGTCAATCTTTCTGAAGCCAGACTTCTACTGATTCGTTCCCAAGACGCCGTGGAACAGGCCTATGCCGATCTGGCCCGCGCGCTCGGGCAGGACCAGGTTGTCCGGTATAATCTGACGGGCGTGCCTCCTCCCGGAGCGCCACCGGCTACGGCCGAACCTCTGATTACTGATGCGGTTCAGAATCGACCGGAAATGCGAAACGTGCAACTGCAACTTCAGGGAGCGCAGTCATTCGAACAGGCGGAAGCCGACCTTTCACGCCCCAGCGTCAGTTTCATTGCGGTTGCAGGCGGACTTCCCTATCTTGGCCAGGATCCACGCGTCGCGCCTAATGGGTATGAGGGAGCAGCCTTGAATGTGGATATCCCGATCTTCAACGGCCACCTGTTTTCCGCGCGGCGACAAGCCGCTCATTATGAAGCGCAGGCAACGAATGAACGCCTTAGAAATCTCCGGCAGCAGGTCGAGCGCGATGTCCGCTCAGCGTGGATTTCGGCGTCCACTGCTTACCAACGTATTCCCGTGAGCGAGGAGTTTCTGAAACAGGCGCAACTCGCGCTTGAACTCGCCCAGGGCCGATATAACCTCGGTCTCGCCTCCATCGTTGAAGTCACACAGGCGCAACTCAACCTGACTCAGGCCCAGATTGAAAATGTCTCGGCGACTTATGACTATCAGATCGCTTACGCTCAGTTGCAGTACACGGTCGGCGCATTGCGATAGAGCCGGCTAAAACTTGTTGTTCGGGAACTGCGGTACGCCGGGCGCGGTTAATGGAACTGTGGGCGTCACGCTAACCGGTCCGGACGGGGTAGCAACGGTCGGCGGTGGGCTGGTTAAGACGGGTGGCCCGTAAAGCCCGGCATCACCTCCGGGGCGGGCAGGAATTTGGTTAGGCGCATAGCCCGGGGAGTAATAGGGCCAGCCGAAAGGTCCTGTTACAGCGCCTGATGCCGAGAGATAAGGGTAAGAAGCCGACCATGGATTCCAGTACCACGCGAGGCCGTGCCAGGTGCCCGTACCGGCCGGATAGATTTGTGCCGAGGCCGCACTCTCGGCGCTTAGCAGCTGCGAGCGGCGGCTACTCCATGAAAACACCGAGCTATCCGGACGGGGTTTTGTCTGAAATTCACGCAGGCTGCGAGTCCTGACGCCAAAGCCCTTGGGAACAACAATCTGTCTGTCGCCCTTGCTCAATTGGGCCTCGCCGGCAAAGACAGCCATCACACCGCGTTTCTCGTCAAAATCGTATAGCCCCGGGTTTCGGACGACCGCAGTAACACCGTTCTGTTCGAGGAAAAGAGGCGTTTGCGAGTTCAGAACCTCCATCAGCGCTTCCCCATTCCCGAGTCTGACTCGAAGTTCCAGCGTGCTCACTACCTCCAGAGTCAATTCGCTCTGCTTGCCAAGACGAACAAAACTCCCCGGTGACAGTAAAAGCTCCGCCATGCCCTGTCCGGTTTTGATTGCCTGGCCGATTTCGAGTGTCGCGCGACCGGCGCTGAACTGGCCGGCAGGAACTCCGTTCATCCAGACTTCACCGGTGAATGAATTCAACATCCCGGGTCGCGGGGGTGCGGGAGGTGTGATAACGGCCGCCGGCATCGCTACGGAGTAAATCAACATCGTCCCAAAAAGCCAAGCAGACTTCGACTCGTTCATAGGTCTTTAATAATCTTCAATATATCTCCGGCAGCCTTAGTATAGATCCGGCCTGACGATTTGAACATACAGGTTGCGGGCGACTATTTCCCAATGCAACCTGTATTCCACGTTCGTGATGGAGGCGGAAACCAGATCGCGGCGGCGAATGGATCGCCTTATTCTTCGCAAAATCCAGTACACACGGTATGCGGAACTCAAGCTGCCGGCCGTATTCTCAGTAAGAAGTCATTCACAACGCACCTATGGAAACCATCAGACAGGTAGCACCGCTAATTCTCGACTTCCTTCGCCGGACCGACACATGTACAGTTTCGAACGCAATTGAAACTTTTAATGTGAGGATGCGCAACGAGGGATTCATTCAGGGTGGCGTCAAATGCATGTTCCCCAGGATGCCGCCTGTCGTTGGCTATGCAGTCACCGGCCGTATCCGAACGACTGCTCCTCCGATCTCTGGCCTCTGTTACTACCAAAACATTGAATGGTGGGAGTACGTCTCGAGAATGCCAGGTCCGAAGATTGTTGTCCTTGCGGACGCCGATCCCGCACCCGGGGCGGGAGCCTTCTTCGGTGAAATCCACGCGCAAATATCAATAGCACTGGGCTGCGTGGCATATGTGAGTAACGGCACCGTACGGGACCTTCCCGAAATCGAGGCAGCAGAATTCCAGTGTTTCGCCTCCGGTACCAGCGTTTCACACGCGTACGCGCACTTGATTGAAATGGGTGAATCTGTCGAGATCGGATGCCTTCAAATCCGGCCGGGAGATCTCTTGCATGCTGATTGTCACGGCGTACAAAAGATACCTATCGAATCCGCTTCCGAGCTGCCACGAGTTGTTTCCGAAATCGCCGCGCGCGAGAGCGAGTTGATACAACTGTGCACCAATCCTGATTTTTCGATTGAGAAGCTGATCAAGGCCTTGCAACGGGGAGACAAGCTTGCCCCGCGGCTCGATCGCTGAGTTTTGACAGTCACCACCGTGCGGGTGTGTCTCAACTACGGTAGACACCGTAGCCGTCATTGATAAGGCCTCATTTTCAAAGAACCTGAAGGTCCGTCGCTCCATCGCATCAACCGGTTGCAGTTGAGGGGAAATTCAATGAAACACGGATTATTCAGCATATTTTGCAAATCCACTGCGCAAGCGTTAGCGCTCGCAGTGATGCCTGCTCTCTCACACCCCAGCGCCGTATTGGCAAGAGTGCGGTGGTGGCGGATCCGGGGGTGGGCATTCATTCTCCGGTCGGCGAAGCTCCGGTGGTGGACAACGGTTCGGGGGCGGAGGGTTCCGTGGTGGTGGACAGCAGTTTCGCGGCGGGATAATCGGGCCTCGCGTGGTGGACGAGACTTTTACAGAGGAGGTTGGGATCGAGGCGGCCGTTATCGCGGCGGGTGGGGTGGATACTACAGCGCGCCCTGGTACGGGGATACTCATATGGAGCGGATAACTGCGGTTCCGATGGCTGCTATGACAACCGGGGATATTGGCATGCTTACTCCGCCTGCTACGTCCCCTGCTCGTGCGTCCGCCCATAACCCGTATCAGGAGATGGTTCCTGAAGTTCCCGGATCAGTAAACCGCCCTGCGCTTGCCCCCCTCAACCGAGCCGCTCGACTTCTTCGCCACCCTGACTTCGAGATTGTGTCGCTTGGGGGACGTATTCGAATCGGGCACGAACCCGATCACATACTGTGCCAGCGCATCCGCCTTGAAGCTATCGAGGATCTTGAGCAGCAACGGCGCATCGATCGACGCCTACTCCACCGAGCGACCGCCCGTCAGCTTGCCCAAGTGTTCGAATTGATTCATTCGCCACAGATTCCGTGGATAGTCGCTGTGGATGTGATGCTGGTAGTTGGTTGCGACCGGATAGATCGGGATGCCGAGATCGAGGGCATGAGCTCCGATGTCTTCGGGCAGAGTGGTCGTTGCGCCGATCCCTTCCGTGAACATCACCATCACGCGCGACACCTTGTCCTGCGCCGCAGCGACGTCGTTCAGTACGCCGATCGCCGCTTCCATCGGCCACCCGCGGTTTTCGTTGCTGAGAAAGTAGCTTGTCTGGTAATCCTGCGTGAATGGGCCGTAACCCACAGTGTCTCGCTTCGGAGGCAGAGTGATCGGAATATCGGCGCCTGCTTCGGTCACGAAGCTCGCATTGAGCAGCCCGCGAAAGTCGCGAGTCACAACACGAGCATCGGTCGTCGCGCCAGTCAGTCGGTAGAGCTTGTGCCCCGTCGTGGTGTAGACGCAGATCCGGACGTCGGCGTCTTGCTTTTCGAGAACCTGTCTGGTCATGCCTTCTTCCCAACGGGGAATAAATCGGAAGACATCGGCCGGATCCCAGAAATATGGGATCGCCGGGTTGACGTCGAACAGCAGCACGAGTTCGAGTGGTATCCGCCCCTGCGTCGCGGGACTATCGAAGATCGTGAACGGGCGTGGCTTGCCGTCCTCGAACAAAGTCACATCCCCCGCTTTTAAATCAGGCATGAACTGCTTGCCCTGCCTGACATGGAACGACAGCAGCACCAGCCTCGTCTGCGCGCTGAAGCTGACCACGGCGGATTCTTGCTGTGCCGCAGCGGAGATCGCCAACAGGAGAGTTAGGAATAGACGCCTGATCATGAAAGCCTCCGCGTTAACGAAATCTTAGCTCAACTTAACTAGCCTGAGGAGCCACACCGCACCCAGATCACGCAGGCTCGCCGAAAGGATACATTGCACCACGGAAAAGAGAATGTTCCGTCCTCGGGCGCTGAGATTCCACATCACCAAAACAATGCTTCGCAACCGTGAGTAGCTGCAACTGTTTATGGCTTCAGTGCGCGCGTCTTCCAAACTGTTCGGAAATCCCGCGGCAGATCCAGACTGGCGCCCTTGTAAAAAAACGTGGCGACTCCAGGCAGGCTCGGCAGAGAAAGGCTCTCAATCGTCTGTCGGGTGGACTGCTCGCCGAACATCAAGGGATTTGCCACCGTCGTCGTCGCGTTTCTAGTGGACAGTCCCTGTGACAAGCCGGGTACCGGGTCGAAATCGACGAGATCCGCATAGAACAGATGCCGGACTCCGTGCAACTCGACATCCGTGTATTCCAGCCCGACTACGAAATAGGGAAACGGGTCCGTGTAGCGCTCCAGGCGGCGGATGCGCCCCTGTAGAGCGGAACCCTCCGGAATCAGCACCGATCGCTTCAGCGTCACATCACTGGCGACGACGCCATCGATCAGTGTGCCCACCGCCATATCTCCCGAGATGCGGCTGTGCAGTTTCACGGCGATCTGCAGGCCAACCGGCAGAGTTCGCAGAGTATCGTCAACTACGACGGACCCGAATTGAACAGCCTGGTCGGCGGCATCCGGCCCGTTGAAATTGATCGTGCTTTCGGCCCCGAATACGCGGCAGTGAGTAAACTCGACCCTATTGTGGTTGATCTCGCCTGAGTACTTGGCCAGACGGACGTCCGCGGCTTCAGGCAGCAGCACCACGAGACCATTGCCGAGGCGGGTTCGCGCATAGTTGATGGTCGTTGCCATTTCGGTAACAAGCAGGTGGGGAGGGAAATCGTCGGCATCCATTTGCAGTCGTATTACGTCGTAAGTCCGCGGGTCCACCCAATACGAACCGTGGAGACCCACCCTGCCCGATCCCTCCGGTGTCCGAATCGTCTGACCACTGATCAGCAGCGGTATCCGATAGTCATAGCGTGCCAGTCGCAGTCCACCCACATCCACGTCTCCCTTGTACTGGCTGGCGATATCGTCGCTAAGCAGGATTTCTTTCAGATAGGATCCGAAAAGCCCGTCGCTCAGCGCGCCGCTTCCCGCATAGCTCATCGGGTGGTTTTCAGAGAACTTCCGGTCACCAGGCGACGCGAAAAGCTCCTTGTGCCCGGTGGTGAGAACCTCCAGGCGAATCGTGTCCAACGGCCGCATTTTGGCCTTGGCCGCCTGGTGCTCGCGCACTACGGTTTCCAGACGACTCAGCGTGGTCAGGCGGTGGAATTCTTCACTCATATGGGCCTTGACCCGCGAGAGAAGGAGCACACCCGGAGGCAGATCCTGCGAGACCGCGGCCCCGGCGAAAACCAAACCGGCCAGCATTAAAATGGCCCGCTTCATGGGTTGACTTCCACAGCATCGCACAACGCCACCATCGGAACGAACATTTGTTTCACCGACACTCAGGCCATTATCTAAATGATTCGAGCGGTGCTGTTGGCTCGGAAATACTTCGTCCCACCGGCTGAAACCCCACACCACCAAAACGGTGTTTCTCAACTACAGTGGGCACCGTATTGCCCTGTAGGTTCAATAGCACAACTGTCCGGCTATTAATCGAACAGAATCAGTTGGTTGGCGGAGCTGAGTAA
>ODAK010003646.1_pt1 | contig 15913 bp, 18 predicted proteins | sample 1539591 | NCBI WGS metagenome assembly ODAK01 (sample SAMEA3539303, study PRJEB22396) | soil metagenome | biome: tundra; feature: field; material: soil | place: USA | collected 2010-05 | depth 0.15 m
AGCCGCATGGAGGAGTAGAACGCCAGCGGGAACACGGCCACTGCCCCGGCCGACAGCATCACGGTTCGCCATTCCGCTGTGAGCCCGCCACGGTGGGTGAACATGACGCGGCTCGCCGCGGCCGCTTGGAGCAGGCCGCCAACGCCCATGGCTGCGGCACCGATGGCTAGCGGCCCGACGCCAGGAGCCATCGCCGCGGCCGTCCCGGTGGTTCCCCACAGCAGCGCCGCCACCAGCACGAACACGATGCCTGAGAGCATCGGGCTCTTCATCGGACGGGGCCGTCAGTGGATGCATCCACGACCTGCAGAGCCAGGTCGCGGGCGTGGTGCAGCAGCTCAGCGTTGCCTTCCAGCCCTGCCCGCGCCACCGCTCCCTCCAACATGAACGAGAGCTGCTCGGCCAGCGGCGCCACCCGCTGCGGCGCAACCGTGCCGAGGTCAGCGATGTGGGCAGCCAGGAGGGCTTCGACGTCCTCCTTGTGCCGGCGCACGACGGCCCGGCCCGGCGCGCCTGCGGGCAGCTCGGCTGCCGCATTGAGCAGTCCGCAGCCTCGGAAACCGTGCTGGTAGGCCATCTCGGCGTGGTCGATGTACGCGTCGAACACCGCCACGATGCCCGCGCGGGCGTCGGTCGCGGTGGCCAGCCTGCGGTGGTAGAGGTCCAGCCATTCCTGATGACGTGCCTGAAGATAGGCCAGGACAAGGTCGTCCTTGGAGGCAAAGTTGTTGTACAGGCTCATCTTCGCCACTCCCGCCGCGGCGGTGATGGCGTCAATCCCGGTCCCGTTCACGCCATGGTTGTAGAAGCCCTCCGCCGCTGCCGCGAGGAGGCGGTCCCTCGCCGAACCGCGAGTGGTCCCGTCGGCCGCGCTTGCCTGCCGGCGACGTCGCGCCTGTTGCTCCGCCATGCCAGCACCTCACGCTCGTCCGGTAAATAGGTAGACCAGTCTACCTATTACAGGTTCGTCGCATCAAGCTCGTCCTGCGGGTGACCAAAGCACGCACTCTCGCGCCAGCCACGTCCGCCTCGCGCGTGCACCGATCATCTGTTCAGCGCGGGACTGACGGCGTCCCGGCATGTCTGCGGCGGCGCGATAACGGCGGATCCGAGCGCGCGCCTGCGTAGAGGGGTCTGGTCGTTCTCCGTGGTGACTTTCCCGTCACCGTACGTCCTGAACACGTTAGAACAGTGGTGGGTTTGCGGGCTCGTCAATGGTGACGTGGGCCCAGTTGCGGCCGTGCTTGATGGATGAGACGGCGCCGGGCGTGATGCCGAACCGGCGCGCGATCTCGGCCCCGCGGATCTCGCCATCCGCCAGCAGTCGCTTGATCTCCCGGACGATGGCGTCAGTGAGCACGCGCAGGCCGGCGGCCTGCGCGGCGCTCATCTTCGCCCGCGTCTCGGCGGACTTGGGCCTGCCTTTGCCCGTGGCGCCGTTGCGTGTCATCCGCTCCGCGAACTCGGGTGTCACCCGGCGGCTGGCCCAGAGGTTGGCCCGGTGCTCCGCCGACTTTGGCTTACCCTTGAGCGCGGCGCTGATATTCGCCCGGTGCTCAGGACTGGCCGGCGGGCGCGCCGGGAGGGCAAGCAGGTATTCCCGCTCGGCGCTGACGGGCGCAGCGGCGACCTGCGGCCACGACTCGCCATTCTTGATGCGGGAGACGGTATTCGCCGAGATACCGAACACTGGCCCGACATCCTTGCATCGTGCGCCAGCGGCTAGCAGCCCCTTGATCTGCGCAACCTGGGTTTCCGTGACCTTGGCCTTCGGGTTGCCCTCGCCGCGCGAGTGCCGGGCAGGCTTCGCCCGGGTGGAAGGGGACAGTGACCTGCCTTTGTTAGCCTGCCCGACCGCGCGGAAACGGTCGCGCATCTCCTGCGTGATCTCACGCTTGGCCCAGCCGCTCTGCCGGGTAGCCATCATCGTGGCCACCGTCTCCGGAGTCACGATGTGGGTCCAGATCCGGCCGCGACGGATCTGGTAGACCAGCGACTCTGTGACTCCGAACTCCGTCGCGACCTCGGCTGGGTGGCCGCCAGCCATCAGCCGCTGGCAAATGTCCACCACGAGAGCGTCCATAAGCTTGGCACCCGGGTTCTGATCACCGCTCACGCGCTCACGCGTGGCGGCCACGCGCTCCGGTGTCATGCTGGCCTTGATGGCAGTGCTCATCTTCAGCCGCGACTCAGCTGTGTGAACCAGCCCCCGAGCCGGCGTGCTGACATCCAGGGCCAGGTTGTAAACCGGTCCCGTAGCCATCTCGGCGTTGAGCTGACGCTGCTCAGCTGCAATCAAGTCCGCGAGATCGGCGACTTCCTCAATGACCGCGAACGCGAACGCGGCTTCGCCGTGCTCGTTCCAGGCAGCCTGCAACCCGTAGTTGTGGTGACGGCCGCCCCGCAACTGAGACCGGTGGGACTTCCACCGCCGCGGGATGTCATCCGAAGACCCGATGTAGACGCGGCCGGGGCCAGTGATCCGGTAGACACCTATCTTGGCGGAAGAACGCGCGAGCGCAAACGGAGAATCAGGCAGCTCGGTCTGCTCCATCGGCTAAGCCCAGCCCAGTGTCGTCAGCACTCGCCGGAGCGCTTTGTGCCGGCCCAAACTTAGCAGGAATGCGAATGCGGATCCGATTCCCGCCACTCCCGCCGCCTGGAAGCAGATGCCCCCACCCACGGCAGGGTGCATGGGTGATCTGACCGTCATGCGCGCCGAAGGACCCGACGGAGATCCCGATCGACCTGATCTGCGTGTGTCGGTTGATGGGCGCTGGACAGCGACTGGCGCGCCGAACGGCAGGTTTGCGCGCCTCCCCAACCTGCGGCTGTCATCACGCTCCGCGACCATCCGCCGAGAGTCGGTGCGCGGCCTCCGGCCTGCGCTGCGTTCCGGCTGACGGTCGATGAGGCCAGCAATCAGCGAGTGCTGGAGCACGAAGGGCCGCTGAAACAACTCGATGATCACGTCCCAGGCACGCACCAGGACCGGCAAGTGCGGACGATGGCCCCCGGCCTGACTACGGCATCCTGGCAGTGAGAATGGGAAGGTGGCGAGGTGGCGGCGGCGATGGATTCCCAGGCCGGAGTACGGTATGGCGCGTGGCGTCGCCGTCTACGGTGTTCCCCGTGGCCCTAACCCTGACCACCTGGATGAACTGCTTGGCCGATGCGAAAGGCTGCGCAGCTGGGCTACGACCCACGGGCTCGCGCTGAGCGGCGCCCCGGATGACCTCGACCTGCTCGACCAGGCCATCGATGAGTGGGACGAGGATGCGCAGATCGCTGCCCTGGGAAACGAGGCCGGCCTGTTTCTCGGCACTGTGATTATCGGCAGCATCCCTGGTGCGCGCTGGCGAGTATGGCCGAATGGGCATCCGGTGGTGCGCATAGCGCTGGGTCGCGAGCTGGACGTCGTTGCCGTGGCCAATGCTCGGGTCAGTCTGGGCGCGCCCCGGCTCGCCGATGCTTACGCCGACGCAGCGGCTGGTCCCCGCCGCTGAAAGGCCCAGTTCAGGAACTACCCCTGGCGGCAGACGCGGGCGTCCGAGATGAGTCGTCGATCGGGTAGGACTGGCTGGCCTCTGTCCGTTGTCGTGCAGCTAGCCCACTCCGCGATCGTCAGCGTCAGCCATTACGGCGGCTGACTGCGGCGTCGGGGCTCCGATGATTAACCGGGCAGCTTCCGTGATTCCATACCCGAGCTTTGGGCTTCCGCCCGGACCGGATGGCCGTCGCCGCAGATCGCTGCGCCGCGTAAACAGCATTGTCGACCGGGTGCAGGGCTCCTTGATCACAAGGGGTGAAGGCAATCGGGCCTTTCGGGAGAGCGGGATCTTCCCGGAGGTATTGCAGTCTTCCTGTGGCTGATTCTCTTCGCGGAACGAGCAGCCTGGAGAAGAAGCCCATAGCGATCACCTCCTGCGGTGAACCGGCCCAACCGAAGGCTACGACCGTGCCGCCGTTCTCGCCCCGGAATCGGTCCGACAGCTGATTCAGCCGCCCTAGGCGCGGCATGTGCGGATGGGATGCTTACTGGTCGTCGCGGGCCGAGTAGGGGCGTCCAGGCCAGTAGGGCCACTCTTCGAACCAGCTGCAGCGGCCGTCGTCACGCAGCCGGATGACCCACAGGTCTCGGTACTCCTGGCGGAGCGGATCCCCGTAGCGGACCTCTGCCCGCACGACCGCGGTCGCGCTGTCGACGGCGAGAATCTCGGTGGCGAGCGCGAAGACCTCCTCCGGGCCGTCCCTGTCGTCATCCCACATGCGCCTGATCGCGTCCAGGCCCACGACTGGTTCTTCGTAGGGGGAGTGCAGGTAGGCGGCGTCTTCGGTGAAGATCTCCGCCAGGCCGTCGGTGCCAGGTGCACGCCATGCGGCTTCGTAGGCCGCCAGCCACGAGCTGACCATCGCGCGGTCCGTCACTTGTCCCATGGTGCCGGACAAGGATGCCCGCTTGCCAGCAGCGCCTTCGGCCCGATTCCCGAGGCATCGTCGGCCCGCACGGCCATGATCCGGCCACGCTCGATTGACAACGTTCCGCGCGGCGGCATGAGCGGTCGGTTCGATCGCTTCCGTGTCGCCGGGCAGGTGTAGCGCGCCGGCCAATACCGGGTTGGCGTCGGCGGCGCTGGCCGCCATGATGGGGTCGTGAGCGTCGAGGCGATCAACATCGGCCCGAGCGAGGCGATCATGCCCGCCGAGTCTGTCAGCGCACTCGCGGGCAAGGGACTCACGGGTGACCGGCACTTCCGCGGGCAGGGCGCCAAGCCCGGCCAGGCGCTGACGCTGATCGAGGCCGAAGCGCTGGAGGACGTCGGCTTGACCGGCGCTCAATCGCGCCGTCAGGTGGTCGTGCGGGGCGTACGGCTCAACGAGCTGGTCGGCAGGCGCTTTCGGGTCGGGGATGTCGAGTGTCTGGGCGTCGAACTCTGCGAGCCGTGCCTGCATCTGCAGCAGATGACCCGGCCTGGGATCATCAGGGAACTCATCCACCGCGGCGGGCTCAACGCCGACATCCTGACTGACGGCCAGATCTCCGTTGGCGATCCGGTTTCCGCAGGCTAGACGAGTGATTCCTAATGATCTTCAGTGGTCGTAGGCGATCAGGGACCGGGTGACGGGCTGGCCGGTGTTGTTGTTGTGCCAGATCGCGGCGGCCATCGCCAGGATGCGCTGGGCGACCCGGATGGCGACGCCTTCGAAGGTGCGGCCGCCGTGGGCTTCGAGGTCGAGCTGGCCTTTGAGGGTGTCGCTGACCGATTCGATGAGCTGGCGGACCGTCTTGAGCAGGGCTTCGCCGTGCCGCGCCTGTTCGTCTTTGCGGGCCGGGCGCAGCAGCGTGATGCCGCGGGCGGCCAGGTCGGCCTGCATCTCGCGTCCGGCGAAGCCCTTGTCGGTGATGAGGGTCAGCCCGGGCCGGCAGAGGGCAAGCTGGGGCTCGATGTCGAGCATCGCGGCCAGGACCTCGCGTTCCCCGATCTTGGAGTCTGCTAGCGCCCGCAGGACCGGCATCCCGGCCGGCGCGCAGACCAGGTACAGGCGCAGCCCCCAGAACCAGCGCGAGTGCGAGGCGCAGTAGCCGTAGTTCGCCCGGCCGGCCATGTCCGAGCGCCGGACGGCAGGGCGGGAGCGGGCGCATTCGACCGGGGTGGAGTCGGCGATCCGCACGTCATCGAGCCAGAAGTCGCTGTCAGCGGCCAGGTCCCGGATGACCTGCTTGACCAGCGGCAGGGCGGCGCGCAGCCGCTTGTTGCAGCCGGGCTGGTGCGGCAGGTAAGGAAAGCAGTCGCGCAGGTGGCAGATCGCGAACCGGATCCACCGGTGCTCGCTGTGGAAGCCCGGCAGCGCCCGGGCGACCGCCAGGCAGACCAGCTCGGACTGGCTCAGCCGGACCCGGGTGACCCGGGCGGCGGTCTTTCACCAGCATGTCGTCGATCTTCACGTATTAGGCCCAGTTCCGGATTATGTGCAGCAGCCGGCGAACCGGCTGTGATGGCGAGATGGGCGGGGTTGAAGGCTGCACATAATCACAGTTCCTCGAGGAACGCGAGCAGCTTGTCTTTTGCCCGGTATCTCGTCACTTGCTGCGCCGGAGCGGTCAGGCGCTGCAGGGCGGCTTCTTTGGTGGCGAGGTCGGCCTCCAGGTACTGATGGGTGGTGGCGGGATCGGCGTGCCCGGGCCAGAGGGCGATGACCGCAAGATCGACTCCCGACTGAAGGAGGTGCATCGCGCAGGTGTGGCGAAGCGTGTGCGGCGACACGCGGCGGCCCTCGGGCGACGGGCAGCACTGCGCCGCGGCGGAGACCGCACGCTCGAGCCGGTCGCGCACGCCAGAACGGGCGAGCGGCCTGCCGGCGCGGTTCGGGAACACCGGCGCAGCGGGATCCTGGCCGATTCGCCGCAGCCATCCCCGCAGCTCAGCGGCCGTGCTCTTCCACGGCGGGATCGCACGCTCCTTGCGCCCCTTGCCGTGCAGATGGACCGCGACCGCCCGGTCGAGGAGGACGTCGCGGACACGAAGACTTGTGATCTGCGAGACACGGGCCCCGGTGTTGTACATCGCCGCAAGCAGCACCGCGTCGCGCTGCCCGCTCCAGGTGCTGCGGTCTGGGGCGGCGAGGACTGCGGCCATCTCGTCTCGGGTCAGGTAGCCGGGGACCGGCTGGTCGAAGCGCTTCGCGGGGATCGCGAGGACTCGCTGCGCGATCGGCAGCGAGGCGGGGTCGCGCACCGAGGCGCAGGCCATGAACGACCTGATCGCGGCGAGCCGCGCGTTGCGGGTGCGGGCGCTGTTCCCCCGTTCGGACTCCAGGTGGTCCAGGAAGCCGGGCACGATCGGGGCGTCGAGGTCGGCGAGCGAAAGCGCCGAGGGCACCTTGCCGGCGCTCCGCCCGGCGAAGGTGAGGAGTAGCTCGAACGCGTCGCGATAGCTGTCCACCGTGCGGGCGCTCACCCCCCGCTGCCCGATCAGGGGTCGGAGGAAGAAGTCCTGGAGGAGGGCGGGGAAGGCGATCTCGGGCGCCCTCATCGCGCACCTGCCGGGGACTGCTCGTCCAAGGCCGCGAACCGCTCGGCTGCGACGACCATGAGCTCGGGCGTCGCACTGAAGCACCAGTAGAGGTCCGAGACACCGACGTGACCGAGGTAGGTGGCCAGCGCGGCCAGCTTCGCGTCGACCTCGGCGTTCTCCGCGTGCCAGGCGAGCAGGCGCTTCACGGCCATCCGGTGGCGAAGGTCGTGGATGCGCGGCGGTCTCGCCCGCCCTTCGCCGCTCCAGCCGAGCCGTCGTCTGAGCCCTCTGAAGGTGCTGCGCACGGCGGCGCAGGTGAGGCGGTCGTGGTCGTCGGTGCGGAAGAAGGCCGCCGATCCCGCCGTGGCGCCGAAGCGGTCACGCCGGGAGAGGCAGGCGCGAAGCGGCTCCAGGGCGCTTTCGTGCAAGGGGACGAGACGCGACTTCCCGCCTTTGCCGGCACGGACGGTGATCACGCCTTCAGCGAGGTCGACGTCGTCGCGGGCGAGCGCGAGCGCCTCGCAGATCCGAAGCCCCGTGCAGGCGAGCAGCGAGAACAGCGTGACGTAGCACTGCGGCCGCAGGCCCCGCTCCGGCGAGAGCGCGGCCGCGGCCCGCAGCAGGCTCGCGATCTCGTCGTCGGAGCAGACGTGCGGCGGCGTGCGATGCCGGGCGGGACCGAGCGGCCCCGGCGCCGGGATCTCGGTGGATCCGTCGAGAGTGGCGAGGTGGCGGAGGAAGCCCCGGACGGCTGCGAGCCGCCGGGCGGGGTTGCGGGGATCGCTCGCTGACGTCGCGGTCGCCCACCCGGCGCTCAGCGAGAGCGGGACCGGGCCGCGCTGCCCGGAGCGGTCCAGGAAACCAGCGAAGCCCCGCAGGCAGGTCTCCCGCCGGCAGCCCGGGCCGCGGCGCATCGCGAGGTAGTCCTCGGCGAGCTCGGTGAAGGTGGCGGTCACCACGTCACCTCCGGCCAGGGCAGCGCAGCCTCGCGCAACGCCGCGACGTCGACCTTCGCGTAGATCTGGGTGCTCGAAAGAGCGCGGTGGCCGAACAGGCCGGCGATCTGCCTGAGGCTCGCCCCGTGCGCGAGCAGGTCCGTGGCGAGTGAGTGCCGCAGCAGGTTCGTGCCGTGGGCAGGTGCGTCGATGCCAGCGCGGCGCAGCGCCCGGCGGACGGCGTCGCTGGCAACGTGGCGATCGATCGGCGCGCCAGCGTGCTGGCGGTGCAGGAGGAACAGGTGCCGGTCCTCGCTCGCCGGCCGTCCCCGCTCAAGGTATGCAGCGAGGGCTTCTCCCACCTCATGGGGCAGCGGCAGCAGCGCGCCATGGCCGGTCTTGCGGGTCCGGACCCTGACGGTGCCCGAACGCCAGTCGAGGTCGTCGGGTCCGAGGCACGCGACCTCGCTCGCCCGCAGGCCCAGCCGGGCGGCGAAGAGCAGGATCGCCCGGTCCCGAAGGCCCTGCGGCGACGAGGAGTCAAGCGAGGCGATCAGGCGGGCGAAGCCGGCAGCACCAGGGTGCCGCGGCAGGGACGCCAATCGGCGGCGGGACACCATCGGGACAGCCTCCTCCAACCGGTCCTCACGCAGGCCCTCGGACCGGACGAAGCGCAAGAACGACCGCAGCGCGGTGGTGAGCAGCTGGACCGCTGAGGGTCGATAGCGAGCGGTCGCCTCGGTGACGTACCCGACGACGTCGGGAACGCCCGGGCGTGTGAGGTCCACGGGACCATCCCCGAGAACCACTTCCAGGAACTCCCGCGCGAAGCGCGAGCAGCTCTGCCGAGCCGACGAGCCGATCCCCCGCGCGCGACGCAGGTGATCGTCGAATGCGACGATCACAGCATCTGCTGCTGCCAGACCCTGGACGGCCACGAGCTGCTCCCTTCCGAGACGATGCAGAAGGGAGCGTCGTCATTATGTGCAGTTCATGCCAGATCACTGCGGCGAGGTGCAGGGAACATGCAGCCACGAAGACCAGGCGCTGCAGGGCACGCCGGCTGCTGCACATAATCCGGAACTGGGCCTAATACGTCTTATGCGCAGCTGCGCATAAGACGTACAGTGCGGTCACGAGGGTGTCCAGATCAGCGTCCACGAGGGCCTCCGGGCTCGGCGATTGGGATAGCAACGCCGATCCTGGGCACTCTCCCCACGTTCCAGGCGTAGCGACACACTCGTGATCAATAAGGAATCACTCGTCTAGAGGGCGCACCTTGTGCCGCCGCGTGAACCGCCAGACCTGACCGGGCTTTCGCCCAAGCTCGCGCTCGGCGGCATGAGCGCGCGTTCCGAGGCCGGACGGTCATGAATAACCATGCGACTCGCATCGGTGAGGCAGACGTCGGCAGATCCCTGGTGGCTCATTAGTTTGCGTGCACGGCGAGCCGCCTGATATGCGCCGCCTATCGTGGCCTTGCCGGCCTTCGGTGCCGGCGTTGTGTGCTCGCGGGCGGTACCTGCCGCTCATTGCGGGCGGGCGTTACGGTGGGTGCTGTGATGGATGACAGTGTTGCCGTTGCGGCCATCGCGGGCCATCCGGGGCGGTGACGTCGCTGTCCTGGCACGGTTGCTCGAGGCCGAGCCTGACCTTGCCGCATCGAGGCTAAACGGGATCGCCGGGGGGCGTACTCCTTTGCACATCGTCAGTGACTGGCCGGGCCATTTCCCCAATGGGCCTGCTGTCGTCGCGTTACTCATCGGCGCCGGAGCTGATCCTAACGACCGGGGCACGGACGACGGGCACGGTGAGACCCCACTGCATTGGGCCGCAAGCAGCGACGATGTCGATGTTGCGCAGGCACTGATCGACGGCGGCGCCGATCTGGAAACGCCCGGTGGATCCATCGGGACGCCCCTGGACAACGCGGTCGGCTACGGCTGCTGGCATGTCGCTCGCCTGCTGGCGGCCCGCGGCGCCCGGGTCGACAGGCTGTGGCACGCCGCGTCCCTGGGCATGCTGGACCGGCTGGAGGATCTCCTCGCGCCCGGGATAGACCAGGAACAGATTTCCCAGGGGTTCTGGCACGCCTGTGCCGCTGGCCAGCGCCGCGCCGCGGAGCGCTTGCTGAGCGCAGGCGCCGATCTGAACTGGGTTCCGGACTATGCGGAGGGGACAGCGCTGGATGCCGCGGCCGGCCTCGGGACGCGTCAGGGCAACGTAATCGAGTGGCTGCGCTCCAAGGGCGCGCACTCCGCCCGCACTCCGGACTGAGCTTCACAGCACCACGCCGCAGGCATTTTCGGTGTGCGCATAAATGACGAGGGGCGGCTCGCTCGCCGACTGGATAGTCCGCGCCTGCCAGGCGGTCGGCATGCTCGCGGAGCGGCATGTCCGGATGTTGCGTCCGGCAGATGCTGACCCGTGTGCTTCTGTGATCGCTGCGGCCTGCGAGGGCCGGATCGTGCTTCGGCGGAGACCGGTGGACATGCGCGGCAGGGCTGCTGCGAGCCTGGAGGTTCGGGGAGTGTCCGTCAGGGGCCGGCTAAGCGCCGCGACCAGGGAGGCAGCCATGGACAGCAACCAGCTGCGGGCCGTGCAGCAACCGCTCAAGGACGCCTACCGCGAGAACCCGGACGAAGCGATTGTCACCTTGCGGGCGCACGGTCAGCTCGGCGACCAGGCCATCAGCTGCTCGGTGGCGACCGGGCAAGCGCTCGCGGTGGCGGGCCTTCACCCAGCCAGCGGCGGGGACGGCTCGCTGGCCTGCTCCGGGGACATGCTCTTGCAGGCGCTGGTGGCGTGCGCGGGAGTCACGCTGCGGGCCGTGGCCACCTCGCTGCAGGTCCCGGTCGCGGGGGGAACCGTCAGCGCGGAGGGTGACCTGGATTTCCGGGGAACACTGGCCGTAAGCAAGGACGCGCCAGTGGGATTCAAGTCCATCAGGCTGTCCTTCGATCTCGACACCGATGCCAGCGCCGGGCAGCTCGAGTCGCTGCTGCGCCTGACCGAACGCTACTGCGTGGTCTATCAGACGCTGGCTCACCCAGCCGAGATGACCGTATCGGGCACCACAGCGAGCACAGCCAGCCGCCCGCGAGCGGCTAGATAACCCGGGCAGAGATCACGCTCACTTTCCGCGGCCCCTATCGCCCCGGCAAGTCGCCCGATCGGCGGCAGATCCGGACGTTCGGTCAGTGAAGGGGGGCGCTACTCGAGCGCCTCGGCTGGGCCCCGATCCGATCAGGAATCGAGAAGCGCCACGGTGTGGCCGGGCCTAGCCTTTCGGTGGAAGGCCGGCATGACACCGAGCCCCTGAGCGTCAGGAAAGGAAGCCCGAGAATGCCCGCAAGGAACGCCAAGACCGAGTCCGGCGGCTTCAGCGCCGAGGAGCGTGCCGCGATGAAGGAGCGCGCCGCCGAGCTGCGCGCCGAGGGCAAGAAGGGCGCCAAGAAGGCGGACGGCCTGCAGGCGGTCCTCGACAGGATCGCGGAGATGGCGCCGGAGGATCGTGCGCTCGCCGAGCGCGTGCATGTGACGGTGACCGCGACCGCCCCCGGGTTGTCGCCGAAGACCTGGTACGGGATGCCCGCTTACGCGAACGCGGACGGCAAGGTCGTCGTCTTCTTCCAGAACGCGGGCAAGTTCAGCTACCGCTACTCGACCCTGGGCTTCCAGGACGCGGCGAACCTCGACGGCGGCGACGTGTGGCCGGTGTCGTACGCGCTTAAGAAGTGGAGCCCCATGGTGGAGAAGAAGGTCGCCGAGCTGGTGAAGGCCGCGATCTCCTGACCGGTGCCGCGACCGCCGCGGAGCGACCGCATCGTCCGCGGGTACAGCGCCTTCGGGCGGCTCCGCCTCAGCCTCGCTGTCATGACCTGCCGTGCCACAGCTCTGAGCGTAATCTCGCATCCAGTCACGGTGGAACGACCGCTCCGATCCAGGCACGAGCGGACGTTACGCGTCCTCCCAGCGGCTATGACAGTGCGTGGAACGGGTCGTGGACCGAGCGCCTGGCACATGGGGTGCATCCTGTGCTCTCCGCGCATTCGGGCCTGCTGCCTGCGCTGGTGGTGCGCTCAGGGCGGCGGGACGTGCCCATGGTTAGGAGAAGGTCTACGGTTCGATTCCGTAAGGGGGCTCCAGTTCAGCGACACTATTTCGAAATTAACGTCGGTCGAGATGTCGTTTCGTGGAACGGGTCATGGGAGACGCTCCCCTGCTCTGAGCGCACAGGATGCGCCATGGATACCTCAGCCCTGTCACTTACGACTGGGATCAAAATGAGATCGCAGGATGATCGGGAATGATGGGGTGTCAGCTCACGTTGTTGGCTGCCGGATAGAGGGTGTGAGGCAGCCAAGACGAAGACATCTACACACAAGCCGTGGGAGATCGAGGACCAGCTGCGGGAGCGGATCGAGCCGCTGTTGCCCGTGGTGGAGCGCAACTACCGGCATCCCGGGCGCCGGGGGCTGGAGGACCGGAAGGTTTTGTGCGGGATCCTGTTCGTGCTCTACACCGGGATCCCGTGGCGGTTCCTGCCGCAGGAGCTGGGCTTCGGCTCGGGGATGACCTGCTGGCGGCGGCTTCGGGACTGGAACGACGCGGGGGTCTGGCAGCGGTTGCATGAGTTGTTGCTGGCCGAACTGCGGGCGGTCGGCATGCTCGACTTCTCCCGCGCCGCGGTCGGCTCCGCACACCTGCGGGCGATGAAGGGCGGGCCGGCCACCGGCCCGTCCCCGGTGGACCGGGGTAAGACCGGCAGCAAGCACCACCTCATCGTCGAGGCCCACGGCATCCCCCTGGCAACCATCCTGACCGGCGGCAACCGCAACGACGTCATCCAACTGCTCCCGCTGCTCGAAGCCGCCGATCCGGGGCAAACGCGGCCGGCCGCGCCGACGCCCAGACCACCTCTACGCCGACCGTGGCTACGACCACGAGCGCTACCGCGACCAAGTCCGCGCGCTGCAGATCACCCCGCACATCGCCCGGCGCAGCACCGAGCACGGCTCCGGCCGACAGATCAAACGCAAGGCACCATGGCCAGTCGTAGCGCGGGTCAGACCACCACCTGAGGCAGCGCCTGAACATCCTCACAGTCCTAGCGGGTGGCCGCGCACCAGCGGGGCCGGGAAACCGGGTCAGGCTCGGACGTCGGCGTCTGTGCCGAGGGTTGTTGCGCGAGCTTGCAGGTCGCGCAGCACCGCGTGTTTTTCGGTCTTGGTGTCCCCGTGGGACCGTACTGAGCGCCACACGGCCGCGCTTGCTGGTGCGGGCGGCTGCGCGTCCGGGTCGCCGAAGTCGACGCTCTCCCAGCGCAGTGCCCTGGCTTCTTCGGGGCGGATGCCGGTGGCCAGGCACAGGGCGATGCAGGCGTCCATCCTGGTGCCCTCGGCGGCTGCCAGGAGCGCGGATGCCTGGTCCATGGTCAGGCTCTGGCCCGGCCGTCCGGCTTGTCCTTTCGGGGTGTCGACGAGGGTGGCGACGTTGCGGCCGACGAGGTCGCGGGCTTCGGCGTAGCGTATTGCCCGGGTCAGCGCGTTGTGGCCCATCGCCACGGCGGCGGTTGAGTACCGGGCAGCCATCGCCGTCAGTGCCTGACGCACGTCGTCGGCGGTGAGTTCGCGTAGTCTCCGGGCGCCGATCGCTGTCAGAATGGGTGCGAGGACGTTCTGGTTCTTCTTGATCGTCTTGGCGGAGCGGCCGTCGAGTCCTTCGGCCAGCCAGTCCTCGGCGGCGCGGCGGACGGTGTAGTTCGGGCTGGCCCGGACGCCCGAGTCGAGGTCACCATGAAGCGCTCGCAGCCGGTCCTGGACCACGGCCCTGGATTTGCCGGAGACCTTGCGCCGGATCCGTTTTCCGTCGGGCCCGAATCCGAGGCTGACCACTCCCCGCCACCGGCCCTCACAGTGCCGGTGCCGGTCGCTGTCGCGGCATAAGGCAGTGTGCTCGAAGAAGATCCCGTCCTCGCCCCAGCCGCGCCCGCGTGCTCATAGATTCATGCCACCCGGAATGGGGGCCAAGTTTGGGGGCCAACTGCCAGCCACATGCAGCCTCAGCCAGCTACGTCTGGCCATGAATTCACAGGTAAAAGCCAGGTTTCAGGTTTTCCCTGCCTGGTCAGAACGCCTTCTGATGTCCATGGTAAGGAGAAGGTCTACGGTTCGATTCCGTAAGGGGGCTCCTAGTTCAGAGATATGATTTCGAAATTATCTGCGGTCCATTTTGTCGTTTTCATGGACCGGCTCATGGAGACGCTCACCTGCCCTGAGTGCACAGGATGCGCCATGGATACCTGAGCCCCCGTTACTTAGGGTGACGCCGGGCGGTCAGGAGCGCCGGATCTGGCGTCCGCGAGAGTCAGGGCCGATGACCTGCCCGGCTGCCGCCGGGGGCGCGGGCGGGCCCGGAGCCTGGCTGCCAGCCCGGCAGCAGCTGCCTTCCCGCGCCGACGGCGTCCGCCATGCGTCCTCACGCCTGGGCCGTTTCTGCCAGGTGGCGCGGCGCGCATCGGGCGCTGCTCTTGCCGCCAGTGCGCCAGGCCAGGCCCGGCGCTGATCGTGACGGCCGTGCCAGCCTTTCCCGCTACATGGCGAGAGCGCCGCAGTGCCAAGATAGACGCCCATGTACGCGCTGCCGAGTCGGAGCGGCCTGGGTACTTCCCTGCCCGAGATCGTGACGCGCGCAGATGACTCGTTTATGCGCGCGATTGGCGCCCGCAGATTGCAGGTGCCGCATTGCGGGGTGATGTACCACAGCTGTGTGGTACAATCTGAGCATGGAGGCATCGGCAGTCATCGAGCGGATTAGCGAACTTCTCGACGGGGGCGGGCTAGAGACATCCAACACCTCTATGAGGATCCCGACGGCCCTCCGGGATGCCGCGGCGCTTGCGGTCAGGGAGCTTGGCGTGGCACCGTCTGCTACCGCCCTGACAACGGCTGCGCTGCGAGCGACACTCGAGGCAGTCGTGATGCAGGCTGTCCTGGATGACCACTACGATCACCATCCGCAGGCTCGCCCCGACCTCGGCGATCTCGCCGTCGCGGCAGCAGAGCTCGACGGTCATCCGCTGGCAGCCGAACCAGAGCGTCTCCGCCAGGCAGCCGCCGAGATCGCCGGGAGTCATCCCGACGCCAGCCCTGATGACGTACTGCTGTGGGCTGAGGCCCGGGCCATCCCAGCGGCATGACGCGGCTCGTTGTCCTGGATAACGAGGCTGTCCAGGCCCTCCAGGATTCGGCTCATCCCAAGCACCGCCAGGTTGTGAGCCAGGCCCAGGTCGTGGCAAGCCGCAAGCACCGTGCCGCCGCGATAGAGATCGTGGTACCCACAGCCGTCCGCGTCGAGGCCGGCTGGGACCGGACCTCCCCGGCGTGGGCCTTCCCGAACCGCCTGCGGATCGCCGACATCCCGCTGGATGCGGCCAATGCCAGCACCGCGGCGGCCATCCGTAGCCGGACTGGGGTCTCGGTAGCCGACGCGCACCTGGGAGCGGTCATCCAGTCAGCGCCGGCCGGCCAGATCACCGTCGTCACCAGCGACCCGGGCGACATGCGCCTGGTGGCCGGGGACAGAGACATCACCGTAGCCGCTATCTGAGCCCGCCCTCCCGACGCTGACCCACGGGTCCACGAGACTGCGCCTGCTCCCCCTGTCGGCGAAGCCCGCGCGGATCAGCCAGATCATGAGCGCCAGCCACCGCCGACCGCCAAGCGCCCCCAGACGCCACTGACGGCGGTTTGCGCGCTGCCCATCCGCAGCTGGTGCTACGTCGCGTAGCCATCTGCCTATACCTGTGCGCGGACTCCTGCAATCCGTTCTCCGGCCAGACGAACGGTGGTGAGGCTAGCGAAGTCGCGTGGTGGAGCACGAAGCATGCGCGGAAATAGGCTCGCGCACGAGCAAGATCACCGCGTCCGAGGTACCTACCCGCCTTATGCGTGCTTTGGG
>ODAK010003647.1_pt1 | contig 15912 bp, 13 predicted proteins | sample 1539591 | NCBI WGS metagenome assembly ODAK01 (sample SAMEA3539303, study PRJEB22396) | soil metagenome | biome: tundra; feature: field; material: soil | place: USA | collected 2010-05 | depth 0.15 m
TTGCCGCCACTCCCGCGGGCGAGAAGCCCGCGCGGTCGCATGTGTGAGCAGTCCGCTTCTCGGTGAGTTCCAGTTCGCCGCTGTCGTCGACGCCTCCCATCACGACGCGGCCCACGAAGCACGGATGGAGTTCACCCTTGCCGCAGAACGCAACCCGCCGCGACCCGGCCCGCCGAGGATACGGCGGTCCCAGCGCTGGCCGGAGGAACGCTCCCGGGCGCCGCAGCCAGGCCGGCCGCGGCAGCCCGAAGCGCTCCGCCGCCCGCCCGGCCGTTGTCCGTTCCGCCCTGGACCAGGCGCTGACGGCCGCGCTCAGCGCACCGGCCCCGGCCGAAACTACTTTCCGGGAGCTTGGCATCCCGGGCCCCTTGGTCGAGGCGCTCGCCCAGCGCGGGATTGATGCGCCGTTCGCCATCCAGGCCCGGGCGCTGCCGGACGCGCTGGCTGGCCGGGACGTGCTCGGCCGCGCGCAGACCGGATCCGGCAAGACCCTCGCGTTCGGCCTGCCCATGCTGTCCCGGCTGGCCGGGGCCGGCGGCCCGAGGCGGGAGAAGGCCCCGCGCGGGCTCGTGCTGGTCCCCACCCGGGAGCTCGCCCAGCAGGTCGCCGACGTGCTGGCGCCGCTCGGCCAGTCGATCGGCGTGACCGTCACCACGGTCTACGGGGGCGCACCGCTGGGCAGGCAGATCGACAGGCTCCGCCGCGGTGTTGACATCGTGGTCGCCACGCCGGGCCGGCTGATCGACCTGCTCGACCGTCATGCCTGCACCCTGGCTCAGATCGAGATCACCGTGATTGACGAGGCGGACCACATGGCCGACCTCGGCTTCCTGCCCGCCGTCAGCCGCATCCTCGACGAGACGCCGTCCAACGGTCAGCGGATGCTGTTCTCTGCCACGCTGGACCGTGACGTGGACCGCCTGGTGACCGGGTACCTGAAGGACCCCGCGCTGCACGCGGTGGCCGCCACCGCCGAAGAGGGTGTCGCGGCGGATCACCGCGTGTTCATCATGTCGGCCGAGGACAAGGTGACCATCGCGGCCGAGATCGCCGCGCGTCCCGACCGGACCCTGTTCTTCGTGCGCACCAAGCACGGCGCCGCCCGGCTCGCCAAGCAGCTGACCCGGGCCGGTGTCCCGGCCGCCGCGATCCACGGCAACCTGAACCAGAACCAGCGGCAGCGTGCCCTGGGCGCCTTCACCATCGGCCATCCCCGGGTCCTGGTGGCGACCGACGTCGCGGCGCGCGGCCTGCATATCGATGACGTGGGCCTGGTCGTGCATTTCGATCCGCCGAACGATCACAAGGACTACCTGCACCGCTCCGGCCGGACCGCCCGCGCGGGCGCATCAGGCACGGTGCTGGCGCTGGTCGATCCGGGGCAGGTCCGTGAGGTGGCGCGAATGCACGACGCCGCCGGGGTCACTCCCACCAGCCATAGGGTGCAGTCCGGCCACGACGCCGTCCGCGAGATCGCAACGTCGGGCATTCCGGTGCCTCCGCCGCCGCCGGCGGAGACCCGGCCAGCCGCGGCCGACCGCGCCGCCCGCTCCTCAGGTGGCCGCAGCTCCCGTGGCGGCAACTCGCGCGGCGGTGGTGCCTCGCGCGGCGGTGGTGCCTCGCGCGCCGGTGGTGCCTCGCGCGGTGGTCCCCCGCGTGGCGGTGCGCAGCGCGACGGTGTCAGGCACGAGGGCACCCCGCGCGACGGTGCCTCGCGCGGCGGCAGCGTCCGGAGCACCCGCCGGCCCGATCGGCCCCGTCCCGAACTCCGCCAGGCCGGCTAGCCGATCTTGCTGCCCCCGCTCTTCACGCGTTAGGTCATCCACAACGGGCGAAGCATGCGCGATTGTGGTCGCACGCGTGAAGACTGGGGCTGGCATTCACTGGATGACTACCCGCCAGGGACGCACGGTCACTTCGAGCAGTCCGTGCACGGTGCTCATGTCCACCCTGGTGGCGAGGTACTCCGCCTCGGCCGCGTCCACCCCGCGGATAATGATCATTCCGTGCCCGGGCTGATCCGGGCGCGGGCCACCGCCGACCAGTAGCCCGCGCTGCCGCAGTAGGCCGATGAATGCGAAGTGCTCGGTGTAGTCCTGCTCGAACTCCGGTAGGTCGTACCGCCACGCGGGCCCCGGCCGATGTTCCAGGGTGAACCAGAGATCCGGCTCGTCTTGGCCGCTCGCGGGCTGGGTCATCTACCTCTCCGTTAACCTTCTGTGCCTATTGCCGAATGGATTGTGCGCCGCAGCCATTTTGATGGCTGAGCCAGCGGTGGATGGCAGTGAATCACAGGGTGGACAGCTGATGTGGGCTCGTGCTGCCGGAAGGTGACCGCGTCGGTCGCTGGCTGTCCATGTGGCCGCTTCCTTGCCCGAGCGGACGCCTCGTGCGACCATCCCTTAAGGGGGCCGCCTCGGCGGAGGCCGCATCAGTGAACCGGAAGGGCACGCAGTTCGTGAACCAGGATGACCTCGCCGCACCAGGGGGGAGCCACCCGTTGGACTGGTCGACAGCCCGGTGACCGCCGCCCCCGCCCAGGATGACCGCCTACGCGGCGACCCGGTGGCGCGTAGCGTGTTCGCCGGTCTTCCGGCCCGCTACGACCGGCTCGCCTACCTCCTGTCGTTCGGTCAGGATCGCCGCTGGCGCCGCGCGGTGGTCGGTCACGCGGCGGCCGCTGGCCCGCGCCGCGTCCTTGACGTCGCGACCGGACCGGCGGGCATCGCCCTGGCGGTGGCGGCCAGGACCGGCGCTGATGTGGTCGGTATCGACCTCAACGAGCCGATGCTCCGGGCTGGCCTGTCCAATGTGCGTCGGCCGGGCCTGCGGGGCCGGGTCCGGCTCGCCAACGCCCGCGCGGATGACCTCCCGTTCGCGGACGGCACCTTCGACGCGGTGACCTTCTCCTACCTGCTGCGCTATGTGGACGATCCGGCCGCGACCATCGTGGAGATGGCACGCTGCCTGCGCCCCGGTGGGACGCTGGCCAGCCTGGAGTTCTTCGTGCCGCCGCAGCCTGTGTGGCGGGTGTCGTGGTGGTGTTACACCCGCCTGGCCCTGCCGCTGCTCGGCGGCCTCACCGGCGGCCGGGCCTGGTATGACGTGGGCCGGTTCCTCGGCCCGAGCATCTCCGTGCACTATCGGCAGCACTCGCTCGACGAGCACGTCGCGGCCTGGCAGGCGGCGGGCCTGACCGACGTCGGGGTCAGCCTGATGAGCCTCGGCGGCGGGCTGGTCATGTGGGGCCGCAAGGCGCCTTCTCCCCCGGGACCCGGCCGGTGAGCACACGGGCCGACCGGGCCGATAAGGACCGAGCCGACAAACACGGGGCCGACAAACACGGGGCCGACAAACACGGGGCCGACAAACACGGGGCCGACAGAGGCCAAGCCAACAGGACGGCGTTCTATGCGATGGGCCGCGGGACCGGGGGATTCCGGGACTGGCTGACGCTCCTGCACCCGCCCTACACCCTGTGGCACCTGTCCTACGTCGCGATCGGGGCGGCGGTCATGCCGAACCTGGTGCTCTGGCGCCTGGGCGGGACGCTGGTCGCCTTCTTCCTCGCCGTGGGCATCGGCGCGCACGCCCTCGATGAACTGCACGGGCGGCCGCTTGGCACCGGCATCGGCAGCGGTGTCCTCGCGGTGACGGCCGTAGTCAGCATCGCGGGCGCGATGGCGATGGGTGTCGTGGACGGCGGACTGCGCCTGCTGCCATTCGTCGTCGTCGGCGCGGCGCTGGTCTGGGGGTACAACCTGGAACTGTTCGGCGGCGTGCTGCACAGCGACCTGTGGTTCGGCTTGGCCTGGGGTGCGTTCCCCGCGATTGTCGGCGCTTACGCGCAGCACTGGACCTTGTCCGTGCCAGCGGGGGTGGCCGCGGTCGCGGCCTTCTTCCTGTCGATGGGCCAGCGGGCGCTGAGCACGCCGGCCCGGGCGCTGCGCCGCCGCATCGCCTCGGTTTCTGGCCAGGTCACCTGGCGCGATGGCGGCCAGCAGGAACTGGGCCGGGCCGATCTGCTCACGCCACTCGAACGTGGCCTGCGTTACTTCGCGTGGGCAACTCCCACGCTGGCCGTCGCGCTCGTGCTGGCCCGTTGAACCGGCCCGGTGAACCGGCCAGCATGAGCCCCGTCCGATGAGTTCCGGAGAGCGCTGGGATGCGGTCGTGGTGGGCGCCGGCCCAGGCGGCAGCATCGCCGCTCTCGTGCTCGCCCGGGCGGGCGCTCGTGTCGCCCTGGTCGACAAGGCGGCCTTTCCCCGTGCCAAAGCGTGCGGCGACCTGGTCGGCCCGCGGGGCGTGCGGATTCTCGAGGAACTCGGTGTCAGCGTGCCCGATGCGGGTCACGGCGCGGACCTGCTCGTGGTGGGCCCGTCCGGGCACCGCTCCCGGCTGCCGGCCTTCCCTGGGCGCAGCTACGCGGGCCATGGGATCGTCGTGCCCCGGCTGGCATTCGATGACGCGCTGCGCAGCGCCGCGATCGCGGCGGGCGCGCAACCGGTCAGGGCGCGGATCAGCGCGGTGGAACAGGACCCGGATGGGACGGTGCGGGCGCTCATCGCCGGAGACGGGCGTCGCTTCGCCGCGGACGTGGTCATCGGCGCCGACGGCGCGCTGAGCCCCGTCGCACAGCTCGCCGGGATGCTCGATTCCACCGCAGCGCTCTGGGGCTTCGCGATCCGGGCCTACGTTCCGGCCGAGGTCCCGCTGCCGCTGCTCGTTCTGCTCGACGCCGAACGCAGGCGGATCTTCCCTGGGTACGGCTGGCTCTTTCCCGGCGCCGACGGGGAGGCGAACGTCGGCATCGGCGTGGGGCTGGGCAATCAGCGCCAGCGGGCGCAACTCCGGGAGGAGCTGAGCCGTTTCTGCTCGATGCTCCGCGCCGCGGGTGACCTCGCCGGCGATGCGCAACCGGGGCCGGTGATCGGCGGCTGGCTCCGGATGGGCGGCACCGGCACGCCGCCGGCCGCGGGAAATGTGCTGCTCGTCGGGGACGCGGCCGGACTGGTGAACCCGTTGCAGGGTGAGGGGATCGCACCGGCCATGCTGAGCGCGCGGCTTGCTGCCCTGGCGGTGCTGGCGGATCCGGCGCATGCTGGTCGGCTCTATACCGATGCGGTGAGCGACACGTTCGGCCGGTACATGCCCGGCGCTGCGGCCCTGCAGGGGGCCCTGCTCCGCCGCCCTCGTGCCGCCTCGGCCGGCGTCCGGCTGCTCACCGCCCCCGTGGTACGCCACCTGGCGGCAGGCACGTGGTCGCTGTACTGGAACGGCCTGGTGGACGGCGCGCGGCCGCGTCCCTCCGCCTGGGCCGCGGGTGTTGTCCAGGGCGTGGCCGGGCGGCTGGCCGCCCGCCAACCGCCCATCGCCCGGCAGGCGCCGGCGGCGGCGGCGGTAGCTGGCCGCTGATAGGCAACGCGGGTTGCTTGTCATCCGGACTCATGTCACAGTGAGCGCGTGGAGCTGGACGCGCCCGGGCCTGACGACGAGGCGCTCGCGTGCCTGTCCGACCTCGCTGCCGCGTCGGGTGAGCTGCACCACCAGCTCAGCGAGCTGAGCCAGCGCTTGGTTTTCACGAGAGGCCGGCACTTGCCGGGGTTGTCGTATGCCCAGATGATGCCGCTGGAGGACCGGGTGGCGACGATGGAGCAGATCTCGGCGGCGATCAAGGCCCTGGTCCGCGAAGGCAGCCGGTTCCGCCGCCTGGAGGCGCGGGCGCTCTACGCCGAGGGACTGACCATGGCCCAGCTGGCCACCGTGTTCGGCGTGAGTCGTCAGCGCGTATCCGTGTTACTGCGCGACAGCGAGGACCCGCCCCAGGCCGCGGGCCAGCCGGGCGCGCCGGTGGCCCGGACGAGCGTCTAGCCCCGCGGATCACTGGGAAGCGGCGTTGTTCGGCAGCGATGAATCCAGCGACGACGCGGCGGCCGCCGCGGGCAGCGTGGACGGGGTCACGAAGGAACTGCCCGAGGGGCCGGCCTGCACGGCCTCATGCAAGGCGCTGCCCTGCAGCAACTGATCCCAGGTGAGGAACCAGACCGTCCACCCGTCGTCCCATTTCCCGGGCTTCGGGCTTCCGGTGACGGTGACCGGATCGCCCGGCACGGCCAGGTTGTAGTACGCCTGGGAGTTGGCGGGGGAGGCGTTCACGCACCCATGGCTGACGTTCGTGTTGCCCTGCTGGGCCACCGACCACGGCGCGTCGTGGATGTAGTCCCCGCTATAGGTGAACCGCACCGCGAAGTTCACCAGTTCGTTGTAGCCGTTGCCCACCATCCTGACCGGGTTGCCCTTCTCGACGGTCAGGAAAGTGCCGTTGGTGGTGTCAAGGCCCGCCCGGCCGGTGCTGATCGGCCAGTTGCCGTACAGCTTTCCGCCGTAGTAGACCTGCATGTAGTGCGTTTGCGTGTTCGCGATGGCGATCAGCGAAGCCCCGATGCTGAACGTCTGGGTCAGGTCGGCCGTGCCGTACACGCCGGGGGAGGACTCCACCCCGGCCAGGTGCCCCACGAAGCTCACCTGGGTGTTGGCAGGCCAGTAGGTCTCCGGCCGGAAATACAGGGTCTGGTTGTCGTCCCAGTACCAGGCGCCCGCCACCGGCTTTGAGGTCGTCACCTGAAGGGCGCTCTCCACGGCGGTCTTGTTGGTGACGGGCGTGGCGAACTTGAGGATGATCGGCATGCCGACCCCGTACGTCTGATTGCCACCCTCGAAGATCATCGTCTGCTGCGTCTGGGCTGGGGTCAGCGTACGGAACGAACTCGTCGTGGTCCCGGCCGCTCCCGCCGCGTTCGTCCCCCTCGCGGTCACCGTATAGCTGGCCGACGGGTTCAGTGCCCACGTGCTGTGCCACACCGTGCCCGCCGCGTTGAGGGAGCCGGCCACCGACGCGCCTCCTGCGGTCGCGGTGACGGTCTTGATCTTGCCAGTCTTCGCGGTGACCGTGACCCCGTCGCTGGGGTTGACGTTCTTGCTGCCGTTCCCCGGCGTGATCGACATCTGGGCGGCGGGTGTGGCGGGCGACGCTTTCGCGTGCGGCGCGGCCTGGCCGGCCTGGCCGCCGCTGCCGCACGCGGCGATGAACATGCCCGCGGCACCGGAGATCGCTGTGATCGCGAGCCAACCCCGGCGGCCAGTCCTGTGCCGCCGAGCCGCGAGCCGGCCCCCTGGGGCGGCATACGCTCCCTCGCTGTCCCGCACTCTTGTCCTCCTGCTGATCCGTGAATTCACCGGGCCGCTCCTGGAACACCTGCACGCCCGCCAGAAGGTCCTGCCGCCTGCTCAGGAAGAAGCGACCGCGTTCCCGCCTGAGTCGGGGTCTGCGGGTGTGGGACCACAGTCGGGCGAAGCTCCCACTATTGAGACGGATCGGGCACGTCGGTGGTTGCCTTCCAACAGTATCTCTACGGTGCGATAAGGACGACCCGTCCTTAGCAGGGCAAAGGCCGCAGCGAGAAGGGCGATTGCGGTCGCCGTCCAGGGAACATAGTCGCCCATCTGGTCATATGGCGTGCGTGCTGCGGCAGCGGGGACGTCGAGCCGGACGACCCGCACGCCGCGGCGCCCCGACGTCATCGAGGTCGCCAACCTGCCCTGGGAGTCGTAGGCGACCGTGTCCCCGGTCAGCGCGGCCTGCACGACCGGACGCCCGGTCTCCGCGGCGCGCAGCGCGCCCAGCGACGCGTGCTGGGCCGGCAGCCAGCTCCGCTGGAACGTGGAATCGGAGGTCTGGTAGACGATCAGCTGGGCACCGGAGTCCGCGTCGACCCGGGACATGTCGGGGAACGCCGACTCGAAGCAGATCAGGACACCGAGCGGGAGCGGCCGGCCGGCCTGGCCGGTGGCGTGGACGAGGTGCGCGCCGGTTCCGGGCACCCGGTTGGCGGACGCGGCCCTGCTGATCTTGGAGATCCAGCCCAGCGCACTTCGGAACGGGATGTACTCGCCGAACGGGACCAGCCGCGTCTTGACGTACGAGCCGTCAACCCCGTCCGGCGCCACCAGGAGCGCGACCTTCGAAATGGCGCCATTCCCGCGCGAGGCATCCTGGTTGACCAGGATCTGTGCGCCGTCTCGCGCGGACAGCGCCTCGATCTGGCTCAGCAGCGGGTGATCCCGCTGGAGGTTGTAACCGACGCTGCTCTCGCCCCACACGATCAGGTCGGGATGATCGGCGCCCAGGCCCGCCGTCAGCCGCTGGCTGGCACCCACCCGGGCGCTGGCGTTTCGCTCCGTCCCCGGCTGGACCAGCGCCACCGATATCCAACGCTGCGCTGGCGCCGCTGTGCCGAACGCGAACGCGGCCGGCCCCGCGGTCACCGCGACCACGGTCGCGGCCACGCCCAGCGCGCGGATCGCGGTCCGGCCCGCGACCGCCGCGACCAGGATGCTGGTGTTGGCGGCCACCAGGGCGAAGCTGACCAGCCATACCCCGCCCACCGCCGCGAGGCCGAGGACGGCCGGGTGCTGCCACTGGCTCGTCCCCAGCACCGCCCATGGCCCGCCGAACCCCTGCCAGGACCGGGCCCACTCCGTCAGCACCCAGAAGCTCGGCACGACGACGATGGCGGCGAGCGCCCGCGCCGCGCTGACCGGCGGGCGCAGGAGTCCCCAGGCGGCCACCGCGAACCCGGTCCAGAGTGCCCCGAACACGACCGCGACGAGCAGCAGCGCCGGTCCGATGTTCGGCACCAGCCAGTAGAGCGCGGCCAGCAGGAACCCGGCACCGAACCACCAGCCGCGGACCGCGGCCTCACGCGGCGAGGGGGAGCGGTGGATGAGGAGCAGCCCGGGCACGAGACCGCACCAGCCGAGGAATTCCAGGTTGAGGGTGGGGAAGGCGAGGACGGGCAGACCGCCCGCCAGAAGCGCGGCATACCGGCTGGGCTTGGCCAAACCACGCCACAGTGTCACAAAGCCCAGCGCCATAAAGCCCATTGTGCGTCGGCGTCATGCTGGCAGGTCCGCTGGGGCGCTGCGTAACGCGAAGGTGACGGAACTGGCATCCGGGCCAGCTGTCAGCCCTCCAGCCCCCTCAGCTGTCAACCTCAGCTGTCACCCGTCCGGTCCCGTCAGCCGTCAGCCGGCCGGCCCAGGCCGCCTGGCGGTGCCGGCTCTGGAGCGCCGGGCCGTGATGACCGCCCCGGCCACAGCCCAGGCGAGCGCGGCCAGGGTGAGCGCGGTGATCGTGATCTCCGGCCAGGACCCGGCACGGTCGGCGAGCGTCCGCTGGCTGCGCAGCGGTACCCGTGCCTCCAGCACCGCACGCCGCCAGATGCCGCTGCGAGCGATCACCGTCCCGTCGGGCGCAATGATGGCGCTCTCGCCCGTGGTGGACGCGTATACCACCGCGCGATCGGACTCGACCGCGCGGATCCGCGCCATGGCCAGCTCCTGCGCAGACTCGCTGGTCTGGCCGTCCAGCTCGAAATCAGCGTCGTTGGACTGCACTGTCAGCAGGTTCGCGCCCGCGTCGACCTCGGAGGAAACCAGATGATCGAAGCCGACCTCGTAGCAGATCACGTCGCCGAGCCTGACCTTCCCGACGTGGAACACGACGGCCTGATGGCCGGGTGTGAAGTTGACCGGCTGCAGCGAGGGCAGCGACGTGAATTTCTGCAGCAGACCGCGCAGCGGGATGAATTCCCCGAACGGCACGAGCTGGCGCTTGACGTACACCTCGACCGGGCCCCGCCGGGGGAGCCAGAGCTGCCCGGCGTTGCGCAGCGGGTTCTCGAGCACCGAGCCGACGAGCACGGGCCGGTCAATGGCGGTCACGGCCCGGGCGATCGTGGCGTAGATGAACGGGTGAAGCGCCGGGTCCAGGTCGGTCGAGTTCTCCGGCCAGATCACCAGGTCGGGGGCGGGCCGGCGGCCTGACCGGACCTGGGCGGCCAGCCCTTCGGTGGCGGCGGCGTGGTTGGCGGTCACCATGGTCGCCCGTAGCTCGTTCGCCAGCGTCCGCGCGTGGGGGACGTTACCTTGGACGGCGGCGACGGTCGCCTGGGGCGCCGCGGTCGGCTGGTCGACCGGCAGCACGGCCCCGGCCAAGGCGAGCCCGGCGGCCCCGGTGACGGCGAGCAGCGGGACGGCCCGGCGACGGACCAGGCTGCGAAACCCGCCGCCCCAGGGCGCGATCAGCAGCCAGGCCAGTGCGGCGCCGGCCAGCGCAACCTGGAACGTCAGCAGCGGCGCACCGCCGATCGCGGCCCAGCCCGCCGTGGGCGCGCCGGCCTGGCTCATGGCCAGGCTTCCCCACGGAAAGGCATAAGGCGACGTGCCGCGCAGCGCCTCGGCCGCGACCCACCAGCCCGCCACGGCCAGCGGCCAGGCCCGCAGCCGCAGCAGCAGCCGCTGGCCCACCGTCAGCAAGCCGAAGATCAGTGCCTCGATCACCGCCAGCGCCGCCCAGGCATACCAGGCGACATTGATCAGCCACGACAGCAGGGGCAGGAAGAAGGCGATCCCGAAGGCCAGCCCGATGAGGAACGATCCGCGCAGGCTCCTCCGCCACAGCGCGACCACCAGCAGCGCCGGCCCGGCCGCCGCCAGCGGCCAGATACCGGCCGGCGGGAAGGCGGCCGCCAGGGCCAGGCCGCCCGCCACGGCACTGAGCACGGCCCAGCCCAGCCCCGCCCGCCGCGCCACCCGTCCCTGGGCCGGCTGCCGCTGCGGTGCCGACCGCTGGGCCGCGTCTGCGGCCGAGCCGGTCAATGCCACAGTTGCTCCCGGAAGGCGTTGGGCAAAGAAAGCATGATGCGAGCGTAGCCCCGGTTTTCCCGCTCCGGGCGGTCGCTGTATGGTGTCAGTCAATCGCCCGGAGTAACGTAAATCCCGAGGTTCGCCGCCTTCGGTGATCGGCCGTGATAACGTCGCCACTGCGTTTCCCCAGGTCGACCGCCTAGTTGAGGACGAGCCACGCGCGCGAGGGTTCCGCCTGTGATCAAGATTCGCTATGCCGATCTGCCGGAGGGGCTGCACGTCAGGATAGAGGCTCGCGGCCAGCGGGCAGTTATCTACCTGCGACCGGGGCTGTCCGGGGCCCAGCGCAGAGAGGCCCTGCGCAAGGTGCGGCGCACGGCGCCGCTCGCAGCGGGCCCTCGGCTGTCCGGGTCCGGCATCACCCTGGCCGCCGCCATGGACACGGCAAAATCCACCGCACGCAACGGAACCGCGGCTGTCCGGTGCCATCCAGCCGGGTCACTGTTCCTGACAGCGCTCCTGGCCTCGGCCGTCGTGTGCTACATGCTCTTTGTCTCGGTGTCGATCCAGCTGATCCCCGCCCCGCCAGCCGCAGGTGGGCGTCCGGCCGTGCGCGTTGGCGGCAGCCCTTCCCCGCAGGCCAGGCCGCACAGCGCGGCTGGCCCGAGTGGCCAGCAGCTGAGCGGGCCAGCAGCGACGTCCTCGCCGAAGGGCGCCGCGTCGCCGGGCACCTCGGCTAGCGCCTCGGCCAGCACTCTCAGGCCGGGCCCGGCCCGGCTCGCCGCTAGCCCGGTTCCGCTCCGCACCGTGTCGCCGGCGCCGGTCCCGTCGCGTAGTCCGACGGGTGCCGCACCGAGCCCCTCGGCGTCGGCCAGCGATCCCGGCGGGCTCTGCGTGCACGTCGGCCCGCTCGGCGTGTGCCTGTCGGTCTAGGCCTGCTAACCCGGGGGACACAGCGCACGTCCCGGGGATACCCCGGACCCATGGCCGGACCCCCGGGCATAACCGATCCTCAAGAGCCCCGGGTTTTTCGTTCGCTGTCCGGCGGCTGGCCGCTATAGCCTCCTGGCGGGACGCCAGGACGGAAGGTGATGCGCGGTGAGTCGCCGCGGCTGGGTGCTGTTCACGACGATGAGCGTGATCTGGGGTGTGCCCTACCTGCTCATCAAGGTGGTGGACGACGGGGGTGTCTCCGTGCCGGTCCTGGTGTTCGCGAGGGTCGGCGTGGGCGCCGCGCTGCTGTTGCCGGTCGCGCTGCGCCGCCGCCAGCTGAGCGCGCTGCGGCCGTACTGGCGGTGGCTCGCGGTCTTCGCGGTCGTCGAGATCATCGCACCGTGGTTCTTCCTCTCCGACGCGGAGCGGCATCTGTCCAGTTCGCTGAGCGGTCTGCTGATCGCCTCCGTCCCGATCATCGGTGCCGTGCTGGTCAGGCTGACCGGTGACCCAGAGCGGCTCACCCCCGTGCGCCTGGGCGGCCTGCTGCTCGGTCTCGGCGGGGTGGCCCTGCTGGTCGGGCCGAGCGCGAACGGCGGCAACTGGTGGTCAATCATTGAGGCGCTGCTCACTGCGCTGGGATATGCGATCGGACCGCTGGTCGCGAACCGCAAGCTCAAAGACGCGCCGAACCCCGGGGTGATCGCCGTCTGCCTGACCGCAGCGACCGTCGTCTATGCCCCCGCGGCGGCGCTGACCTGGCCGGACACCATGCCGTCGGCGCGTGTGCTGGCTGCGCTGGCCGCCCTCGCCGTGGTCTGCACGGCGGTGGCGTTCCTCCTGTTCTTCCGGCTTATCGCGGAGGTGGGCCCGGCGCGCGCGACCGTGATCACCTACGTCAATCCCGCGGTGGCCGTGGCCCTGGGCGTGTCGGTGCTCGGCGAGCCGCTGACTCCGGAGATCGTGGCCGCGTTCGCGCTGATCCTGGCCGGGTCGGTGCTGGCGACCCGTTCTGGCCTGCGCCGCACAGGGCCGGCCGGTGATGTCCCGGTGCGCGACCAGCAGGCCCGGCTAGAATCGCCCGGGTGATTGACCTACGGGCTGCCCGCCGAGAGCCGGACCGCTACCGGGCCGCCCTCGCCCGCCGCGGCGCCGCCGCCGATTTCGATTCCCTGCTCGACGCCGACCAGAAATGGCGGGAGCTGACCGAGCGCGCGGAGGCGCTGCGCGCGGCTCAGAAGCGCTTGTCCCGGGGAACCAAGCCCAGCGAGCAGGAGATCGCCGAGCTGCGGCAGCTCAGGGACGAACTGGTCAAGGCCACGGCGCAGCAGGCCGAGGCCGAGCGGGAGCGTCAGGAACTGCTCTACCGCGTCCCCAACCTGCCTGACCCCACCGCCGCGGACGGGATGGCCGAGGAGGACGCGGAAACCGTCCGCACCTGGGGCGAGCCGCCGGCGTTCAGCTTCGAGCCCCGCGAGTCCACCGAACTTGGCTCTCCCCGGGGCTGGATCGACATGGCCAGGGGCGCCCGGCTGTCGGGATCCAGGTTCGCCTACCGGATCGGGGACGTGGCCCTGGCCGAGATGGCGCTCTACCGGTTCGTCCTCGACCGGCTGGCCGCCAAGGGGTTCCTGCCGGTGCTGCCACCGGTCCTGGTCGGCGAGGCCGCCATGTACGGAACTGGCTTCCTGCCCACCGAGGAGTCCAACCTCTACCACCTCGAAAAGGACGACCTGTACCTGACCGGGACCTCCGAGGTGGCGCTGGCCGGGATCCACGCCGACGAGCGGCTTGAGGAAGCGGATCTGCCCGCCAGGTACGCGGCCTTCAGCACGAACTTCCGGCGCGAGGCCGGCGCGGCGGGCAAGGACACCAAGGGCATGTTCCGGGTACACCAGTTCGACAAGGTGGAGATGTACGTCTACTGCGTGCCGGAACAGTCCGCGGACATCCACGAGCAACTGCTCGCGCACGAGGAGGAGATCGTCCAGGCGCTGCGGCTCCCGTACCGGGTGATGAACATCCCCGTCGGCGACCTGGGCGCACCCGCCGCGAAGAAGTACGACATCGAGGCGTGGTTCCCGGCCCAGCAGCGCTACCGGGAGATCACCTCGTGCTCGAACACCACCGACTACCAGGCGCGGCGGCTGAACGTCCGGTTCCGCCGCGACGGGAAGCTGGAGTTCGCTCACACGCTCAACGGGACCGGGGCCACCGCCCGGGTGCTGCTGTCGATCATGGAGAACTTCCAGGACGAGGGGGGCACGGTCGCCGTACCCGAGGTCCTGTGGCCGTTCGGCGCGCCCGCCACCCTCGGCGGTCCCGCGTAGCGGGAGGCAGCTCCGCGTAGCGGGAGGCAGCTCCGGGTGGCGGGAGGCAGCTCCGGGTGGCGGGAGCTGTCCTGCCTGGCGGCGGGCGCGCCGCCAGGTCAGCCCGGGGTTCCGCTCAGCCTGGTCAGCAGGGTGGTTCCGTCGGGGACGCCCAGTCCGGTGCAGGCGTCCCAGCCCGGCCCGGCCGCGTAGGCTCCGTTGTTGCCGCTGGTGACGTCGCGGAATCCGGGCGCAGCGGTCCCAGCGGTCACACCCGCGTACAGCAAGGGTTGCAGCATGCCGAACGATCCGCCCTTGGCCTGCGCCAGCCTGCCCACCAGGGCCGCCCACAGCGGAGCCACGGCACTCGTGCCACCTATCACCATGCGCTGCCCATCGACCAGGACCTGGTAACCGGTGGCGGGGTCGGCGTTGCCTGCCACGTCGGGAACCCCTCGGCCGGAGGTAGAGCCGGTGCCGGCCCGGACCGGCACTCCCGCGGCTGTCTGCCACGACGGCACCGGGAACACGTCGCTGACGCCGCCACCGGTGGAGCCTCGGCCGGGCCCGTCATTCCACACGGTCTCCGAGGTGATCGCGCCGGTCGCCGGGTTACCCCGCAGGCTGGTCCCGCCGCAGGCCAGCACGTGCGGGCTCGACGCCGGGAAGTCGGCGTGGTTCGCGCCGTCCGACACGCTGTCAGTGCTGCCGTTGTCACCTGCTGCGGCGCACACGGTGACACCCATCGCCGCCGCATCCGCGATGGCCGCGTCGAGCGCTGACCGGGCTTGCGCCGTCCAGGCGTCCTCCGACTCGCCCCAGCTGATGCTGATCACAGTAGGTGTGGGGGTCGCGTGCGCCGCGGCGGACACCGCGTCCAAGAATCCCCGGTCGGTGTTGGGTGCGAAGTAGACGGTTTGCGCTGCCCCCGGCGCGACGGCCCCGGCCACCTCGATGTCGAGCAGCACCTCGCCGTCGGCCCCGCTCGGGTCCTGCCCCGGCTGGTTGACCGCACCGTCGACGCTGGCCGCCGTCACGCTGGGCGTGGTGATGCCGAGACCGGAGAAGTAGGCGTCCAGGTCACTGCCGCCAAACCCGCCGCCGAGTTCCAGGATCGCGATCCGCTGTCCGGTCCCGTCGGTCCCCGCCGGGAACTGGTAAAGCCCGGCGATCTGAGGCGGGGTGAACGATGTCGGGGCAGCGGCCGGCGCGACGGCGCCACCGTCGGCCACCGCCCGGCTGGCTGCGGCGCCGGCCGCAGGCGCGATCCGGAACTGCGGGCGGGCCTGTGGCCGGTCGTCCAGCCCGAGCACCGCGAGCACGATCCCGGCCAGCTGGGCCGGTATCCGCAGGCTGCCCTCGCGGTACCGGTGCTCGGCCCGGCCGCCCGGGGCGGTCGGATGATCGCTGCGCACCATGCTCAGTGAGGCGCCGAACGTCTCGGCCAGGGCCGCCAGGGTGCCGGATGCCTTCACGCACCGCGAGCCCGTGTACGTCTGCGTCACCTCGATCCCGTGCTGGGACAGCACCTCGCGAATGAGCTCGACGTCGGCGGGATCGGTTCCGTGCTGGTCGGCCATTTGCTGCGGACTCAGCGTGTCCGGGCCGAGGACAAGCTCCGCGGGCAGCGCGGCCCGGCGCCGGGTTACCAGCGTCACCTCGATACGGGCCGTGCCGTCAACTGGGCCGGCTGGCTCAAGCCCCGGAACGGGGCCGCGTTCGCTGCCGGGCAATGGCACGAAGGAATCGTTTGTCATGATCTCGCTCCCTGGGTCAATGGGGTTACCTCGGCACAGGTACCCGCGCCACAGGTTCGTAGTACGGGTCTCCGCAGCGTGGGGGCCAGCACAGGGTGCTCGCACCACAGGACCAGCGCACCACGCGGCCGCCGGGGTCCCCGTTCCGGTTCCGGCCGCCAGTATCGCGTTTTGGCCGGGCAGGGGGAGGTAAATGCGCCCGGAAG